>Ga0126378_10001525_pt1 | contig 17228 bp, 17 predicted proteins | sample PanSoiMetPlot_23_FD_92587 | JGI IMG/M metagenome (GOLD analysis project Ga0126378, IMG submission 92587) | Tropical forest soil microbial communities from Panama - MetaG Plot_23 | ecosystem: Environmental > Terrestrial > Soil > Tropical forest > Bulk soil | place: Panama | collected 2016-02-17
AAATAAAACTTATTATTTTAAATATTATACAATTTAATTTTATATTAAAATATCAATTGATATTTTATTTTATAATTTATTTTAATATAATATGAATAAAATATTTATATTATATTTTAAATTTATTTAAATATTTATAGAAAATAAATAAAATTATAAATATTTTATTTATTTGAGATATTAAACTAGTATTGTAACTAAATATTTTTAATTATTTATATCTCTATTCTTTTTTGGACTCGAACCAAAATTAACACTTTAGAAGAATGTTGTTTTAACCATTAAACTAAAAGAATGTTATTATTTATTTCTTTTAGTTTATTAGATAATTATTAATTATATATTTATTATTTACTATTTTTAATTTATTTTTGATTTTTTAGGGGTTTAAATTAAATTATTTATTTATTATTAAGTTATGAATAACATAATTAATAATTATGAGTAAAGTAATAAGAAAGCTACCATTAAAGCGAATAATCCTGTTGCTTCTGATAAAGCAAAACCTAAAATAGCATAATTAAAAAGTTGAGGTCTTAATGCAGGATTTCTAGATGTAGCTAAAATTAATCCAGAGAAAACTATACCAATACCTACTCCAGCTCCAGCTAATCCAATAGTAGCTAAACCTGCTCCAATATATTTTGCAGCTGATAACATGATTAAATTATTATTATTTAAGATAGCGTCTAACATATATAATGATTTAAATTATATATACTTTTAATAATATACTTTAATTTATTATAAATTCTTAAATATTATTATATAAATACTATTTTATATTTTTATAATTTATATATTATTTATGTAAATTTTTAGATATAAATATAGGAGAAATCATAGCTAATAATAATATTAAACTGGAAATAATTAGTAATACTGCTTCATAAGTATAAATATTTTGTCCTATTGATTCTATATGTAAAATACTTATAATATTAGTATCTGCGCTGATAGAATTAATAGTATTAAAAATATTAGAAATAGAATAAATATTTTCTTCAACTACTGTATTTAAGTTATATCTATTATAATTAATAAATAAACTATTAAGATTAGTTAATATTTCTAATAAATAAGATAAAGCAGATATATTATTAAATGTAAAAGGTAAAATATTATATAATTCATAAATAAATAAAGAACCTATTGCTAAAGCTAAAGGAATATTTTTGGTATATTGACTACCTGTTTCTAAAATATCTGTTAATTTAATGTTAATCATCATAATAACAAAAAGAAATAATACAGCAATAGCACCTACATATACTATAATATAAGAAATTCCTATAAAACCTATTCCTAATAAAATTAAATATCCAGCTGCATTAACAAATACAGATATTAAAAATATTACAGATATTACTGGATTTTTAGAAGTAATTACTAAAACACCAGACAAAAGAGTACTAAAAAATAAAATATCAATAAATATATTTTTCATTATGGTTATAATGTATTTAGTCTGTGTATTAATATATTATAAAATATTATTATTTAAAATTATTATAATAATATCCACTCGATTATATATATTTAATATAATTATTATTATATTTATAATATTATTTTTTATATATGTTATAAACGATAAAAGACAAAAATTTATTTATATATTACAATAAATAAATTTAAATATTATGTAATTTTAATAAATATTTAAATTTAAAAATTATATAATTAATTTTTAAATAAATAAATATATTTATGTAGCATTGTAATAATAATTTAATAATAAAATCGTTATAACTTAAATTTAAATCAAGTCACGAAATACTTATAAAAAGTAAATAAATAAATTTAAAATAAAACTTTATAAATAAATATAATAATTAGATTATTATTTGTATTATAAAAATAATACAAATAATATTAATATAATTAATACGTTAAGTATGTTTAATAATATTTATCATAAGATAATTTTAAATTTAATAATTTTAAAATTATTATAATATTTAAATATTTTTTATATATTTTAGATTTTAAATATTGTTATATTATTATTTATTTTATATATTAAATAATAATGAAGATATAGTTGTATGAAGAGAATCTAAAATAATATTAGGAAAAATTCCTAAAACAAAAGTAGGAATTAACAAACTAATTAAAATAAAAAATTCTCTTCTATTTATATCTTTAACAACTAATAAATAAGGTGAATATTGAGCAAATGCTAATCTATTATATAAAAAAATAGAATAACAAGCAGATAAAACAATACCACTAGCACCTAAAATAGCTGCAAAAGGATTTCTTTGAAAAATCCCTATTAAAGACATCACTTCACCTAAAAAATTAAGAGTTAAAGGTATACCAGTATTACATAAAATAAATATTAAAAATAAAGTAGAAAAAACTGGCATAGTAAGAGTTAAACCTCTAATATAATTTATAATTCTAGTTCCTGTTCTTTCATATATAATTCCTCCTACACAAATAAATAAAGCAGGAGATACAAATCCATGAGCTAATGCTAATAATATGCCTCCTTCTATACCTTGTATAGTATTACTAAATAACCCTAAAACTACTACTCCCATGTGAGCAATACTACTATAAGCAATTAATCTTTTAGTATCTTGTTGTATTATTGTAGCTAAACTAGCATAAATAATAGTTATAACAGCAATAGTTTGTAATAAAGGTCCAAAATAATTAGAAGCATCAGGTAAAAAATTAATTAATACTCTAAGATATCCATAAGTAGCTAATTTTAATATAGTAGCTGCTAGTAAAATAGATCCTGCTAAAGGAGAATCAGCATGAGCTTTAGGTAACCAAATAGTAAAAGGATATAAAGGAGTTTTAACAGCAAAAGCTATAAAAAATCCTAATCATAATATTTTTTGAATATCAAAACTAATTTCAGATAAAGAAATTAATTGAAAATCTGTAGAACCTATATTACTATATATATATAATATACAAAGTAACATAGGTAAACTACCTGCTAATGTATATAAGAATAATAAAAATGCAGATCTAAATCTATTTTCTCCATTACCGTAAATAATAATTAAAATAAATATTATAGGTAATATACTTTCAAAAAATATATAAAATAGAAATAAATCTAATGAAACAAAAGCAAATATTTGTAATGTTTCTAATATTAAAAAAGATATATAAAAATATTTTATATTTTTAGTAATACTTGTATAATCAGAAAGAATAGCTATTGGTGTTACAAATGTAGTTAATAATACAAAATAAATTGATATACCATCAATTCCTATATTAAAATGACAAAAATTTAAAGTATTAAATTCATAAACAAATTGATATTGAGTAGTACTCGAATCAAATTCAATTCACATTAATATAGAAATTAAAAAATTAATTAGAGAAGTAATTAAAGCTATATTTTTTATTAAAGATTTATTTTTAATTGAATCTTCTTGTATAGGTATTAATATTAAAGAACCTATTATAGGTATAAGTAGAAGAGAATTTATCATTTTATATTTTTTCATTATATTATATTAACCTTGACTTCTTAAATATTTATTTTATTAAGAAGATAATTTAAATAAGAATAATTATTTATATTAGTATATTTATTTATAAAAAGGGATTTAAATTTTATAATTTTTAATTATTTATTAACAGGTTCTAATAAAGAAGAAAATAATAATATTAAAGCTGATAAATAAATAATTATTAATCTTACTTCACTTAATAATGAAGTATCTATTAAAATAGGTGCAAAAATTAAAAATAATAAAGATAATAAACCTAAAGTAATATAAAGAGAATAAGTAGTAATTATTCCAGTATCTAATTTAGAAATATTAATTCCAGTATAAGTTAAACTAGTAGATAGTCCATGTGGACCTATTAATTCTATAACTCCTTTATCTAATATTTTTGAAATATTATAACCTAATTTTAAACCTTTAGAAATAATATAATTATTATATATAATATCAAAAAAAAATTTACCATTTAAAAATGTATATAATTTTCTAAAAAATGATATTTCAGTTAAATAAATAATAATATTAGGATAGAAATTATATAATAAAATAGATAAAATAGCACCTAATAAAGATAAAATAACAGGTAATAACTTAATAATTAAAGGTAAACTAAATTCAGCTTCTGTAATAGATATATTGTATGGTTTAATAAATAATGAATTACCAAAAAAATCAGAACCAATTCCTACAAATAAATCAGAAAAAATAAAACCAAATAATAAACTAAATAAAGCTAAAATAAATAAAGGAATAATAACTACTATATTTGCTTCATGAGAATTTAAATATACATTTTTAGGACCATTAGGTATTGTTAAAAAAACTAAGCTTATTAATCTAAATGAATAAAAAGCTGTTAAACCTGCAGTAATGATTCCTAAAATATAAGCATATGTTCCACTAAAACTATATTTTCCAAAAGCTAATTCAATAATTAAATCTTTACTATAAAATCCAGTTAACCAAGGAGTAGCTAATAAAGATAAAGTACCTACTAACATAACTGAATATGTAAAAGGTAAAAATTGAATTAAACCACCCATTCTTCTAATATCTTGTTGATCTGCAAAACTATGTATTACTGCTCCTGCTCCTAAAAATAATAAAGCTTTAAAAAATGCATGATTAATAACATGCATTAAAGCTACATTATATTGACTTAGTCCAACTGCCATTACCATATAACCTAGTTGTGATATAGTACTAAATGCTATAATTCTTTTTAAATCATTTTGTACTAAACCACTTGCAGCAGCAAAAAAAGCTGTAGTAGCTCCTACTAATGTAATAATTAATAAAGCAGTATCACTAAATTCTAATAAGGGTGAAGATCTTATTAATAAATATAAACCTGCAGTTACTAAAGTAGCTGCATGAATTAAAGCAGATACAGGAGTAGGACCTTCCATACTTCCAGGTAACCAACTATGTAAAGGAATTTGAGCTGATTTAGCCATAGCACCTGAAAGTAATAATAAACCAATAATAGTTATAGATATTTCATTTACAAAAGGTGTTAATTGAAATATTGTGGCATAATCTAAGGATCCAAATAATGCAAATAAAAAAAAGAATCCAATACTTAATCCCATATCACCAACTCTATTCATAGTTAGAGCTAAAATGGCAGCTTTATTAGCTTGTATTCTTGTGAACCAAAAATTAATTAATAAATAAGAAACTATTCCAATACCTTCCCAACCTACAAACATAACAAAAAAATTAGCTCCTGAAACTAATAATAACATAAAGAAAGTAAATAAAGATAAATAAGAAAAAAATCTTTGATTATGAGGATCTAAATACATATAATCAGTAGAAAATATATGAATTAATGAAGATATATAAAGAACAGGAATAAACATTGATACAGTTAATTGATCAAATAAAAATTCCCAAGATATAAACATTAATTCTGAATCAATCCAATTAATTAAATTAATTGAAACAGGAGATCCACATATACCTACTTCATAAAAAGCTACTGTAGCTAATATAGAAGATAAAATTAAGCAAGTACAAGTTATAATATGAGAACCAGTTACTCCTATTTTTCTACCTATAAAACCTGAAATAATAGAACCTAATAAAGGTAAAATTAAAATTGATAAATACATTAATTCATCATTGAAATATTTCCTCTTAATCTATAAAAAGCTACAAGAATACTCAAACCTATTACTGATTCTGCTCCTGCAATTGATATTATAAATATACTAAAGATTTGTCCTATATTATCATCAAAACCAAAAGAACTTATTAATAATAATAATGTTACAGATAATAACATTATTTCTATAGCTATAATCATTAATATGATATTTTTTCTATTTAAAATAAACCCTAAAATACCTATTAAAAATAAAAATAAAGATAGATTCATTATAATTGTCATTATTCCTTATAGTACATTTAATAAATTGAGTGAGTATTTTGAACAAAAAGGAATAATACTTGATGTTCATTTATTTTTATAATTACTCTATACACAAATTACAGAATTAGTTTTAAATTATAATATTATTTATAATTTATTTATATTTTAATTTAAAATATAAGGGGTTATTAATTTAATTCTGTTTTATGATTTAGAAAATAAAATATATTTTATTTAATTAAGCTCCACCCCAGTAATAAACTGCCATAAATAAAAATAACCAAACTATATCTACAAAATGCCAATATAAAATAGCTGCTTCATGACCTTGATGATGTGTATCTGTTAAATGATAATTTATCATTCTAAATAAACCAACAGAAATAAATAAAGTTCCAATAATAACATGTAATCCGTGTAAGCCTGTAGAAGCAAAGAAAGCTGAACCGTATACACTATCAGACATTGTAAATGCAGCTTCAGAATATTCATAATATTGTAAAGTTGTAAAAATAATAGCAAACACAATTGTAATAATTGTTCCTATTATAGCTCCTTTTCTATTACCTGCTATTAAAGCATGGTGACCGTATGTTATAAATGCACCTGAAGATAATAATAAGAAAGTATTAAGTAAAGGTATAGCAAAAGCATCTAAAGGTGTAATACCTAATGGAGGCCAAGAACCTCCAATTTCTATAGCAGGAGATAAACTAGAATGAAAAAAAGCTCAAAAAATAGATAAGAAAGCAAATACTTCACTAATAACAAAAAGAACAAAACCTATTACTAACCCATTCTTTACTTCTTTTGTATGATGACCTAAGTAAGTACCTTCTGATATTACATCTCTAAACCAAAGAATCATACCATAAACTGTTATAATGAAACCTAAATTTAATAAATAACCTCCATTTGAAAATCCATGTATATACATCACTGCTCCTATTGCCATAAAAAATACTGAAAAACCAACTAATATTGGCCAAGGAGATGGATCTACTAAATGATAAGGAAAAGCTTGAAATTGATTTTTTTGTATACTAATATTTTTCATTTGATAATTTTATTTTATTTTTAATATTTAATACCAAATAAAATAACTTTTAATTAAAATTTTAATTAATTGTATTAATACAATTAATTATATAAAATATTTTTAATATAATTTAAATTATATTTTTAATAATTTAATTATACATTATATTTATAATATATAATATTTACAGTAGAAATCATTAAATAAATATTTATTTAATAGTTAATATTTAAACAATATTACAAGTTTAAAATTGGTTGCTTAAATTAGTTTTATTTATATATATTTATAAAATTATTATTTTGTATAATTTTAGATATTTTATTTAAATTATGTTTATAATAAAGTATAATAATTATTAATATATTCTTTATATAATAATAATAGATATTATTATTAATATTCATATTATTTATCTAAAGCTAAATCAAATAAAGTATTTTCAATTAATCCGATCATAGGAACTAATACTAAGAACCAGAAAAAATAAAATACTGTTGCAAATTGGCCTATTTCTAAATAAGGAGATTCAGGATGTTGAGAACCAATCCACATTAGAATAATAAAATCTACTACAAAAAACCAAAAAGCTAATTTCATTGCAGGTCTAAATTGATTTCCTCTAATTCTAGATAAATCTGTTAAAGGTAAAATTAATAATATTAATAAAGAACCAAACATAGCAATAACTCCTAATAACTTATTAGGAATTGATCTTAAAATAGCATAAAAAGGTAATAGATCAGTTACATTAAATTATATTAATTTTATTATCAGAAATTTATTTTGTAATGCATATTATTATGCATAAACTTAGATATATTGTGTCTTATCACATCCATACTTTCTCCTTAGATATAATTTTTCCCCCTTTTTTTGTTTATGTATTGAACAATTTAAGGTATTTTCTCCAAATATATTTTCTAAGGTAAATTTTAAAATTAAAATATCTTGGCTGGTAAAACCATAGGTATTTAAATGTAATCCTTTATTTTGAAGAGAACCATCATCCATTATTCAGTAAGCTAAACTTCTATAAGTAAGTAATTCATTTATATTTGAAGGAACTATTTTTAAACCATCTGAATTATAAAACAGATCTTTGTAATAATTAAAACAAGGTAATGATAATGTAGCAAAATTTACAGAACTATAACTAATATTAGTTCTTTTATCTATAAATGTTTTTGTTTTAAGTTTAAAATCTTTAGATAAATAAGGTTTAAATAATTCTAATACATGATAAAAATAATTAAAATGTTGTATTCTTAAACTACTTTGAGCATACATAAATCTAGAATTACCTGTTAAAGATCTTTTTTGAATATGTCCATCCCCTAGTAATAATCCTATAATAATTTCATCTAAAGGACTTTCAATTATTAATTTGGATCTTTCAATAATTAATTTGGATCTTTCAAGTTTTGACAATCTTTTGGTTATTATAGCTGAGAAATTTTGTGAATATACTAAACTTGTGGAAGTTATCAAATCACATTAATTAATACAATTATGTAATACCCTATTATCTTTCAATAAAGGCTGGACTATATCTTCATCCATACTATTTCTTTATTGAAAGGAAATAGTATGGAGCTTCACGTATAGTCTCTGAGGATCCTACTCTAATATTAAAGATATAATTTGGTTTCCTGCTGATTGTCCATTGTTTTATCTAAATCATTGTAACTTTATTTAAAGTAGATTTAGCTTTAGGAATTTCCAGCATACAGTGAAGTTTATTATTCATAAAATTACTCTTATGCATGGCATCTATTAATATACCATTCAGGTACAATAGAAACAGGTGTACTCATTGGATTAGCTGGTATATAATTATCACTATGACCTAACAAATTAGGATAATAAAATACTATAATAGATAATACAAGAAAGAATAAAAATATGGTTACAAGATCTTTAAAAATAAAATAAGGATGGAATGCGTATCTATCTCCATTAGAAGAAACTCCATTAGGATTACTTGATCCATGAACATGAATAGCTATTAAATGAGCTACAGCTAAAGCTGCTAATAAAAAAGGCAATAAATAATGTAAAGAAAAAAATCTATTTAATGTAGCATTGTTAACTGAAAAACCTCCCCAAATTAATTCTACAATATCTTGCCCAAAAACTGGAATTGCAGAAAGTAAATTAGTAATTACTGTTGCCAATTATTTAAATTTAATTATTAATGTTATACATTTTTAATTCCTTAATTAAATTCCTGTACTTTAATATTTAACTGTAAAACAGTTATTTATTTAATAAAGCCTTGTGTATATATATATATAAAATAATCCCACTGTACATTAAGCATCATTTCAGACACCTACTGGTGGACCAGTCTGTCGGGATTAAGTACATAACCCACGGTCTTTAAGCGGAAATACATATTGACCTTGTTTTCACCAGTATCGCATTTATTTATATATTTACTATTCTCTGTACTAATTTTTAAAGTAAACACAAACAAATACTATATGTTTATAAAATTTTATTAAGTTTATATTTCATACTAGGGTGAATATAAGGTAATACTATATTAGATAATTTCTTCATTGATTCTTTATGAATATAAATAACATATTGTTCTTTATTCTTATCACCAGCTCTATTAGGTGAAGCGACTATATTATACTTATTTGTAAAAATATTACATAGTATAATAACTTCTGTTAATTCAAAATTATTAGTTAATAATTTAATTCCGGAAGATACTTTAGCTCCATCATCCATAATCCAAATTGCTAATGCTAAAGGTGATAAATACTCATTTATGCATTGAGGTAATACTTTTTTATTATTTAAATACCAACAATCTTGAATCCAATTAAATGAAGAATATGTAAAAGTTTTAAATCTTATTATTTTTCTTATTTTACCGTATTTACCTAATCTTGTTTGTAAAACTGGAATATTTTCATTACAATAACCTTTATTAGAAATTAATTTATGTAACCACAATAAATAATCTTTATGTGTATTTTCTTGATAAAAAGTTATTCTAGTTCCATTTCCATGTTTTTCTGTATGAGCATCTCCTAATAAACTTCCAAATATAATACTTAAAATATCATAATTATGAACACCTATTCTATTAGTACTTCTTATTTTAGAAAATAATAAATTTGATAATTCTAAATAATTATTAATATAAACACATTTAGGGCAAACTTCACCCCATAAACTCATTTGACCATATGGAAGAACATATCCTAAAAAAGCAATAGCCATCATAAGTATTAATATAATTACTCCTATTGACCATACTAAAGTTCTAGGTGATTTATATGAACCATAATATAAACCTCTACCTACATGCATATAAACAAAAATAAAGAAAAATGAAGCAACATTAGCATGAATATATCTTAATATTCATCCGTTATTCACATCTCTCATTATATGTTCTACTGAATTAAAAGCAAAATCAACATGAGCTTGATAATGCATTGCTAAAAAAGCTCCTGTAAGTATTTGTATAACTAAACACACAGCTAATAAAGAACCAAAATTCCACAAATAGGAGAGATTTGCTGGTTGTGGTGAATCCACTAAATAAGAATTTATTAATCTTAATAGTACATGGGTTTTTAATATTCTCATTTTTATTTAAAAAATATAAATATAATTTATATAGTAATAGATATATAATCTATAATTTATAAATATTACTATGTACTTTTCATTTTAGATGTTGATAGTTTAATTTTAACAACACAGTGTTAGATAAAATTTATCTATTAAAATATAATGTATTATTTTTTAATAAATTAAATTTATAGTAAATAATAAATAATAATTTTTATTATTATAATAATAATAAATAAACTAAGGTTTTAAATAATAAAATTATATTGTAACAAAAAATTATATTTAATATTAAAATAAGTATAATAATTGAAAAATAAAGAACCAAAGTTAATATAAATATGATAAAATTTATTTAATTATTAAGCTCAAGAAGATTTGAACTTCTACAAATTCCTCATCAAGAAACTATTCTACCTTTTAAATTATGAGCTTATATTTATAAATATAAAATATTTAATTATTCATATAATTATATTATATGTAATAAATAATTAATATAAATAATTAATTAATATATTTATTATAAATGATTTATTTTACATTTAATTTATGTAATAAATTATAAATATTTTAATGATAACCTTTAACATCAAGTCTATAATAAAATTAGTAATGTTAAACTTAATACTTTACAGTAATTTCATTTACATCCTATTTAGAAATGTTCTATTTCTTAATTTAATAAATAGTATAATTCTATTTATTAATTTATTCTTTAAATTAATTATATAGAATTATTCAATGATAGTATCTAGAGGTCAGATTCTTGCTTTATATGCATTCAGCTTTTATCTGTTATGTTTGTGGCTATCCAACCATGCATACATTAAAATTTAATGTATACAATTGGTAAACTAGAGAAACACAGCCTATTGATCCTTTCGTACTAGAAAGTCTACCTCTTTTTACTATTTATTCCTCCAGAAGATAGGGACCATACTGACTCACGTCGTATTAACAAATTTGTTATCGTAATGACTCTTTATTCATTACTTCTTATTTTCACAAATAAGTTCAGACTATGTCATTAATCGTAAAGTTTTTACAATTGCCGGATGTTCGTGTTAGGTTTATTGTTAGTGATACTCACCTATTAGTCGTTGAACCTTCACAGTAATATAATTACAATCATTATCACTTTACTGTGCTTGGTTGCAAATTAACTTTATTTAAAGTTTTTCTTGCAATTTATCCGGTTTTCTTCTTTTTTAATTTTCTAATAAAATATTATTTATAGTAAAATAATATAATTAAATAGTAAATGTTATTAAAATGAATAATAAATTTATTATTATAATTCTACCTCAATTCATAATTTAATATTTATAGTAATAAGGGGTTAATAATAATAATAGATTAATATAAATTATAAAAATTAAAATTAATACAATTATAATTAAATAAACTAATACATAATAATTTTGAAATTTTCTTCTATATTTAATAAAATTAGCTATTTTAGGATATTTTACTTCTAAATTAAAATATTTTATAAAATAATCTCCAAAATATATAAGCGTTATAAAGTAAAAAGATATATGCATAATAGCAGGTGTTTGTTCAAAATTTAATGTAGAAAGAAATTGATTAATTGAATCTAAAGAATGACTTCCTGAACTTTCACTTTTAGAATATACAATACTTTGTATATTTTCAATTAAAGATTTATTATTTTCATTAATCGAAGATAAATCATCTATTTTTTTATTTGCTAATGCTTCTAATTTAGATTGTAATTCTTCATTTTTCACTCTTTCTTATGCTAATTTTCCTTCCAATTCTTCTTTATTTCTTCTAGTTTGAATGTTATTATAAGTATTATATGTAGCTAGACCAAAAGATGCTAAAGATAAACCTTGAAAAAATCTAGTAGTTCTCATTTTATTGTAATAAATTTAGATAACGTCTAATTTATATAATGATTTAAATTATATACACTTTTAAACTTTAAATACAATAATTAACTAATTGATATATTTTGATATATTTTAATACTTTTTAATTCTATTACTATTTAAATATTTAAATGGAAAATATATTATATTGTTTAAAAAAGAAGGGGCTTTTATTTTTAATAAAATAGTATGAAAATAAAATTAATAGATCTATTCTATACAACATTGAAATATGAAAATGTTTATAAACAGTAACTCTTAATATTTAGCACCTATTGTTAAAATTCATTGATTATTTCTATCTTGTAATACTCCAACATAAATATTTAAATTAGTTTTTATAACTAAGCTAAATTTTCAACTTCTTTTTTAGTATATTTCTCACTCTGTTTCTACCTTTATCAAAGTTACCGTCAGTCATGATTAAATAAGCTAAAACTATAGGATTCATTATATCAGTTATGTTTTTAGGTATTATTTTTATATATTTATTTGAATTTTAATTTTTATCTAATTCATAAAACATATTATAATAGGAAACAAATATAGGTAAACTTTTTGTTTTAAGTCTATAATTAATATAATTTTATTTTTTCATTTGATTTCTAAGGCTTTCACAGGGTTACTCATATAGTCTTTAAATAAGTTTCCTAAAAATAATGCCAATTCTTCATACTTTTGTCCCAAACTCATTTCAAATCTAACATTAGATGTTGAGGATGATTTATACAAGCTACCATCTCCTAATAAATACCTATCAAAATATAATGTAAATCTATAGGCAAATAAGAGCTATTGTGATTCATATTCAAATTTACAGTATTATTTGTACTGATTTTGTTATAATTTATATTAGTTCTTTTCATACTCTTATGTTTCATACTTTTTTTCATGTGAGTCTAAACCCAACTCACGTAACCTTTTAATCGGCGAACAGCCGAACCCTTCCAAGATTCTTCACCTGGAGGATAGGATGAGTCGACATCGAGGTGCCAAACAGCCGAGACAATGTGTACTCTTATCGGCTATCAGCCTGTTATCCCTAGCGTAACTTTTATCGATTGATCCCCGTCTATTCCATTTTATAGCGAGGGGTCACTATGCCCTACTTACGTATCTGTTCGACTTCTAAGTCTTTCAGTTAAGTATACTTTCCGCCATTATGCAATGCACAACCTTTCACTGGTTGATTGATCTCCATTCAATTTTTAGTTATACCTTTATCGTATTAAAATTTTATTTTATTTAAATGGTATTTATTTTTATTAGTTAAAATAACTAAAATAATATTATCTATATAGTCTCTGTTTTAACATTAGTCTTAATCTTTATTTTTAATTTTTAATAAATATAAGATTAATATTAATAATAAATAATAATTTGGATGTACTTTGTTATTTTATTAAAGACGACCGCCCCAGTCAAACTGCCAATTAGTCAACTCTCCTTTATAACTATTTAAATTAAAAAAGTAAACATTAACCCAACCTTAGTTTTAAGGTATTCCATTTTATGTTTATCAACTTCCCTAATCACTATTAACCTAGGTTGTTGTAGATCAATATGATAACTAACTACAGTAAAGCTGCATAGGGTCTTCCCGTCCACCTGAAGGTAACCCGCATCTGCACGGGTAATTCAATTTCACTGAGCAAGTTGTAGAGACAGTAAGGCCATCGTTACATTATTGATACAAGACCACATTTAATGGCCAATTTATTTTGCTACCTTAGGATCCTCATGGTTAAGACCGCTATTAACCAGATTTTCAATTAGTAACAGTTTCCTATTACCTCTTTTATATTAATGGCATTGGGCAAATTTCGACCGCTATACTATGATATTTATCATTGCAACGATCTGTGTTTTTAGTAAACAGTCGTGGCCTCCGATTTTGTGACACCGTAAATAATATTTTTAATTTCAACGGTTCCTCTTATTGTCTAACTTATGAGGAAAATTTGCCGAGTTCCTTTACAACTTTTAGCTCTACGCCTTAGTATACTCTACTTACGAACCTGTGTCGGTTTAAGGTACGGTAGATAAAATAAATTTAATAAGATTAATTTTAACATTAATTTCCTGATCTAAATTATTTATTAATTTAGATTTTCAGTTATAAACTCATCAACCAATACTTTGGTATTGTATTTTAGAGGCCGCATTCACATAAGGAGATTTAACCTTTCCTTATAACCCTTTCGTATTCGGCGAGAAGTATTATTAACTTCTTATTTCGTTACTCATGTCAGCATTATCTCTTCAATTACCTAAAAACAATGAAACACTGCTTTATTAAAGGTTTAATTGAATGTTCTACTACCTAAATTAATATAATAAATTTTAATTATATTATATTAATTAACACAATATCGGTTGATTACTTAAGACCCGTTAAATTTTTGGCGCTACAATCTAATTGCTGATGTGTTGTTACAACGATCATTATAAGTAGCGACTACCGGGCTCACTTTACAGCTGTATATGATTTGCTACATCCTTAATTTCACTTAATAATCATTTGGGACCTTAATCTGTGTTCTCGGCTGTTTCCGTTTTGACTATCCAACTTATCTTGAATAGTCTGAATATCTAACATCAATTTATGTAATTCTGAGATTCATTTCCATAGGTAAGATTTTGAGGTCCCCACAACCTAAACGCTTAATAAATATAAAAATATATATTTAAAATTTATTGGGAATTGCGTGCTATACCTCCATAAATTTTGTTTAGATGTCATACTTAAATATGTTTCGTAGAAAACCAGCTAGCACTAGGTCAGATTGGCATTTCACCGCTTTCCAAAACTCTTCGGAGAATTATGCAACATTCATCCGTTTGAACTATTATATTCTGGTCTTAGAAAGATCACCTAGCTTCGGGTCTAATAGAAGCAACTTATCCAATACTATTTTTATAGTACAGTCGCTTTCGCTAAGGCTTTTAACCTTGCTACTTCTATTAACTTGCTGACCCATTATGCAAAAGGTACGTCGTCATTCAGTTTAAAAATTTCGACTGCTTATAGAGTTACTAATTCAAGATTGTTTCACCTAATATTAATTAAATTTATAATTAACATATTTAATGTATAATACATGCTTTTCAATCTTTCCTTTACAGTACTTTTCACTAACGCTAAATTTATTATACTTAGCCTTAGAGGATGGTTCCCCTTTATTCCAACAAATTTCTATCATTGTATTTTATATTATTATTATTTATAAATATACAGGACTTAATGTAATCACCTTCTTTGGTACATATATTATTATTATTATTCTATTTTATAAAAATAATTAGGCTAATCCGATTTCACTCACCATTACTTTCGGAGTCTCGGTTGATTTCCTTTCCTTTCCTTAATGAAATGTTTTACTTCAGGAAGTAATAATAAAAAGGTTTTCCTTAGGATTGCCCCATATTAATATTAATTAATTAATATTAATATTTATAAATATTAATTAATATGAAGCTTTTGATTAAACCTCCTTTTTGATAAATTTGCATTGTTATCCTTAATAACCCCATTAAAATACTTATGATGTTATTACAATATTATCATCGATACTTTTATATTTAACAAATATTATATTATTTTTATTAAATATTAATTAAATAATAATTTAAAATAATTATTATTTAATTTAAATTATTGTTACTTATTAATATTATTAATTTAAATATATTAATGCTCAAAATATATTTTAATATAAAAGTAAATAGTAACTTTAAATTTTAAAGTATTTAGCGTGACTAATATACAAGTAATTATAATATTAGTACAAATTAAGAAAATAATAACATAATATAAAAATGCACATAAATTCAAATATACATTACAATATAATAAATTCTCCATTAGAACAATTTGAAGTGACTAGTTTATTAGGTATAAATGCTCCTATTTTTGGTTATTTAAATTTAACTTTAACTAATTTATCTTTATATTCAATATTAGTATTATTTATAATTTTAAATTTACATTTTGTAGGAAATAATGATACTAAATTATTATCTTCAAGATGGTCTATTTTATTAGAAAGTATTTTTGCAAGTATAAATTCAATGGTAAAAGAACAAATAGGGAAAGAAATTTATTTACCTTTTATTTATTCATTATTCTTTTTTATTTTAATTGCAAATTTAACAGGAAATATTCCTTATTCTTATACTATTACTTCTTCTTTAATTGTTTCTATTGGATTAAGTTTAACTATTTTTATTGCAGTAACATTAATGGGATTAACTATTCATAAATTACATTTTTTTGCTTATTTTATACCATCTGGTACTCCTTTAATTTTAGTTCCTGCTTTAGTATTAATAGAATTAATTTCTTATATTTCTAGAGCTGGTAGCTTAGGTATAAGATTATTTGCTAATATTGTTGCTGGACATACTTTACTAAAAATTTTATCTACATTCTTATATCAAATGTTTAGTGGAAGTATAATTATAGCTATTTTAACTCTTATTCCATTCTCTATTTTTGTAACTTTAATTGGTTTAGAATTAGCTGTATCATTTATTCAAGCATATATTTTTAGTATACTTGTTTGCTCTTATATTAAAGATGCCTTAGATTTACATTAATTATTAAAATTAATATAATAAATATATTAAAATTTTATTTATTTATATTACTTCAAATATTATTAATATTTATTTTTAATAATTTATAAACAATTACAATAATAAAAATATATTATATTTATTTTCATTATTTATAAATTTAACCCCTTTCATTAAAATATTTAAATTTTAATAAAATTATATTAACTAAAGTAAATTTAAATATTTAATTATCACTTAAAATATATATT
>Ga0126378_10001528_pt1 | contig 17200 bp, 15 predicted proteins | sample PanSoiMetPlot_23_FD_92587 | JGI IMG/M metagenome (GOLD analysis project Ga0126378, IMG submission 92587) | Tropical forest soil microbial communities from Panama - MetaG Plot_23 | ecosystem: Environmental > Terrestrial > Soil > Tropical forest > Bulk soil | place: Panama | collected 2016-02-17
CACCCGGGCGAGAGGGCGCAAAACGTGCCCGAGCAGCCCGGTTGGAAATACCGCTGGGAGGACGAGCTGAAGGCCTTGTGCAGCCCGCGGGTCCGGGCGCTGCTTACCCAGCGTCGGATCCGGCTCGTTTCTTATTCAGAGGTCGCCTAGCCCGCAGTTACGACGGGCGAGCGAGGAAAAGCACGTGCGGCGTGGTGTAGCCTCTCGACAGATCCACGACCTCTCTGACCGCGAATCCGTTCTGCCTCAGCAGCCCTTCGGTGAACTGGCGCGGCTTCAAGCTCAATCCGCCGCTGCTCTGCGTCCGACCGAGGAATCTGACCATGACTTGCTCCTGGGCGAGACACTTGAAGTGCTTCCAGGAGCCGTTGGCCTCCGCTTCCTTGATGAGCAGCGATCCGCTCGGTTTGAGCAGGCGACGGCAACCGGCGACGAAATCTCCCCATTGCTCGACGGGAAGCAGGTAAAGCACGTCGGCGACAACGACGGCATCGAAACAGCTCTCCATCTCCGGAACGAGGTCATCGATCGTCGCTCGTCGGAGGGAGACGTTGGGCAATCTTCCCGGTCCGGATTTAGCCCAAGCGATTTTCCGCTCATCCGGATCGATGCCCAGGATCTTTCGATCCGGATGGTCGACTGCAAGCAGGGCGATCAGCGCTCCGTGCCCGCAGCCGACGTCCAGGACGGTTCCGTCTGGACAGTGTTTCGCGAGCGCTGCCAGTGGCGCCGAAAAGAGCCGTGCCCGGACGAAGAGGCGCTCTTTGAGCGGCAGCGGTGAGAACAGGTCGAGCGCATCGCTCACTCGTGCTTCGCTCAAGCCACGTAACCGCCTGCCCCCCACGCCATCGCCAGAAGGGCAAGCGTCATCCCGCTGACAACAAGCCATCCCGCGGCGAGTCGCGGCTTGCCTCTCATCAGCAGCGCCAGAGTGAGAAAGATCGGAAATGCAGAGAGCACATACCGGCCAAGGCCCATGAAGTCCTTGCTGGAGATCGTCGGCAGCCCGACCGCGAGAGCGACGTACACCGCGTAGCCCCAACCGAGGTGGCGGCGGGTGGCGGGAACCAAGGCAAGCGCGCCCAGCGCGACGAAGGCGTGCCCGATCAACCGAATCGCCACCAACGGAGCAACCCTGGGAAACAGGATTTGAAACCAGGTCACCTTGAGCCAGGTGTGCCAGCCCGGCGGTTGATCCCATCCGGGCGCGGACTGGACGTGTACGAAGGCAAGCGGGTCGCCGAAGTGCCGCCAGAGGTGGAACATGTAGAGGCCGAGGCCACCCGCTGCCGCCAATGGAAGAAAGTCGATCAAACGAATCGGGGCGCGCTGCTGCCGCCGGCGCTCGAGCTGCCGAATCAACAGGCCCAACACCACCGCCGGCGCCACCGGCCGTGTGAACGTGGCCGCGGCTCCGAGCAAGGTGGCGGGAACGACTGCATCCCGCTCCAGGCACAGAAAGGCACCGACCACCAACGCGAGCAAGAGCGCGTCCGAGTAAATCGCACCGTACAGATAGAGCGCGAAGGGATACAAGATGAGCAGCATCGAAGCCAGCAGCGCGGTTCTGGCATCTGTTTGCGTTGCCGCCCAGCGCACGAACAGCCAGCAGGCGAGAATTCCGCAGCCGAGCGTGACTAGGAAACCCGAGGTGAAGAGATCGAGTCCCAAGTTCGCCAGCGCCCGGATCGTCAGCGGATACCCGGGGAAGAATGCCACCGGGCCCTGGTTGCCCGGGCCGTACGAATAGCCGTCGCGGGCGATGCTGGCGTACCAGCCCGAATCCCAGCGCGCCCAGGCTCGGGCCAGTGGGCCAAAAAACAGGCGGCTTGCAGCCTCGGGGATGGGAGCGGCGCCAGAGTGCAGCGAAGACCAGACGACGATCGCGGAGCACGCGGCGGCCACCGTGATCGCGATGCCAACCACCGTGCGCGAAGGTGAAAATTGCCGAGCGAGATTCGCGCCAATACCACTCGGTGGCGGCCTCAGTTCATTCCCGCTTGCAACGTGGCGCATGCCGGCGGCGCCTCCTCAGAAACCCGCAGACTACGTCAAAACTGGGCGCCTGTTAGCGACATCCGACCTACCGGATGGCAGCCCGAGAGGCGCGTTCGCTGTAGCACCCCACCGTCCGTGCAACGGTCCGGCTTCAGCTTCCGTAGAAGCGCTTCCCCTTGGCCGCCAAATCTCGCAGCAGGGGGGCCGGCTCGAATCGACTTCCGAGCTTCTGTTGCCAGTGGTCCAGGATTTCGAGCAGGGCCGCCGGCCCGAGCGCGTCCGCGTAGCGGAAGGGACCGCCGAGGTACGCCGGGAAGCCGAGTCCGAAGATCGCGCCGATGTCGCCGTCCCTCGGGCTGCGAAGGATGTTCTCCCCGAGGCAGCGAATGGCCTCGTTGACCATCTGCAGCGTACAGCGCTCAGCCATCTCCCTCGGGTCGAAGTGCTTGCGATCGGCGCCGTAGGGCAGAAGCGCGTAGGCACTCTCGTCGACGCGCTTCTTCTTCCCGTCGTAGGTGTAAAAGCCCTTCTGGTTCTTGCGGCCGAAGCGTCCTTCCTCAACGAACTTCTCAAGAACCTCGGGAGCACCGAGCCGGTCGCCGAACGCCTCGTGCAGGATCTTCGCCACCTTGGCCGCGACGTCGATGCCCACCTCGTCAAGAAGCGTGATCGGTCCCACTGGAAAACCGAAATCCACGAGGGCCTTGTCCAGCTCCTCGACGTCAGCGCCTTCGGCCAAAAGGTCCGCCGCTTCGTTCATGTACGGAGCGATGATCCGGGAGGTGTAAAAGCCGACGCCGTCGTTGACGACGATCACCGTCTTGCCTTGCTTCCTTCCCACGTCGACGCAGGTGGCGATCACCCAGTCCGCCGTCTGCGGCGTGGTGATGATCTCCAGCAGCGGCATCTTTGGAACTGGGCTGAAGTAGTGCATTCCGATCACGTTCTGCGGCCGCTTTGCCCCTTCCGCGATCTGGGAGATCGGCAGCGACGAGGTATTCGAGGCGAAGATGCAATCATCCCGGGTGATCGCCTCCACGTCGCGCAGCACGTCCTTCTTGAGGCGCAAGTCCTCGAAGACCGCCTCGATGATCAAGTCCGCGTTGCCAAAGCCCTGCAGATCTGCGCCGCCGGTGACCAAGGCCATCTTCGCCGTTGCCTCGCGAGCGGTGATCGAACGCTTCTTTACCCGCTCGTCCAAAACGCTGCGCACGGCTTTGAATGCGCGGCCGACGCTCGGGTCGTCCTTCTCCTTGATCCGAACCGGAACGCCCACGTTCGCCGCAGTCACGTACGCAATGCCGCTGCCCATCAGCCCGCCGCCGAGAACGCCGACCTTCTTTACCGGCCGCGGCTTGACCTTCGGGTCCGAAGCACCGCTCTCCCTCTTCAGCTCCGTGGTGGCAAAGAAGATCTCCACCAGTCGCCGAGAGACGTCGGATACCACGAGCTCGCCGAAGAACCGCGATTCGGCTGCAAGCCCATTCTCCATTCCGCTCTCGAGCCCGACCCGCATCGCCTCGAGCGCTTTTTCCGGCGCGGGATACTTGCCGCGCGTCTTCTTGAGGAGCGCCTTGCGCGCTTGATCGAACAGAATCTTGCGACCCAGTGGATTGTCCTGGAGCGCAAGCTCTGCCCACGCTTCCTTGCGCGCCAGTCCCTTCAACAAACCGGACACGCCCTTTCCGCCAGACACCAAGCCACGCTTGCGGTTGACGGTAAGCTTCCCCGACGCAATCTCGAGCGCGCGCTGCTTCGCTACAGCCAAGAGAATCGGCGGGGGAACCACCTCGTCGACCAGTCCGAGCTTGCGCGCCTTCTGCGCTCGGATCGCTCTGCCGGTCAGGATGAGGTCAAGGGCCGCCTGGGCGCCGATGAGCCGCGGCAGCCGCTGAGTGCCCCCCGCGCCAGGCATCAATCCGAGCTGAACCTCCGGTTGACCGAGGCTGGTCTTTGGACTGTCGGTTGCAACCCGATAAGTGCAAGCCAAGGCCCACTCCAGGCCGCCGCCTAAGGCACTGCCATGGATCGCCGCCACCACTGGCTTGGGAAAAGCCTCCAGCTTGCCGAACCCCTGCTGCGCATCGCGCGAGACCTTCTCCGCGTCTTCGGCAATGGTCAGCTTCTGCAGGTAGTCGATCTTGGCTCCGGCGATGAAGTTGTCCTTTTTTCCGGAGATGAAGACCACTGCCTTCACCGCAGCGTCGTCCCGAGCGCGATCCAACATTCGCTCGAATTCGGCCCTCACGTCGGGCGAGAGGGTGTTCACCCGCTCATCCGGCTGGTCAAAGGTGATCACCGCCACGCTGTCCTCGACGCGGTAGGTGAGGGCGCTCCTGCTCTGCACCTCTTCGATTTTGACTGCCATCACACGCGCTCCAGGATGATCGCGGCGCCGAGGCCCCCCGCCGCACAGACCGTGCACAGCGCCGTGTTGAGGTTGCTCCGCTTAAGCTCGCCCAATGCTTGCCGAACGACACGCGCACCGGTGGCCGCAAACGGATGGCCAAGAGCAATCGAGCCCCCATTGACGTTGAGCTTGCTGCGATCCACCTCGCCCAGCGGCGCAGCGCGGCCCATCTTCTTCGCGAATTCAAGAGAGGCAAAGGCCTGCAGATTCGAGGCGACCTGCGACGCGAACGCCTCGTGCATCTCGAAGAGGTCGATGTCGCTGAGCGTAGTCTGCGCGCGCTCGAGCGCGACCGGCGCCGCGTAGGCCGGTCCCTGCAACAACTGGTCGGCGGGATCGGTGGCCGCATAGGCGTAGGCGCGGACGAAGCCGAGGGGCTCGTATCCCAGCGCCTTCGCCTTCTCCTCGCTCATCACCAGCAGCGCCGCCGCCCCGTCGGTCAGCGGAGACGAATTGCCTGCGGTCACCGAGCCGTACTTGCGGTCGAATACCGGCCGAAGCTGCGACAGTGCCTCGAGGCTCGTATCCTCGCGGATGATGTTGTCCTTGTCGGCCACCTTCTCGAAGGAGGGCGGCACGGGAACGTGAATTACCTGGTCGTTGAATCTTCCCTCATGCCACGCGCGCGCTGCTCTCTGGTGCGAGGCGAGGGCGATCTCGTCCTGCTCCTTTCGGCTGATGCCGTTCTCCATCGCCATTTTCTCCGCGCTCTCGCCCATCGTCAGGCCGGTGGAGTACTCGGCGATCGCCGGCGGGATCGGTACGAGGTCCTTGGGGCTGAGCCTTTGGAAGGCGCGGAGCTTTTCCGGGAGATTCTTGCCCCGCGATGCTTCCACCAGCGCCTGCGCAAGCGGACGGCTGGCGTACACTGGCACGTCGGACATCGACTCCGTTCCGCCGACGATCGCCACGTCCGAAACTCCGACCGCGATCGAGTTGACCGCGTCGGTGAGCGCCTGGATCGACGTGGCGCAGGCGCGCGCCACGGTATGCGCCTGGATGCTGCGAGGCAGACCCGAGGCAAGCACCACCTCGCGCGCGATGCTGGGCGCCGTCACGCTGGGCACGACCTGACCGAAAATGACCTCGTCGATTTGTTCCGGGTCCAGCTCCGACCGCTGCACCAGCTCCTGAACCACGATTCGACCGAGGTCCAACGCGGTGAGCTGGCTGAACACGGTGCCCGCCTTTTCGAACGGCGTGCGCAGACCTTTGACGATCGCTGCGCGCCGCTTCCCGTTCATCAATTGCGTCTTTGCCATCGACTGCTCCTTCGTGCCGCTTGTAACGGCGTCAACGCGACGCGTCAAGCGAGGTCGGATGAGGGCGTCACGTAGACCGGAAGTTGAAAGTCGAAAGTTGAAAGTCGAAAGGGCACGACCGAAAGATCATAACCTTCGCCTATCCCCTTTTGACTTTGAACTTGTGACCGCTGTTTCGAGTTCGACTACCGGTCAGCGTTCGCGCATCCGAGCGCCGAGGCGGTGCACCGCTTCGACGAGGACCTGCGCGGCTTCGGGCGAGGTCGGCGGAAGTATTCCGTGGCCGAGATTGAAGATGTGACCGAGCGGCCCTGCCGCTTGGAGGATCTCGTCGACTCGCGACTCGAGCTGCTCATGCGGCAAGAAGAGCGCGACGGGATCGAGATTGCCCTGCACCGCGACCTCCGGGCCAAGCAGGCGACGAGCCTCGTCGATCTCGATTCGCCAGTCCAACCCAAAGACGTCCGCTCCGGTTCGCTTCATCAGCGGAAGCAAGGTTGACATTCCGGTGCCGAAGAGGATCACCGGCACGCCGGACTCCTGCAGCGCGGCCACGATGCGCGCGAGATACGGTTGACTGAAGGAGCGGAAGTCGCGCGGAGACAGCTCGCCGCCCCAGGAGTCGAAAATCTGCACCACCCGCGCGCCGGCGGCGACCTGCATCTGCAAATAGGGAATCAGGGTGCGGGTCAGCTTCTCGAACAGCGCGTGGGCCACCTTCGGCTGCTCGAACATCAGGCGCTTGATCTGCGTGAAGCTCTTCGAGCCACCGCCTTCCACCATGTAAGAGGCGAGCGTGAACGGCGCGCCGCAAAAGCCGATCACCGGCACGCTCTCGTCGAGAGCCTTACGCGCCTTGCGAATGGCTTCCCCCACGAAGCCCGTTTGAGCCTCGGGATCTGGAATGCCGAGCCGCCGCACATCCGCTTCAGACCTCACCGGATCCAAAAAGCGCGGTCCGCCGTCGTCCAATTGGAGCGACAGTCCCATCGCCTCGACCGGAATCAGGATGTCCGAAAAGATGATCGCCGCGTCCACGCCGAGGCGGGTCACCGGTTGCACGGTAACCTGGGCGGCGAGGTCGGGCGTTTTGCAGAGCTCGAGGAATGCGACCTTCTCTCGAATCGCGCGGTACTCGGGCAAGTACCGACCGGCCTGCCGCATGATCCAAACCGGAGTGGTATCCACCGGCTCTCCGCGAGCGGCCAGCAGCAGTCTCTCGTTCACGGCCTGGCCAACCTCCGCCACAATCCCGCGTGCGCGATCTCGCGCCAACTTCTCAATCTCCAGGGCAGGGGCCCCTCGCCGTAGAGGAGGATCTGATCGAAACGCGCCAGCTCCTGAGGGCTCGCCAGCACCAGGCTGGAGGGAAGCTCGCGGCCGGGCTTGAAGCGGACCGGATGGTGCTCGGCATCGCCGAAGAAGTTGTGCCCCACTCCGCCGCGCTCGGCGGTCAACCACTGGCCGAGGTGCTCGAGGTAAATCATCCTGCTTCCCAGGAACTCTCGGCCCGCGAGCGACCAGTAGCCGTGCGTCTTCGGAGGAGGTCCGGCGATCATCTTGTCCAGCCCATCGACAGCTCGCGCGAAGCGATGATGGAAGATCGCCGTTTGAACGAGCGACGCGAACGATAGAGCAAGAACAGCTGCCCGAAGCGGTCGGTTGAGAGCGTCGCCGCTGACCAGCAGCAGCGACACCATCGCCGCCAGCACCGGCAATCGAACGCTGATGAGAAAAATGCCGGACAGCGTCTTGGGAGTGATGAAATAAAGCGCCAGCAAGGCGACAAACATCGCCGCCGGAGCGATCGGTTCTTGCCGTCGGCGCCGCAAGTAAAGGACGACGAACAAGGTGGCGATCAGCTGCGGGCCCCACGCGGCGAGAAAACCTTCCGGCCGATAGTTTCGGAAAAACCAAACCAGGTGCGAGATGCCACCGTAGTGCGTCGCGGGCCACGGTCCCTCGGTGACCGCGCGGACGGCCATCGACCACATCTTCGGAATCGAGATCGCGATCGGCAGCAAAAGCGACGCCGCGGCCATCTTGAGCGATTCGACGCGCGGCGGGTAACAGACCGCGAGCGCAATCACCGCCACCGCCAAGGCAACAAACGCGACCAGATGCGATTGCATCGTCGCCGCGGCGAGCAGGTTGACCCAGATCACAAGGCGCCCCCGCCGCGATTCCAGGGCGCGTTGGAAAAGGGCGATGGTGAAGAAGGCCAGCGGCTGCGCGAAAAGACCGGAGAGCAGGCCGTACCAGTAGGAGAAATTGAACGCCAGCGGCAGCCCGAGCAGCAAGAGCCAATCCGGACGCTTAAAAGTGCGAAGCAGGGCGAGCTGCGAAAGAGGAAATAGCTGCAGCGCAACCCACAGGGCGACGCGAACGGCAACCGCTCCGTTGGTGGCGAACGCCAGCGGCAAAAAGAGCCAGTACACCAGCCCGTAGCCGATCGGCACGTGAATCTCGTAGGTCTGACTCACGCCTGGATCGCCGCGCAGCAAGTTGACGAGGGTCTGCAGCTGAGCGCCGTGGGCCGGTAGATCGACGGGCGGCGGAAAGCCCCAGACGCACCAGGCGGTAAAGACCGCCCAGCTGAAAAGAACGGCTGGAAGGAAGAGCCGCTGGAAGGAAATGCTCAGCGGCCGCGCGCCGGTTTCGATCCGCTCTTCGCCGGCCTTGGGAGTGTACAGGCTCCTTGCCGCGAACGCGTCTGTGGAGGACTTATTGCCCATTTCAACCAAAAATCCAGGACCCTGACGCAAACTTCGGTATCCGACTTGCGTCCCAGCCCCCCCTGGGAGGTAATCAACCACGCTTAACGCGGAGGCGCCATGGCTCTGTCACTAAAAACGGCCGTCAACGGCATGCAGTTCGAGAATCCATTTCTCCTTGCGTCGGGACCCCCAGGCACCAACGCAAAGGTGATCGCCAAATCGTACGATCTCGGTTGGGGTGGAGTGGTTTGCAAGACGATTAGCCTCGATGCTAGCAAAGTAATCAACACCGCGCCTCGTTACGGCAAGCTCAAAGCGCGCGAGGACGAAAAAGTCGTCGTCGGATTCGAGAATATCGAGCTTATCTCCGACCGTCCGTTCGACGCCTGGCTGGACGAGTTCCGGCACCTCAAGCGAACTTACCCGAAGAAGATCCTGATCGCCTCCATCATGGAGGAGTACCGCCGCGAAGCCTGGCACGAGATCGTCCGCCGAGTGCAGGAGACGGGCGTGGACGCGTTCGAGCTGAACCTCTCCTGCCCACACGGGCTGCCCGAGCGGAAGATGGGAATGGCGATGGGCGAAGAGCCGGGCATCGTCGAGGAGGTCGTCGGCTGGGTGAAGGAGGTCGCGCGCATTCCGGTCTGGGCGAAAATGACTCCCAATGTCGGCAATCCGGCAGTCCCGGCGCGCGCCGCGGTAAAGGGCGGCGCCGATGGAATCTCGACCATCAACACCATTTTGTCGATCATCGGCGTCGATCTGCGCACGCTCAAGCCGATGCCGACCGTCGAGGGCTACACGGTGGCCGGCGGCTACTCCGGCCAAGCGGTTCGGCCGATCGCCCTGCGGCACGTGATGGAGATCGCCCGCGCGATTCCCGGAGTCCCCATCTCCGGCATGGGTGGAATCGAGACCGGGTTCGACGCAGCGCAGTTCTTCCTCCTCGGCTCTCACACGGTGCAGGTCTGCACTGGAGCCATGCTGCAGGGGTACGAGATCATCGCCAAGCTCAAGGAGGAGCTGATGAAGGTGATGACCGATCACCATTTCGCTTCGGTTCAGGAGATGGTCGCCAAAAGCCTTCCCTACTTCAGCACGCACGCAGACTTGGTGCAGCGCCAGAAGGCCGCCAAGGCGGCGAAGGTGGGCAACGCCAAGGACGCCGAGACTTGGAAGGGCGAGATCAAGAAGGAAGCCGACGCGCTGGTGTCCAACTGATCGCGCGTTGACGTGAATCTGCTGCTGCTGCTCGAGGAGGACTTCCTGACCGACGGGACGGTGCGGCTCACCGGCCGGCGGGCTGCGCACGCGAGGTCCGTGCTGCAGATCAACGAGGGCGAACGACTGCGGGTCGGAAAGCTCAACGGTCGGGTCGGCGAGGGTCGGGTGATCCACGTGTCCTCCGATGAGCTGCGCCTGCAAGTGTCGCTCACCGACGAACCCCCCAATCGACCGGGCATCGACCTGTTGCTCGCGCTGCCTCGGCCCAAGGCTCTGAAGCGGATTCTCTCCGGCGCCGCCTCGCTCGGCATCGATCGCATCGTCCTTCTCAACGCCGCCCGGGTGGAGAAGAGCTACTTCGATTCGAAGGTGCTCGACGAGCGATTCTCGCGCAATCTGCTGATCGAAGGGCTGGAGCAAGCTCAGGACACACGGTTGCCCACCCTCCGGATCCGCAATCGCTTGAAGCCCTTCGTAGAAGACGAGCTGGACGAGCTCCTTGGGCGTGAGGCGCGCCGTGTGCTCGCACATCCGACGACCGGCGCGCAGACCCTTCCGGCGTTCACGCAAGCGCCGCGAACCGCGGTCGCAATCGGCCCCGAAGGCGGATGGATCCCGTTCGAGATCGACCTGCTCGCCGCGCACGGTTTTCACCTCGCTGCGTTCGGCGTGCGAAGCCTTCGCGTCGAAGTCTTCGTGCCGTTCGTGCTGGGCTGGCTACAAGCCGAGCACCAATCGCAAGCCGGCCTCGACACGCGCCAGCACCCCGGGACTTGAACCTGAGCCGGATTTGTTCCCAGTATGGGTCATGAACCCTGAACTGAAAGAGAAGACGGAGCAGCCGGCAACGTCCGAGCCACCGGCCAAATTGGCGACGCACGACATCGCACCGCCGCCTGCGCTCCTCGACTTCATGCGCCGGGACTGGAAGCCGCCGTCGCCCAAGCCTCCTGCTCCGCTGAAGTACGCCCGGGCGTTCTTCGAGCGGCGGCGCGCGCTGTCCAAACTGTTCCCAGGCGAAACCCTGGTCATCCCCACCGGGCACGAGAAGGTTCGCGCCAACGATACGTACTATCACTTCCGGCCGGGGACCGATTTTTATTACCTCACCGGCAATCTCGAGCCCGATTGCGTGCTGCTGATGCAGCCGCAGGAGGGAGGCGGCCACCGGGATGTGCTCTTCGTCGAGCCGAACCCGGGGCGAAGCGATGCCACGTTCTACACCGACCGCAACAAGGGAGAGCTTTGGGTGGGGCCTCGGCTGGGAGTGGAGCAGAGCCGAATTCGCTTTGGCGTGCACGAGTGCCGAGGCCTGCCGGAGCTGGCCTCCGCCATCGGTTCAATTCGCGGCGCGGCAACGCGGCCGTGGCGGCTTCTTCGCGGCATCTCGGACAAGGCCGACGCGCTCCTTCCCGAGCAGTCCGACCGCGATCGGCAGTTCGCCGGGGCGCTTTCGGAGATGCGTCTGATCAAGGACGCGCAGGAGATTCGCGAGTTGTCGACCGCCATCGCCTCGACGAAGCGCGGGTTCGAGGATGTGATCCGCTCGCTGCGCTCGGCTCGAAGCGAGCGCGAGGTGGAGGGGGTCTTCAACCTGCGGGCTCGCGTGGAGGGAAACGACGTCGGCTACAACACCATCGCCGCTTCCGGGCCGCACGCCGGCATTTTGCACTGGACCCGAAACGACGGCGCGCTCAAGCCGGGGACGCTTTTGCTGCTCGACGCGGGCGTGGAGGGCGACGCGCTCTACACTGCGGACATCACGCGGACGCTTCCGATCAACGGTCGATTCACCCGCGAGCAAGGCGAGGTCTACCACTTGGTTCATCAAGCGCAAGCCGCGGCCTTCAAGGCGGTGAAACCGGGCAACGACTTCCTGGAGCCCAATCGCCAGGCGATGCGGGTGCTGGCGCAAGGGCTCGAGCAGCTTGGAATCCTCGCCAGCGCGGAGGACGCGCTGAAAAACGAGCATCAGTTCTACAAGCGCTACTCGCTGCACAACGTGAGTCACATGCTGGGCCTCGACGTGCACGATTGCGCGCAAGCTCGGCAGGAAGCGTACAAATTCGGCCAGCTCAAACCGGGGATGGTCCTGACCGTCGAGCCGGGCCTCTATTTCCAGACGGACGATCTGACCGTGCCGCCGCGCTACCGCGGAATCGGCGTTCGCATTGAAGACGACGTGGTGGTCACCGCAAAGGGTTACCGGAACTTGTCGGCGATGTTTCCCAGCGAGCTCGAGGACGTAGAGAACTGGATGGCGCGCGTGTGGCGGGCCGCGAAGCGGAAGCGCTAGACCAGCTCGGCGCGCCTGGCAAAGAAGGTCAGCGGTTGGGCGCCGCCCTGCGGACCATGCTGAAGGTGTGAAGGAGCAGCGCTGCGCCGACGAGCGCTGGGATCGCCCCCACCGCCCAGAGGCCGGACACGCGGACCAGCTGAGCAATCAGCACCATTACGCCGATCCCCGCGCCGAGAGTAACCCAGCCGCCGAGCCTGATCCCGTTGCGCATGCGCTCCATCCGGTCGGTCTCCTCTTGCCGGAGCAACTGCATCACCTGGTCGGCATTGGAGCTTGGATTCTCTGCGAGCTTCTTCAGCAGCTCGTGTCGAAAAAATGCCTCCCGTTCTTTGCGGCGAGAGTCGGCCCAGGTCGCAACCGCAAGGAACCCGAACAGCGCAATCGAGCCGACGATGGGCACGAGCAGGGGGACCACGCGGATAAGGACTTGTGTCGCGTCGAGAGCCAGTAAGTTCACCGGATAGCTCCTTGGTTGCTCTTCTCAATGAGACGCAGCCGGCTGCGCGCTGGTTGCAATTTTTTTATGCAACCGGGTCCCCGCTCAAAAGCGTCATACTGAACTTGAATGGCTGACGACGAGGACCTCGATGCAGTGCGGGCCGTGCTGACGGGAGACGTCTCCGCCTTTCAGAGAATCGTCGAGCGGTGGCAGGGGCCACTGGTGAATCTGGCCTACCGGTTCTGCCGCGATCGGGGCCAGGCCGCGGACATGGCGCAGGAGGCGTTCTTGCGCATCTTCCGCGCGCTGCCGAGCTTCCGCGCAAAGTCCTCGTTCTCGACCTGGATGATCTCCGTCGCCGCCAACGTCTACCGCTCGCAGCTTCGGCGAAACCTGCCAGAGCTGACCGGCCTGGAAGCACTGGCGGATTTCCCCGGCTTGAGCGAGGCGCTGGTGGAAACGGCTGGCTCCCGCGAGGAGCTCGTTCGTCGCACGGTGCAGGCGCTTCCCGCCAAGTACCGCGATGCCGTGGTGCTCTTCTATTTCCACGAGATGAACGTCAACCGGGCCTCAGAAAGCCTCGGCGTTCCGCCGGGCACGCTCAAGGCCCGGCTCCATCGCGCGCGAGCACTGCTTGCGCGGCGCTTGCGCCATCTCTTCAACAGCGACACTGTTCCGACGGAGGCCTGACGATGGATGAGCTCGACCGAATTCTAAGCGAGGAGCACGCCATCGCACCGCCGGCGGGATTCTCGCGGCGGGTAATGGCGGCCGTTCACCGAGAGGCTTCCACGCCCGCGCCGATTCCATTCCCGTGGCGCTACGCGGTCGCGACGTTCGCGGCGATGGCGGTGGCGCTCGTCGCCTGCTTGTTTCTCTCGCCCCTTCTTCCAACCTGGACCCTAGACGGGGGCGCGGCTCTCCAGCGGGCGCTCAGTCGAATCGACCCCAATCTACTCGCGGTGTGCTCGACCGTCGCCTTCGCGGCGGTCGCGCTTCTCCGGTACTCGCTGCGTTTCGTTTTTTTCTAGCTGAGCCGCTTTATCGAAGCGCCGCCGCGAGGGCGTTCACGTGCCTGCGCATCGCTTCTCCGCCGTCGAGGCGCGACGGCAGGGCAGTGGAGGCCGAAATGGCGGCCAGCGCCTGGTCCACCTGAGCGCGCGTCCGCGGCCCCGTCGCGCACAGCCAGGCGACCCCCAGTGCAAGCTGCAGCGAGCGCGGATCGTCGATGCCTTCGCCCACCAGCCTCAGCAGCGCCTCAATGCCCTTCCGGACCTGGCGTCCGTGGCGCGGATCCGAGCTGGTAATTCCGGCGTCGAGAAGGTCCAACAGCACGAATGCCGTCGCTCTGACTTGACCGATGCGTCCTTCGCCATCCTTTGCGTCCCAAAGCCCCGAAGCAAGCTGGCCCGCGAGAATGACGGCAATCGGATCGAGGTCGGGCGCGCGCGGAGGCTCTTGGGCAGCGGGCAAATTCACCGGCGGCATGAATCCCGCCCTCGCGACTGGTCCGCGCGTCCGCTCGCTTGAACTGTGCGCAACCGCGGCGGGCGAATCCGGCCCCGACGCGGTGAAGCCGGCTGGGACGACGCTCCCTAGCGCTCCACCCCGGCGACTCGAGGTCATCTCATCGACGGCGCGATGGGCCATCGACGCGATGGAAGCGACGAGCGGTAACCGAGCTCCCCGTGTCCGCATGGGAATCAACGTCGGCCACAGGTCTTCTTTCGGTTCGAACATCGCCCAGCCTGCGGGCGCGTGAACGGGCACCACGCGCGTCTGTGCTTGCCCGGTCGCCAGGCGCTCGCCGGTGCGTCGCTCGATGGCGACGAACGACGTGTACGGGGACGCGATTCGGTGCTCGAGCGCGAGCTCGAGGATCCGCTTTCGAACGGCATCGCCTCGGCGCCCCGTGACGCGCGACGCCTCCAGTTCGCGTATGCGCTCGGCCGCCCAGAGTTGAGAAAGGTAGGGGCGAGATCCCTCCGCGCCCAGCTCGATCGGAACCTTGAGCAAAAACGGCTCACCGTCGCGCGAACCCCGGATCTCCAGCTGTCCGCGCCCCGGCGAATCGTAGCGACCGAACAATACCCACGCCTCGCCGTCGACCAATGGCATTGGTTTCTCCGGCGCCAGCTCGCGCGCCTCCACGCCTTGGAAGCTGATCGCCACATCCGAAACCCGCGGCGCGATCGCCCGGGCGAACTGCGAAACGACCTTGTCGTCGATCCGTTCGCCGGGATGGATGAGCTCGATCGCGCCCGATGTCTCTCGAGAAAGATCTCGCAACAGCGCATCGCTGACATTCGTTCCGATGCCAAAGGAATAGATGCGAGTGCGCGCGCCGGAGCGGCTGACCTCGGCAAGAATCGCGCTCTCGTTGCCCACCTGGCCATCGGTCAGCAGCATCATCACCTCAGGCCCGGCTTGGAGCGCCATTCTGAGCGCAGGGAGCAACTCGGTCCCTCCGGCGGCCTGAAGCGAATCGATCCAGCGATCGGCGTCGGTCAGCGTCCTCTGGGTCAAGGGCAGCGGCTGATTGGAAAGCTTGCGCTGCCGATCGTTGAACGCAATCGCGTTGAAGCGGTCTCCCTCGCGCAACTGTCGAAGGCAGAGGCGAAGGGCCGCGCGAGCTTCGGCGATCGAGGCGCCGGCCATCGATCCCGACACATCCAGCAGGAAGAGGACATCCTGTCGCTTGGCCTGAGCCTGCGCATCGAAAAGATCGGGCACGACGGTAACCGCAAAAAAGCCGGCCTTCTGGCCTTCGCGATGCGTGGACACGGTCGAAAGCTCGCTCCCTTCGGCGCCCCGAACGGTCAACACGATGTCGCGATCGAGAGCTGCTTCGCGCTGAGCGAAAGTCACTCGCCGCCTGCCGTCCAGCGAATCGACCTGAATCGCGTGCGAGGGGCTCTCGACCTTCGCCTCTTTGCCGAGGTCGAAGAGGAGCCGCAGGGCGAGGCGATAGTCGGCAGCGCCGATCGGCGGAGAGATCCGGTCTGCGTCAGGGACTTGATCGGTCGGGCTTTCGCGACCGTGGGCGGTCCGGTCGCCAGCGGCCGTTCCCGGAACGTACCGGGGAGCGACCAGAGTCGGAATCATCCAGCGCAGAGTGCCCTCATCGACCGCGACGCGCTGGAGGTACTCGAGCTCCACGACCGTTTCTTCGCCCGGCAGCAGATTGCCGACCTGCGCGGTGAAGACGTTGGGCCGCTCTTGATCGATGAGCGCCCCGCCATGTCCCGAGCTGATCGCCTCGTCGTATTCCCGAAAGGCTTCTTCCCGCTCCCGAACGACGCTCTCGATGCGCCGGCCGGCGCAGGTCATCGCGAACGCAACCAGTGTCGCGTCCGACGGAAGCGGAAAGGTGTAGACCGCCTCCACCGGGCGAGCCTCTTCGTTGCGGTAGCGCTGAATCAGGCGAACCCGCGCGTGCGCGCCCGAGACGTCGCCTTCGATTTCCACCTTCTCGAGCGGAATGCGCGCACCCTCAACGGCGATCAAACCTGCTCTGGTTTCGGTGCTCATTTTGATTTTTCTCCGGCGCGCGAGTGCTTGGCTATGTCCCGAAGCCTGTCTGCGAGCGCGCGCGATCGCGCATCGGCGGCCTGAGAGACGTGAAGCTCCAACCCCGGCGCGAGCTGCCATCGCTCCCACGCGGGCGCATCAGCCGCTACTCGGGTCGGCTCGGAAGCGCTGAGACCTGAATCGCGCGCTCGATTCTCGCCCAGTCCCGTCGGCGGCGCCGCTGCCAGGGGCGGAGCATCCGCCCCCTCGGCCAGGGCGCGAATGCCGCCCGGACTCAGCCGCTGAAGCTCAGCCTGAATTGCATCGAGGGGAAGGAAGCGCTCTTGCAATCGGCGGATCGCTTTGAGCCGCAGCAGGTGGTCCTCGTTGTACGTCGTGTCGGCGCCGCGAAACACCGGAGCCGGAAGCAGGCCGCGCTGCACGTAGTACCGAACCGTTCGAGGCGCCAGACCCGCCCGACCGGCAAGCTGTGCCAACTTCCATTCACCTCTCGCAGAAATCATGCGCCACATATAATCTTGACAGCGATTAGTGTCAAGTGGACAGCAGCCGTGGCTCGTTCTCGTCAGAACAAGCTTCGACGCCGCGAGCTCACTTCTAAGCGCTTAGAAGTGGGTCGAACGCCAGCTCAGCGGTCCGATCGTCGCGCCACGGATGGGCGGTGTTGCTGTAGCCGCGCAGCTCCCAGAATCCCTTCCGGTCCTCGGTGAGAAACTCGATTCGCTTGATCCAACTTTGCGCCCTTCCGGGCGTAAAGCTGGGGCGTGAGCATCCTCACCGGCCCGCCGTGCTCTCGCGGCAGCGGCTGTCCGCGAGGCGGACGGCACGCGACGATCCGCTGCAACTTATCCTCTTCGGGCGTCATCTTCGACCGGCAAGCGCTTCAGATAGGCGCTCAGCTCGCGCGTCCCTCGATGATGTCTTGCAGCTCCCCCCTGGCCGCCAGCTCGCGGATGATGTCCGAGCCGCCGATGAACCGACCGTTGATGTAAACCTGGGGAATCGTCGGCCAGTTCGAGTACTCCTTGATCCCCTCGCGCACCTCGGAGTCCGCCAAAACGTCCACGGTGTACACCCGACCAAACGGCCTCAGCGCCTCAAGCGCCGCTGCAGAAAAACCGCACCTCGGAAAATCGGCCGTGCCCTTCATGTAAAGTACAACCTTGTTGCTACTAATTTCTTGATCGAAGCGATCTTTTAGTTCCGGTCTCATGTGCTCTTCCTAACGGGATCCGACCTCCACTGCTCGGGGGTGAAGGTTTTCAGAGCCAGCGCGTGGAGCTCGCCGCTCTGCAGCAGGTCCCGCAGCGGGCGGTAGAC
>Ga0126378_10001529_pt1 | contig 17196 bp, 20 predicted proteins | sample PanSoiMetPlot_23_FD_92587 | JGI IMG/M metagenome (GOLD analysis project Ga0126378, IMG submission 92587) | Tropical forest soil microbial communities from Panama - MetaG Plot_23 | ecosystem: Environmental > Terrestrial > Soil > Tropical forest > Bulk soil | place: Panama | collected 2016-02-17
AAGCCTCGCTGGCGGGTAGCGGTTCGGCGGTGTTTGGAATTTTCCCGAGCCCAGCGATGGCGCGCCGAGCCGCTGTGGGGTTTCCGCACGATCAGACCTTCGTTTGCGAGACACTCTCGCGCGCGAGGTACGCTCGTAGCATGCGCATCGCGGGCTGAACCTGCGTTTGCTGAACGGAATCAACCTCAGCGTCTCTTTGTGTCCTTCTCGAACTAGAAGATTCAGGGGCAGGTACAGAGTGCGGGGCCGCCGAGCGGCCGCGCGGAGAAACTCGCGTCGTGAACGACGACCGATTCAAAATTTTCTCGGGGACCGCAAATCCGGCGCTGGCGGAGCACATCTGCCACCACCTGAACGTGCCACTCGGCAAGGCGCTGCTGGGACGATTCAGCGACGGCGAAATCTATTTTCAGATTCTCGAGAACGTCCGCGGCGCGGACGTTTTCGTCGTGCAGCCCTGCCATAATCCAGTTGACAGTCACTTACTCGAATTGCTCTTGATGATCGACGCGTTCAAGCGCGCCTCCGCGTGGCGGATTACCGCGGTGCTGCCTTACTACTGCTACGCGAGGCAGGATCGCAAGGACAAACCGCGCGTTCCAATCTCCGCGAAGCTTGTTGCCGACCTGCTGGAAACGGCGGGGGCCAGCCGAGCGCTAACGCTGGACCTGCACGCGCCGCAAATTCAGGGCTACTTCGACGTGCCGGTCGATCATTTGTACGGATCGCCAGTCCTGGTCGATTACTTCAGGCACTTGAACCTCCCGAATCTGACCGTGGTTTCGCCGGATGCGGGCGGCGTGGAGCGTGCGCGGTTTTTTGCGAAGAAACTTGATGCGCCCCTGGCCATCGTCGACAAACGGCGTGTGGACGTGGATGTAAGCGAAGTAATGAACCTGATCGGCGACGTGCGTGGCCGCTCCGCGCTGGTTGTGGATGACATTATCGATACTGCGGGAACCCTCGTGAAGACTGCGGATGCGTTGCTCCGAGAAGGAGCGAAGCAAGTCTACGCTGCGTGCACTCACGCCGTGCTTTCAGGTCCCGCGGTCGAGCGGCTTGCCAAGTCTAAGATTTGCGAAGTCGTGGCAACGGATTCAGTGCCGCTCAGTGAAGCGGCGAAAAAGATGGGCAAGATTCGCGTGCTCAGCGTTGCGGACCTGCTGGCGCGCGGGATTCGTTCGATTCACGAAGAGACTTCCATCAGCGAGCTGTTTATTTGAGCCGGATTTGGTTTTTCATCAGTTACTAGTCACTAGTCACGCCGAAGCAATTTGAACGGGACGTTAGAAAGGGATAGGCCATGGCACAGAAGGCAGACAAAATCGTAGTCGAAAGCGCTCCCCGCGCCACGCGGGGCAAGAACGAAGCGCGCCGGCTTCGGCAGACCGGCAAAGTTCCGGCTGTCCTGTATGGCGGCAAGGGCGGGCCCATCACCATTTCGGTAAACGCCAAGCAGGTGGGCGCAATCCTGCGCTCCGAGAGCGGGCACAACACCCTATTCCAGGTCGACCTGGGCGGCAAAGAAGAACCGGCAATTCTGAAGGATTGGCTTGTTGACCCGACGACTGGAAAGCTTCTGCACGTTGACTTGATGCGCGTCGCCATGGACGTGCGCATGAAGGTGAAAGTGCCGGTGCACACGTTTGGGGAGCCCGCGGGCGTGAAAGTGCAAGGTGGTGTGTTCGAAGTCGTGACCCGCGAGGTGGAAATCGAATGCTTGCCGACGGACATCCCGACAGAATTCCGCTTGGACGTTAGCGAATTGATGCTCGGCAAACAGCTGCGCGCGAGCGATCTGCAGATCGATACCACGAAAATGAAGCTGCTCACGGAGCCGGAGCGCGTTCTGGCGCACGTTGTCGCGCTAAAGGTCGAGGAAGAGAAGCCCGCGGAAGCGGTGGCGGCGGAAGGCGCAGCCCCGGCCGAGCCGGAAGTTATCAAGAAGGGCAAGAAGGAAGTGGAAGGCGAAGAAGGCGCCGAAGAAGCGGAAGCCAAGGCCGAAAAAACCGAAAAGGCCGAGAAGAAAGAAAAGAAGTAAGGATTGGCGTGCTTGCGCTTGTCATCCTGAGCGAAGCGAAGGATCTCAACGTGCAAACCGCCCGCGCTTTTTGATTCGATTGAAGTCTTTCCGGCGGACGCGGAGCGCTAATACAACATGCGGCTCATTGTCGGACTTGGGAATCCCGATCCGGAGTACCAGTGGACGCCGCATAACCTGGGATTCATGGTGGTAGACGAGTTGGCGAATCGCCATGGAATTCGCGTCGAGCGGCCGGAAGGTAAAGCGCTGGTGGGTCGGGGAAAGTTTTGCGGCGAAGACGTGCTCTTGGCCAAGCCGCAGACGTACATGAATCTGAGCGGCATCTCTGTGCGAGAGCTGCTCGAGAAGTACGAATTGGATTTGGACGACCTGCTGGTGATGTGGGATGAGGTGCAACTGCCGTTGGGCACGATTCGCATTCACCCAGACGGCAGCGCGGGAAGCCACAACGGCGCGAAGTCAGTAATCAGCGCCGTGGGCGCGCAGGAATTTGCAAGGCTGCGGCTCGGCTGCGGCTCTGAGCATCCGGTCAGTAGCCGCAGAGAGCACGTGCTGCGGCCGATGAAGAAAGCGGAATTGGAAGTTGCGGCTGAAATGCTGGGCGAAGCCGGCGACGCCGTGGAGATGATTCTGACGCAGGGCTTGGATGCGGCGATGACAAAGTACAACCGCCGCAAACCGCCGGAGCCGGAAGATCCGGAAGAGCCAGTGAAGAAGTAGAGAGGGTTTGGCGCGCCACGGACAGCAGCGAGACGAACCGCGGACGCAAAGGCGATTAAGGGAAAGAGGTCAACATGGAAGAACGCTATTACGATTTGATCTTCATCGTCCGGCCGGCGACGCCGGAAGATGAGGTCAAGAAAATTCTGAGCGTCGTCGAGCACACCTGCGCCGAAAAGGGCGGCAAGGTGGAGAAGACCGAGCAGTGGGGCACGCGCAAGCTGGCCTATCGCGTGGCCAAGCACCGCGAAGGTATTTACGTGCACCAGGAAATTCGCACCAACCACGGCGAGCTGATCGCCGAGTTGGAGCGCCGCCTGCGCGTACAGGACGCAGTAATTAAATACCAGACGGTGCGCCTCGACGAAGACTTGAAGCGCCAGAAGAAGCTGTCGCACAAGCGCGAAAAGCGTGCCGCGCGGCGTCCGCGCCGCGCAACAGCGCCCGCGCCAGCGCAACAGGAACAGGCTTCGGCCGCAGGTTAGTCGTGCCGCGGCCTACCTGCCGCAGGCAGGCTTATGCCGCCATCGGGAAGTTGTAGGGAAAGAATATCCTCAGCGGCATAAAGCGAAGAAGATTCTAAGATTTGCCCCGGCAGCGGCCGGGCGAAATGGGAAAGGGTGAAAGTTATGGCAGAGGAACAGAAGCAAGGGCCAGCGCCTGGAGGACCGGCTCCGCGGCGCGAAGGTGGCTCCGGCGGGCACGGCGGTCCTGGCGGCGGGCGGCGCGAGGGTGGGCCGGGCGGCCCTGGTGGTCCAGGAGGGCGTCCGCGCGGCAAGAGGCAATATTTCCGCAAAAAGAAGGTCTGCAAGTTCTGCGTGGAGAAGATGGACTTCATCGACTACAAGCGCGCAGACATTCTGTCGCAATTCGTGCAGGAGCGCGGCAAGATTCTGCCGCGCCGCATGACGGGCGTCTGCGCCCGGCACCAGCGCTGGCTGGGCGTGGCCATCAAGCGGGCCCGCAACATCGCTTTGCTGCCGTTTGCTGGCAGCGCCGCGGGCACGCAAGCGCCACGCGTGGCTGGTTCCGGTGCGCCGCATGGCGCCCACTCGCAGAGCGCAGCGCATCCCGCTCCGGCTGCCGCGCATCCAGCGGCACCAGCCGAAGCGCCGAAGGCTTGAGTTTTCAGTTGTAGCTCAGGCCTTTTAGGCCTGAGGAATTTTTCCGAGCTTGAGCGTCAGCTTGCTCGCGCAGGACTAGGAGCTTAGAGAGGCAAGATGCAGATCATTCTTCAGGAAGACATCGACAAGTTGGGGCACCGCGGGGACGTTGTCACCGTGAAGCCGGGCTACGCGCGCAATTACTTGCTGCCACGCAAGCTCGCCGTAGAAGCCACGAAGGGCAACTTGAAAGCGATCGAGCGCATTCGTGGCGCGCTAGCCATGAAAACCGCGACGGAGCTTGATGCCGCGCAGAAGCAAGCCGAGCTGCTCAATCTCGTTGAATTGAAGTTCGCACGCAAAACCGGCGAGAACGATCAAATGTTCGGTTCCGTGACTTCGGCCGACGTTTCCGAAGGTCTGGCCGCACAAGGCTTCAAGATCGACAAGCGGCAAGTGCAGCTCGCCGAGCCCATCAAGATCATCGGCGACTCGCAAGTGACCATCAAAGTCTTTCGCGACGTCACTGCTCAAATCAAAGTCACCGTGGGAAAGGAATCGTAACTTCTCGATTGCGGAAGTTCGTAAATTGATTTGGACGCAGGGGCACGATGCATCGTGCCCCTGATTTTTTTGAGCGCGAAGAGTTTTCAGAGAATTCCGAAGCGATGCACAGCTGTCCACAGATACTTGGGTTGACGCGCGGCGCCCGTCCGCTCAAAATGCGCAGACTCGTTCGAGGCGGGAAGTAAGAACAAGCTCCCACCCAACTAAAAGAAGGCCGCGCTCGCCAAACATATGGCGCTTGCGCGTAGGCGAGACGTGTGCTAAAAAGTGGACGAGTAGAAGGCGAATATAAAGCGAACATATTATGCCTCCTGACGCCACCCTCGAAAAGCCGTTGCCCAATAATCTAGAGGCCGAGCGCTCCGTGCTCGGCGCCATTTTGCTGGACAATCATGCGCTGAATGCCGCCATCGAGAACCTGAAGCCGGAAGATTTCTTCCTCGACCAGCACCGGCGCGTGTTCACGCACATGATTGCGTTGGGCGAAAGCCAGCAGGCCATCGACCTGGTCACGCTGACCGACGAATTGCACCGCAAAGGCGAACTCGAAGCTTCAGGGGGCGCGCCATACCTCGCTTCACTGGCCGATGGCATGCCGCGCGTCTCGAACATCGAGCATTACGCGCGCATCGTCAAAGAAAAGGCCATCCTGCGCAACCTGATTCACACCACGCATGAAATCCAGCAGCGCGCGTTCGAAGGGGAAGAGGACGCCGACGCCATTCTCGACGGTGCGGAGAAAAGGATTTTTGACCTTGCCGAAGACCGCGTGAAAGCCGGGCTGATCCCGGTCAAGGAAATTGTCCGCGACAATTTCGAGCGCCTGGAGAAAATCTTCAAAGAAGGCAAGAGCGTCACCGGAATTCCGACAGGCTACACGGAGCTGGATAAACTCACTTCCGGCTTGCAGCCTTCCGAGTTGCTCATTCTGGCGGCGCGGCCTTCTCAAGGGAAAACCGCGTTGGCGCTGAATTTGATGGAAAACATCGCCATTCGCGGCGGCCATCCCGTGGCGATGTTCAGCCTGGAAATGTCCAAGGAATCGCTCTTGCAGCGCCTCGTCGCCTCGGTGGCGCAGATTGACGCGCACAAGTTCCGCACTGGCCATTTGACGCGCGAAGACTGGCGGCGCATGACTGAAGCGCTAGGAACGATTTCTTCCGCGCCGCTGTGGATTGACGACTCCGGCTCAATCAGCGTGCTCGAGATTGGCGCCAAAGCCCGAAGGCTGAAGAACGACAAGGGCATGTCGATGCTGATCGTGGATTATCTCCAGCTCATCACCGCGCGCGGACGCTTTGGTAACCGCCAGGAAGAAGTGGCGAGCATTTCGCGCGGCTTGAAAGGCCTGGCCAAAGAGCTGGGGATTCCCGTGCTGGTTTTGAGCCAGCTCACGCGCGCTCCGGAGCGCGATGAGCGCGGGCCGCAGCTTTCCGATTTGCGCGAGTCCGGCGCCATCGAGCAGGATGCGGACGTGGTGATGTTCATCTACCGGCCGCACTTTTTCAAAGCCGGGGCCAGTCCCGAAGAGCGCGAAGAAACCGAACTGCGCATCGCCAAACAGCGCAATGGTCCGACCGACATGGTGAAATTCGTGTTTCGCAGCCGGTTCACGCGCTTCGAAGAAGCCGCGCCGGACGCGTTTACTCAATTCAATCCCGACAATATGTAATTTCTGCTCTGCCTGCGGCAAGCAAGCCACAGCGTGGGTGTGGGACCACGGACGGGCGGAATTGGTCGTGTCCGCTCACGCTCGCGGATGGTGGTTCACGTCCGCTAATTCCCTCAGAAATCAGGCTTTACGCGCCCTTCCCGGAATGCGCACAGCATCGGTCCGAGCAAAGACTTCGGCCACGCAAATGCAACTTTTTGCGAGGTGTTGTCTCTTTCACGCGGCAGCCAATGTGGCCGTCTGACCGCGCTCCGTGGTTGTCGTAAAATTGAATCTTTCGGAAGGCAAATGCCAAGCAAACAGAAGAGTCCCCGCAAAGAAGGCCGTAGAGAAATACGGCGGCCGGTTTGGGCGGAAGTTTCGCTCGGCGCGCTGACGCACAACCTCGAAGCGATTCGCAAGTACGTCAATCCCGCAAGCGAAAAGCGCAAAACGCCGCGCAAGATTCTGTCCATCGTCAAAGGCAATGGCTACGGTCACGGCGGCCCGCAAGTCGCCAAGGCGCTTGAAAAAGCCGGCTCGGACTGGTTTGGCGTCACCTGCACCGACGAAGGCATCGCCGTGCGCGAAGCTGGTGTTCGGACCCCGATTCTGACTTTGACTGGATTCGTGCCCGGTGAAGAAACGCGGCTGGTCGAACACGACCTAACGCCGGCGATTCACCGCTGCGATCAATTGCCGCTCCTCGAACGCGCAGCCGCACGCCGCGGCAGCCGCAGGCCCGCCACGTTCCATTTGAAAATTGACACCGGCATGAATCGCTTGGGCATCGCGCCGGCGGACATCGACTGCTTCGCACGGCAACTCGCCAAGTGTAAGCATCTGCAGCTCACTGGCATTTTTTCGCACTTCGCGTCCTCGGGAGTTTTCACGGACACGCCGGTCGGCAAGCAAACGCAGGAACAGGAAGAGTGCTTCCACGCGGCGCTCGACCGGTTGCGCAAGCTCGGCATCGAGCCCGGCCCGGTGCATCTCGCCAACAGCGCGGCCATAGTCTCGCGCCCGGAAACCTGGGCGGACATGGTGCGCCCCGGAGCGATTCTCTACGGCTACCATCCCGGATACGATCCCGCGGAAAAGCGCGAGGAGGCGGAGCGGCTCCTGCCGTTGAAACCGGTGATGAGCCTGCGCACGAAGATCATCCATCTGCGGCGTGTTCCTGCGGGCGCGGGAGTGGGCTACGACGCCACGTTTGTCCCCGAGCGGCCTTCGCTTATTGGTGTGCTGGCCGCCGGTTACGGCGACGGCATCCACCGCTCGCTTGGCAATCGCGGCAGCGTGTTGGTGCGCGGCAAGCTTGCGACCATCGTCGGCATCATTTCGATGGACGTCACCATGATTGATGTGACCGACATTGAGGACGTGGCCGTCGGCGACGTGGCCACGCTCTACGGCACAGACGCGAGTGGCAACGTGCTTCTCGCCAACCGCGTCGCGCGCAGCATCGGCACGGTCACTTCCGACCTGCTCTGCGCCGTCAGCCAGCGCGTCGAACGCGTCTACGTCCGTTGACGTTGGGGTGCACATCATGGCAGAAAAAGCGCAAGTTGACCGTTGGTTCTCGGCACTGTGCGCGGTCCCATGGTTGGTTGTCGCCAGCCCATATTTGGCGGCGAGCGCTTTTTGGTTAGCCCTGTCGAGGTGGCCGCGGCCAATGCTCGATGACCCGAAGCAATTTGCGACGGTGCCTTTTCATTTGGCCTTTGTAGTCTTTCAGTTTCTTTTTCTTTCATCGTTTCTCGCTATTCCGTTGCCGATGGGTTTGGCCCTGTGGAACCACCGTAAAATCCTCAGCGATTGGCGGTCCTCCCTGCGGTTTGGGGTCTTCGCTTTTGGACTGTTAGCAATCTGGTTGGTTGCTCACTACGATCGAGTTTGGGATTGGTTCCTTGACTGACCAACTGCGGCGGACCCTTGGTGAATTCGCCCCGTACCCCTGCTTGAGGTAAACTCAGTCTCTTGCGCATCCGCCTTTGGGGCGCTTCATAGGTGGTGCCGCTCCCGATATGAGTCGAATTGCCGCCATTTTGCCGGCTGCCGGTATGGGAACGCGCATGGGCGCGGAGACGCCCAAGCAGTTCCTTGAGCTTGCGGGGACGCCCATCGTGATCCTCAGTTTGCGGCGCATCGCTTCCTGCCCGCTGGTGACCGACCTCATTGTGGCCACGCGCGGCGATGAAGTGAAGCGCCTCGAAGAGCGCATCGCCAAAGAAAAGTTCAAGCAGCCCGTGCGCGTGGTGAAAGGCGGCGATTCGCGGCAGGAATCCGTCGCCGCCGCCTTGCGCGAAGTGCCTGCCGACACGGGAATCGTGCTGGTGCACGACGCCGTGCGCCCGTTCGTCACCGTCGAGCAGATTGCGCGCGTCATCGAGGAAGCGCGCCGCTGCCAGGCCGCTATCCTTGGCATCCCCGCGATGGACACGGTGAAAGAAGTGAAGCGCGCCAGCCTGCCGGAAGACGTGGCACTGATTACCGCCACTGTTCCGCGCGAGCGCGTGGTGTTGGCGCAGACGCCGCAGGCCTTCGCGACGAAGCTCTTGAAAGAAGCGTTTGCCCGCGCGCAGGCCGACGGCGTGAACGCCTCGGACGAAGCCGGGCTCGTCGAGCGCCTGGGCCACGACGTGCACGTTGTGCTCGGCTCCGAGCGCAATATGAAAATCACCAAGCCCGCGGACATGGAACTCGCCCGCTTCTACCTCGCCCGCGAGATGCAAAAAGCATGAGCACGCGCTGCGGCATCGGCTACGATTTGCATCGGTTGGCGGAAGGGCGAAAGCTGATCGTTGGCGGTATTGAGTTGCCGTTCGACAAGGGACCTGTCGGCCATTCCGACGGCGACGTGCTTTCGCATGCGCTTTGCGATGCTTTGCTAGGTGCGGCAGGGCTGGGTGACATTGGCACGCATTTCCCGGACACCGATCCGAAGTGGAAAGGCGCAAACAGTCTGCTCTTCCTGGAACATGCAAGAACGCTTCTCGACGACAAGCATTTCACGATCGAGTGGATTGATGCAGTTGTGATCACCGAAAAGCCAAAGCTCGGCCCGCATTTTCCCAAAATGCGCGAAGCCCTGGCTAAAGCCCTTGGCGTTTCCTCCGACAAAATCCATCTCAAAGCCAAGACCAACGAAGGCGTGGACGCCATCGGCCGGGGCGAAGCTATCGCCGCCCACGTCGTCGCGACAATCTCCTCCCGCTGACCTGAAATCCGCCAAGAAAACCGTTCGTCATTCCGAGCGCAGGGGAATCCCTCTTCCTGCGCTAGAATCCGTGCGATGCCGGCTAATGACCAAACAAATGCCGCCCCCGCCGCCAACCCCTTCACGTCGGCTGAGGTGCAAGCGATTCTGCGCGAGCGCGGATGGCTGACAGGGGATGCGGCGCCAGAAATCGACGCTTGGTGCGGCCATGCCGCTGCGATCCTTGGCCCACAGGCGGCCGATCACGCTGCCTTAACGGAATTACTCGCGCTTGTTTTTCACTACGACGCGGCGGAAATCATCGCCAGAACGGAAACTCATGAGGTGCTCGCGCGCTATGCCGCACGGGATGTGATTCGCCAATTGGCGCTGCTCCTTCTCGATGGTGCGCCGCTGAACTCGGAGCGCTTCAAGGAAATCTTCAACAAGCTGAAAGAAGCCTTGGAATTGCCCGGGCGCGAGCTGCTTTATCCTCTGCGGCTCGCCCTCGCAGGCCGCCCCGGCGACGGCTCGCTCGACCGTGTGATTCTGCTGCTCGACGAAGCTGCGGCGTTGCCGTTTGCTGTGCCAGTAAAATCGGCTCGCGCGCGCATCCTCGAATTCTGCGCCGCGCTGACTTGAGCTCTGTGTATCGAACTCCGCATGACTCAGACCAAAAATCAAGAGAGGTTGGGTGCCCCAGGTTTCGGTTTTTGAAACCTGGGCTTTCCCGTGTCCTTTCAGTACGGCCACGGTTGCGGACCGGGGTAATTCTTCGCCGTAACTCGAATTGGGAAAACGAAAGAAAAGCGAGGCAAGCTCCCGCACTCTAAGCGAGCCGCCTACTGTCAACTGTGAACTGTTGACTGTAAACTGAGTCACTCATGGACAAGCTGACCGGCATCCACGCGGTGAAAGAAGCGCTGGAGGCGCAGCGCCCCATCGACCGCATCGCCATCGCCAAGGGGCGGCAGGACACGCGCATCGAAGAAATCGTGCAGCTTGCGCGCAAGCAGAGCGTTCCCGTGCGATTTGAGGAGCGCGGCCAACTCGATCGCTTGGCTAACTCGAAAGACCATCAAGGCGTCGTTGCAGTTGCGGCAGCTCGCGCCGCTGCCACGCTCGAGGGCATTCTGACCAGCGCCAACGCGGCGCATGGTCAGAAAGGACTGATCGTTCTGCTTGACGGCGTCGAGGATCCGCACAACTTGGGCGCGATCATTCGAACGGCGCTGGCAGCGGGCGCGCATGGCGTTGTCATTCCGGAGCGCCGTGCCGCCGGCCTCACGGACACCGTAGCGCGCTCTTCGGCGGGAGCGCTGGCCCATCTGCCCGTGGCCAAAGTGACGAATCTCGCTCGCGCGATGGAAGAATTGAAAGAAGCTGGCTTCTGGCTCGTCGGGCTAGACGAAACCGCCAGCAAAAGCTACACCGAGGTCGATTACACTTCGGCGGTGGGTATCGTTCTAGGCAGCGAAGGCCAGGGCCTGCACGAATTGACGCGCAAGCGGTGCGACTTCGTTGTCTCGCTTCCGACCACGGGCCCGGTCAAGTCCCTCAACGTGTCCGTCGCCGCAGGCGTCGTCCTCTTCGAAGCCCTCCGCCAGCGCCACGCCGCGTCGCGAACCAAATGATTGCAATCCTCCATTGCAGCTGGGGGTCGGACCCTAAGGTCCGACGTTAGAGACAACAATATCAATCGGGCTTTAGCCCCTGAGGAACTGATTCTGCTGTTCTCGCGTAGGCTCGATAGCGCGCTTATTTGTCGTACTGAATCAGCGAAAAAACTTCCACGCCATTCAGCTTCTTGCGGCCCTCGAGGAAGGTAAGCTCCACGGCAAACGCCGCTCCCTCCACGCTGCCTCCAAGCTTCTGAACGAGCTTCGCCGTTGCGGACGCGGTTCCGCCAGTGGCCAGCAGATCGTCGCAAATAATCACGCGTTGTCCTGGCTTCACGGCGTCTTCGTGAATTTCCAGCGTGTCGGTACCGTATTCGAGCGCATAAGAAATGCTTGCCGTCTTAGCGGGAAGTTTCTTCGGCTTGCGCACGGGAACAAAGCCTGCGCTCAGACGGTACGCCAGCGCGGGCGCGAAAATAAATCCGCGCGCCTCAATCCCCGCTACCACGTCGATCGAGTGGCCCTTGTAGTGCTCGCACAGCCGGTCGATTAGCACATGAAATCCCTGCTTGTCTTTCAGCAGCGTGGTGAGGTCATAGAAAAGAATCCCCGGCTTCGGATAGTCCGGCACCTCCCGGATCAATTTCTTCAGATCGTTCATTCAAGCCTCTCCTGTTTGTTGCTACTCCGGGCGGCCCGTTCGCCCAATTCAAGCACTTGGGTTGATGAAAAAACCGCCGTCGTACTTCGCATCCGGGGCCGCAAGTTCCTCGCGTACATCCGTGACGCTAGACAGCCGCGGCCCGCGTTCCAGATGTGCTCGTAGCCCGGCATGTTGCTGGGGCGTCCCCATTGCAAACACTTCGACGCGCCCGTCGTAGAGATTCCTCACGAAGCCGCTGACGCGCAGCTTTTCCGCGGCGTCTTGCGCGAAGTAGCGGTAGCCTACGCCCTGGACCATGCCTGACACAAAATACCGTTTCGCCAGTTTTGCTTCGCCCATAATCGACAAAAATTGTAGCAGAGCCGCACTATTTCTTTCCTGGCTAGGCCAGAAAAGAGTCCCAATTCGTTGGATTCCTTCCATTGCGCTACACTGGAACGGTCGTCGCGAATTAGGCTGCCTCATTCAAAATGCGCGCATCTAAAGTGACATGACTTCTGCCAAGCAAAGTCCCCATTGCTCGCGCGGTCTTTCGCTGCGGTCTGTCTTTTTCTCCCTTCTGAGTGTGATCGCGGCTCTTTCTGCATTGTCGCTTCTGGCGCAGGATGCCCCGCAAGGTCCGATGGCACCGCCGCCAGAGCATCATGTCACGCGCATCGGCAACGAGCCCACGCCGCCAGCGCCGCCCTCGCTTCCCGAAGCCGAAATCATCAGGCGCTTTTCGCAGAAAGAAGACGAGTATTTACAAACGCGCATGCACTTCACCTATCACAAGACCATTCGCATCCAGGAGTTCGGACAGGACGGGAAGCCTTCCGGCGAATACCTTTTAACGCTGGAGCCGGCGCGCGAAGCCGACGGGAAGCTGTACGAGAAAGTAGTGCAACGGCCGGAATCCACGCTTCAGCACTTCTATCTCCGCTCGGAGGATCTCGAAGGCCTTCAAAAGATCCCCGCATTTCCACTTACCACTGCGCAGCTTGCGAAATACAACTTGAAGTATCTCGGCAAGGAATTGGTCGATGAAGTTGACTGCTATATTTTTCAGGTCAAGCCGAAGAACATCGAACGTCAGAAGGCTTATTTCGACGGGGTCGTTTGGGTGGACGCGAAGTACATTGAGGTGGTGAAAACCTACGGCCGGTGGATGACCGATCTGGGGCCTGTGCGCACGGTCGGGGAGCTGCCCTTCAGTTTGTTTGAAACCTACCGCGAGAACATCGAGGGAAAATACTGGTTCCCGAACTATTCGCGTTCCGACGGCATGCTGGATTTGAAAAACGGGCAGCAGATTCCCGTGCGCATTGTTGTCAAATGGACCGACTTCAAGCCGATGGCGGCGGCTCCGCAAACTGCCAACCCCTCGACCTCTGCAAAACCATAATCCACGGACAACGCATCACTTCGCTCTATCGCACAGGCGCTTCAGCACGTCCGGCAATTCTTCCAGCGACCGAATCAGAAATTCCGGCCGCGCCGCGCGCAACCGTTTCTCCGTCGGGAAGGGACCGAGCACTCCGATCGCCAGCACACCCGCGCGCCGCGCCATCTCCACGTCCTGCGGCGCATCGCCAACATACACGCAGCATTCAGCTGCAAGTCCTATTTGCCGGAGCGCCAGGCGCAGCGGCTCAGGATGCGGTTTTTTTCGAAGCGTGTCTCCGCTACAGACGCGCGCCGCAAACAGACGCGTCAGCCGAAACTCGCGCAATTGCTGGACGACGCGGTCGCGATCGCCGCTGGTAACCAGGCCGAGCCGATGCCTTCGCCGTACTGCTTCCAGCACGCGCCTTGTGCCGGGAATCAGCTGCGGTTTGTGCTTTGCATAATGGGCGCGCCATGCGCGATCGGCCGCGTTCCAAAGTTTGCGCGGCAGCTTCGCCGCTCGATACACCTGATACCAGTTTGGCGAATAATGTTTCTCCAGCTCCGCAAGTCCCCAAGCAATACCCATTTCCTGAAACATCGCTAGGTAGGCCGAAGTGTCCGCGTGATAGGAATCGATCAGGGTTCCATCCCAGTCAAAAAGCACGCCTTTCAAATACGCTCTTTGTCTCGCGGTCATTCCACACAAGATTAGCAGAATCCTTGAGTTAGCCTTAGGTCTGGGGGAACTTGTGGGGGAACACAAGAATGGGTTGCGGAAGAATCGGAAAGACAGCAATTCAATCAAGAAGTCTCGAATCAACTCAAGGTTGCAGAAATCGCGACGGCAAATCGTCATCGCGGTCAAACTGCACATCATCGAAGGACGCAGCCAGTCCATACCAGCCGGGTACCGCGGCCGCTTCGGTGCGGCAGACGCGCGCCCGCGTGGACATCAGCACGTTACCCTGGCCCATGGGCTTGCTGACCAGCACAACTTCCAACTCAATCGGCGTCCCGACAGCCAATTGCCGCGGACACAGAAAATAAACTCCGGTCGAGCTGATATTGCGCATCACCAGCGTGGTTGGATATTGCTCGCGTAGTCCTTCAACACCCCACAGCAGCAACGGAAGTTTCAGCTTGGCCCGCGGATACGTCCGCTGCTCCGGATATACTCCTACGGCGTGCGTCGGGACGCGCACGAACTGCCGCGGGAGCGACGGCCGCAACAAAGGCACAACGCGGAGCCTCGGGATTTGGGGAATAACTGGTACGGCTTGCGGCCCGGCAATCGCCATTTCGCGAAGCGTTGCTTCGGTGTTGCATGGCCAGGCTGCGGCTGGAATTGCAAGCTTGGTCGCGCTCATTTCGCCCTCAGAGACGAAACTTCACTTAGTGCTGGCTTTGGCCCAACAACTACTGCAACAAACTGTGGTTCTGGATTGCCCCGTCCCCATCAGAGCTGTGGGGGACGCCACAATGCCACTTCCAAACTTCGCCGTCAAGCTGTGGAAATCGCAAGAAGTGTCCTAAGTTCAAACACTTAGTAATAGTACGTAGTGTGTCGCACAACATTCTGTGGATAATTGCGGCGCAAAGCCCAACCAATATGGTGCTCGCCGTCAAGCCCATCCCGCGATATTCGTTCTTGTTGGCTGTTTGACCTGTACATTTAGCGGGACCGCGATCATCTCTTTCATTTGCCGTTCTTTTTCGGATGGAATGTGATTTGCGATACCGGTTATTCAGAAACGCGGGCCCAAACCATGGCTACCACCCAAGTCGCTCCTTCTCCTCCAAAGGAAAACCTCTCACGTTCATCTTCGGCGGTTCCTCGCACCACCCCTCTCGTGCTTGTTGCCTTTGCGGCGGTCTACCTCGTCTGGGGCTCCACCTATCTTGCCATCCGCATCGGCGTTGAATCCTTTCCGCCGCTGATTCTCGCCGGGCTGCGCCACTTCACTGTGGGCGCCCTCCTTTATCCCCTTCTCCGTTGGAGAACAGGGATCCGGCCGACCGCCGAGCAGTGGCGAACGGCGGCAATTCCCGGAATTCTCATGCTAGCTGTTGGAAATGGCGGCGTGAGTTGGGCGGAGCAGACCGTTCCCTCAGGCATCACGGCTTTGCTCGTGGCAACAGTGTCGCTTTGGCTCGTCATTGTGGATTGGCTCCGTCCTGGTGGCATGCGGCCCGTTCCCAAAGTCATTCTGGGCCTGCTCCTCGGCTTTGGGGGGATGGTCCTCCTTGTTGGACCTGCGCATCTCGGGAATTCTGGCCGTGTTGATCCTGTCGGCGCGGCAGTCCTGGTCTTCGCTTCGCTCTCGTGGGCTTGCGGTTCGCTCTACTCCAAACACGGCAGCATGCCTAGCTCACCCATGCTCGCCGTTGCTATGCAGAGCCTCGCCGGCGGAGCGACTCTTCTCATCGCGGGCTTTTTCAAGGGCGAATTTCATAATTTCCATCTTGCAACCGTCTCAGGGCGCTCCTGGACCGCACTGGCCTATCTCATTGTTTTTGGCTCCGGCATTGGTTTCAGCGCGTACATCTACATTTTGCAGAAAAGCACGGCTGCTCGCGTTGCGACCTATGCTTTTGTGAATCCGGTCGTCGCGCTGTTTCTCGGTTGGCTCATCGTTGGAGAAACCATTTCCCTGCGAACGATTGCCGCTGCCGTCGTGATCCTCACTGCCGTCATCTTGGTCATCACCGCCCCGCATCGCGTCCCCGCCCGCGCCCCAAAGTCTACGCTCGCAACCGACGAAGCATGAACGCGATAGCTCTCGGCTTCCGCGGTGTCATCCCGAGCCCGGTCGCCGCTTGCCCGCGGTAAGCGGGCGTAAGAGTTGGCGCGAACGGGGGCGAGGGATCCGCTTTTGGTTCGGACTTTGCTTTTTCGCTACCGCACTTTGCCGCCCTTTTCCGGATAGAATTGTCTTTGGGCCTGCTCTATCTTGGCCTCATGAACATGACACGCGTATCAACCAATCTCACGCCAGCCATCACCCCGCATGTCGCCGCGCGCTACTGGCGCGCCGCACAGGCCCGCGACCGCCGCGCCGATGGCACCTTCGTTCTGGCCGTGCGCTCAACGCACATTTATTGCCGCCCGTCCTGCCCCGCGCGCCACCCTTTTCGCCGCAATGTCATTTTCTATCGCACCGGCGCAGAGGCGGAAAAAAACGGGTATCGCCCGTGCCTCCGTTGCCGCCCCAACGAGATTTCAGCCTCCGTCGCGCTGGTGCAGCGCGCCGCCGATCTGCTCGCGCAGTCTTCGGAAGAATCACCGAGCCTGCGCGAACTCGCCAGCACGCTCGGCGCAACACAATCCACGTTACGCCGCGCCTTTCAGCAAGTAACCGGCCTCAAGCCCCGCGAACTTGCCGAAGCGCTCCGTCTGAAGCGGTTCAAAGCCCTGCTCCGCGCGGGCAAAAGCATAACTGACGCGCTTTATGAAACCGGGTACGGCTCATCCAGCCGCGTCTACGAACGCAGCAACTCGCACCTTGGCATGACGCCCGCCACATATCGCAAAGGAGGCCAAGGCATGAAACTCGGATACACCATTGCAAAATCGCCGCTTGGAAAAGTTCTTGTTGCTGCCACCGAGCGCGGCGTTTCCGCTGTCTACCTTGGGGACGAAGAAAGCAAGCTAGTCGCCGAGCTGCGCGAAGAATATCCCCGCGCGGAAATTGCCGCTGCCACGAATTCTCTCGAGCGCTGGGTCAAGGAAGTTCTCCTGCGCATCGAAGGCCAGCCGCCCCACTTCGAGCTTCCGCTCGACCTGCAAGCTACCGCGTTCCAGCGCCGCGTCTGGCAGGAGTTGCAGCGCATCCCACGCGGCCGAACGCGCACCTATTCGCAAGTGGCGCGCTCCCTCGGCCATCCGAAAGCGGTGCGCGCCGTCGCTCGCGCCTGCGCCACCAACCCCGTTTCCATCGTCGTGCCCTGCCATCGCGTGGTTCGACAGGATGGCGCCCTCGCCGGCTACCGCTGGGGCCTCTCCCGCAAGGAGCAGCTCCTCGCCTCCGAACGCTCGGGCAGTTAGCCGTTGGCGCTTGCTCGCGGAAGAAATCCTGGCTAGCCGCGGGGTTTGACGCGGTTCACGCTCTTGGGCCAGTCCTGCTTGAACTTGCCGTCGCCGACCTGCAAGTTCTTCATCTCGTTGGTGTAGTGAAACAGGAAGTAATCTCCCGAGCCGGCTTCAAAAAATTTCTGCTGAATCGGCAGCCAGGAAGCTTCGTCCACCCACATCTGGATCTTG
>Ga0126378_10001530_pt1 | contig 17192 bp, 10 predicted proteins | sample PanSoiMetPlot_23_FD_92587 | JGI IMG/M metagenome (GOLD analysis project Ga0126378, IMG submission 92587) | Tropical forest soil microbial communities from Panama - MetaG Plot_23 | ecosystem: Environmental > Terrestrial > Soil > Tropical forest > Bulk soil | place: Panama | collected 2016-02-17
CAGATGGGCGAGGGCGGCAGCGATGCCGTGATGATCCACGGACTGTTTGCAAGCCTCGCATTCTGGTACCTGAGTGTTATGCCGGGTCTGGCCGGCCGCTGTCGTGTAACGGCTTATGACCTTCGCGGCCATGGGTATAGCGATGTAACTGAGTCAGGGTACAGCTCCGCAGACATGGCCGGCGATCTCAGCGGACTGCTCGAACAGCTTGGGATCAAACGTGCGCATCTGGTTGCGCACAGTTTCGGCGGGTCTGTTGCCCTCCAATACGCGCTACTACATCCCGATCGTGTTCTATCTTTGACACTCGCTGACGTATGGCTCCCAAGTCTCCAGCCTCACCCACTTGAATGGAATTCGGCGTCCTGGCGCGAGGCGGCAATGAACGTCGCGGATCTTGACGACAGGCCTGACGCCGTTCCAAAGGTGGCGAACGGCGCGTACGAGGAGTGGCTTCGCCTGCAAAGCCAGACGGCCCTCAGTGGGTTCGACGCTTGGGTCGAGAGCTCGTTGTTCATACAGTGGAACAGCGATTCCCGCGTGGCGAAGCGCTGGTTCCAGCTCGTTCGCACGACATCGGCCGTCGAGGAGATGCGCGCAGTGGCGGGGTTGACCGCGGACCGGCTGCAGACGCTCGACTGCCCCACTCTCGCAATTTTCGGCGAGCACTCGGGGTGCCTGCAGACGCTGCATGGCCTTCAAAAACACCTTCCGAGCTGCCAGACCGTGATGGTTCCCGGCGCAGGCCATCTGCACCCGCTCGTGAGGCCGGGCGTATTCCTCCACCATGTGACTGAATTCATTGGGAACGTGTCGTCGTGAATGGAAAGGTCGCGCATCTAGAGCTGGACGGGTTTGGGTGCCCCATGGCGCACTGCAACCGGAACGACGATTCGCTCCACGATCTGCCGCCGCTTCGCTCGGTCGAGACGTCACAAAAGATAGTGGATCCCATGGTCTCACCACGAGCGTTTGTGCATCTGGGAGCATTCACCGGAGAGAGCGCGGCGGTCTGCACGTATGATTCCCCGCTACATCCGGCGCTCGTTGCCTACGACTACAGGACAGGATCTGTCGTCTGGACGAGCCCGCTCGAGGATCTGCCAGGGCTATTTCAGCGATGGCCTTCGGGAATCCTGCTTGCTAAGTTGATCGTCGAGGACAGACCGCCGCAGCGTTGTGTTTTTGCCGCGAACCCCGTTGAGTTCGTCGCCTATGCCGCCGATGGCCGTCGTCTGTGGAAACGAGCGACGACTGAGGTTAATGAGGACGCGGCGACAGGCGTTGGGATGCCAACCTCGCTGAGCTTCACCAATCGCGGCGAACTGGTTTGTGTCACCACCAACGCATGGGTGGTGAAGCTTGACCCACTGGACGGAAGGGTCATCTCCAGCCACAGGATGGACACGTCCGTGTTCGTGGACGGGCGGGAGTACCGCGGGGCGTTCGTCACGACGAAATCACCGGTGGTGCTGGGCGATAGCCTATACATACTGGCGGACTTCAAGCCCAACGTTTCCTATCCGCCACTCTACCCCCTTTTCAGCCCGGTGCATCTCGTGCGGATCGAGCTGAGCCAGCCTGGCGTTCGTGGTTCTGAGTGCGAGATAAAACCGCTCCTGCGGCCTCGTGGCCCAAGCGACGCTTTGCCTGATCGGGTGCAACTGGGCGTCTATAAGGGGACTGGCTCTCCCCCTGCACTGGTGAGGCCAGGAACGGCACCACTGTTTTTTGCCCATGCTCACAGATTGAGCGGTGCCGGGCTCGAGCCCACGATCAGCGCAGTGGAGGACCGGGATGGAGTCCTCAGCGTGCGCTGGCAGACCGTCCTGCACGTCCAGCGCGGAGACGATGTTTATGCGGCGCCGGCCCTTCATGCTGACAGCGGTACGCTGTTCTTGACCACTCTGCGCAACATCTATCTCTTTCGCGACGTCACGAGCCTGAACGGCGAGGTTCCAGCCCCCGTCCCAATCGATCCCTGCAAAGTGGTCGCCAGCGCGTCGGATCCAAGAACCACATCAGTAAGAGTCGGCAGCCCGTTCGGGCTTGCCTTCGACGGAGACCAGAACGAGGTCGTCGCTTACACCAACTTTCGTATCAGCATCGCGCCGTCGCTCCTTAGCTATGGATTCCTGGGGGCTTTTGCCGTACCAGTCGACCGACGTGAGACGGTCCGTCCGCTGTGGGAGCGTCCGCTCGGCGTCACGCGCGACGGCGTGCCGATTCCGGGATTCGGAACCTTCGGCCAACCGGCTTTGTTCCGGCGGGAAGGCACCAATGAGCAGGCGACGGGCATTATCGTGAATACTGTGGCGACAGGCACTTACATTTTCCGATGAGCAACCCAGGTCATTTCGAGGGGCTGAGAGGGAGTGACTTTAGGCGGATCGCCGCTAACGGATTCGGCGATCCACAAAATTCATACGCCCACTCGATGGCAGAGTTCAACGACGAAATCTACGTGGGCACGTCGCGGCACATTCTGGCCTTGCTCAAGCTGTTTCCACCGGTGGATGGGGCAACGATGGACCCTTGGCCCGTCAGAGTGCCGCAAACCGTGGAGCAGCTCGACCTGCGGGCGCAGATCTGGCGCTGGTCCACTACTGCGCAGGTGTGGGAGCCGATCCATACCTCGCCGGAGATCGCGGGAAGGAACGGTCGACCAGTGCCGCGCGACCTCGGATACCGCGGGATGGCGGTGTTTCGCGGCCAATCCGATTCTGCGCCGGCGCTCTACGTGAGCTGCCTGTCGTCGGTCTCTCGAGGCTCCGGCGCGCGCATCCTCCGCTCGGAAGACGGCTTGGCGTTTTATCCTGTGGGCGAGCCGGGGCTCGGCAACGCCGATGTGGCAACCTTCCGGTCCCTCGTGGCGTTCGACGATCATTTGTTTGTCGCCCCTGCCGGAGAAGGAACAACTTGGAACGTGACGCGCGCGCCGACGATCCTGCGATCGCCCGATCCAGCAAGCGGCGAGTGGACTCCAGCTTGTACGCCAGGCCTGGGCGATCCAACCAACGACGGGATCTTCGAACTGGAGATGTTCCACCATCATCTATACTCCGGGACGTTCAACCACGCACTGGGATATCAGATCTGGAAGACGCCGGCGACGGGTGGAGAGCCGTGCCGCTGGACCAAGGTACTCGAGAAAGGTGCATACAGAGGTTGTCTCAACGAAATGGCAATGAGCATGTGCGAGTTCAATGGAGCGTTGTATGTGGGAAGCGGGGTGCAGAACGGGGGTTACGATCGCACGTATCGGATCGGGCCAGCGGCGGGTGAGCTGATTCGGATCTATCCTGACGACACTTGGGACCTTGTGATGGGCACGACCCGAGTAACGCCCTACGGCCGCAAGTCGCCCGTGAGTGGCTTGGGAGCCGGATTCGACAATTTGTTCAACGGATACATTTGGCGCATGGTCGTGCATGACGGCTGGCTATATGTCGGCACGTTTGACTGGAGCGTATTTCTGTTGTTCGCCCAACGCCGGCGAATGTTGCCGTGGCTCCAGAAGCATGTCGATAAACATGGCGCGGAAGCGATAGTCAGGCAACAGGGTGGATTCGATCTGTGGAGAAGCCGCGACGGCAACGCGTGGAGTCCGGTGACACTGAGCGGCCTCGACAATCCGTACAACTACGGCGTGCGCACGCTCGTCTCGTCGCGACACGGATTGTTCGTTGGCACGGCTAACCCTTTCGGTCCGGAGGTCGCGGTGCATCTTGCACGCGGCTGGACGTATGTGAACAACAGTGACGGAGGAGCCGAGGTGTGGCTCGCGAGCCGTGACTAACCCGTGGTGAGGAGGAACAGTGCGGGTCCTGCTGACCGGAGCGACCGGATTTGTTGGCTCTCAGGTCCTTGATCAGTTGTTGGATCGCGGAGATGAAGTGCGCGTCCTAGTGCTGCCCGGCACCTTGGAGAGCCTGTGCCATAGGAACCGTGTGGAGATCGTCGAGGGCAGCCTCAGTGATTCCGCGGTGCTGGCCGAGGCGTCACGCGGTGCTGAAGTTGTCTACCACCTCGCAGCGATCCACCTCAGCGCACTCCGTGCGGTCGCCGATCCGAAAGATTTGAGGATCGTGAATGTCGAAGGCACCGATCGCTTGTTGCGCGCCTGTGCCACCAGCGCGGTTCGGCGCATCGTGTTCACGAGCACGGTGGCCGTGTATAACGCAGCGCCCTGGCCATTCATGTGGCCGATCCATGAGACGCATCCGTTGCGCATATCTGGCGAAGACAACTTGCGGAGTTATGCGCTCAGCAAAATTGAAGCTGAGAATCTGATTCGACGCGCCCACCAGGAATACGGAATCGAGGCCATCGTGCTTCGGGCTACAGCCGTCTATGGGCCGGGAGCGCCATGGGTCGAACGCCTTTTGCGCGCGCTTGCCGCCAACCCCTGGAGCACATTGACGCGCGCGGGCCGATTCGCCTGCAACCAGTGGATCCATCGTCACGACCTGGCCCGCGCGGTCGTGATGGGTGGCACGACGATGGGATTGCGGCATGAGATCTGCAATGTTGCCGGCCCCGAGCTGTTCTCGGCCTGGGATCTGCTCATAGCCATGTCGCGCGCGCTGCAGCAGGGACCCTGGCAGCACCTGGCCGCGCCGGAACCTGCGCGTACAGCACGCTACTGTTATCGTTACGATCTGACGCGTGCCCTGATGCGGCTCACCATCGCGCCTCAGATAAAGCTCGAAACGGGACTGCCCGGAGTTCTAAAGCTCATGACACCGGCGCCTGAGATAGCGAGTATCTGGCAAGATCGCCATGGTTCGCCGTTGGCCGAATTGGAGCTGTTCTGAAGTGACCGTCCTTCTGACTGGCGCAACTGGGTTCATCGGATCACGTGTCCTGGCTCGCTTGGTTGCGCAGGAGGAACATGTACGCATACTAGTCAGGCCTGCGACGCTCGCCCGTGCTGAGGTCTCGTTCGAGGTGGCGCGGTACCCGGACGTTGAGGTGGTGGCGGGCGATTTCGACAACGACGGTTTGTTCGCACTGGCCACTGATGGTGTGGACGTAGTGTTCCATCTCGCTTGGCAGTGGAACAGGAACCGGGGCGCTGAGCCGGGATCTAATCCAGTTCATGACGATGAGGCCGACATTAAGGCGACGGAGGGAAACCTCAACGCTGTCAGTCGTCTCCTCGCCGCCAGTAGCACTAACAAAGTCCGTCGATTCGTGTTCACCAGCTCGGTTGCTGTGTACGGGCCGCCCGCCACGATTCGACAGTTCCCGATTGCCGAGGATGCGGACGTCGTTCAAGGGGACTATGGCAACGTTCCGTTCGTGAAGCACTACATGGCGCCGAAGATAGCGATCGAGCACATGATTCGCAGCTACTCAAGGCAGTGCGGACTCGAGTATGTCATTCTGCGGCCGTCAGTCGTCTATGGCCCGCGCGCGCCGTTTGCCGAGCGGCTCGTTCGTGAAACTCTCGCCGCTCCGCGATGGCTGTCGCCGGAAGGCTCGTCGGGAAAATGGCAGATGGTCCACGTCGACGATGTGGCGGAAGCAGTCGTCCTCGCTGGCAGGATGCCAGAGGCCCGAAACCTCGAATTCAACATCGCGGGAGCGGAGGTCGCGACCGGGCAAGAGATCAAGTCGATCATCTGGGCGGCCGCCTCCGGCGAGTGGCCGGACGCAGAACCGGCGTTTCATCGACCGCAGTTTGAGAGCTATCAATTCACGAGATATGACATCAGCCGGGCCGCACGGCTGCTGAAGTACACTCCGCGCGTGCCGCTGCGGAAGGGACTCAAAGAACTCGTCGCAACTGTGCTTTCGGGTCTCGATGCTGTCGCGACGACACGCGATTTGGCAGCAGCAGGAGTGCCGACACCTTTGCGGGAGCACCAATCGAGTGTGGCGCCGGCAGCTCGTTCCACAGAGACGTTCGACGTCCGCGAGTTCTACGACGAGCGCCTGGAATCGGAATTCTTAACTGACTATTTTGAACACAGCGGCTTCTGGAATTTCGGCTACCGCATCACTGGCACCGAGAGCCCGCGTCAAGCCTGCGAGAACTTGATGGAGCGATTACTGGCGATGTGCGGCGAGTGCCATGGCACGATCCTCGACGTCGCATGCGGCAACGGGGCGACTACCGCTCACCTGACGAAGCACTTCGCTCCCGAGAGGATCACCGCTGTCAACTTCTCGTCGCGCCAGATAGCGCGCGCAGTCGAACGGGCGCCGGGCTGTCGGTTCGTGGTTATGGACGCGACGGCTCTGGAGTTTGCAACCAATAGTTTCGATCTCCTGATCTGCGTCGAAGCCGCGTTTCACTTTCATACGAGGGATTCGTTTCTCCGTGAGGCAGTGCGCGTGCTGAAGCCTCAAGGCAGGTTGGTGCTCGCCGATGCCGTGCTTCCGCGGGGTTCGCAGACACAGCCACGCGCCAACTACGTCGCGAGTGCCGAAGAATATCGAGCGCATTGTCTGGCGAGCGGATTCTCCGACGTGACAGTCACCGACGCCACGAGCCAGTGCTGGGCCGCGTTCTCAGCGGACCTGGCCCACTACACGCGTCGCAAGCTTCGGTGTGGCGAAATCACGCTCCGCCGATTTTATGAAGTTATGATCTGGCTGAGACACCTGGGTCCTGAACGTTATCTGCTGGCGTCCTGTGTGAAGTGAATTGACAGGGAGGGCTTGATTCGATGGCACTCGAAGGTCTAGGTATTCCACCCGAACAGGAACGCCTGGCGGCAGGCGCCATGCTGATCGGCAGCATGTGGTACTACGCGGCGACGGTGTTGTATCCGAGCCTTCCGCTCAAACAGGCGGGTTTATACCGGCCACGGCATGTGGGCGAACGTCCACCGCGACCAGTGTCAGATGGGCTGGGTATCCACTACAGCCGGCGGTACCCGTTTCCCGTGCTGCTTGAGGACCGTCCACCAGGCTATGCACTCGTTGATGAATTCGATCAAGTCGCCGAGGAGTATGAAACCTATGTTGAGCCTTTTTCGGCTCCGGTCATCAAGGAGGCCGTCGCGGTCATGCGTCCGTACCTCACGCCGTCCTCGCGCATAATTGACACGAGCTGCGGAGCCGGTACGGAATCAACACTGCTGGCCACGCTTCTGCCTGACGGTGAAGTGCTCGCCGCCGATCTCGCCAGGGTGATGGTGCAGACGACGTTCAGACGCGCGCGCAGTGCTGGGATTGGAAACATGGCTTTTTTCCAGCTCGATGTATCACGCCTACCTGCCGATTTCGGCGGCATGTTCGATGCCACGTTCTGCTCACTGGCATTTCATCACTATCCTGATCCTCCTGCGGCAACTCGCGAGCTGTATCGCGTCCTGCGACCCGGAGGCTATGCTTTTATCGTCGACGCCGGGCCAGCATGGTTCAACGTCATGTCAAGCTGGCTGGCAAAATGGGCGGATCCCGGATGGATCGCCTTTCACACCGAAGACGAGTTCGAACTGATGATTCGCGAGGCCGGCTTCTCGCTTTTTCACTGGGAGGAATTACTTCCCGGGCTGGCTCTTGTGATCGCGATGAAATAGCACCGTTAGTACCATATCGTGCTTGCCTGTTCTGGCGAAGAGGAGGAGACCCCGTCGCACTCGGGCGCTATCAGTCACACCGATTGTGGTAGAGTCGCGCTTCGACGACGCTCGCCATGCGAGAGGTATCCAGATCCCGCCCAAGAAAACGAGCAATGCGTACCGCCTCCTTCACAGGTTGAGCTATAACATCGCGGTAATTTACATGAAGTGTGGCGAACCATGGCCGGCTCGCAAGCAATGTTTGCACGCTGAAAAGATGGTCCTCGTAAGACTCGAGAAGACGATCGTCATTAGCTTTCCCGCGCTCTTGAGCAAGGTCGTCGAGCATCCGATTTTGGGAAGCGAGGATCTCGCGAACAGACCGCTGCATAAAAATGACTTGATATGTATAGATGTCAGGAAGAGACGCCAAGAAAAACGAGATAACCTTGATGGCTTTGCCTTCGCCGTCTGCCAACCACGACTTATCCGCCTCTCTGTGCAACCTCTTCACTCGTTCGAGTTCATAGTACCCGCGTGGATTGCTGACGTCTGGGGCTCTGAGGGTGTCGCAGAGCACAGGAATGCCGCCCGCATGGAGCATCTGCATCAGCATGGATGTCCCCGACCGAGGAAGGCCAGACACAACGATCAAAGGCTCTCGTACCGTCGCCTGCCTGACACCTTCGTCCGATTGGAATGACACGACAAGCTCCATCTAGCCTACCGGGGAGGGGTCCACGCGAGCCAATATCACTGCACCGCGAACTCAAATAGAGACCATAATCTCCAATGATCACGATGTTCCGTCGTCCGTCGTGCCTGTGCCGACTCTGACGAATCAGCCAAGCCATTCGATCTAATCGGACGGCTAGCCGGAAACTGGAGAAAAAGCGCGATCCCAACGACCATCTCCCAGCACGACCTCAACTTGACCTTTCCGTCCGTACCTGAGCTCGCGATCGAAGGCGAGACACCCGGCGGCAACTTCGATCGGCTTCATACCCCTGTCCATAAGCTCCTGCCGGACGCCACCAGAGGCCATGCCAAGAGTCGCCCACGGCCCCCAATTCAGTGAGACGATGCGGCCGGGCCACCTACAGTCCAGATACATCGCCAGTTTGTTGAGGCTCTCGTTCGCGGCCGCATAGTCAATCTGTCCCCGGTTCCCGAAGCGGCCAGCCACAGACGCGAATAGCGCTAGGAATCTCAGCGACTCTGGCCGGACGTGGCGAACCAGCGTGAGTGCCGATCGCATTTTGGTGTCGAACACTCGAGCGAACGACTCGGGAGTCTTTTGCTCGAGCAGTGTGTCTTCGGTCAATCCTGCACCATGAATCACTCCATCCAAGCGCCCATGGGTCCGGTAGATATCTTCGATGACCGCGCCGAACGCATGATCGTCGACTACGTCGACCTGACGGTAATCCACCCTTGCACCGAATCGCCTCATTTCATTGAGGTTATCCCGGACTTCGCGCTGATGGACGAGCGCGGTATATGCCTTCTCAATAGCGGTGACCGAAATCGGCTGGCCCTTGCGGCGGGCCTCGGCTATCAATGCCGCCTTCAACTCGCTCTCTGACCGGATACTGTCCAAGTCCGTCGGTTCATCGTCTGACCCTATTGCCGTTCGGCCGACGACGACCAGCGTCGGCTGATACCGACGGGCAACATCGATTGCGATTGCCGCGGTGATGCCGCGGGCTCCGCCGGTGACCAGCAGAACCGACAGTGGATCGAGCGTGAGCTCAACTTGTGCGGTCTCCTCCAACGGATTGCGAACAGGCTGGATGATGACACGCCGTGATTCGCAGAACCCTACCTCTGCGAAATCCACTCCGCACTCGATCTCGCTGACGAGTCGCTCGGCCGCCACCGACGAGCTATCGAGCTCCAGATCCACCACCTTGCAGCGAACCTCCGGCCACTCGACTGCGAGCGCCTTCATGAATCCGGCAATGGCTCCGTGACCGAACAACCAGTTGTTGCCGTTGGACTTGGCGCCGAATGTACCGCCCATTGCGGTTGCCGCGATCACCCATCCCCGTCCCTCTTTACCAGCATCCTTGAGATCGCCTGCTGTGCCGCGAGCCAGGTGGAAAAGTGCTCGAACTGCTTCCTCAGCATCTTGCTGCGCCTCGACTGCAGTAGCGTGTGCAGGACGTCGCAATGGCAGCAGGTGCAGAATTCCGGAGATCGGCCGCGACCATCGAGCTCGGATCGCATCAAGACGTTCGGTCATGCCTCGGACATCCGTCAGATCTTGGGTCCTACCGTCCGCAGGAGCATCGCCGCCTAGTTGCTCAAGCAGCGCTACCTGCGCTCCGCCTTCACGAAGCGTGGCAGCGATCCGCCCTGCGACTCCTTGCCCGTCGTCTGTGATGAGGACAAGGTCGTTGGGTCTGACCGGACTCTCACGCTTCGGCAGCGGTGCATCCTTTATTTCAAGAAGAAATCGAGGCACTTCGTGTTGCGGGTCCGCGGTAGGTTTGGTCTCAGAATCGAGTGAGGATTTCTTTAGCACACCGATTACAGGAACTGCATTGCCAGTGATCAATGCTCGCGCGGCGTCCACGATCGTCCGGAGCGTTTTTGCCGAGGTCAGCTGTGCCATGGCGTCGTGCAATTCAACGCCATGATTGCGCAAAACGTGACGGCCGAACTCTCCGACGATCTCGACCTGCTTGATAGAGTCGATCCCAAGATCGGCTACGATATTCAGATCAAGGCCAAGCAATTCCGGCGGGTATCCGGTGCGTTCGCTCACGATCGAGACCAGCTGGCCGGTCAGATCGGTATCGTCAATCACACGATTTTTCTTTGGTGGCTCGACTTGTGTTGTTCCGGCATCGCCTGTATCCGTGCGCGCTGTTGTCGGTTCCTTTCGGATGACCGCGTCGGACGCCCCAGCGGCAGCGAAGTCGAGGGTCTTCTCATGGGATCGGCCGGTCAGGTAGGCAAGCATGACTTGCTTCTGTGTCTCGAGAAAGTTGGTCATGAGTCGTTGGAACTCCGATAACACCGGTGTCGCTTCGTCGACACGATATGTGGATTCCAACGCGGCAGCGATCGGGAGGGAGATTGCGGGCGTGGGCCGCACACTAGCCGGGCTAGGTCCAGTGGTCGGTTCGGGAGGCATAGCCACCGGTTCAGTGGTTGGTGACCTTGAGTCAAGGCGTATCGATGACAATGGTCTGGCTCGCCCGCCAGTGACAGTCCAGGTGGTCGGTGAGATTGGCTCCCGATCGGTTGTCGGGAGCGAGTTTAGGTCGATAATCCGCACAGCGCGTCCTTCGAACAGCCGGTCGAGATTGATAGGCACTCCCTGTGCTGCCAACTGTCCGAGCGCGTGTTGAAGTTGAAACAACCCCGGTCGGTCCCTTACGTCCATTGGAATAGCAACGTGCGGAGCGCCGTCGAGAATCTGATCGACCAGACCTGATAACACTTGGGCCGGCCCGGCTTCAACGAACACACGCGCCCCGGCGTCGTACATCGCCTGAATCTGCTCGGCGAAGCGGACGGGCCGGACAAGCTGTTCAGTCAGCAGCTCGGCCGCTTCATCGGCATCGTTGGGATAGGGTTCCGTCGACACGTTCGAGAACGTAGGCAGGCGAGGCGCCGTCAGCGTGACGTTCTGAATGATACGAGCGAGTTGCCCGCGAGCGTTCGACATCAAAGGTGAGTGGAATGCGCAAGCTACCGGGAGCCGTCGGGACCCAATACCAGCCTGCTCGACTTGCCTGATCGCGGCATCAACCGCATGGCATTTGCCGGAGATGACCGTCTGCGAGGGCGAGTTGATGTTAGCGATCCACACCCCTTCGATCCCGTCGACGATGGCTGCCGTACGACTGTAATCGGCGGCGACACTCGCCATCGAGCCTGGTTCTCCAGCAGAGCTCTCCGCGATGCAACGCCCGCGTGCTTCCGACAGCGCGTACAGCGTTTCTTCGTCGAATGTGCCCGCCGCGCACAAAGCCGCGTACTCTCCGTAGCTGTGGCCCGCGGCCATGGCCGCATGTACGGAGCACGCTCCAAGCAGTCGGTACATCGCGAGGCCGGCGGCGCCGAGCGCTGGCTGCGCGACGGCGGTCGCAGTGAGGGCGTCCAAGTCAGCTTGACGATCATGCTCGTGGAAGCGCGGCGGGGGAAACACGTAGGTTGCAAGCCCGCGCGGCAGCTTTCCCTTCAGCACGCGGGTTGCGGCCTCGAACCGCTCGCGCACTTCGCTAAAATAGATTGCCAACTCGTTCAGCATCCCCGGATATTGTGAACCCTGCCCGGGAAAGAGGAACGCCGTACTGCCGCCACGCGCAAGCGGATTGTCAGTGAAGGAGATCTTCTTCGAGGAAAGCACAGCCGCTGAGAAACCCTCCTTCAGCGCGTTAGCACTCCATTCCACCTTGTCGCGTAGGTCATCGAGCGAGTTGACAGCCATTGCCAGTGTCAACCCCGAGTGTTTCCGTGCAGCTTGCCAGACGCTATAGGCTAGATCGCATAATTGTGGCCTAGCGCCTCGTTCGAGAGCGTCGGCCAGTTGCGCGAGCGCGGCCTGAATCTCGCAGCGTGATTCCCCGGACCAAAGCAGGAGCTCGCTCGGCCAAACGTGCGGCGAATTGCCTTCGTCCGAGTTGAAATAGTTGCCTGTGTATTCCTCGACGACCGCGTGAAAATTGGTTCCACCGAAGCCGAATGCGCTCACACCTGCCCGTCGCGGGAAATCGCTGTCAGCGTGTACCCAGGGACGCACTTCAGTGTTGACGTACAATGGGCTCCGCGGTTGCTGCGCACCGGGGTTTGGAGTCGAGACGTGCATCGTCGGCGGCAGCACCTTGTGATGTAATGCCAAGGCGACCTTGATCAGTCCTGCCACACCTGCTGTGGACTTGGTGTGGCCGATCATCGATTTGACTGAACCGATTGCGCAACTCTGGGCAACGGCTCCCGCGGCGTCGAAGACGCGATTCAGCGTCTCAAGTTCCACCCGATCGCCGGCCACCGTTCCGGTCCCATGTGCTTCGACCAGGCCGACGGTCACCGGTGAGACACCGGCCTTAGCGTAAGCGCGATCGAGCGCCGACTTCTGGCCTTCGGGCCGAGGCGCCGTCAGGCCCCGGTCGCGGCCGTCACTCGATCCAGCCACGCCCTTGATTACTGCGTAGATGCGATCGCTGTCGCGCTCTGCGTCGGCTAAGCGTTTCAAGAGCAGAATGCCAACCCCCTCACTGATGGCAATCCCGTCGGCACTTTCGTCGAACGCGGCGCAGTGGCCCCGCGGGGACAACGCGTGCGTTTTGCCGAAGCACAGGTAAGCGAAGGGATTCTGAATCGTGTCCGCGCCGCCGACAATGATCATGTCGCTTGTGCCAGCTTCCAGCTCCCGACACGCGAGATACACGGCGGCAAGGGACGATGCGCAAGCCGCATCGATCGTGAAGTTAACACCGCCAAGATCAAACCGGTTGGCAACCCGGCCTGCGACGACGTTTGGGAGGATTCCGGGGAACGAATCTTCCGACCAGCTTGCAAGCTGCGATAGCAATCGAGCCGGCACCGAATCGAACAACGACGGCAGTGCCGAACGGACGGCATACTGCTGACCGAGATCGGCGATTCCACCGCTGACGCCGAGAATCACCGCCGTCCGATCGCGCGGCAGGTCGCGATCTAGGTAGCCCGCATCCGCAACAGCGGCGCGCACAGCAGCGAGAGTGAGAAGCTGTATCGGTTCAATCGATGCGAGTGAATTTGGCGGCATCCCGTATGACGACGGGTCGAAACGGACAGGGTCCAAGAACCCTCCCCATTTCGAATTCACCTTATCGGACTCCGCCGGATCGGGATCGTAGTACTTCCGCCAATCCCAGCGCTCCGGCGGCACTTCGGTGACCGCATTGATTTTGCTGAGGATATTATTCCAATACGTGCGGATATCTGGCGCCTTCGGCAGAAAGCACGACATTCCGATGATGGCGACGTCAAACGGACTTGGCCTGCAGTGTTGTGGAGCGCTTGCGAGGCGGCCGCTCTGGACGTGTTCGAGTCGCTCGGAGCCGGTGTGCGAAATGTCGTGGTGCAGCTGCTCGATGGTGCACGTCGAGTCTCGAAGGGCAGCAAGCTGGCCAATCATATACATGCCCTCGGCGTGCTGCTCGGCGTCTTCTACGGGAACAAGTTGTGACGTTGCTCCGTCGTCGTTTTGGCCTGCACGTCTAACGCCCTTTGTGGCGAGGCGAAGCCGTCCCAAATTTAAGGCTTCTAGTGTCGTGCGAACTTCGTCACTTGATTTGGTTCCAGCTCGCAGACGCCGACGTTCGCTCTCAAACAGCTTCACATACGGCGTCATCGCGCAGCGCGTGGCATGTCCCGGACCCGAGTTTAAGAGCACCGTGTGGCTGCAGCTCAGGGCTTCCCGCTGGAAGCCTTCGACAATCGCACCAGTTGTGACTGCCTCGCGAGTGAACAGATACGCGGTACCCAGCAGCACGCCGATCTTCGCGCCGCATTCGGCAAGCGGCGCAGCCAGGGCGGCAACCATCGAGGCCGAACGAGCGTCGTGGATCCCTCCGGCGAATAACACGTGGCATGCCGGCATCTCCGACGCGGGAATCTCGGCGATCAGAGTCTCCACAGCAGCGTCCCACAGCGTGAAGCTACCGCGCGGCCCCACGTGGCCACCACATTCGCGGCCTTCGAAGACGAACCGGCGGGCTCCTGTCTCGATAAAGAGCTTCAACAGGCCCGCCGACGGAACATGCAGATAGGTGGGGATACCGGCGTGTTCGAGCGATACCGCCTGATCCGGACGACCTCCGGCGATTAACGCCGCGGAGGGTCTGGCAGCGCGTACTACGTCCAGCTGCTCTGCGCGCAGGTCGTCGGGTACGAATCCCAGAATGCCGACTCCCCACGGACGCTCGCCGAGCGCCGAGCGTGTCTCGTCCAGCAGGCGTTCGACTTCTGCTGCCCGCATCAGCGCCAAGGCGAGGAAGGGCAGTGCGCCACTCTCGGCCACGCACCGCGCGAACTCAGCCCGATCGCTCACGCGCGTCATCGGACCCTGCACGATCGGATAGCGCGTGTTGTGCGCCTGGGCCAAAGGAGCACCCTCGTCGAGCGGTTTCAGCGCCTTCGCGGAGTGCAAATGGGCAGTGATCGCGTCGCGGAAGCCGTTTAGGACGCGCGCGACTCGATCGAATCGGCGGGCCAGTGGCAGGGCGAAAGCAGCCTCCTGTCCAACCGGACAGAGTTGATTTTTCGCGCCCCACCCGATCTGCGAACACACTCGCCGCCACCACTCGCGCCGAGTGTCGTCGTCCACACTCCCGTTCTGCAGGAGTTCGTCGAACTCTTGCAGCTTGCCGAGTTCCGGGCTTCCGGAAGGCGCCCAAACTCGAATGCATGCACCCAAATCGCTCCCGACACAAGCTGTCTCACTCCCATCGAGGCGAGATATTGCAGCTTTGACTTCGCGCGGGACCGTTGATTCGCGCGTCAGCAGGAGTTGCGAATCAAGTACAACGCCTGCGGCGCCACCGGCGATGCATGCGGCGGCGCTGTGAAGGCCGATACCGCCCTGCGCCCACACTGGCAGAACCGTTGAGCTCAGCAACTGTTGGAGGAGCACGAAGGTTGTCTGCTCACCGACACGTCCGCCACTCTCATGCCCCTTTGCAATCAGTCCATCGACGCCCGCTTCCTTCCCAGCGCGCGCTTCTGCCTCCGAGATAACCTCGAGAAGCACTGTTAGATGACGCTCGTGGAGCTTTCGCACGCTATCCGCTACTTGTGTTGGGTCGACTGGGCTTAGGATGACGACCGACAGCGCGTCGGGCAGACAGGAAAGGACGCGGTCGTAGAGTCGCGACGTCGACGAATCGAGCTTGATCCCAGCGCGACCACGACATTGCTGCGCAAGCATTTTCACTGCGGCGAGCGCGATATCTTCATCAGTCAGGAATTGCAGGTCCAGCACGCCGAGCGCCCCTGCGCGGCTTGCGGCAATAGCCAGCGCTGGGTCTCCGAAGCCCGGCGGCGTCACGACGATGAACTCGAATCCGGGGCTAAGGCCATCGGCAACCATATCCGGCGACCTGCTCATTCAGAACTATCCTCTATTGAAACCTGCCGGACGCTATTTGAGCGCGGACCGTTCACGAACACGTTGATCGTCATCTCAAACGTGTCGCGCCTGTGGGTAGTCAGCACGGCTGTGTAGTGTTGATTTGGAACGAAAACGTCTTCGACGAGTAGCAGTGTCAAGGTTACCAGTTGTGATTGGGAAGGCTCCAGCACAAATCGCGGTGGCCGGAGACTGAGGGGTGGCCGGAAAGGCGCGGTGCCAGGCGGGCCGGTAAACTCGGAAATGACAAAGGAGATCTCTTCGCTGTCGTTACTTGTATTGTCAACGCGAAACGAACTTACTGTCTCGTCGCCTAAGGATCCGCGAAGTTCGATTAAGCCGCTCTGTTGCCCCGACGCCGAATGCTGCTGCGGCCTGCCTCGACCGAATGCCTGCTCGAAAAAGGGTGGGTTGTAGATCGATGTGAGATCGAGAAGAGCGTTATAGTATCCCGTACCGATATCCGCGACCGACCGGAAGTACCTTGCGCTTTCGTCGCGCAAGAACCGCACGTAAGCTTCGCGCGCCGCGGTTTCGTCCAGTTCGCCGCTCGCAAACTGCTGCAGAAGTTCGTTGTACCGCTGCAACGATCGCATCATCTCTGCGCCGAAGCGGACGGTGAGATCCTGAATTCTCTCGCCAATTTCATTTGGACGACGAGTCATGGCATTCGCAACTGAGCCGCAGTGCAGGCTAAACTGTATAACTCATTTCGCTACGCGGCGCAACGGGGGGTCGCCTGATCGCCCTTCTTAAAGTCTTTCCTCGCTCCTGACTACCCGCGACATCGGCACACAGGAAATCTACGCGCTCACCATGAAGTGGCCATGATCTTCGCCCGAATAAGGGACGGTTCGACTTACATTTACCGTACCATTTCGGGTGGGACACTTTTTCCCGCATATGTAGCTAAACCCCGCAAACACTAAACCCCGCAAGCGTTTGACATCGCCATGCAGCGACCCTACTCTTCGCGGGAAATATGCACTACATTCGCAGCGAGTTTTCCCCTCAAGCATCGGCGGATTTCCTGGCGGGCGAACCGCCCAAGGACCGCGAAATGCTGGTTTTCGCTGAAGAACTTCTCGGCAAGCAGGAACGCCCCTTCCGCATCGAACATTTCCGGCCGTTCGAGTTCAGTCTGGAAGCGTGGCAGCAGCGCGGCGCGTTACACGCGCCGGAACACCATTTAGCTCCGTTTGTGCTTCCGCCGGGTGCCCACCCTCGTTTCGCCCAGTAACGAAGCGCACCCTCATTGCTCTCTTAGTGACTGCGCTGAGCTGACAGTTACTCAAAACGCTCAATTCGAACCACTCCGATTCCGGATGGTTGGTCGGCCAACTGGAAATCAAGGTGCGAGCACTTCTCACTTGATGCAAAATCGCCTCTCTCAGAACCAAACCGGGCGTCCCCGCGTTCAAGACACTGGCGACGTCGGTAACAGCGGATACTAGGTCGCAAGCGCGGTTGAGAACCAACCGTGAGCAGAAATTTTGTGCTAATTTGTGCTACCGAATGTGGGATAGGTCACTTCTAGCACTTCTAGC
>Ga0126378_10001537_pt1 | contig 17139 bp, 32 predicted proteins | sample PanSoiMetPlot_23_FD_92587 | JGI IMG/M metagenome (GOLD analysis project Ga0126378, IMG submission 92587) | Tropical forest soil microbial communities from Panama - MetaG Plot_23 | ecosystem: Environmental > Terrestrial > Soil > Tropical forest > Bulk soil | place: Panama | collected 2016-02-17
GGACTTGACCCAGCTCTCCTTCACCTGAAAGGCCGCGATATCCATGTTGGGGACGTTACCCTGGTACGGATAGGCGATCACGCGCGCGCTTCCGCTCTTGAGCAGGAAGGTCAGGAACGGCTCCACGCTCCAGACCGCGTCGAGCCGGTTTTGCAGCAGCGCGTCGCTCATCTGCGGGAACGGCAACTCGAAGTACTGCGCGCTCGCCGGATCGACGCCGCCGCGGGTCAGCCATTCCTTCAGATGGACGTAGTTCGGGCCGTTGATCAGGCCCGCCGAGATGCGCTTGCCCACAAGGTCCTTCGGGCCGTTGATGGGGTCGGCGGCGCGGACCGCGATGCCCGAGTTGTCCGGCGGCGTCGGGCGGATGCGGGTGTTGTTGATGAGATACATGACGTCGAGGCCGTTGCCGCGTGCGATCAGCGGTTCGATGACTGAGTTGCCAGCGAGTTCAGCACTGCCGCCAAACACCGCTTCGACGCCGAGCGCGCCCTGGGAGATGAAGTTCCAGGTAACCTCGAGGTTCTGCTCCTTGAAAATGCCCTTCTCGCGCGCGACCAGCAGCACTGCAAAATTGGCGATGCCCTGGGCAACGGCGCGGATCTTGGTGACTTGCTGCGCCAGTGCAGGCAGTGGCGCCAGCGCCAACATAGCGGCGGCGACGCTGCATCTCAGCACAATGGAACATATCGACATCGTCGAACTCCTGTTTTTTCAGGTCCGGCCGCTGCTCTCAATATGCCATCGGATGAGCCGGCTCTCTATCATCAAAAACAAGCGATTGAGCACATAGCCGAGCAGCGCCAGTGTGAAGATGCCGGCATACATCTCCGGCACCTTGAACGTGCGCTGCGACAGCAGCACGAAGTAGCCCAGCCCGTCGTTCGACACGATCATCTCGCCGAGGATCGCGAGGATCAATGAGATCGCGAGGCTGATGCGCATGCCGGTCAGGATCTGCGGACTGGCGGCGGGTAGTACCAGTTCGCGAAAGGTCTGCAGCGTGGTCAGGCCGAGCGTGCGGGCGGTGTCGAATTGCACGCGGTCGATCGAGCGCACCCCGCTGTAGGTGTTGAGTAGGATCGGAAAAAGCGAAGCGAGGAAGATCAGTGTGACCTTCATCTCATGGCCGATACCGACGAACAGCACCAAGATCGGCAGATAGGCCGGCCCAGGGATCGGGCGCAGCACCTCGACCAGCGGCTCGAAGAGATTATAGAGCAGGCGGTAGTAGCCCATAGCCAGCCCGAGCGTGATGCCAATCACAACCGCGAGGCCGTAACCCAGCATCTGGCGCCACAGCGTCGCGATCAGGTGCCCGGGTATCGTGCCATCCGCGATATTCTCGAAACACGCTTCGAAGATACGTGTGACTGTGGGCCAGGTCGGCGACGTGAACCAATAAGTCGCCGAAAGCTGCCAGATCAAAAGCAGCAGGGCGAGCAGAATCACGCCCGGCGCGCGCGAATCGCGGAATGCGGTCCAGGCCTTCACGGTACGTCCGCCCGGCCGGCCATGACTTGTGCGACCATGTTGCGGAAAAGATGCTCGCGCAGTCTGAGGTACTCTGGCTCGCTGCGGGTTTCGATCTGCCGCCTCGGGTAGGGCAGTGGCACCGCGACATTCTGCGCAATGGTCCCCGGCGACGCGCTCAGCAAGATTACTCGCTGGGCGACGTAGAGCGCCTCATCGAGATCGTGGGTGACGAACAGGATCGTCAGCCCGAGGGCGGTCCAGAGCTTCAGCAGCAGGTCCTGCAGTTCGACCCGCATCATCGCGTCGAGCGCGCTGAACGGCTCGTCCATCAGCAGGATCTTCGGCCGCCGCGCCAGCGCGCGCGCGATCGCGACGCGCTGCTGCATCCCTCCCGAGAGCTGATACGGATAATAGTTCGGATAGCGCCCGAGCCCAACCAGATCGAGTTGTTCCAGGCAGTGCTTCTCCATCTCCTGCCGCGAGGCGCCAGAGTGGTACTTCACGCCAAGCCGCACGTTGTCCAGCACGGTTTTCCACGGAAAGATCGATTTTGTGTACTGCTGGAACACGAACATCATCTCGGAACGCGGGCCCGCGATCGGGTCGCCGTTGAGGCTCACCGTTCCGGCGGTCGGCTCCGAAAGCCCCGCCATGATGTGCAGCAACGTCGATTTGCCGCATCCCGACGGGCCGATCAGGGCGATGAATTCGCCCTGGCCGACCGAAAAGCTGATGTCCCGAAACGCCGCGCGGCCGTGCGACGTGAATCGCTTTTCGAGGCCATCGATCAGAAGGGTATCAGACATCGGCGCCGTCGAGACTGCGCTTTTGGTGGGAAAAGCAATCGCCTCAGGTCTACTAAAACGCTATGCCATTGGAAATGTGGAATGTGTTGGCGCAATCGCGACTCGTCGCACGATGGGCATGGCACTGCAGCGGCACATCCCTAGCATGATGCCCAACTGCTGTCTGCGAACAGCCAGCTCATGCGAATTCGTGAGGCGGGGGTCAGTTTCCGCCAAATTTTTGATTTGCGGAATGAGCGGGTATGGAACGCGGCAGGCGGCGACGTCACGCCTCACCCCGACCAAGTCCGCTTCGCCCCGCAAAGCGGACGTCGACCGACGCGCCGGGCATGTCTGCTTAGTACAGTCGAAAGCGGACATCCGATCTACGTGGCTAACGAGTGCACGAGTTTGCTTGCAGCGACGCCCGGTGTTTGAGGTTTGCCTGGTTTCGCTGCTCCCTCGATTAAAATTCCCTGTTCCTCGAAAAAGATTCCCTGATACACGTTGAAAATTCCCTGTTCCGTTGCGTAGTGAATTCGGCTGGAAGCCATTGAATTCGCGCGCTCATCGGACACGAAAATCGCGGTGGAGGGCCGGATTCTGCGAAATTCCCTGTTAATTTCCCTGTTAGCAGGGAATTTGGTTTTCGGAGACTGGTTCTCAGCTGACTGCGTCATCAGCCAGACAGTCCGGTCTCCGTAGGCTGCGTCCGGGTCTGCCAAATTATGCGCGACTTTCCGGGAGTTAGCGAGACGTTACCCAGTCTCTGGGGCGTTATTTTTTAAATTGTCGGCAGCATCCAGCCAGTTTCGGGCGCCCGTCTCTGGTCGGCGGTTTTCAATATCCAAGTTGCGACGTCAGAGACTCGGTTCGACATCGCAAGAGACCGGTTTGTGTGTGATCTTGATGTATCGGTACTCGCACATCCTGCATAAACGCACCGGAGCCTTGAGCCATTGTCCGATTTCGGGGGTAAAGCGCCCCAGCCCCGGCTTTTAGACCAATAGTTGAAGAAATTCTGCTGTTGCGCGTCGTGCCAGGGATGCCCTACAAGATAATTCAACAGAAGCTGGATAACGATGCGCCGCTCCAGAATCATGAGACTCTCGGAATTACAGGCGCTCTGAAAGCAAGCGAACAAGACCGATAGCTAGCACCAGCCCAACGCCAAGCCCAACGAAACCGCCGATGACGAGTCCAACCGCAATATCCGGCATCGCGCCACCTCTAATTACGAGGCAAACGCAACACTTGCCCTTCTGTTCCGCTTCCGATCTCTGCTACTGCCGACGAGGTGATCGAGTAACCTGAAATGCGTGTTGGTCTACATGCCGTGCGGCCCAGATCGAGCCGCGCGTCCATATCGGCTACTCAATCACCTCCGGGTGAGCAGTGTTGTTGGCGCGTCGAGAGAAATTCGCAAGACGGGCGTTACGGAATATCGACAGCGGATCGGCCTCAGTCCGCCTTGATGTTGCGGGCCCTGGTGCCGAGTCCGAAGAGAAGCGCGAGCCCGTGAGCGACATCGACACTGGAGTGGTGGATAGCCTGAAAGTGCTTGACCAAGGACGACCGATTAGAGAAGCGGACATCGTGAGCGGTCCTATGTCTTCAACGGCGTCCCTGTTCGCTTGGAGGCATCTGGTGGACGACATTTCAGCACTCTGGGCAAATAAGTACACACCCAGGCAAATAGCGAAGACAATATTGTCAAAAGGAGCGCGTCTTCGAGCGCATCGCGGCCCAGATCGGCCCACGAGCGGATGTACAATAGCACATAGACGACCGTCGCAATCAACACAGCGACGACCAGCGCCATGAAAAAGATGACCCACTGGCCTACGGCTAACTCTTCCCGCCTGGGCTGTTCGTGACCCAGCACCATCTCCTGCTCTGCCAAAACCCACCACCTCCATATCCAGCACAACGCACTGGAGGTTGCCCACATCGCCAACGCGACGAGCGCCACGAACAGAGCGTGCTGAACCGGCGGAGCAGGAACCCAACTTGGCAGATTGAACGGTACGGGTACGTTCGCCTGATGCAGGATCCCAAAGCGAAACGCCCAGGACTAACCAGGTTAAGCCGCTGATCCACCGTGCCGTTCGCAGGAAGCCGACCCGCCAAGCCGCACGTTTGTCTACGAAGTCCGATTCGTCAGGAAGCTCATGCGTCCAGGGTCTCTCTGCCGTCTCGGCGCACACCCTCGCGACCCGAAGCACGAATCCGTCCCGATTGTCCCAGTAGGCGGTGTGGTCTCGGAACAGGGAGCCCAGATTCCAGATCCGTTTGGACTCATGTCCGCCTTCGATGGTTCTCGTGCGCCCGTACGATTTTCTTCCCTTCAGGTGAGAGGATGAAACTAATCGACCCAAGTAAGAAGATCAGCGTCAATAACAGCCAAGTCATGGCACCCGTCGGGAGATCTCGAAAAAAGTTCGTCAAATAATTCCAGAGGAACCCGAGAGCGATAATTATAGTAAGAGCGTCGGCGGAATGGTTAGGCCGATCGTGGACGCAGTCCCGTCGGACGGAAGCCGATGCGCGTTTGAGGATGAGGTAGTCCTTCTCCATAAGGGCGGCATCAAGCTCGTTGCACAGCTTTCTTGCAGGGAGTGTGTTTTTATAGTCGCGGGTGGCATGTCGAGAATCTGCGCTACTTCGTCGATCGACTTCTCGTGGTAATAGACCAGGTCGATGACCTCACGATGTTCGATCGACGATCGCATCAAGGCTCGGCGCACCAGTTCGCCCCGATCCTTTTCCTGCAATGCGACTTCCGGGTCATTCGCCGGATCTGCGATAGTGGTCTCGATTTTTTCGTCTAGTTCGACGCCTTCTGTTCCCCGACGACGGGCCGACAGCGCCTTATGGCGAGCAATCGATATTAACCACGTCGAGACCGAGGAGCGGCGTTGGAAGCGACCCGCCTGACGCCACACATCGAGAAAAACCTCGCTCAGGAGGTCCTCGGCAAGGGTCTCATTGCTGACGAGCCGAAGAAGCCAGCGGTAGACGTAGGTCCGATGTCTGGCGAACAGAGCCTGCATCGCTGGTTTGCTGCCAGCGGCGATCTGTTCAACCAGAATCTCGTCCGATGAAGTTTTCCCAGCAGTCGCACCAAGCGCAGACATTGCGGCGACGGCCGCCGGTTGCGGCCGAACAGACGTGTTCAGCATGAGATTGCCCCTCGATCACGTTTCCCGTCGAAACAAGCCGAAGAGGGGGATGCGGTTCCTCTTTTATTTAGACCCCCGGCACGGCCCCAGGCACAGCGAGTGCAAACACTGGACTGCAATTCATTGGTTTTGCTTGCATTTTCGTTAATCCAAAAGTCGGGAACCCGACATAGGCCTAGCGCGTTGTTTAAGGCAGCGCGGAAAACGGGGAGGAGGTGTGGCTCGCCCTTGCCGCCATACGCTTGCTTGAGGCGAAAGAATTTAGCGGCCTCGCGTTAGCAGTTTTAGTTCGAGCGTTAGCGGTTATCGGCTTGTCTCGCGGGCGGCCCTGCTTTCAAGGGAGGCGCCCCATGTCGACAGTTGCCGCCGCGGCTCAGACAGCCGACCGCATCGACTATTGGATCCGTCGGCATGTAATTCCGTACTGTTACGGAGCCCATCCCTCTCAAAGCCAAAGCAAGTTCAACCCGGCTCGTGGTAGACGCGTTGGGCTCTTAGCCATTGGGCAATGCCTGAAGGAACAGTACGACGCCCTTTGGACTCCTATGCCCCGTCATCTCGCTACACTCGTCGAGCAGCTCGAAAGGCAGAGATAGGAAGACTCACGATTTAGGCTGAAGAACAGGATGGCGCGTCATGTATATACAAAGGCAGCATTGGCTCGATTACGATCCGGTAGCACTCGCAGTGCTGGTGGTAGGAATCGGCATGATTGAACTGCTCGCATTGATCATTTGACGCCGCTGATATCCACGGCGAAGTCGGGGCATGAATACCTTCGGGGACTGTGCCATGTGGGAATCCAATTTGCGGGAGCGGAATGCGTTTTATGAATGGACTATCACTGCTGATGATACCGAGGGCCGGGTTGCCCGAGCCTTGAGAACTTGCGTCGGGAATGAAGCTCGCAAACTGTACGGGGATGTTCCGAACGAGCCTATCCCCGCAAAAATTGCCGACCTATTGCATCGTCTTGATCAGTAAAACAAACCCCCGGCGACCTTTCGCAGATGCGCCTAGGAAATGCTTCGGAGGTCCCTAATGAGAGCCGCAGCCAACGAATATCGTGCCAAGGCGTTTGAGCGCCTATCGCTGGCCGAATGCGTGAATGATGCCGAGCGCCGAGCCGAATTTCTCCGATATGCTCGATGGTGGATGCAATTGGCGGAACCGGTCGGAACTCCTCGGAGTGCTTATGAGGTGGAGCCCCAACACAACAGGTGGCAGCAGATTCTTCGTCACCAAGGCTGAATATCCCGTTTCTGCCTTGGATGGTCGTGACGGGTATGGGTCGGATGCTGAGTATCTGCCCCGTCGTCCCAGGTCGCACATTCAGATTTCCGCAACGGGTCGTTCACGTCATTCCCGCTATCCGGCGTGCCCGGTTCGCTTCAAGAGCGGACATTCGAGCAGCCGCCGGCCGGGTGGTGAGAGTCCACATCCAGGGCGTTCCTGCGGGCGATGCGGCAGCCTTGAAGATGCGGCCGACGACCGCGCCGTCGGCGAGCACGTTGGGAATCGTTTTGTGGCGACGTAAGCTATGGGGGAGCGGGACACTCTCATCTGCAGGGTGCCCGTAAGCGCCAAGCCGATCATGGCGAGAGCGCCGATGCCGGTAAGCTACCGGAGCCTTGGTCACAGGCCATGCGACGGAAGCGTGGTATCATCCTCCATTGCATGAATGACCCCCAACCGGAGGGTCACTTGGCAAGGTACATCGCACGACGAAAACACTTGGCCACGCTCGGCGGCGCGGCCGCGTGGCCGCTCGCGGCGCGTGCGCAGCAGGGCGAGCGGATGCGGCGCATCGGCGTGCTTCTCGTCGGTGGCCCGGAACCTTTGGGGACGTTTCACGAGGCGCTCACCGAGCTTGGCTATGTCGCGGGGAAAAATATCCAGATCGAGGTCCGTTCGGCGCAGGGCCAGGACACCCGGCTCGCCGGACTTGCGGGTGAACTGGTTCGCAGCCGTGTCGATGTCATCGTCGCGGTGCAGACCCCAGCCGCCCACGCGGCAAAGAATGCGACGCGCGACAATCCCATCGTCATGATGGCAGGCGATCCAATCGCGACGGGGCTAATCAGCGACCTTGCCCGGCCGAAGCGCGCACAGCATGGTGAGCGCGGCCCACCACCCAGCAAGCCGACATCCAAGCGGTAGAGAGCCGAGGACCCGTGGTCATTCCTCGAAACTCACCGCAGGATCAGATGGAGCGGCTGGTCTCGCGAGTTCTTGAGAATCGGAGCCACCACCTTTGTGGGTAAATACCGTTGCCGCGCCCGTGCCTCCGTTGTCATTGGACCGGCCGACCATGACGATGCTGCTGTCGACAGACGCTGGGGGTGCGGCCTTTGCCGCAGCGCCGCTCCCAGCCAAGTGCTTGTCCTGCGACCAGTAAGCTCCGCTGCGCGTGAATACCCATGCCGCGCCGACGCCGCCATTGTCGTTAGATGCGCCAAGGATGACGACGCTCCCATCGGCGGACAGCGCGAGAGAGGGTGCGGATTTCCCCACAGCGCCGGCGCCAACCAACTTCTTGTCCTGCGTCCACTGACCGCCGGTACGGGTGAACACCAATGCCACGCCTCCATCTTCCGCAAACCCGCCCACCATGGCGATGTTGCCGTCGGCCGATAGCGCTACGGACGTGCCCAGGCGCCCCACGGCACCGGTGCTGACCAGTTTGTTTTGCCGTGTCCAGACATCGCCACTGCGGGTAAACACCCATGCCGCGCCGGCCGCGCCGAGGCCAAACGGCACCGATCGATTCCCCGGGCTGTCTCCAGGCCCACCCACGATGGCGGTATTCCCGTCAGCCGATAAAGCTACGGACATGCCTTGACGCGCGCTTCCCAGAGCGTCGGTGCCAACGAGCTTCTTGCCTTGCTGTGTCCAAATACCGCCACTGCGGGTGAACACCCATGCCGCACCGGTCGTGCTGTTATCGGACCACCCACCCACGATGGCGGTATTGCCGTCGGCGGACAGCGCCACTGACATGACTTGGCGTGCATTTCCCACAGCGCCGGTGCCAATGAGCTTCTTGCCTTGCTGTGTCCAGACGCTGCCGCTGCGGGTGAACACCCACGCGCCCTCCGTCCTCCATCCACCGACGATGGCAGTCTTGCCATCGGCGGAGACCGCGACAGACATTCCTTGGCCCGGCGGCAATGGTGGTTCGCCCGCCCCGCTGCCGACAAGCTTGCTGCCTTGCTGCGTCCAGGCATCACCGCTGCGGGTGAAAACCCACGCCGCCCCCGTCGTCCGATTATCGCTAGGGCCGCCCACGATGGCGGTGTTGCCGTCGGCGGACACGCCGACGGATGCACCTTGGGACCACAAGCCTCCTCCGTATTCGCTCGTGGTGCCAACCAGCTTAGCTTGCTGCCTCCAGACACCACCGCTTCGCATGAACACCCACGCCGCCCCAGCAGGCCCGATGGAAGCTGGCCGATCGCGATCAGCATTGTTGGCACCGGGGCCACCCACGATGGCGGTGTTGCCGTCCGCAGACAATGCGACTGACATGCCTTGGTTTGCGCTTCCAACCGCTCCGGTTCCGACCAGCTTCGGCTGCGCCTGGAAGGTTTGCGTCATCGTAACTTGCCGCCCTCGACCACCGGCCCCCGCGCGCTCAGTTTCGGCCGCTGCGCGTGCTCTCGGGTTGCTCGAAGGATCGGCTTGCGACGCTAAATACCGCTCGTAAATCCCGCTGAGACCGGCTGTGATTTCCTGCTCATGTCGGTCCCAAAGACCAATCACTACAAGAAGCAGAAACCCGGTACCCGCAAGGCCGGTGAGCGTAAGGAGGATTCGGCCAATCGTTCGTGCCACTCTACGGACCCCAATCGGAATCGATCAACGGCCTTAGTCACGTTTTGTGTTGATTGTGCGGTACACGATCAAAAGCCGCCCTACGAGGCGCGCGCTGCATTAGCCGGCAATCCTCTTCCAACCAGCGCGCGCGAGTGTGGTCATGGTGTCGATGTTTTCGGCCACAACGCTCCAGTTCACCAGCGGCTTTGCTTCCGTGCCCGCCACCGCATCGGCGATATAGGCGCCACCGATCGTCAGTGACGCGCCGATAATCATTCCGAAAATCAGGCGCATGTGGCTTCCTCTTTCTCTATTGCTCCCGGCATACAACACGCGGCGCGATTGTGAAAATCGCACGCCCGCAGCCCATTTCTTTTGTCAACTACGATCTGAAACCATCTGCTCAGTTGCGCCCGATTAGAGTCTGCAGACGTGCGATTTCGTCCTTCACCAGCAACTTGCGACGCTTCATCTCCGCGATCTGGAGACTGTCTATCGATGGGTGTGCGCGGGCTTCGATTATTTGAGATTCCAGCGCCCGATGGCGCCTTTCCAGCTCAGCAAGATGCGTTGCTCTGGACATATCGGGAGGTCTCCCCAGTCAGTTCGTGGGCGGTTCTTTAGTCGGGCGCTCTCGCGAATCCGGACACCCGACCCGCAATTTGCCACGCTATCCGCGAGCCACGGGTGTGCTTGGCTACCGTCGAACCGGCAGCCGCGAATTTGCGCGGAGTGTTGCCTTTTCAACACGGTCCAGGTCGATTCCGCATTGGATCATTTTTGTGGGCCGTGTTGTTTTTCTCGCCGCGCAGAGGAGGCCGCTTGGCCGAACCACCGGCAAATGTTCCGCCAACATATTCGACCTTGGCCGACCGATTGAACGGCCCACTCAATACCGCCACCCACGGTCCAGCCCGATCGCGATGGCGCCATAGGTTGTGACGCGGGCGCGCCCATCAGGGTCACACCGGTGCGGCGCTGGTGGGCCTGGAACCGCACGCACGGCATGTCTCGCGTCACATCACTTGTGGGGCAGCAGATGTCGATCGAGCACGACCTTAAGAAGCTGCGCCGAGATGATGCTCAGGCGACGCCGGAATGGCAGAGAGCCTGGGCGAAGGACCTGCGGAGGTACGGCTTCACGAAGATGGCGGAAGAACAAGAGGAGATCGCGCGGACGATCGAGCGCCAGCAGAGGGAGCAGCGCGCGAAATAGTGCGCGCGCTGAGGCGGAATCTGGCGCAGAACCCGCTTGAGAGTGCTTGCCTCAACTCGGGGAAACCGGGGCGAGAGACGGGGTGACATTTATATGCGCCCCCCTTCTCTTCCAGCGCGCGGCATTCAGAAAATTGTTACTGCAGTGTCGGGTACTGCATTATGTGAGGCGATCGGCTGTCGGGTGTTGAATGCGCTTGGATCTCGATTCGTTGTCTACGGGGTGGCCTGCTTCGCGCCATCCGCGCACGGTCTCAAAGATGATTTCCACCGAGGCCGAAGCTGTCTGAGCCAGCTTCATATACCGAGCCGTCTCTCGTTGAATTCGCCCCCACTCGGTTTGCAGAAAGTTCTTCGCCTGTTGCATCTCACCGATCATCTTTTCGATTTCTGCGATTGATCCGGCTTCGATTTTCTGAACAAGCGGTACAATCTCTGCCTCAATTTCGGTCGAACCCGTCGAAGGCGCCTCTGTGAGAATGAGTTCGCGACTTTCGCGTTCGATGGCCGCTAGGGTTTGCAGAGCCGTCGTCACAGGTTTCATGCTTCCACCACGTTCCTCTTCCCGTAGTCCCACATTTTTTCGCTGGATAGGTTAAGATGGAATGAACGGCCTCATCTTCGGGACCACATGTGGCGGGGGAATGCAAGGGAGGCGCCGCGGGCGAGCGCGTGATCGAGCTCGGCCGGCGCCGGGGTCGCCATATTGTTTCACAACAGTTCAGGTTAGAGAAAAAGCGACAACGTTCGGAGGAAGCTGAATGACGGCGACGAGCGGACGAAGCCGACGTGGACCTCGTTCGCACGGAAGCCTAATGCTGAAAGCCCATAGATGACGCCCGCCTTGGAACGATTTCATGCGAACGCGGCGCTTGTCCTTGCCCACTGCGGTCCGCGCAGAAGTGCTGTGACCCTCATCAACGAGAGGACGGTCACTTGTCCAAGAGGCGTGGCCACAAGCCCTTTGGTAGTGGTGTGCGCGCATGTCCACGATGTCGAAGCCGCCGGCATGAAGACATTGGTGGCGGGGCAAGTTCTCGCATACAAGACCGCCCCCGCGCGCGACGGCCGCTTAAAGGCTGTCAATCTTCGCTTGCTTTAAGACGAATACCTCACTCCCGCCGCCAGCTCTTCGCGAACGCCGCCACCGCCATCGCGAGTAGGATCGTAGGCCCGTAATCTGCAAGCGGGAGACCCCTTCCTGGGAGCTAGAGACTTTTTTGCACAGTCGCAAAGGGAGAACCAGGGAAGTGCATCGGACCGCGATGCTGGATGGCGGCGGCGGGGGCGGCGCGAGCCGCGTGACGGGCGTGCGCGGAGGCCCCCAGGGGGGACTTTTCATTTTCAAATTTTCCTCAAGCCCTCATCCCCGAAAATTTGGTCTGAAACGATTTCTGGCAGTAAGCAGCTGGTGGGGAAGTGGGGTGGCCTGTTTTGGGCTACCTCCTTGAAAAAAATTTTCGGCAGTGTGATCGCGATCATCTCGTTCCACCCAGGAGGATGGATGCAGCAGTCTGCCGTGCCGAGGTGTGCTATCCTTTCGGTTGGGAGCACGGAGGCATCGGGCAGTGAGACGCCGCGATTTCATCACGCTTCTCGGTGGCGCGGCGACGTGGCCGCTCGCCGCGCGCGCGCAGCAGGTCCCACGACACCCAAGCGAAACGCTACGTTGAGGCCCGCAACGTGGTGCCTGGCTCGTCCGGGCGGGACTGTGACGGGACTGCCCAACATTGAGAATGAGGAAATCTAATGGCCGCAAATACAAAGTACGTCGAACTCATTCGAGAAGATAATCTGATGAGCTTTTCGCCCCCGCTCAGTGCGGTATGCGACAAAATCATCGACACTACGGATTACCGGGAAATTCGCCTCTGGGTACACGTCTTTGTCCAAAATTTCGCACAGGCGCCGGTGACGGCAGCGACAAAGCTCCATGTGCGGTTTCTTCATGTGTTTGGCCATCAACTCGGCGGTGGGGGCCAGTTCGGTTACATGCAGCGGACCATCCCATGGAGCCAAGTTACCTCATATATTAACGGTTCTGTCACCGCCGCTCTCATCGGTGACAAGCTGCGAATCTTGTGCACTCCCGAAAGTCTGCCACCGGGACCATACGACGTATTTGTCAGTTATTATCTGGTATGAATTAGCCATGAAGGGTGCGCGACGGCTCTGTACCGGCCAAATGAAACGCCGCGAGTTCATCACGCTGCTCGGCAGCACGGCTGCGTGGCCGCTCGCGGCGCGCGCAGCAGAAGGAATTCCCCAGCCGTTGTCAGCCCCGGCCGACGCGACGATGAACTCGGAAGCTTGGAATTTCCTGTATTCCCCCAACATGCCGGCCCATCCGACGGCCCGCGATGCGACGGGTTGGGAGTTCAACTTTCCACCGCGGGATGGTGTGCACTATCTGGTCCACCCAGCGATCGGCCGCCTTGGAAGCCGGATCTCAGCAACATTTGTCGTCGAACGGGATGGACGTTTAGTCGAGAGTGATCCGTGCAACGGCAGTCAGGCGGCGGTGCGCCTATTCTTCCAGCGTCGCGGGGATGACCTCACCGCGGCGAAGGAATTTCATCGTTGGTGGTCGATGGAAACGTTCCTGCTTAACACCGACACCAAGGCCGGCCTGACTGTCGCGCTCGACCCATCGTTATGGTCGAGCGTCTTGGGCAAAGTCGGCAATAGCAGCGCGCAAGTGACCGCGGCATTTCAAGCAGCGGCGGGTGACGTACAAAATGTCGGAGTGACCTTCGGCGGTTGCTACGCCGGCCATGGGGTCTATGTGGTCGACGGTCCTGCGCGGTTCATCATGATGCGCTACACATTATAAGCAAGCGCGATGATCGCGTCCGCATTTACTTCACGTGGATGTGGCCCGACGCAAGCCGCCCACGAGAGTGCCACAAGCCAAGGTGACCTACCTATGCGTCACAGAACGAGACAAGCGTCTTGAACTTATGGGGGCACCTGGGGGAAAGAGGGCGTAGAGCTATCGCGGTTCTACGCCCCTTCGCGTTATAGTGTGAGTGGCGTTCCCCCCAACGATCCCCAGATCGGCCCCCCGGGAACGCTAAGGCCCCGGTTGAGAATCCGTGCTCCCGGGGCCTTCCTCTGCCGTCGGGGCCGCGCAATGTTGCTGCGAAGCAGCTTGCGCGCGCGCCATAGAATCGATGCCAGAGATGTCCCCAATATCCAGCGATTGTAACTGGTACGCGGAAAGGCGCCCATCCACAGAAAGTGCAGCCGAAAATAGTTGCGGGCCGGTGTTTCCACAGCGAGGTGCTTTAGCGCCTTAAAAGGGCCATTTCTGGCAACGTCATTTTCGGCGTGCCTGACCAATGACTGAGCGCGCAAAACGAGACCGACCGACGCAAAATCCCAGAGCAAAGATCTGCAAAAAATGCAGAAAAGCGTTTGTCGGAGAGCAATGGCATAAATACTGCGCCATTTGTATCGAGAAAGTCGCCACCGAAATCGCGGCTGAACAGCTAAAGGGCTTATGGTGGCAAGCGCGCCTCGTGATCGGCAGGGCTACTGCTACGCCGCCCTCGTGAGTGTGACGGCGCACAACGGCGGGAATGCTTAGGTCGCGTCCGATCTCAAGGGCACAAGGGCTGTCAGCGCATCATACGAATCAAGCGGGGCCCGGTCGTGCTTGGCGTGCCACTTGGGGCCGGGGCCGCGCATGTAATGGAGTTCGGGCCGGTAGGGATCGAACAGGCCTCTGGCCAGATCCTTCAGCGCTTCGCGCAGATCGGCCACCATAGGGGCAGTAGCGCATCGAGTTCTCTTTCCCACGGCCTCCTCCCCGCGCCGTCTTTTTCCAGGCCATTGTCCGGCCAAGTTGTTAAAAAACGCGGTAGGGAGTCGCTTGTGTTTGCAGTTTTGTTTTGGGTTCGGTTAATAGCCAGACATGCGCGTTTTGCCCGCTGGCTTCATCCCGCCCTGCCTTCCCACCAAAGCCCAAGAGCCGCCTTCTGGGCCGATGTGGTTGCACGAGATCAAGCACAATGGCTTCCGCGTCATCGCTCGCAAGAGAGACGACCAAACTCGCCTCTACAGCCGCCCTGGCAACGACCTAACCTACCGCTACCCGTTGATCGTGGAAGCTCTGACCAAGTTGCGCTCACGTTCCTGCATCATCGATAGCGAGGCGGTCGCCTGCGACGCGCGAGAGCTGCGATGGCGGCGCGAAAAGCGGCGGGAATGGCAGACCAGGTCAAACGCGCGGATAGATTCAATAGGCAGGCGCGCGTTCGTCTAGCTGATCAAGCTCGCGGCTGCGAGCACGATCCCTGTGATGAATGCAGCTCCGCAGCAATACAGCAAGATTTCATTAACGATGTTGGCCATGAGAGCCTCCATTCGAGGTACACCTTGACCGAACCGTGACGGCAAAGTGTTAGAAAGTGGATAACAGTATGAGCTTTTAACTTCACACTTAGCGTGTAGCTGCGCTGCAACAGCAAACTGAGACTCGCACGCAACGGCTGCAGCACGCCACCCGGCGACACCACTAATGGCGCTCTTCGGGCGCTGTGTGCATATAAGTCAAAATGCTGCTGGCGATTGAGTAGCAAAGCCAGCCAAGCACCAGTCCCGCTATCGCAATGCCGATTTTTGTCCACGTACCTTGCGGCTTGTCTAAGAAGAATGCCGCCGCCACGCCGCCAATGACCATGCCTGCCCCTATGTTATTCCAGAACGAGGCCGCCAATTTGACTCGCTCATTGCGCTGTAGCGTCGAGCTGCTTTCAAAATGTCCCTCCAGCCGCATGTTCGTCCTCCCGCGGTAGCTGGTTGACCGGCGCTGGGATGATAGCCGAGTACGCGACTTGTCTCTTATTTATTCACCTGGATGGGCGCAGTTGCGCGACGATGGGTAACTCTGTTGTCCCCTGGACGTCCCCCACGCTGAACGGTTTGAGGTGATCGCAATCGATCACTTCGTGGTCTTCTTCATCAGAGGCTATCGCTCCCTCACAAGACCGCCGCTTCGATCACTCTGCCTTCGGCCCAAACTTCTTAATCAACGAGCCCACAACGCTTTTCGAGCGGGCAGTCCAATATGATGTCGAAAAACCTACCGATATGATGCAATTCACCACCTCGCATTAGAGAAATGATCGCTCATGAGCTGGAAAACTTATCTTCTGCTGACCGGAATAGTCTTCGCGCTCGTGGCGCTGGCCCATGCGCTGCGGATTTACATGGACTGGCCAGTCATGATCGCGAGTTGGTCAGTCCCGAAATCAGTTAGTTGGATTGCCCTCATCGTCGCTGGTGGGCTCGCCCTTATCGCATTTAGATTCGCCGCGAAGGACGACAACTGAAAAGTGGCGGTGGTGCCGCGGCCCGCAAGGGGCGGCATCCACGAAATGGGCGCTGCAGTAAGAAACAGGAGCCCTCCAGCCGATCATCTCAGCCGGGGGTCTAAGGGCCTTCCGCAGAGCAGGAAAATTGGCGGCCAGTGTTGCCATCGCGGATTCGAATGCCTGGTTGTGAGCCGTATGCGCGAATCCGCCTGCCAGAATTGATACACCCAGCCATTTCCCAGGTGAAAGCATCTCCGCGGAAAAGCCGAAAACGCAGACTTGCAGACCTCGATCCCTGCGATCCCCACGACCAACTGGCAGGGGTCGATATGAAGCAACTACCCTGGAGATGACATGGCCGACTAGCTTGTCCTACGAAATGACCAGCCCGCGGCTGACCGGATCACTGCTGGTAAGGAAAAAGATGGGAATGGTCGCGGTTGCCGACGCAAGCACGACGTCGTCGCCTTCCATGGCAAGGATCACGCGCACCTTCCGCCGTGCCAGACCCGCCGTCAGCGCCGGTAATCGGTCGCGTTGGTTCTCGGCCCACCGCCTTGGCCGTCTTAAGATTGATGACAATTCGAGCTGTAGCGGGGCAAAGACGCCCCGCTAGGACGACACATCGAGCGATCTGTGACGATCGTTATCACGCCAACCTTGTCCAGACTGCACCACTGCTACGCGCGGATATGATTTTCGGGAAGGATAGATGTGGCTGCCGGGCCAGCTTGTTCCTGACCACAAGACGATTGGTGAGTTCCGCAAGGACACAGGCGTAGCCATTTGTAAGGCGTGCGCCCGGTTTATCGTGCTTTGTTGAGCTCCGGATTTGTCTCTCCACGCGGCAAGCCCGCGGGCGACGAGATAATGGATAAGGATGCCGCCGACGACGATCGCGGCCCCGAACGCGACCTGGTGGCTGAGAGCTTCTGACCGCGTCTCCACGAGCTCGGCCATGGCGCTCAGGACGGTCCCAGTCGCGAAAACCGGCAAACCGCAGCGGCCGATCAGGCAAAGCGGTAGGAATGCCCGGGTCCGCCGCATCAGTCCGGTGAGGCCGGAATGATAGACGATGTAGGCAAGCGCGAGGAAATGCACGAGCCGCGCGAATCCGAGATCGGTCTTGCCGCAGTCGAGCATGTCGCGCACGTCTTGCCACAGCCCCGACCCATAGCCGAAGGCATCGGTGCGCACTACCGCGGCTATCGCCACGATAGCGAGGCTAGCGGCGAAGAGCCGCGCGTCGTAGGCGATACCGCCGCGCTTCAATCGGCGTCCTGCAAAAATGCCGATGGCGAAGATGAGCTGCCACGCGATCGGGTTGAAGAGCCAGGTTCCCGCAAC
>Ga0126378_10001538_pt1 | contig 17126 bp, 16 predicted proteins | sample PanSoiMetPlot_23_FD_92587 | JGI IMG/M metagenome (GOLD analysis project Ga0126378, IMG submission 92587) | Tropical forest soil microbial communities from Panama - MetaG Plot_23 | ecosystem: Environmental > Terrestrial > Soil > Tropical forest > Bulk soil | place: Panama | collected 2016-02-17
CGGCGTCATGGGCAGGGACCCAGAGACCGACTCGCTGCCCTCGGAGCCGGCACGCCAGGCGGAGCTCATGTTCCAGAACGTGCGCACGCTCCTCCAGGTGGCGGGCGGGACGCTCGCCGACGTGGCGCACGTGACCGTGTTCCTGAAGGACGACGCCTATCGCGAGGACCTCAACCGGGAATGGCTGAAGGCGTTTCCGGACGAGCACGACCGGCCGGCCCGCCACACCCTGCTCTTCGACCTGCCCCGCGGCATGCTCATGCAGTGCGAGCTGGTGGCCGTCCTCGACTGACCCCCCGGAGAGGAGACCGCGAATGATCATCGACATCCACGGCCATGTCACCGCCCCGCCCGAGTTCTACGCGTACAAGTCCATGCTGCTGGCCAGTCGCGGCTACCACGGGAAGGGCAATCCGGGCATCAGCGACGAGCGCATGCACCAGGCGGTCAGGCGCCACCTGGACCTGCTGGAGAGCGTGGGGACCGACGTCCAGTTCGTCTCGCCCCGGCCGTTCCAGCTGATGCACTCCGAGGAGCCGGAGTCGATCGTCCGCTGGTGGGTGGAAGCGTTCAACGACGTGATCGCCCGGCAGTGCCGCGACTACCCCGACGTGTTCCGCGGCGTCTGCGGCCTGCCCCAGACGCCCGGGGGGAGCATCCAGGCCTGCGTGGACGAGCTCCAGCGCTGCGTCGAGGAGCACGATTTCGTCGGCTGCCTCATCAATCCGGACCCCACCGAGGGCACGGGCCTGGCGCCCACGCTGGACGACGAGTACTGGTACCCGCTGTACGAGAAGATGGTCGAGCTGGACGTGCCCGGCCTCGTCCACTCGGCCGGGTGCCGCCACTTCCGCGAGTCCTACAGCGCGCACTTCATCACCGAGGAGAGCATCGCCGTGCTCAGCCTCTGCAAGGCCGAGAGCAGGGTGTTCGAGGACTTCCCGAGCCTGCGCATCATCGTCTCGCACGGCGGCGGGTCGGTCCCCTACCAGATCGGTCGCTGGCGTGCCCACCGCATCCGGGAGCAGGAGGGTAACCCGTCGCTGGAGTCGTTCGACTCGAGCCTGCGCCGGCTCTACTACGACACGGTGCTCTACAACCAGGAGTCGCTGGACTTCCTGTTCCGAATCCTCGGCACCGAACGCTGCCTGTTCGGGACCGAGAACCCGGGCTCGGGCTCGGCGAAGGACCCCGTGAGCGGCCGCTGGCTGGACGACCTGAAGCCGGTCATCGAGGGCATCTCCTGGCTGAGCGAGGGGGACCGGGGCCGCATCTTCGAGGACAACGCGCGCGCCGTGTTCCCGCGCTTCCGCGTCTCGGCCCCAGTCCAGTAGCGCATGTCGCCTGCCGGGCACGACGGCGTGTGGAGCGAGCCGGAGCGGGCCGTGGTGCTGAGCGCCCGCGGCCTGACCAAGCGGTTCGGCAGCTTCCTGGCGGTCGACGGGGTGGACCTGGACGTCCGCCAGGGCGACCTCTTTGCGCTGGTCGGGCCCAACGGCGCCGGCAAGAGCACCATCCTGAACCTGCTGGGGGGACAGCTCCTGCAGACGTCGGGCGAGGTCCGGTTCCAGGGCCGCTCGCTGGGCGCGACCACCCCTCACGTGAGGGCCAGGCGGGGGATCGGGCGCTCGTTCCAGCAGACGTCGGTGGTGCCGGGGTTCAGCTGCCTGGAGAACGTGCTCCTGGCGGTCGAAGCCTGCCGCCGCCTGGTCACCATGTTCCGGCCCAGGGCGCGAGCGGCAGACGTGGCGCACGCGCTCGAGCTGCTCCAGCTTGTCGGCCTGGCCGACGACGCCGACGTGCCCGCCGACGCCCTCGGTCACGGACGGCAGCGCCAGCTGGAGGTCGCGATTGCGCTCGGCGGCCGGCCCCAGGTCCTCCTGCTCGACGAGCCCACGTCCGGTCTCACCGACCATGAGCGGCACTCGCTGGGCCACCTGCTCGGGCAGGTGGTGCGGCAGTCGACGATTGTCATGGCGGAGCACGACGTGGGGTTCGTCCGGCGCGTCGCGACCCGGGTCACGGCCTTCAACCTGGGGCGCAAGATCGCCGAGGGCACGGCCGACGAGGTGTTCTCCACGACCGAGGTGCGCCAGGTCTTCCTCAGAGGCGCCGACGTTGCTTGAGCTCCGGGACGTCCACTCCTACTATGGGCGGAGCCACGTCGTCCAGGGCGTGTCGCTGCGTGTAGGCCTCGGGGAGGGGGTGGGGCTCGTTGGTCACAACGGCGTCGGGAAGACGACCACGCTGCGGTCGATCATGGGCGTCGGGCCGCGGACGCGGGGCCGGATCGTCTTCGAATCCGCCGAGCTCGGCCGCCTTCCTGTCCACGGCAGGGCCCGCCGCGGCATCGGCTTCGTCCCCGAGGAGGAGGCGGTCTTCCCCCAGATGACGGTGGAGGAGAACATCCGCACCGGGGCCATGCTCAGGCCTCGGGCCGAGCAGGCGGGCTGCCTCAGGACCGCGTACGAGCTGTTCCCGGTGCTGGCCGAGCGGCGCGCCCAGCTCGCCGGGACCCTGAGCGGCGGGCAGCAGAAGATGCTGTCGCTGGCGAGGGGCCTCGCCCTCCGCCCCCGTCTGATCCTGGTGGACGAGCCGAGCGAGGGGCTGATGCCGATCAACGTGGACCTGATCGCCCGTGCGCTGCGTCGCGCGGTCGACGAGGGCACCGGCGTGCTGGTGGTGGACGCGTCGTTCCACCTGCTGAAGACCGTCTGCAGCCGCCTCTACGTCATGAAGCGTGGCGTCATCACGGGCGAGTACGACCTGACCGAGTTCGCCACCCCTGACGAGCTGGTGGCGACATATCTGAAGGGGGAAGGATGAGCAAGGCGGCCCCCCTCCCCTCGCGGGAGGGGTTGGGGGAGGGGGCTCCCCAATCTGTCCCCCCCACCCCACCCCAGGAAATCCGCACCCCACCACCGCGATTTCCTGGGGACCCCGGGACCGGCCCCTGGCGGGGCCACCTCCCCCGCGAGGGCGGAGGAACCTGACTATGGAGCACGTGGTGGTCGCGGTGCTCAACGGGCTGGTCGTGGGCGCCTCGCTGGCGCTCGTGGCCGCCGGTCTGGCGCTGCTGTTCGGGGTGCTGGGCGTGCTCAACTTTGCCCAGGGCGACTTCTTCATGCTCGGCGCGTACGCGTCGTGGCTGGCCCTCAGCCACGGGCTCGGCTACGTGGCCGGCATGGCCGCCGCGGCGCTGGTGGTGGGGACGGTCGGCGGCCTGGGGCTGATGGTGATGCTGTGGCCGCTGCGCGACCGCGCCCACGCGCTGGTCCTCCTCGCCACCCTGGGGCTGAGCCTGATCCTGGAGCAGCTGGCGAACAACCTGTTCGGGGGCGACGCCAAGCTGGTGGCGCCGCCTATCGGCGCCCGGCTCGCCATCGGCACCACGGACTACCCCGTCTACGACCTGGTGGTCGTCCTGGCGGCGGCGGCGATCCTCGCGGGCGGGTTCATCTTCCTCCGCTACGTGAAATACGGCATCTGGCTCCGGGCGGTCGCCCAGAACCGCCGGATGGCGAGCGTGCTCGGGGTCCCGGTGTCGCGCGTGTACGCGCTGGCCTTCGTCATCGGCGTCGGCCTTGCCGCCGTGGCCGGCTCGCTGCTGGCCCCGCTCACCACCGTCTACCCGACGGTGGGCCTGGACGTCAACCTGAACGCGTTCATCGTCGTCATCGCCGGCGGCCTCGGGAACTTCCGGGGTGCCGCGGCCATCGCGCTGGGGCTGGGGGTGGTGGAGTCGCTGGGCGCGATCTGGATCCGTGGCGAGGCGGTGCAGCTCATCGTGTTCGGCCTGGTGATCCTCCTGCTGATCGTCCGGTCGCAGCGGCAGCGGGTGGCGGTGCGGCTGTGAGGGGCCGGCTGCGGATGGAGGGGCGTCGGCCGTGCTGAGGGGCCGATTCGCGGGCAGAGGCGCGCCGGCGGCGCTGGCGGCGGCGGCGGCGTTCTTCGCGATCGTGGTGGTCGTCCCTCCCCTGTACGGCCAGTTCCTGCCCCAGCGCCTCCAGGACTACCTGATCTTCGGCCTGCCGGCGCTGGCGGTGGCCCTGATCGCCGGCCATGCGCGGCTGCTCAACATCGGCGTCGGCGCCACGTTCGGCGTCAGCGCCTACACCGTGGCGATCCTCACCCAGCACTCGGAGCTCAACCCGCTGGTCCTGGCGGTGGCGGCGCTGGCCGCAGGCGTGCTGGTCTCGCTGCTGTTCGCGATCTACGCGGTCGTGGCCACGGGGCTCGAGTACCTGCTGCTCACCCTGCTCACGACCTCGGCGTTCGCGAGCCTGCCGCTGCTGGACACGGCCCTCACGGGCGGCGAGAACGGTCTCGCCGTCAAGGGGGCCGTGACCATCTCCTTCGGCCTGGACCCCCTCCAGGGCAACGGCTTCTACTGGCTGGTATGCGGGGTGGTGATCTTCTGGTGCGCCCTCTCCTGGTACCTGCTCTCGTCGCGGGCAGGCCGGGCGATGGTGGCGATCGGCCGCAACCCGGCCCGGGCGGCGGCGATGGGCTATTCCGTGCACGGGTACCAGGTGGCCGTGACGCTGTACTCGGGCGCGATCGCAGCCAGCGGGGGCTGGCTGTACGCGCTCTACAGCCCGCTGGTCTTCCAGGACCTGCTGGGCCTCGCCGATTCCGTGAACAGCGTGCTGTACTCGCTGATCGGCGGGGTCGACAGCGTCATCGGCCCGCTGCTGGGGACGGCCGGCCTGCGCTTCCTCATCCAGTACCTCGGCCAGCAGAGCACGCAGTCGCAGCTGTACGTGGGATTCGCACTGCTCATCGTGGTGTACCTGCTGCCCACGGGCGTGGTCGGCGGCCTCCGCCAGCTCTGGCAGCTGCGGCTGCGGATCCGGTCGGCGGCGGGCCGAGACCTGGACGACGTGGTCCACACCGGCGCGGCCGCCGAGGTGGACGCCCTGTTCGCCGGCACGGCGGACGAGTAGACAGGAACGGCGGATGGAGAGAAGACAGGAGGTGGATCGATGAGACACCGGGACATGGGACGGACGGGCCGTCCCCGATGGTGGGGGCCGCTGGTGGCTGCAATGGTCGCCGTCGTGGCCGCCGCCGCCTGCGGCGGCGGGGCCAGCACCACCACGACGCAGCAGGCGTCCGGGCCGCCGATCAAGATCGGGGTCCTGGACGACAACGCGCCGCTGACGGCCGTGGAGGGCGCGGAGATGCGCGTGAACACGGACCTGGCGATCGACCAGATCAACAGGGCGGGCGGCATCCACGGCCACCCGCTGCAGGCGGTCTACGCGGACCCGAAGGCGCAGCCGGACCAGGCGATCGCCCTCGCCCAGCAGCTGGTCCAGCAGCAGGGCGTCGACGTGCTGGTCGGGGCTGTCCTGAGCAGCGAGTGCCTGGGCGTCGGGAACCTGGTGCCGCGGCTCCAGGTGGTCTACGTGTCCTCCACCGGCTGCGCGGCGGAGGACTTCACGGGCAAGCAGTGCAACTCGTACACGTTCCGCGTCCTGCCCCAGGGCCGCCAGGGCGTGATCCCGCTGGCCACCTACATCGTGAACCAGTACGGGAAGAAGTGGTCGATCATCTACCCCGACTACGCCTTCGGCCAGTCCCAGCTGGCGGCCTACAGGGTGGGCATGCAGGCGGCCGGGGGCGAGCTGTCGCAGATCATCGCGATCCCGCAGAACGAGACCAACATGACCCCCTATATAACCAGCATCAAGACCGACGGGTCGATCAACGGGCTGATCAACACCGAGGTCGGGGCCGATCTGAACCGGGCGTCGCAGGCGATCGCCCAGTTCAACATCAACCAGAAGATGCCGATCGTCGGCGTGTTCGGCAAGGAGCGCTTCGGCGGCGTGTACCCCGACTCGCTGACCGGCGACATCGGCCAGTCGCCGGAGCTGTCTGACTTCGCCAAGGAAAACAAGGACGACATCGCCTACCACACCGCGTTCCGCGCCGAGCTGGGCAAGGAGGACGCCAACATCGTCCAGGCGCTGGGTGGCGCCGACAAGGCGGTGCCGGGGGACCTCGGCTACGAGGCGTACACCGCCATCACGGCGCTCAAGGAGGCCATGCTCAGCGCGAATTTCACCGGCAAGGCGGACACCGCCAAGCTGATCAAGGCCATGTCCACCCTGAAGGCCAAGCAGGGTCCGGACTTCCCCGGCGGCGACATGCAGATGAACCCTGCGAACCACCAGGGCGTCGCGACCACGTACATCGCGAAGATCAACGGCCAGACGGAGCAGGTGCTGGCCACGATCGCTCCCGCCCAGCTGCCGTCGATCGGCAGCTGCCAGGTCACGTAGACGGTTTCGAGCGGCCCGGCCGCGGCCCAGCCGCGGCCGGCCGCATCTTTTCCAGGGGAGGCCGCACCGAGTTGGACGCCATCGTCGAGGAGCTGAGGAGCCACGCGACCACCACGCTGAGCGACGCCATGGACCGGCTCGGCCTGGCCGGCCAGGCGTTCGGCATCGTGCCGCTCGACCGCGGCTTCAGGCTGGCCGGACCCGCCTTCACTGCCCGCACCATTCCCGTGGCCGTGGCCAGCGGAACGGTCGGCGACTACATCGACGACGTGCCGCCGGGCAGCATCGTGGTCCTCGACAACTGCGGCCGCCTCGACTCCACGGTGTGGGGCGACATCCTCACGATCATAGCCCACCGGATGAAGCTGGGCGGGACGGTGATCAACGGGGTGTGCCGGGACGCCGCTCGCAGCCTGGAGCTCGGCTACCCGATCTTCAGCCGGGGCGTGTACATGCGCACGGGCAAGGGCCGCGTCCAGGCCGACGCCGTGCAGGTCCCGGTCTCCCTGGGCGAGGTGCGTGTGGAGCCCGGCGACCTGGTCGTGGGCGACGCCGACGGGATCGTCGTGATCCCCCGGTCGCGGCAGGAGGAGGTGCTGGCGGCGTCCCGGGAGATCTCCGAGGCCGAGGCGCGCATCCGGCAGGAGATCGAGCGGGGCAGCAGGCTCGACGAGGCCCGCCGGCGGCATCGCTACTTCCAGCTGCAGAGCCGGGAGGCGTAATGCAGTGACTTCGATCGGCCGCACCGATGCCGCCAATCGAAGGATCCTGTTGGACACGTCCCCTGAGCGCTTCTACCCTGCTGACATGAAGGGTGCAAGGGTGGGCAGGCTTCGAGAGCCCCTTCCGGGGGCCGGTAGCTTGCCATGAGCGAGCTCGAGCAGGCCCCGTCCGAGGAGGCCCGCGCGGCCGTCCGTGGCGCGATCGACCTGCACGTCCACGCGGGTCCGGACGTGATCCCGCGCCGCGTCGACGACATCGACCTGGCCCGCGAGTTCCTCGCGCACGGCCTCGCCGGGTTCGTGCTCAAGTCGCACTACACGCCGACGGCGGAGCGCGCGACCGCCGTGGCTCGGGCCGTCCCCGGGGTGTGGGTCGGCGGCTCGCTGACGCTCAACCACGCGGTCGGGGGGCTGAACGCCGCCGCCGTCGAGGTCGCCGCGCGGCTGGGCGCCAGCGTGCTCTGGATGCCGACGGCGGACGCCGCCAACGAGTGGAGAAACCGGCGCCCGGGGGCGCCGCCCGCCGCCTGGGGCGCGTTCCACGACCAGCTGCGGGCCCGCTCCGGCTACCCCGCGCCGATCGCGCTGCTGGACGAAGGAGGTGAGCTCGTCGAGCCGGCGGTGGAGTGCCTGGAGGTGGCGGCGCAGCACGGCATGGTGCTGGCCACCGGCCACGTTGGGCGGGAAGAGATCTTCGCGCTCGCCCGGCGGGCGCGCCGGCTGGGCCTGACCAGGGTTGTCGTCACACACGCGGAGTTCCCCAGCGTCGACGTCGGCCCGGAGGACCAGGTCGACCTGGCCCGCCTGGGAGCCGTCATCGAGCACTGCTACACGACCCCGTTCACGGGCAAGACGGGGTGGGGAGCGGTGTTCGCGGGCCTCCGCGCGACCGGCGCCGGCGCGGCCGTCATATCCACCGACCTCGGGCAGGCGGCCAACCCGCCGGTGGCCGACGGGCTGGCCGACTTCGCCGATCGCCTGCTGGCCGAGGGGTTCTCGGTCGAGGACGTCCGCCGGCTGGCGGTCCGCAACCCGGCCCAGCTGCTGGAGCCGTGGCTCGGGGCCGGCGCGCCGGAGCGGTCGGACGCACTCGTCTAGTCACTGGAGGGGTCATCGATGGCACGGATCGTGGTCGGGATCGCGGCGTCGCACAGCCCGCAGCTGAGCACTCCGTCGGAGCTGTGGCAGCTCCACGCCGAGCGCGACCGGCTGAACAAGCAGCTCCACTTCCGGGGCACCGTGTACGACTACGAAGGCCTGATCGCCGCCCGCAGCGAGGAGCACCTGGACCGCGAGCTGTCCGATGCGATCTGGCTCGAGAAGCACCGCCGCTGCGACCGCGGCATCGACGCGCTCGCCGAGACGCTGGCCGCCGCCAGCCCCGACGTCGTGCTGATCGTCGGCGACGACCAGCGCGAGATGTTCCTCGACGACGGGATGCCGACGCTCGCGGTCTTCTGGGGGGACACCGTGGAATGCGTGCCCAAGCCGGAGGAGGAGCTGCCCCCGTCGCTCCGCCCGGCCCGGTGGGCAAACTACGGGGAGCATCGGGAGGTGTACCGCTGCGTGCCCGACCTGGGCCGGCACGTCGTCGAGCGGATGATGGTGGAGGGCTACGACGTCGCCCAGCTCACCCAGCAGCCGAGCGGTCGCTCGATCGGTCACGCGTTCAACTTCGTGAAGATCCGCATCATGCGCGGCAACCCGGCGCCGATGCTGCCGGTCATGGTCAACACGTACTTCCCGCCCAACCAGCCGACGGCCGGCCGCTGCTACGGCTTCGGCGGGGCGCTGCGCCGCGCGGTCGAGTCGTTCGACCGCGACCTGCGAGTGGCGGTCGTGGCCTCCGGCGGCCTCAGCCACTTCGTCATCGACGAGGAGCTGGATCAGCGGGTCCTGGACGCCTTCCGCTCCCGCGATGTGGCCAGGATCGGCGGCATCGCGCAGACGGAGCTCGTCTCCGGCACGTCCGAGATCCGCAACTGGGTGGTCGTGGCGGGAGCCACCGAGCACCTCGACCTCGAGGTGCTCGACTACGTGCCCACCTACAGGAGCCCGGCCGGCACCGGGTGCGGGATGGGGTTCGCGCGCTGGTGCTGAGCGCCCTCGACGCCGCGCTGAGCAGGGAGCTGCTGGATCTGGGCGCAGCGACGGTCTACGAGGCGGCCGGCGGGGAGGGCGGGCTCGACCCGGCCATCCGCCCGGCGTGGCCGGGCGCCCGCGCCTGCGGCCCAGCGCTGCCGGTCGCGTGCGCGGTCGGCGACAACCTCGCGATCCACCGGGCCCTGGAGGCTGCCGGAGAGGGTGCGGTGCTGGTCGTGGACGCGCGCGGCCACCTGGCCGGCTACTGGGGCGAGGTGATGGCCGTCGCGGCGCAGGCGAGAGGGGTGGCCGGCCTCGTGATCGACGGAGGGGTGCGCGACTCCGCGGCGCTCGAGCGGCTCGGCTTCCCCGCGTTCGCGCGGGGCCTCTCGATCCTGCGGACCGTGAAGCACGAGCCGGGCCGGGTCGGCGAGCCCGTGGTGGTGGGCGGGGTGACGGTGCGCGCCGGCGACGTCGTCGTGGCCGACCGGGACGGCGTGATGGCGGTCCGCTCCGAGCGGCTGGAGGAGGTGCTGCTGGCCTCCCGCGCCCGAGCGACGCGCGAGGCGCAGGTGATGGCGCGCCTGCGCGCCGGGGAGCTGACGCTGGACGTGCTTGGGCTCCGCTGAGCGACATCTGGATACGGACTGGTACAGCGAGTCGGTAACTCGATCCTGGTCGTCATCCCGGCCAATACCGCCCGGAGTCTGGGCCTGGAGCCTGGGCGTCCGATGGAAGTGGAGGAGCTGGAGGGTGGAATCCTGGTCCGGCCCGTCAGCACGCTCGACGATCTCCTCGAAAGATGGGGTCCACTTGGGCCACCGGTGACCGGCGCGGAGATCGCCAGGACGCTCCGTCCGGAGCGCCACGCCCGCCGGGCGGCTCCCACATGGGAGGCTGCTGATGGGCGCGGTGGGCTCGCCGTGACGCTCGACGTGCTCGGCCTCGGTTGAGCGAAACGGTTTCGCCCCCTCGCACACGTATACAGGGAGAGGATGGGGAGCGAGGCCGACGACGAGCTGCTGGCCAGGGCACGCGCCGGCGACACCGTGGCGTTCGAGGCCGCGCTGGCCCCGCTGGTGGGGCCGGCCCACCGGTTCGCGTGCGCCCTGCTCCAGGACCCGCAGCTGGCCGAGGACGCCGTGCAGGAGGCTGCGGTGCGGGCGTGGTCGCGCGTCAGTCGCCTGCGGGCCGGCAGCCCGCTCCGGCCCTGGTTCCTCGGCATCGTCGCCAACCAGTGCCGGGAGCAGCGGCGGGGCCGCTGGTGGAGGCCGCTGGGCCTGCCCGACGCGGCGGCGTCGCCCGACGACGCGGTGGAGGAACGCGCGCTCCGCCGGGCCCAGCTCCGCCAGGCGCTCCTCAGCCTGAGGCGTGACGAGCGTCGCGTGCTCGTGCTTCGCCTCTACGTGGAGCTGCCGTGGGAGGAGGTGGCGGCCGTGGTGGGCCTGACCGAGGCGGGCGCCCGCAGCCGGTTCTACCGGGCCCTGGCCCGGCTGCGCGGTGCGAGAGATCCCCAGGAGGTGCTGACGTGAGCGAGGACGGGATCGGACAGGAGCTGCGCGAGGCCCTGGACGAGGTCTACCGGCCCGCCCCGGCCCTGCTGGCTGCCTCCATGGCGGCCGTGCGCGGCGAGCGGTCCGAGCCGCGCCGGAGCCGGGCCGCGGGTCTGGTCGCGGCCCTCCTGGCGCTGCTCGTGGTGGCCGGCCTGCTGTCGCTCAGGGCCGTGCTCCGGCCGGCCGCTGTCCCGGCGACGCGGCTCCCCGCGGAGTCCCTGCCGGCGCCCGTCCGCCAGCCGGTGACCCACGTCGACCCCGCCGCCCAGGTGGCCTGGGTGACCGTTGGAGCAGCCGGCCAGGCGCCCACCGCCGTCGCGATCGCGCCCTCCGGCCGGGTTGTCGCGGGGCAGCCGCAGCCGGGCAGGTCGACGGGGGCCGCCGCGCTCTACGGCACCTGGCGCTCGCCGGACGGGACGAGCATGTTCACCGTCGACGCCACGGGCGTGCAGTCGTACTCCGCCCTCGACGGCAGCCCGGGCCGTGCCTATGCGCGGCAGCCCGGAGAGGTCATCGGAGACGCGTTCAGCCCCGACGCACGATGGCTGGCCCTGCTCCTGCTGAACGGCGGCGGGCTGTCGCTGCAGGCCATCGACCTCGGCACCGGCGCCTCCCGGTCGCTGCCCATCCCGCACGCCGCCGGGACGGCTGGGCCGACCGGCGGCGGCGCGTGGGGCGTGCCGGCCTTCGCGCCGGACTCCACCCACCTCTACGCGGTGACCGACTGGGCCGGCCGTACGCGGCTGACGGCGTTCTCGCTGCAGGGAGGAGAACTCGTCCAGACGGGCAGCGCGACGGGCGGTCCCGCTCCCTTCCCGACCTGCTCCGGCCCCGGCCTCCTGGCCAGGGTGGTGCTGGGCGGGGGGACGCTCGCGGCCTTCTGCCACGCCGACGGTGCGGTCTGGTTCTTCGACCTGGGCAGCCTCAGGTCCGCCGGCGTCGTCCACGCGCAGCAGCCGAATCCCTTCTGGCTGTCGCCGATCTTCACACCTGACGGGCGCCTGCTCTACCTCAGCGACCAGGTGGACGACACCATGCAGGTGGTCGACCTCGCCACCCGTCGGCTCCTGGGCCCGGTGGCCACGCCGACCTCGGTCGGGGGCCGCGGACCGTTCGCCTTCCTGGCGCCGGATGCCTACGCGGGCGGGGTCGCCAGCACCGTGCCGGTCTCCCCCGACGGCCTGCTGGTCTACGCCGCGGGTGCCTGGGGGGTGATGGTCCTGCGGCTGTCCGACCTGGAGCCGGTGGCCAGGCTCGCCTCCGGCGTGAGCTGCAGCGAGGTGTGGGTCTCGGGCGACGGGAAGACGCTGTACGCGACGGTGGCCCAGACCAGCCCCGGGCCGGGCCGGCTGCTGGTGATGAGGTCGGACGGAAGCGGGCTCGTCATCGTGCCTCTGCCGGCGCAGCCTGTCGCCTTCATCGCGGCGGACCACGGCTGATCGTCCGACCGCGGGGCCCGCCGGACCCCTGACCGGGCCGTGCCCGCCGGCAGGGGCCGTCGGAGTTGGCGGCCCGCCGATGCCGGTGTAAGGTCGTCCGGTGAGCTGGGACGACGCCGCCCTCCTGGCGCTTCGTAGCCTGGCCCGACGGGGGACTCGAAGCCTGCTGGCTGGCCTGGGCGTGACGCTCGGGACGACGCTCCTGGTGGCGCTCCTCAGCATCGCCGGCACCGCGGACAGCCGCATCGTCAGCCAGCTCAGCCACGGCGGTCCCGCGGCGGCGATCCATGTGACCGACGCCCGGCCGGACCCCGCCGGCTTCGACGTCGACGCCCTCCAGGCCGGGCCCCACCGGGACCTCGGAGACGCGCAGGTGGCGGAGATCCGGCAGGCGCCGCACGTCGCCTCGGTCGTGCCGGTGCTGGCAGTGCCCGCGGTGGTCGTGCCCTGCCCGGGCCCCGACACGGGGTCGGCGGCGGCGCTGCCGCCCTGCCGGATACGGGTCGAGGACTACTTCGGGGCCGTCATCGGCGCCGACCTGACCCGCCGGGCCGACCTCCCCGTCACCGTCCTGGCCGGCCGGCTGCCGGCGGCCGCGTCGATGACCGAGGTGGCGGTGACCGCCGGCTACGTCCAGCGGATGCACCTGGACCCGTCGCAGCCCGCCTCGGTGCTCGAGTCGGACATCGAGTTCGGCACGCCGCAGCTCCTGGACACGGGGGGCCGGCAGCGCTTCGTGGCGCGCTGGTACACGGTCCAGGTGGTCGGGGTGGTGGCCCAGACGGTCGACGACGGCGAGTTCCTGGTTCCGATCCAGCAGACGCAGACCGCCCGGCAGTGGGCGCTGAGAGGCGTCGACGGAAGGAACTTCCAGCGGCCCACGTCGCCGTACAGCGGGCTCGTGGTGGTGGCCGACAACCTGGCCGACGTCCACCAGGTCCGGCAGGAGATCTTCACGATCGGGTACGCGAACAGCGCGCCCGAGCACCTGGTGGCGTCGGTGCAGAAGTACCTCCACATCGTCGACATCGTCCTCGGCGGCATCGGGACGGTGGCGCTGGCGATCGCCGTGCTGGGGGTGGCGAACACGCTGCTGGCGGCGGTGCGCGAGCGCTGGCGCGAGATCGGGGTGCTGAAAGCCCTCGGCGCCGCGGACCACGACGTGGTCCGCTGGTTCCTGGTCGAGGCCGGCCTGATCGGCCTGGTCGGCGGGCTCGCCGGCACCGTCCTGGGCACGGCCCTGGCGGCCAGCGTGGCGCTGGCCGTGGACCGGTACCTGATCGAGAACGGGCTGGAGGGCATCGACCTGGGCGGCCTGCCCGTGTCGCTGATCGTGGGAGCCCCGCTGGCCACCGTGGCCCTGGCCGTCGTCGCCGGCCTTGCGCCGGCCCTCCGAGCCTCCCGGCTCCCGGTCCGCGAGGCCCTGGGCGGCTGATCCCGCCTTCCGGGTCGCCGGGCGGCGCCGTCGACAGGGATCCGGCCCGAACCTGTTGCGTTCAGCGCAGGGAGTGGTCCGTCCGGCCGGCCAGCAGGCGCTCTCTGAGGGCGCCGGGCCGGCCCAGGTCGGCGACGGTCAGCGCCATGGCCAGGGCGCCGTCGCGCACGGCCCGGTCGGCGGACTCGGTCAGGCAGGCGGCCGCGAACTCCGGCTGGTGGTTGCTGGCGCCCCTGGCGTCGATCTGGATCATGGGGTGGATTGCCGGCATCCGCATGGACACGTTGGCCATGTCGGTCGAGCCGCCCCGCTTCGCGGGCAGGTCGGGGAACGTCCTGCCCAGCGCCTCGGCATTCCGCCGGTAGAGGTCCCCGAGCTCGAGGTCGGGTCGGAACTCCGAATACGGCGGGCTCTCCTCCTCCATCTCGAGGCTGGCGCCCGTGGCGAGCGCGCCGGCCTCGAAGCAGCGGTCGACCCGGGCGCGCAGTCGCGTCAGCCCCTCCAGGTCGCGCGCCCGCACGTAGAACCTGGCGGAGCTGTGGGAGGGGACGATGTTGGGGGCGTCGCCGCCATCGACGACGATGCCGTGGACCTGGTCGTACGCGTTCAGGTGCTGGCGCAGCAGGCCAATGCCGACCTGGGCCACCGTGAGCGCGTCCGCCGCGTTCACGCCGCGCTCAGGGAAGGCGGAGGCGTGCGCCGCCCGGCCCCGGTACCGTACCTGGAAGTGGGCGACCGCGAGGCAGCTGGCGTGAGCACGCTCCTCGGGGGACGGGTGCACCATCATGGCGGCGTGCACGCCGTCGAAGGCTCCCCGGTCCAGCATCAGGATCTTGCCGCCCCCGCTCTCCTCCGCGGGCGTGCCCAGGACGCGCACGGTGACCCCCAGCTCGTCGGCGACCCTCGCCAGGGCGATGCCGGCGCCCGCGGCCGCCGACGCGATGATGTTGTGGCCGCATGCGTGCCCGATGCCGGGCAGCGCGTCGTACTCGGCGCAGATCCCCACGGTGAGCGGCCCGGCGCCGGCCGTGGCGACGAAGGCCGTCTCCAGCCCGCACACGCCGCGCTGGACGTCGAAGCCGCCTGCTGCCAGCGCAGACGCGACCAGGCCGGAGGAGCGACGCTCTTCGAACCGGATCTCGTTCGCCGCGTGGACCCTGTGGCTCAGCTCGACCAGCCCGGGCCCGCTGGCGTCGACCAGCCGCCGCAGCTCGCTCTTCACGGCCTTCATCGAGGGACAGGGTACCGGCTGCCGTGACCGATGCCGACCTGCCCGGTCGAAAGCCGTCCAGGGCCGTGAGGATCGAGGTTCCCAGGCTGGCGCTCGTGGTGCTGGTCGGGCCGGCCGGGGCGGGCAAGACCACGTTCGCGCGCGCCCATTTCCGCCCGACCGAGGTGCTCTCGTCGGATGGCCTTCGGGCGATGGTGTCCGACCGGGAGGGCGACCTTTCGGCGACGGCCGACGCGTTCCAGGCCCTCCACCTGCTGGCCGGCCTCCGCCTCCGGCGCCGCCGGCTCACTGTGGTGGACGCGGTCAGCGCCCGGCCGGCGGACCGCCGTCCGCTGCTGCGGCTGGCAGCCGAGCACGACTGCGCGGCCGTCGCCGTCGTGTTCGACCTGGCGGCCGAGCTCTGCGTGGAGCGAGACAGGGGGCGCGGCGGCCGAACCGTCGGGGAGGCCGTCATCAGGGCCCAGCGGCAGGCGCTGACACGGTCGCTGCCCGGCCTCGGCGAGGAGGGGTTCGGTGCCGTCCACGTGCTCGGGTCGCCGGAGACGGTGGCGTCGGCGGTCGTGCGGCGCGTGGCGCTGCCGGTCGAACGCCGCTGGGATGGCGGCCCGTTCGACGTGATCGGCGAGGTGCGGGGCCGCCTGCGCGCGCTCCAGGACCTGCTGGAGCGCCTCGGATACCGGCTGGCGCCGGAGCCGGACGGCGGCGCCGCCCATCCCGAGGGCCGACGGGCGGTGCTCCTGGGCGACCTCGCCGGCCCCGGCGCGGACGGGGCGGGCGTGCTGCGGCTGGTCATGGCGATGACGGCCCAGGGCAGCGCGCTCTGCGTCCGCGGCGACCGTGATGACGAGCTGGCGGCGGCGCTGCGCGGCGATCCGGCCCCTGACGTCCGGGACCAGCTGGCGGAGGCCCGCGCGCTGGGCCCGCGGGCGCACCGGTTCCTGGAGGGCCTGCCCAGCCACCTGGTACTCGCGCGAGGCGCCCTCGTGGCGGTCCACGCCGGCATCTCTGCCGAGCTGCTGGGGCGGGACTCTCCGCGGGTCACCACCGTGTGCCTGCGGGGCGAGCCGGGTTGGGCCGGCGGCTACCGCGGCCGGGCGCTCGTCGTGCATGGCCACGAGCCTGTCGCGGGGCCCAGCTGGCGGGGCCGGACGCTGGACCTCGACACGGGCTGCGGGTTGGGCGGCAGCCTCACCGCGCTTCGTCACCCGGAGCTGGAGCTCGTGGCCGTCCCCGGTTGAACCTCTGCAGAAAAAGTGATAGTATTGCTATCAGCAATGTTGCAGGTCATGCCTTCGACATGCACGGGCACTCCGAGGCACTCGCGGGTGCCGCGGTCGAGGGGGAGGGGGAGGCGCGTCGCGCTGGTGCTGGGCGCGGGCGGTGTCACCGGCGGGGCATGGATGGCGGCCACGCTGGCCACGCTTTCGAGGGCAGCCGGCTGGGACCCGTCGATCGCTGACGTGGTGCTGGGCACCTCGGCGGGGTCGGTGATGGCCGCGCTGCTGGCGAGCGGGGTCGCCGCAGGGCGCCTCGTCCCCGCGAGTGGGCCGCCTGCTTCGGCCCGCCTGTCGGGCGACGGCTGGGTCCTGGCCGACCTGGCCATCGGGGACGCCTACCGGGCGCTCCGCACCCGCCGCCTGCCCGGACCGGGCTCGCTCCACCTTGCCCTGCACGCGTTGCGCGAGCGCGCCGTCCTTCGCGCGATCTGCGGGCTGGTCCCGCGAGGGCTCGTGCCCACTGCCGCCATCGAGGCGACCATCCGGCGGTCGGCGCCGGCGGGCTGGCCGCCCAGGCACGGCTGCTGGGTCGTGGCCTGCGACTATCGCACGGGACGGCGGGTCGTGTTCGGCCAGGAGGACGCTCCCCCGACGTCGCTGGCCTCCGCGGTCGCGGCGTCGTGCGCCATCCCCGGCTTCTTCGAGCCGGTCAGGGTCGGCGGCCGGCTGTACGTCGACGGCGGCCTGCATTCGCTGTCGAACCTCGACGTGCTCGCCGACCACGACGTGGACCTGGTCGTGGCGCTGAGCCCGATGTCCGCCGCCGGCGCGCGGGGCGGCTGGAGCCCGCTCAGCAGGATGACCGCGGCGATGCGCCGGCGGGCCGCCAGGCAGGTGGCCGCCGAGGCCGAGAGCCTGCGCCGCCGCGGCGTGGAGGTGCTGCTGCTGGAGCCGGGCGACCGCGACCTGGAGGCCATGGGGCCGGACGTCATGGATACCGAACGCGTCCATCGCGTCGCCGACGTGGCGGTGTGCACGGTCGGGGAGCGCCTGCGCCTCCCCGGGGTTCGGCGCCTGCTTCACAGGTTGGTTGCTTGAGGCCGGATACTCCAGTGGAGGAGCACTCAGAAAACTTGATATCAGCACCATAATATATC
>Ga0126378_10001541_pt1 | contig 17117 bp, 15 predicted proteins | sample PanSoiMetPlot_23_FD_92587 | JGI IMG/M metagenome (GOLD analysis project Ga0126378, IMG submission 92587) | Tropical forest soil microbial communities from Panama - MetaG Plot_23 | ecosystem: Environmental > Terrestrial > Soil > Tropical forest > Bulk soil | place: Panama | collected 2016-02-17
CCGATTCAGCAATTCAATGCGCTGTATGCCTTGGCCCAAAAGACATCTCCCAAGGAGCCCAACGCGGCCACGCTGGCGACCGTCGGAGAGGACGGACGCCCGTCGGCGCGCGTGGTGCTGGTCAAGTCGGTCGATCAGCGCGGGTTCGCCTTCTACACCAACCTGGAGAGCCGAAAAGGGCGCGACTTGAAGGCGCGACCGTTCGCTGCGCTTTGCTTCTATTGGCCGTGGCTCGATCAGCAGGTGCGCGTGGAGGGACCCGTGGAGCGGGTGTCCGATGAAGAAGCGGATGCGTACTTCGCCACTCGGCCGCGGGGAAGCCAGATTGGCGCCTGGGCATCGCGCCAGAGCGACCCGCTGGCGTCGCGCCAGGAGCTGGAGCAGGGCGCGCTCGAGCTGGAGCGCCAATATGAGGGTCGCGCGATTCCCAGGCCGGCATTCTGGTCGGGATTTCTCCTCGTTCCCGACAGCATCGAATTCTGGAAGAGCCGGCCCAACCGCCTCCACGAGCGCGTGCTGTACCGTCGCGACAACAGTCGCTGGAGCTCGGCGCTCCTCTATCCGTAGCTAAGCCCGAATCTGAACGGGCTCAACCGCTCGGCCCCACGTGCGTGCCGCATCGCCGCGAGGACAGTCGCCACAGCTCGCTCCTCCCTACGCTTCGCTCGCGCGACGGTTCAACGAACCCGAGGGCACGTATTGATTCGCCGCTGGTTCGAAGCATCGAGTGTGAAATTTAGCTCGGTTTCCGATTTTTATTTCACACTCGATGCGTGATCGGCGCGCGCCCCACCGGTGCGACTCCTGGGACTGCCAGGGGTCAAAAAGACTGCGGGTAAACGCAGCTCCATGCCCAGGACACGAGGCGGTCGAATGGTCAAGTGGGCCCGCGGCATTTATGGCGTCCGGCCAGGGGGCATCGCATCAGGGGACTTGCGCGAAGGCCCCCGTTTAGCAAATGTTGTGGCCGAACGGAGGCCGGCGATGCTTTCCATTCACGAGCACCCCACGGTGCAGGACGCGAGCTCGGAGCTGTTGAGCTTCATTCTCGACCCGGTGAACTGGGTCGCTTTGGAGACGGTACAAGACGAGCCGAGCTCAGGACCGCGACACAATGCCGCCTATCAGTCTCAGGTAGGAAAGCTGCGCATCTGTGCTGCGGTAGAGGTCACTCCGTCGCTGGACGTATTTCTCCGAATCGGTTTTTCAGCGCCCGGGCTCACGCCGATGGGCGCCGCCGATCACCTGGAAGCCTTCCTCGGCTCGCGCCTGCCTCTGGTGCCGAACAGCGAGTGGCAAGTGGCGATCGATGGCCGCCGCTGGGTCCACTTCATCCGACGCTATGCGCTCGGGCCGCTGAGGTGCTGAGCGACCCCCGTACACCTTGAGCGCAGCCAAGGCGTCCAGGCGAGGTCGAGGAGCTTAGTACGCCGCAAGCACACGTGAAGGGTCCGCCGCGACTTCGTCCAGCGGCGTGCCCTGGGCGCGGGCGAACGGCTCATCGCGCGCCGGTCGAGAGGTCGCGAGCGTTGCCGAACGGCTCATCGCGCGCATTCGAGCGGTCGCAAGTGCAGTCGAAGAACCCATCGCGAGTCGAGTCGAGAGGTCGCGACTGTTGCCAAACGGCTCATCGGCGCGTCGTCGAACGGTCGCGCGCCGATGGCGATCGCTCGTCAAGCAATCTGTCGCGACGTGGTCGATGACCGACTACCCGGACGCAGCGAGCGCAGCCGCGGGCTGCTCGTCCATCGAGTGCTGCGCGGCGCCGACCACCACGCCGTCAGCGACTTCGATCATCCAGTAGCCCTGGTTGCCCCGCTGCGTGGACGAGCCCGCGCCGAAGATGTGCGGCCGATCTGCGGACGCAGGGTGGTGGTACCGGCGATGGATGTGGCCGTGGAGCACCGCAAAGCGCGGCCCGGGCAGCGCGGCGAGCAATGCATTGGCGTCGAGCAGTCCGTGGGTGAGCTTGTCCTTCCGTCCCTTGTGGGTGAACGGAGCGTGGTGCACCGCGACGAGGATGGCGCGGCCTGCCAGACGGCGATCGCCAATCACGTCGCGAAGCCCTCCGAGCTGCTTTTTCCCGATGATGCCCATCGACAGGCCGGGAATTGGAGGAACTCTGGCTGAGCACAGGCCTATCACCGCGGCCTCCTCGCCCAGCAGCCGCACCACGGGGAACGCGCCTTCGCGGCAGTACTCCGGCAGGTCGCTCTCGAGCAAATGCCCAAAGTATTTTTCAAACCGACGGGTGGCGAGCGCACCGGGGGTGTACCTGTCGTGATTTCCCGGAATGACCGTACATCGCCGCCGGTCATCGGCGATTCGGCCCAGCGCTCCCCGCGCGCGCGCAAACTCGGCTTCCAATGAGTAGGCGGTGATGTCCCCTGTGACAATCAGGTGGTCCACCCGTTCGAGCTCGGCCAGCCGGGCGATCTTGGCGAGCGACGCGTCTGCGTTCGCAAAGGCGGCGGCGCGCCCCAACCTCAGCTCGGCGAGCGCCATCCACCGCCTCCAACCCAGCTTGAGCAGAGGCACCTTGGAGTAGTCCTCGGTGATATGCACGTCCGAGCAGTGTAGAAAACGCATCATCAGGAAGAGCGGGACTCTCCACGGCCGCGAGCGATCGCGGCTTAAGATTTAAGCCATGATCCACCATTCCGCCTGAAAAAGTCCCGTCCGGAATGCAGCGACCAAACGATGGCGTGTTCTGACGAAGTAGTCTTCTGAACGATGCGAGGAAGATTCGCTCCCAGTCCCACCGGCCGGCTTCACCTGGGCAATGCGCGAACCGCTTTCCTGGCTTGGCTCCAGGTCCGAGCCGCGGGCGGCCGCTTTCTGCTTCGCATCGAGGATCTGGACCGCGCGCGCTGCCGGGCCAACCATCTCGACGATATCTTTCGCGACCTCGAGTACCTCGGCCTCACCTGGGACGAGGAGCCCATCTTCCAGAGCCGGCGCGGCGAGGCGTACGAAGCAGCTCTCGATCGCCTGCGCCAGCTGGGCCGAATCTACGAGTGCTTTTGCTCGCGGTCCGAGATAGAGCGCGCGGCCTCCGCTCCGCACGGTGCTGCGGACGACGGGCCTCGCTACCCGGGCACCTGCTCCGCTCTGGAGCCGCGAGTCGCCGCGGACCGCCGGCGGCGACGTGCGCCCGCGCTCCGGTTCCGCAGCTTCGACGGCAGGATCGAGTTCACGGATCGATTCAGCGGGCTCTACCAGCAGAACGTGAGCGCGGCGGTGGGCGATTTCGTCGTGCGCCGCAACGACGGCGTCGCGAGCTACCAGCTCGCGGTGGCGGTGGATGACGCGCACAGCGGAATCACGGACGTGCTTCGCGGCGACGATCTGCTCGCGTCGACGCCGCGCCAACTGCAGCTGTACCAGGCGCTCGGTTTGAAGGCGCCGGCGTTCGCGCACGTGCCGCTGTTGATCGAGCCAAGCGGAAATCGCCTGGCGAAGCGCGAGGGAGTATTCGCGGTGGCCGAGCTGCGCGCTGCGAAGATTCCACCGGAGCGCGTGCTCGCCCTGCTCGCCTCGTGGAGTGGCCTGGGCAGTGAGGAGGCGCCGACGCGCGACTGGGTGACTCGGTTCACCCTGGACAAGGTCCCGCGCTCTCCCATCGTGGTGGATGAAGATACGGTCAAGCGGCAGCTCAATGCGACGGCCTGACTCAGCCAGATTTTTATGAAGTGCCTGGGAATTTCCTGCCCCGTGGACGGAAATTCCCACACACTTCGCCAAGAACCGGTGTTCGGACGGGACGAGCCCCTCGACAGACTTCCCTGCGCTCGCGACAGGCCCTTCGACTTCCGGCTCGCCTGCGCTCGCCTTACGCGCGCCCTGAGCATGATGGAGCAGCTCGAGGCATGGAGGCGCGTGTCGCGAGCTACCCAGCCCCTCGAGCGCCCCTCGACTTCAAGCTCGCCTTCGCTCGCCTTGCGCTCGGGGTGTATGGAGGCGACTTGAGGTAGCGTTGCCTGGCATGTCCACCGAAGTGAAGCAGCTCGGATCCGAGCACGAAAGCTCGCTGCTCGCGCTCCTGTCCAGCGAGCCCATCCGCAACCTCCATCCGCTGGCCCTACTGGAGGAGGTGGGCATTTCACCCAGTCCCTCGTCGAGCTTCTACGGATGCTTTCGCTCGCATCAGCTTTTGGCGGCGGCCTTCGTCCGGCCTTCGCTCGGGTTGGTGGTTCCGGGCAGTTGCACAGCCGCGGACGCCCATGCCCTGGGAATCGCTATCGCCGGAAAAATCGCCCTGAGGTCCTGCTTCGGCGACAAAGCGGCGGTCGAAGCCCTGGTTTCTGCGCTCTGCCCGTCGAGACCACGCCTGTCGATGCCGCACCGGCTCCTCACCGCGTCAGCCGATAACCTGGGCCCGTTCGTCACCCCGGCGCTTCGCCTCGCGAACGAGCGCGATTTTCCTCAGCTGGCCTCGATGGCCGCCGCCGAGGAGGAGGAAGTCTTCGAGCGCGACCCGCAGCTTGAGCACGGCGGCCCACTCCGCGCCGAGGTGTTGGAGCGCATCCGCGGACAACGCACCTGGGTGCTCGAGCACGACGGTCGGCTCGTGTTGAAAGTCGACGTGGTGGCGCGATCGCGGTTCGGCGCCGAGCTTCAGGGCCTCTTTACCCTTCGCGACGATCGCTTCCTCGGCTTCGCCACCCTCGCCCTCGGACAACTGTCGCGCCACCTGTTGTCGTCGATTCCGCGCCTCGCGATGCGAATCGCCGACTCCGCCGATTCACTGCTGGCGGTCGCCCGAAAGGTGGGCTACGTGAACGGTCACACGGAGCAACTGCTCGTCTTCACTTAGATGCGATTCCGAGCCACCACTCAGCGAAAGGAGGGACCGATCGTCCTCAGAACGGCGACCGACGCGCGGTGGCTTCCCGCTGCGCTCGAACGCTTCGATGAGGTGATGATCGATCACGCGCACTGCGAAAAGAAGGCGGCCGCGCAAGCCTTGTCCCTGCTACAGGCGTATCCCGAGCTGCCCGGCCTCGCGCTTCAGATGGCGCAGCTGGCGCGCGAGGAGAGCGGGCATTTGGCGCGCGTGCTCAGGGCGATGGAAGGCCGCGGGCTTTCACTGGGCAGGGACGCCGGCGACCCCTACGTGCAAAAGCTCCAAGATTGCATTCGCAAGCCGTTCGCGCTTCGCCGCCTCGATCGATTGCTCGTTTCCGCGATAATCGAGGCGCGAAGCTGTGAGCGCCTGGAGCTGCTCAGCCGCGGCTTGTCGGATGAGGTGTTGCAGCCGCTCTACGCCGAGCTTGCGCAGTCGGAGCACGGGCATCAGGCGCTCTTCTTTCAGCTCGCCGCGTCCGCATCCGAGCCGGGCGTGGCCGCCCGGCGCGCCGCGGAGCTCGTCGACCGCGAAGCCGAAATCGTCGCCGCAGTCGGCATTCGCGCGGCGATTCACTGAGCGCACCGCTCTCGGTCGCCCACAGGCTTGACCGCCGCCGAGGCAAATAACCGATCGCGCTTGCCTTCTGCCCCGGACGCCTTCAGGTGCTATCATTCTTGCCGCTTTGCGTCGGGCTTTTCAAAAGGTGCTGGGGCGTTTCTCCGGCCGCCGTCTGCTCGTCCCCTTTCAGGGTCGTTCGGGCCTCGCCAAGATCGCCATCTCGCAGCTGGGGCACCGCTACGCGAACGTCGAGGCGCTGAAGAACGTCAACATCGACATTCACGCCGGCCAATTCGTTTGCCTGCTCGGTCCATCGGGGTGCGGCAAATCCACTTTGCTCTACGCCCTGGCCGGGCATTTCGCCCCCAGCGGCGGGCACATCGCGATCGACGGGCGCGCCATCGACGGCCCCAGCCCGCAGCGGCTCCTGATGTTCCAGGAGCCGGCGCTCTTCCCATGGCTGACCGTCAAGCAGAACCTCAAATTCGCGCTTCGAGCCAAGGGCCTTTCGCGAAGCGAGTGCGAGCGGGTGGCGCGCGAATACATCACCCTGGTTCACCTCGAGGGATTCGGCGACGCGCTGCCGCACCAGCTCTCGGGGGGAATGAGGATGCGCGCCAGCCTGGCGCGGGCGCTCGCCATGGACCCCTCGGTTCTGCTGATGGACGAGCCATTCGCTTCGCTGGACGCGCAGACGCGTGCCCACATGCACCAGCTGCTCCAATCGATCTGGATGAAGTCGCGCAAAACCGTCGTCTTCGTGACGCACAACGTCCGCGAGGCTCTGGTGCTCGGCGACCGGGTGGTGGTGATGGCCAATCGCCCCGGTCGAATCCTTCAAGACCTGGAGGTGCGCTTGCCGCGTCCGCGCGACCCGGACGACGAGAAGCTGGTGCAAATGTCACGGCAAATCCGCGATGAGCTCAGGCGCGCGGAGCTTTCGGGCCGGGCCGCAAAAACGGAGCCCACTCTTGGCGGCGAGGACAGCGCGGGAGAAAACGATGTGGAAACCGAGGCACCTGCTACAGCAAGCTCTGTTCCTGGCGGGGTTACTGGCCCTGTGGGAGCTCGTCGCTAAGCTCGGCACCTGGCCTTCCTATCTCTTTCCGGATCCGTTCTCAGTGGCGTTGAGCTTCGGCCGGATGATCTCCGATGGACGGCTCGGGAACGCGGCCGTCCGCTCCATGCTTCGCTTGATGCAGGGGTACTTGATCTCCGTGTCGATCGGCGTACCGCTGGGGATTGGCATCGCGCGATCCTCGTTCCTGCGCATGACGCTCAAGCCGCTGGTGATGGGCTTGCAGGCGCTGCCATCCATCTGCTGGCTTCCCCTGGCAATTTTGTGGTTCGGCCTCTCCGACGCGGCGATCCTGTTCGTAGTGGTGATGGGCTCGCTGCTCGCGATCTCCATCTCCACCGAGGACGGCGTCAACTCGATCCAACCGCAGCTCATCCTCGCCGCGGGGACGCTGGGCATCCGAGGCCTGCGCTTCTACGGCGGCGTTCTCGTTCCGGCCGCGCTTCCCGGAATCGTCACTGGGTTGAAGCTCGGTTGGAGCTTCGCTTGGCGAGCGCTGATGGCAGGCGAGCTGCTCTTCGTGTCGGGTGGACTGGGGCAGCTTTTGACCGCGGGGCGCGAGCTGCTCGACGTCGCCCAGGTCGTGGCGGTGATGATCGCGATCATCGCCTTGGGAATGGCGATGGATCGCCTTCTTTTCCAGACCATCGAAATGCGCGTCCGCCGCCGCTGGGGATTGCTGCCTGCGAGCTGATCCAAAAGCGCCGGCGTGGCACTGGTTGAGCGGTGCGCGAGGGCTGCCGCGTGCGGCCGCTCTTGCGATGCTCCTGATTGGCGCCGCTTCGTGCTCCAGGCCGGCGCCCAAGCCGGGCGACCCTCTGCGCCTCGGGCACTATCCCAACATTACCCATGCCCAGGCTCTGGTCGGGTGGATCGACGGCACTTTCGTCCGCGCGCTAGCGCCCACGCCAGTCCACACCAAAGTCTTCAATGCAGGCCCAGCGGCGATGGAGGCGCTCCTGGCTGGAGCGCTGGACGTGAGCTACGTCGGAACGAGCCCCGCGCTGATCGCCTACGTCCGTTCGAACGGCGGCATTCGCGTCGTCGCGGGCGCGGTGTCGGGCGGCTCAGAGCTCATCGTCAAAGGAGCATCGAGCCCGTCGATGCTTCGAGGTAAGCGAATCGCTGCTCCTCAGCTTGGGAACAGCCAGGACGTCACTCTTCGAACGTGGCTTCGGGAGAACCACCTGTCGTTTGACCGCGTAGGCGCGGACGTCAACCTCTTCCCCCTTCCGAACCCCGACATCCTGGCTCTGTTTCGACGCGGTCGCTTGGATGCGGCGTGGGTTCCCGAGCCGTGGGGAGCGCGGCTCATATCGGAGGGCGGCGGAAGCATCCTCGTCGACGAGCGAGACCTCTGGGACGACCGCCGCTTCCCCACCACCCTTCTGGTCGCGACCACCGCCGCTCTGCAGCATCGCCGCGGGGAGATAGAGGCATTCGTTCGCGCCCACGTCGGGCTGACCCAGCGCTGGATTCGCGATCCGGAGCGCTTTGAAGAGCAGGTCAATGAAGCCTTCGGCGCGCTCACCGCGCACCCGCTCGCGCCCGCAGTTCTCCGCGACGCGTTCTCCCGCCTCGAGCCCGTCCTCGCCCCCTTCCCCGAAAAGCTCGCGATCATCGCCAAGCACCTGGAAGACTTGGGCTATTTGCCAGATTCGGATACTGCCAACGCCGTCGATTCATCGCTGCTGGACGCGATCAATACCTCGCGGTGACCGACAGTCGCGAAGCGAACGTTGGCGCGAAGCGTCGCTCGATTTTGGCGTGGCTGATTCCATTCTAGCCCGCGCGTCATAGATCCGATTAGGTTCCAGACGAGCGAACAGCGTTGGGGCTGATTGCGGCGCGCAGTTTCGCGCTAGCAATGTGCGGCGAGCGTAGGAACTATGAAACGAGCGAAGGAGTGACATCGATGATCGAGCCAACGCGGACGGCGGAAGGCGTGCGAAACAGCGCGAGCAGCACCGGAACGAAAAATGCTCACCTCAACAGCTGGGTCGCCGAGGTTGCCAAGCTGACCAAGCCAGCGGCGGTGGTCTGGTGCGACGGATCCGAGCAAGAACGGCATCGTCTGACGGAGCAAGCGGTCGGCACGGGCACGCTCATCCCGCTCAATCCGCAAAAGCTTCCGGGCTGCTACCTGCATCGATCGAATCCCAACGATGTCGCTCGGGTGGAGCACCTGACGTTCATCTGTTCGCGAACGAAGGAGGGCGCTGGGCCGACCAACAACTGGATGGCGCCGGACGAGGCGTACAGCAAGCTCAGGAAGTTGTTCGACGGCTCGATGAAGGGCCGCACGATGTACGTTGTCCCGTACATCATGGGCCCCGTGGGCTCGCCCTACGCAAAGGTTGGCATCGAGCTCACCGACAGCATCTACGTCGCCCTCAACATGCGGATCATGACTCGGATGGGAAACGTTGCCTTGGAGATGTTGGGCGACTCCAACGACTTCAACCGCGGGCTGCACAGCGTAGGCGATTTGAGCCCGGATCGCCGCTTCATCTGCCATTTTCCAGAGGACAACACCATCTGGTCGATCGGCTCGGGCTACGGCGGCAACGCCCTACTCGGAAAGAAGTGCCTCGCGCTGCGGATCGGCTCTTACCTCGGCCGAAAGGAGGGTTGGCTGGCCGAGCACATGCTGGTCCTCGGCGTCGAAAGCCCGGACGGGAAGATGACCTACGTCGCGGCAGCCTTTCCCAGCGCCTGCGGGAAAACGAATTTCGCGATGATGATTCCGCCGAAGCGCTTCGCCGGCTGGCGGGTTTGGACGGTGGGCGATGACATCGCTTGGATGCACGTCGGTCCCGACGGACGCCTGTGGGCGATCAATCCGGAAGCGGGCTACTTCGGCGTCGCGCCGGGGACGAACTTCAAATCCAATCCCAACGCGATGAAGACGATCAGCCGCGACACCATCTTCACCAACGTGGCGCTCACCCCGGACGGGAACGCGTGGTGGGAAGGCAAGGACGAGGATGCGCCCGAGGAGCTGATCGACTGGAAGGGGCGCCCCTGGAAGAAGGGGTCGCCGGAGAAGGCGGCTCATCCCAACAGCCGCTTCACCTCCCCGATGAAGAACAACCCGGTCGTCTCCAAGCACGTCAACGATCCCGAAGGCGTTCCGATTTCGGCGATCATCTTCGGCGGCCGGCGCAGCGACACCGTGCCCCTGGTGCTCCAATCCTTCAACTGGGCGCACGGCGTATTCCTTGGAGCGACGCTCGGGTCGGAGACCACCGCGGCGGCGACGGGAAAGGTCGGCGTGGTGCGCCGCGACCCGATGGCCATGCTCCCGTTCTGCGGCTACAACATGGGCGATTACTTCCAGCATTGGCTGGACATGCAACGAAAGATCGACAACCCGCCGAAAATCTTCCAGGTGAACTGGTTCCGAAAGGGCACGGATGGAAAGTTCCTCTGGCCCGGCTACGGCGAGAACATGCGGGTGCTCAAGTGGATCATCGATCGCGCTCAGGGGCACGTGGGCGGGCAGGAAACGCTGCTCGGCTGGGTGCCGAAGGCGGGCGATCTGGACCTCTCCGGGCTCGACATTCAGCACGAGGCAGTGAACGAGGCGACGTCGATCAACCTGCAGCAGTGGAAAACGGAGCTTGAGTCGCAGGAGGAGTTCTTCAACCAGTTCGGCCGGACGATGCCGGAGACGCTGCTCCTGCAGCGGCAGATGTTGCTCTCGCGCCTGAAGTGACTTTGAAAAAGAGGCGGAATTTCTCTTTGCGGAGTCTGCCGATGCATGAGCGGAAGCGCGGTGCGCCGCGCTTGCACTTGGCGCTGTGCCTGGCAAGCGCAGTCGGGTGCGCACCGAAGGCTCTCACCGCCAAGACCGAACCGGCAGAGCTTGAGCGCACCTGTCTGTTTTGGCACATGCCTCCGTCGTGCAAGACCCTCGGCGAGTACTACGAAGAAGGAAAATACGTCGAGCACGACATGACCAAAGCCGCGTTTTTCTACGAGCGCGGCTGCCGCCTCGGAGACATCCAGATTTGCGTTCGGCTCGGCGTCGACCTCGATCGCGGGGAGAAGATGCAGAAGGACAGCGAGCGCGCGGTGGATTTCTTTCGGTACGCCTGCAGCGGAGCGGATGGCAACCCGAACACCTATGCGGGATGTACCAATCTGGGAGTTCACCTTCTCAATGGCGACGGCATCGGGAAGGATGAAGTCCGAGCGGCCTCGTTGTTCGACCGCGGGTGCAAGGGCGGCTGGCGGGACGGCTGCTATTGGATGGGCGTCGCTCGAGAGAACGGACAGGGCGTGCCGAAGGACGTCGCCGCGTCATCCCCTCTCTACGAACGCGCGTGCGCTGCGGGAATGGCGGAGGCCTGCACCGCGCGCGCAGTCCAGCAGCGCGCGAGCGGTCAATCCGAAGCGGCCGCCCGCAACTTCGAGCAGGGGTGCACAGCGGGCGATGGATCCGGTTGCCACCAGCTCGGGATGCTGCTGATGGAGTCTGGCAAACCGGCCGGAATGGTCAAGGCGTTCGAGCAAGGATGCGACCGCGGCGTCAAGGCCAGCTGCTACAAACTGGCTACTCTCCTCGAGACCGGCGACCGCGTGTCCAAGGACCAGCAGCGCGCCGCCGATCTGTATGAGCGCGCCTGTGCGGCGGGCGACGGAACCTCCTGCTCGCGGGGCGGGGCATTGCTCGCTCGCACCGAGGACATGTTCAAGCTCTCCCGAGCGGAGTCGCTTTTAAAAGACGCCTGCAACAAGAACGAAGCCGCCGCGTGCTACGAGCTGGGCACTCTGTACGCGAAGCGCGGCCGCGGCTCGGCCGATGTGATCCCGGCATACCAGCAATCCTGCGAAGCGGGCGTGCCGGCGGGCTGCGTGAGTCTGGTGCAAGCAATGTCGGAATCGCCGGCAGTGCCCGGCGACCCGCGGGCGCTCTCGGCACTGGAGAAGGGTTGTGATCTAAAGATCGCCCAAGTCTGCGGCGGACTGGGCAGGATTTTCTTCGAGGGTTTGGGATTTCCCAAGGACAAGGGCCGAGCGGCAACATTTTTTGAGCGAGGGTGCAATGCCGGATCTGCGGCGAGCTGCACCAATCTTGGCCTTCTGCGCGAGCGAGGAGAGGGCGTTGCGCAAGACGAATCCGCCGCTGCGGCGCTGTATCGCCGAAGCTGCGAGGCCGGGGATGGAGCCGGATGCCACAACCTCGGTTTGCTGTACTTGACGGGGAAGGCTTTCCCCAAGCAACCGCAGACCGCAGCGCCCTTCTTCAAAAAGGCGTGCGACACCAACGTAGGCCTGGGTTGCTACCAGCTCGCTTTGATGTACCGGCAAGGGCTGGGCGTGCCCAAGGATGCCCGCCGTGCAGCGGATATGTACCGAAGCGCGTGCGACCAAGGCGTCAAGAAGGCTTGCGAGGACCTCTCGTCGCGCTGAGGAAGACTACTCGAGTGTTCGGGTGAGAATCTCCAGCCCTCGGCTGAACGCCTCGCGAGGGACGAGCAGCGACACGACCAGGAATTTGCCGCTCGGAAAATCGAAGAAGTAACCGGGTTGCGCAATGACACCGCGATCCAGCAATCGCAGGCACACCGCGTCTTCATCGGACTCGTCGGGCAATCGAAGAATGGCGGACCAGCCGCCTTCCGACGGAAGGACGCTCCAACTGGCCCGGGCCGGACGGCGCGCCAGAAGCAGCGACCGATTCTCAACCACGCGATCGCGAATCTGCGCACGCATTCGGTCCGCGAGCTCCAAGAGCCACGGGAGCGCAGACTGAAGAATCGTGCTGCTCGACAAATAGGTGTCGGAGATGATCTCCAGCCTCGCCAACGCTTCGAGCCTGAGCGACTCCGGCCCCGATGCGCACAGCCAGGCGGTCTTGAGCTGGGGCAACCCACCTTTCTTTGAAAGGCCGGAGAGGGCGAAGGTGAGCGCGTCGGTTGGCCGACCGACCACCGTGGGCACCCGATCGAGCGCACCGCCGAAGCCATAGTCGGAGAAGACCTCGTCGCAGATCAGCGCGCAGCCGCGCTTGGCGCAAAGCCCGCTGAGCGCGTCGAGCTCGAAGAGCTTCAGAAATGAGCCGGTTGGATTCCCCGGATTGATGACAAGGACCGCCCGGGTGCGATCGTCAAACGCGTCCTTGAGGGCGGCGAAATCGATCGCCCACTCTCCGGCGAACCGCAGCGGGTAGGCGCGCAGATTCACCGATTCGAGGTCGGCCAGAAACTCGAACAGCGGATAGCTCGGCCTGGGCACGAGCAGGTTGTCCCCCGGATTGCAGAGGAGCTTGAACAGATACGAGTAGGCGTCGCTCGTTCCCGAGCAGAGGATGATTTGTTCCGGATTCACTTGACCCCCGCCCGCGAACCCTCGCGAGGCCAGCGCCTCCCTCGCCGCTTTCAACCCCTTCGGATCGGGGCAGTATCGCCGCAGCTCTGCGGTGCTCAGAGCGTCCGACAGCTCGCGCTCGGGATAATCGAAGGAGCACTGAGTCGGATTCGTCTGGGCGAGATCGATCAGCTGATTCCCCTGAGCCTTCAACGCCGCCGTTCGGAGCGCGATTCGGTTCAGCCGCCGATCCCAGGCCGTCCGTCCGGAGAACATCGCGGCTCGGAATGTATCGCGGTGCTCGATCTTTTCAGAGACCGGTCTGCAGCATCGCCTCAACCACGCGCCGGATCAGCTCTCGCCTGATTTCCTTTCGACAATGATCGACGGCGTGCAGCGGCGGTTTGGGAAGATGCGCCGGCCTGGAGCGCGCGGCAGTGCGAACCACCATCTCCACTTTCGACTGTTCGATCTGAAACAGTCGATGTCCATCTTTCTGAAGGAAATAGGAGATGCCGCGCTGATCGAGGAGCTTGTAGAAATAGCGTTTGGCATTTGCGACGAGCGAGAGGTCGATGATGTCGGCCATGTAAAACTGTTCTCGCGCGGATCAGACAATCCGTCCAATTCGCAACCACGAGAAGACACTGTGCGCCGATCACCTCTGTAGCAAAGGCTTCAGCGCGCGGCGGAACGCAGTGCGCCGCCGGGCGCGATCGAATCGGAACGGCACCGGGCCCAGCACGGTTACTCCATGGCGTTCGCGGATCAGCTCGGGGTTGTCGAGCTGAGAGGAGTCGCTTTGCGGCGAGCTGCGGGCGAGCAGAACGGCCGCCAGCGGAATGTCGCGAGATGCCAGCGCCTCGATCGACAGCGCGATGTGGTTGAGCGTCCCAAGACCCGCTCGCGCGACGAGCAACACCGGCATGCGCAACAGAGCGATCAAATCGATGACGTCCCGATGGGCGTCCACGGGGACGAACAGCCCGCCGGCTCCCTCCGCAATGACCGGCCGACCGTCGAAGGAACGGAAGGCGCGCAGCGTTTTGTGGATCGACGCGGTGACCCCGGCGCGCATCGCCGCCACGCCGGGCGCAACCGGCGCGCGAAAGCGATGGGGGCAGATGAGCGACAGGTCATCATCGCACCGCGCGGCCGCCCGCAGCGCGCGCGCGTCGGCCGGAGCGGAGAGATTTCGACATCCGCTTTCGTACGGTTTGAACGGAGCGGGTCGAAGACCTTCGTCGGCGAGCAGAGAGAGAAGCGCGCAGGCGGCCTCCGTCTTGCCCACGCCGGTATCGGTGCCGGCCACGAACCAGCGCATCGACCTCATCGATCTCGCGTCACCTCTTCAATCGACTCGTAGACCACGTCTCCGAGCCAGAGCGCCTCTTCGGTCGACAACGAGAGCGGCGGCATCAGGACGATGACGTTCCCAAGTGGGCGAAGGATGATGCCGCGGCGCCGCGCCGCGAGGCACACTCGATGGCCGACGCGCTCGCCATACGGGTACTCCTCTTTGGTCGCGCGGTCTCGCACCAGCTCGATGCCCGTCATCCATCCGCGCCGCCGGACCTCGCCCACGTGCTCCAGGCGCGCGATGGGATCGAGCGTTCGCGCCAGCGCTTCCATCGGACCCTTCATGCGCTCGAGCGTCTCTTCCTGCTCGAACAGCCTCAGGCTCGCCAGAGCCGCGGCGCAGGCCAACGGATTGCCGGTATAGGTGTGGCCGTGGAAGAACGCGCGCTTCTCGGCGACCGATCCGAGGAAGGCTGAGTAGACCTCATCGGTGGCGAGCGTTGCGGCCAGGGGCAGATATCCTCCGCTCAGCCCTTTGGCGATGCACATCAGGTCCGGGCGGACGTCCTCTTGCTCCGCCGCGAACATCGTCCCGGTGCGCCCGAAGCCGGTCGCCACTTCGTCGCAGATGAGCAGCACCTCGTGCTCGCGGCAGAGCTTTGCAAGCCTCGCCAAAAAGCCGGGCGGTTGGACCACCATCCCGGCGGCGGCCTGCACCAAGGGTTCGATCACCAGGGCGGCCAGCTCTCCCGACGCTCGCGCGAGCAATTCGCCGGCCGCTGCAAGGCAGGCCTCGCCGCAGTCGCCTTCGCCGGCCCATCGATAGTCGTAGGTCGTTGGAATGCGGCACACCTCGAAGAGAAGGCCTCGAAAGATGTCGTGGAACAACTCGATGCCGCCGACGGAGACGGAGCCGAGCGTATCGCCGTGATACGCTTCGCGCAGCGCAACGAACTTTCGTTTTTCCGGCCTGCCCTTCTGCCGCCAGTATTGGTAGGCGATCTTCACCGCCACCTCGACCGCGGTCGAGCCCGAGTCCGAATAGAAAACGCGCGTCAACCCCGGAGGAGCGACGCGGGTGAGCTCGACCGCGAGCTGGATCGACGGTACCGACGCGAGCCCCAGCAGCGTGGAGTGCGCCACCCGCCCCAGCTGCGCTCGAATTGCTTCGTCGATCTCCCGCTTGCGATGGCCGTGGACGTTCACCCAGAGGGAGGAGACGCCGTCGAGGTACCGATTGCCGCCGACGTCGATCAGGTAATTCCCTTCAGCACCTTCGATGATCAGCGGCTCGTCGTCCGGCCACGACTGCATTTGCGTAAACGGATGCCAAACGTGCCTCTGGTCCTGCAGCAGGAGCGCGCGGGCGAGCTCAGCGTCCATTCTCAATCTCCAGCGATTCCAGCGCATCGATCGCGAGGTCGATGTGCTCGTCTGCGTGACTGGCGCAGATTGAAAAGCGGAGCCGACTCGTGCCCGGCGGAACGGTGGGTGGGCGAATCGCCTTGACCAGCAGTCCTCTGCGGCGCAGGTGTTTGGACGCCGCGAGCGCGCGCTCGGGCGCGCCGAGCACTACCGGGAAGATGCACGAGCTGGCGTCGGCTCGAATTCCGATTCTCGAAAGCCCCTCGCGAAACCGGCGCACGTTGCGCCACAGCCGAGCCTGCGGCGCTCCGCTCGACGCCAGCCCGACCGCGACGCGCGCCGCTTCGCAGATCGGCATCGGAAGCGAGGTCGAATAGATCAGCGTGCGCGCGCGGTTGATCAACAGGTCGGCCACGGAACCGGAAATCGCGACGAACGCGCCGAATGCGCCGAGCGCCTTGCCCAGCGTCCCCATCCGCACGGCTGCTCCGCCCGCCAGTCCGGCTTCGGCACAAGCGCCGGTGCCCGCTGGTCCAATGACGCCGATGGCGTGTGCCTCGTCGATCACCAAACCGGCCTCAAACTTTGCGCACAGCGCTGCCAGCTCGTGCACCGGAGCGCGATCTCCGTCCATCGAGAACACGGATTCGCTGCACACCAGCCGGCGGCGGCCCCGATGATTTTGCAACAGGCGCTCCAGCGCACCGAGATCGCGGTGCGGATAGACGACCGTGCTCGCTCGCGACAAACGGCAGCCGTCGATCAGCGAGGCATGATTGAGCTCATCCGAGAAGATGACGTCGCCGGTGCCCACCAACGAGGAGAGGATTCCGACGTTCGCGGCGTACCCGCTGTTGAATAGGAGCGCTCGATCGCTGTGCATCCAGGTGGCGAGCGCGCGTTCCAACGCGTGGTGCGAAGCGGTGTCTCCCACCAGGAGCCGCGAGGCGCCTGACCCAACGCCGTATCGCCGCGCCGCCGCCGCGCAGGCTTCGACGAGCGCCGGGTGGTTTGCCAGCCCGAGGTAATCGTTCGACGAGAAATTCACCAACGCTCGGCCGGCAATTTTCACTTCGGCGCCTTGCGGCGAGTCGATCGGCTCCAACTCTCTTCGCAGCCCGAGACTCGAAAGCCGCTGAAGCTCTTCGGCCGCCCATTCATCGGTTGGCGCGGAGGCGGGCTGGAGCTCTCGAGCCGACCTGTTCACGGCGACTGGGGCTCGAGCGGCTGCAACCCGGCCTGCGACAGCATCATCATGTCTTCGGCGTATTCCGGATTGGCGGTGGTGAGCAGCTTCTCCCCGAAGAAGATGGAGTTCGCTCCGGCTAAGAAACACAGAAGCTGCGCCTCGCGATTCATGGAAAGGCGACCGGCGGAGAGCCGCACCATCGCGCGCGGCATCAGGATGCGCGCGGTGGCGATCATCCGCACCAGCTCCAACGGCTCCACCGGCTTTTGGTCCTGTAGCGGAGTTCCGGGAACGGCGACCAGCGCGTTGATCGGCACCGACTCCGGATGAACGTCCTGGTTCGCTAGGACCGCCAGGAGCGCGCAGCGGTCGGAGATCGACTCGCCCATGCCGATGATGCCGCCGGAGCAGACCGAAATACCCGCCTCGCGCACGCGCCGCAGCGTCTCCAAGCGATCGCGGTA
>Ga0126378_10001542_pt1 | contig 17117 bp, 19 predicted proteins | sample PanSoiMetPlot_23_FD_92587 | JGI IMG/M metagenome (GOLD analysis project Ga0126378, IMG submission 92587) | Tropical forest soil microbial communities from Panama - MetaG Plot_23 | ecosystem: Environmental > Terrestrial > Soil > Tropical forest > Bulk soil | place: Panama | collected 2016-02-17
GCGCTGACCGAGGAGCAGATCGAGCAGCTGCTCACGGTGCAGTTCCGCCAGGCGCGGATCTACGACGACCGGCTCAGCGTCGCCCGCGTGATGGCGATGCGGCTCTATAACGGCGAGCCACTCGGCGACGAAGAAGACGGTCGCTCTCAGCTGGTCCTGACGGAAGTCAAAGACACCATCAACGCGATGTTGCCCACGTTCCTAAGGACGTTCGCGGGCAGCGAGATGCCGGTGGAATTCCAGCCGAGGGCCGATGGCGACGACGCCGAGGCGCGCCAGGCGCAGGACTATGTGCAGCACGTCATGTTCGTCGAAAACGACGGATTTAGAGTGCTGCACGACGCGATCCTCGGCGGCTGTCAGCTCAAGTCAGGCTGGGTGCGGTGGTTCTGGGACTACTCCGTGACGGTGACCACCGAAAACTATTTCGGATTGCTCGAGCCGCAATGCGCGTCGCTGATCAACGAGTCGGGCGTCGAGGCCATGCGGGTGGTGCGGCGCGCCGCCACCGCCGAGGAGCAGTTCGGGCTGCTGCACTCTCCGGAAGCGCAGGTGGTGCAGCTCAACCCGAACCAGCCGATCCTGGTCTACGACGCGACGATCACCCGTAAAAAGCCGCGCAATAGGCCGCGGCTGATGGCGGTCCCGCCGGAGCAAGTGCTGATCGATCCGGACGCGATGGGGCCGGAAGACGCGCGGTTCTTATGCCACTGGCGGGTGGTGACGGTCTCCGACCTGGTGGCGTTGGGGTTCCCGATTCAAATGGTGCGCAGCCGCATCACGCAAATGCAGCAGCAGCAAAACAGGGTCACGCGGCGGCGTGATCGGTTGGCCGCCGTGGTGCCGCGCGCGCAGAGCCAGGATCCGGCGATGCAGCTGGTGCGCTACGCCGAATGCTGGATGCGATTTGATTACGATGGCGATGGTATTTCCGAATTGCATCGCGTGCATGCCATCGGGGACTATGGATTCTTCGTGCTCGCCCACGAGCCGGCATCGCATATACCGTTCGCAAGCTTCTGCCCGTTTTTGGTGCCGCACCGCGCGATCGGTGAATCTGTCGCGGACCGGATCGGTGAGCTGCAGCGCGCCAACACGAGGGTGTTCCGCAACATTCTAGACTCGATGGCGGAATCGATCCATCCGAGAACCGTGGTTGTCGACAACCAGGTCAACATCGATGACGTGATGTCGACCGAGATGGGCGCGGTGATTAGAGAGCGCCAACCCGGGATGGTGCGCGAGCTGGCAAAGCCGTTCATCGGCCCGCAGGGCTTGCAGATCATGGAGGCGCTGCAGGCGGTCAGGGAATCGCGCACCGGCATTTCACGCACAAGCCAGGGTCTTACTGCTGATGCCTTGCAGAGCACGACTGCGATTGCGGTATCGGCACAAATAGCTTCGTCGGCGGATCGGTTGGAATTCATCGTGCGGACGCTCGCCGAGTGCGTGCGTAAAATTTATGAGGGGGTGCTCGCGTTATGCTGCGAACACCAAGACCGCGCGCGCACGGTGCTGCTGCGCGGGCAGTGGACGCCGATCGACCCTCGCGTCTGGCACGCCGGCTTCAATGTCGTCTGCAAGGTCGGGATCGGCAAAGGCACGCTCACCGAGCGGATGGGTATCCTCGGCAGCATCCTTGCTAAACAGGAACAAGCTTTGCAGACGATGGGGCCGTCGAATCCGCTGGTCACCCTCGGTCAGTACGCCAACACGCTCGCCGATATGATCCAGTTGGGTGGGATCATGAACACCGGGCGCTATTTCGCGCCGCTGCCCACCACCTACAACCCGCCGCCGCCGCCGCCGCCGCCGCCGACGCCCGATCAGATCATCGCCAATGCGCAGATGATCCGCGCGCAGGGCGAGGTGGGCGAGGCGCAGCAGAAGGTGCGCAACGACATGGTGCAGACCTTGCTCGAGGACGAGCGGCTGCGCGACGAGTCACGCGTCAAGGCGCTGCTCGAGTCCGGAGATCTCGCCGGCAAATACGGGCTGCATCTCGATGTCAGCGCGCTCGGGCGCCTGCTCGATCGGGATCCGGCGCTGCAGTCGATGATCCTCGGCACCCTCGGGGCGCCCCATGCGGGGATGCCCCCTCTGGGCGCGCCGCCTGGTCTCCCGCCTCCGGTCGCACCCACGGCGGCGGCGGGGACCGGTGCCACGCCGCCTGGGGCGCCGCCTCCCGGCGCCCCAGGTGCGCCGGGCGGCGGTGCTCCAGGTGCGCCCGTGGGCGCTCCGGGTGCGGCGCCCGGGTTCCTCTCGCCGCAGCTGATCCAGGCGCTGGCCGCGGCGCGGGGTGGCGGCGCGCCGCCGCCTAATCCGTTGGCGGCCGCCCAACTCGCTGCTGCGCGTGGCCCAGGCGCGCCGCCGGTCAGCACGACGCCCAGGCCGGCGGTGATCTGATGTCCGATCAGCTGCCGCTCAACAAGGAGGAAATGGCGTGGCACGCGCGGGCGCTGCTCGAGGATCCGCTGCTCACGCAGGTGTTCCTCGAGCTCTCCGAGGGCGCGGTGCAGACCTGGATGCGGTCGACCTCGGCGCAGCAGCGCGAGGAGCAATGGCACATGGTCATTGCGATCGAGGCGATCAAACAGCAGCTGCAGTCGCGGCTGACCGACGTCAAACTGGGCGATCGGGCGCGCGCGCGGATCCACGGACGCCAGATGGCGGGCGTGTAGGCGATGTCGGAAACCGTCACCCAGCCGCCGCCGCCCGCCGACAATCCGATCAACCTGCGCCGGGAGGCGAGCCGGCCACCGGACACCGGGCGCAGCCTCACCTCGGCACTCGCCGAGATGCAGCGAAGGCGCGTCGCCACCGGCGCGCCGCTGCAGGCGCCGGTCGCCCAGGCGGTCGTGCCCGCGCAGGAGGGCCAGTCCGCGACGACGCCGTGGGCCTGGCAGCCGCCGGCGGTGACGGGGGCTGCGCCGGCGCCCGCGCTGCCGCCGCCCGATGCGACGATGGATGCCCCGCCGGCGAGCCAGGGCACCGGCCGCGGCACCGGCGATATGGTCGTCCAGGTGATGATCGACGGGCAGCCCACGTCGATGACGCTGGGCGAGCTGCAGGCCGGCTACATGCGCGGCCGCGACTACACGATCAAAACCAAGCAGCTCACCGAGAGCACGAGGCTGGCGCAGGAGAACAGCCAGCGGCAGCTGAGCCAGGCGCAGGAGGCGCAACGGCAGTTCGCCAACGCACGGCAGCTGATGGAGCAGCGGCTGCCGCAGTTCCTCGCCGAGCGCCAGGCCGAATTCGCCCAGCCGATCGACTGGGAGAAGCTGTCAAGAGAAGACCCGATCGGTACCGGCCAGAAGGTGGCGCGGTTACTCGCACTGCAGCAGGCGCTGGCCGAACAGCAGGCGTTGGCGCAGATCCGCCAGAACGAGGAGGACCAGCGTAAGCGCGAGCTGCACCGGGTCGGCCACGACGTGCTCTCCAGGCTCATCCCCGGCTGGTCCGACGACGCGACCCGGCGGGTGATCCAGCAGGCGCTCCGCTCGTTCGCGATCTCGATGGGCTACCCGGCCGAGCAGGTCGACCAGGCCGAGCTGCTCGATCCGCGCGATCTGTACATGGCGTGGAAAGCCATGAACTACGACCGGCTGATGGCGGCCAGGGTGACGCCCCAGCCGGTAGGTGCGCCGGTGCATACCGGCGGCTCGTCGCAACGCCGCGTCGGCGAGCAGGCCAGCCTGACCGAGCTGGACGATCGGTTCCGGCAGACCGGGCGGATAGACGACGCGCTCGCCGTCATGCAGGCGCGGGCCGCGCTCGCCGGCCGCGAGCCGGTCGTGCCGCCACGCGCCAACGGACGCTATCGCTGAGCCAAAACGCGAACACGACAGGACAGGAGAGGACAGCAGATGCCAAAGCAGCCGATACTCGCGTGGATCCTGCCGGTGGAGGGAGGCCTCCCCGGCGAAGGCGGCCCGGGCGAGCCGCAGCAGCCCGGCCCAGGCGAACCGCCAGATCCCGGCGTGCCGGGCGTGCCTGACCAGGGGCTGCCAGGCTCGCCGGGACTGCCGGCGGTGCCCGCGCACAAGGGGTTCGTGGCGTGGGGCAGCGCCACCCATGGCGTGCATTACCGCCTGGTCGATCTGGGCGAGCTGCCGCCCGTGCCGCGGCCGCCCCAGCCGGGTGGGCCCGAGGTGCAGCCGCCGCGGCCGCCGCAGTTCCCGCAGCCGCCGCAGTGGCCGGCGCCGCCGGCGGGCGGGATCGGCGGCCGCCCACCCGACGTGCGGCCGCCCCAGCTGCCCGGCCAGCCGCTGCCGCCGAGCCTGCCGCGGCCGCCGCCCGAGGGCTGGCGACCGCCGCAGCCGCCGGCCGGCGGGGTCGGCGGGCGCCCGCCACAGCGCCCCGGGCCGCCCGGCTATCCGGAACAGATGCCGACGTATCCGGAGCAGGGGCCAGGCTATCCGCCGTCTGAGGGCGGCGCGCCGCCCACGCTGCCGTAACCCAACTGGAGGTGTCCTATGCCGAGCTACATCGTGACATCCGACTCCCCGATCACCGCCAAGGGAATGCCGGGCTTGCCAGACCGGCCTGACTGGGAGGTCGGCGGCGGGCCGATCCTGCCGGAAGGGCGGCCGGGCGACATCCTGCCGCCCGATATCCGTCGCGAACTGCGTCGCCGCATCGAAGAGGCTCGCGACAGCCTGCCGCCGCCCGAGGAGTGGCCAGAGCTGCCACCGGACTGGCGCGACCACTTGCCGGTGCTGCCCGACTGGGGGCGCCCTTCCGTGCCGCTGCCGCCCGATCCGGAAGTGCTGCCGCCGGGCGGTATCTGGCCGCCGACGCACTTGCCCGATCTGCCCGACGTTTCCGGCAAGACGCTGGCGCTGGTGCGCGTCTACGTGTCGCGGCGTGTCAACTTCCTGGCCTGGACCGTGATCGACCACGCCGCCGTCAAGGAGGCGTTCGAGAAGGCGGTTGCGGCGGTCAAGGACAAGTTGCCGGCCGGCGGCGTCGGCGGAAGGCCGCCGAACGTACGCCCGCCAGGCTAAACGCTCGGGAGCGCACCCGAGAAGGCCTCGCCGGCCGGGTCTGGAGGAGACCACCCGGCCGGTTTTTTTTGGTCATAAAATTGCAGCGTGCGCCGATTGCATCCCTCCCGGCGGTGCTGCTGGAGTGGTGCTGCGGCGGCGAGGAGTCGGACCCGAATAGGGAGACCAACCGAACCGCTGCACCGCGAAGAGCAGACCAAGCAAACGCTGAACGGACGGCGCGGAGTCGGACCTGAAGAAGGAGACCAACCGCAGCCCGCCGTGAGCCATGGCAGTCGGCGCCGATCGCACAAACCCCGAACGCAACCCCGCGCGCGCGGCGTGGAACCCGCGCGCCCCTGTTCAGGAGTGCGACATGGCTGTCCCCCCGATGGCACCTGCCATCACCCACACAATGTTAACACCTCGAACTGGTGTCGCAAACGTAAGGGAAGATCTTGCGGACCTCATCTACGAGATTGATCCTTACGAGACACCAATGGTTTCCGCGATCGGCAATAAAGAAGCGGACCAACCTCAAACGGAATGGTTACAACAGCGTTTGGCTGCTGCGGACGACAACGCTCAGCCCGAAGGTTTTCGTTACGCTGCGCAAGGCGCTACGCCGCCGTTGCGATTCAGCAACGTCTGTCAAATTATGTTCAGAGCGGTCACAGTGTCGAACACGTTTCGTGTGTCGAATGCTGTCGGCGGCGACGAGTGGGATCGTCAGGTTCTGCTCAAAGGCAAGGAGGTCCGCCGCGACCTCGAGTGGTGCATCACGCGGAACAGTCTCAAGACCACCACCGACCCGCGGCGCATGTCCGGATTCCAAACCTGGATCACCAACGGATCCATGGGCGCCGGCGGATCGCTGCCCGCCAACGGCAACGGCGGCGCGGCGCCGGTCACGGGCACGCCGCGCGCCTTGACGCTAGACTTGGTGGGGGACGCGATGCAGGCCGCGTTCGTCCAGGGCGGTCACCCGCGGCTCGCGATCATGTCGCCCAGACTGAAACGCGTGTTCACCAACCTGGCGCAGGGCGGCGCCGGCAACAGCATCGTCGCACAAAACATTGTGCAGGCAACGCAGCCATCTCCGGTCACTATAGTTGGTGCTGTTGATGTATACTTGAGTGACTTCGGCAGACTAGAGACGGCGCCAGACATCTTTATGCCGGATAATTACTTGGAGTTGATCGACACTGACTATGTCGAGCTCGCGCCTCTACCTGGGCGCGACATGATAAACGAGGAGTACGCGAAGGTCGGCGACGCTGCTGACGGTGGCGTAATATTTGAAGGAACGTTACGAGTTACCGCGCCGCCGGCGCACGCGCTGATCGGCGATCTCTCGTAAATGGCACGCGACATCTACGCAAACGTGAGCGCGCAAGCGCTCACGTCGTCGCGGGTGTGGTGGGATTCCGACGGCACGCTGCTGATCAAACACCAGCAGGATGTCGATCCCATCCTCGAGCTGAACAAGCGCCAGGCCAACGACTATGAGCCGCGGCGCAACGCGCTCGGGCTCAGGCACATCGCGCGGATCCCGAATGTCGTGGTGATGCAGCTGCAGCGCGACGGCATCATGGATCACAAAGGGCAAATCGCCGACGAACGACGGCTGTGGCGGTTCCTCTCCGATCCGGAGAACCGACATTTGCGCGTCGACAATGGTCGGAGGCTCGCATGATCACGCTGCTGATCTGGCTGCTCGTGTTGATCCTGGTGATGGGCTTCATCGTCTGGATTGTGCGGCAGCTCCCGCTGCCCGAGCCGTTCGGCACCATCGCACTCGGAATTATCGGGCTGATCTTCATCCTGGTGCTGGTCTCGATGCTGGTGGGCGAGATCCCGCTCAGGCCGGTGAGGCTGCAATGACGCGCCTCGATCTCTCCAACGCGATCATGAACTGGGTGCATCGGCCGTCGTTTCGCACGCCGGCCGCGGCGATGGACGTGGTCGGAACCTTCATCTCGTTGTGCGAGGAGGACATCAACAAGCGGCTGCGCTCGCGCGAAATGGTGGTGCGCGTCACGCAGCCGGTCGACGGGCAGTACACCACACTGCCGTGCGACTACCTCGAGATGTTCGACGTCCGACTGCAGAACGGGCCGGAATTAGAATATCAGCCGCGGCCCGAGCTCGCGAATATGCACTGGGGGCACTGGCAGCAGGCGCCTGGTGATCCCGCCTGGTCGGGCTACACCGTGCCCAGTGTGCCGTGGAATGCCGGGCAGCCGAAGTTTTTTTCGGTGGTCGGCCAGCAGGTGGAGCTCATACCGTTTCCGGAGGATCCGGACGCGGCCGCGATCATCCCCGACCTCGAGCTGGCCTATTATCAAATGCAGCAGCTCGGGCCGAACGACGGTGATACCAGCACAGTGCTGAACGCCAGGCCGTCGATCTACCTCTACGGCTCGCTGATCCAGGCCGCGCCGTTCCTGCGCGACGACAGTCGGATGGCGACCTGGGGCCAGCTCTACACCGCGGCGATCACCGCGGCGAACGAGGAGCACCAGCGCGCGCGCACGCAGGGCTCGCGGCTCAGGCAACGCTACCGGAGGCTGGCGTGAACGCGATCATCGACGCGCGATTCAGCATCCGCGCGCGCTCGGGGCGCGCAGCGCCGGCGCCGAACGGCTCGTTCTCGACCTGGCTCGCGCAGCAGGTGCTGTTCCACGCCTTCGTGCCGGGCGTCATCTACAATCCGGCGACGCTGTTATACGCGACGCTCTACACGACCGCGCCCGATGTCTCGGGCGGCGGCGTCGAGCTCGGACAGAGCGTCGATCCCACCTACCAGCGCCAGCAGATCGTATTCGCCGCTGCGCCGGCGCCATCGCTCAATGTCGGCAACAACGCCCAGATCGCGTGGGGCATGGCGACGGTCGACTGGGGCTTCATCGTCGCCGCCGGCCTGTTTGATGCGCCGATCGGCGGCAACTTCTTCGCCTACGGGCTGATGCTCGGCCCCGACGGCGTCACGCCAACGCCGCGGATGGTGCAGCAGGACGACGTGTTCCTGATCCCGGCCAACGCGTTCCAGGTCGGGCTCGTGTAATGGCGGCGCGGTTCGGACGCGGTCGCTTCGGACAGGGGCCCTATTCGCGCGACGGGTTCTATTTCGACAGCATCGCCAGCTCCTCCGTCGCGGTGCGGGCGCGCGCGATCGTGCGCGGCGCAGTCGCGATCCAGGCGAGCTCGATCGTCGCCGCCACCGGACGGCTGCTGTGGGACCGCGTCACCATACCGCCCTGCACCGCCTGGCCGCCGCTGATCACGCGGGTTCCGGTCTGGCAGGCGATCGTGGCGGTGGCCGAACCGTTCCTGCCGCTGATCACGAAGGCGCCGGTGTTCGAGGCGATCGACGTGCCGCCGTGTACGGCGTGGCCGATCACCGGCCCGATGCTGTGTCCGAGGCGCTGATGCTCGACGTCCCCGGCACATTCAACGTCACGACACCGAATCTCGGTCTCAACAAGCCGGATGTCGGCGGCGATGATGACATTTGGGGCGATCTGATCAACGCGAATCAGGATCTGCTCGACGCGCTGATTCCGACCTACGCGAAGCTCACGATCGCCGACGATCCGCCGTCGCCGCCGACCGACTTCTGGTGGGATTCGGACGGCACCCAGCTGTATATTTGGTTTGCCGGCGGAACAGAAGGCGGCGGCGGCTGTTGGGTCGCTGCCACCAACAGCAACACCGGCGGCGCCGGTGGGGGCGGCAACGCTTCGGTGGTTCTCAGCGCGACGCCGCCCCCTAATCCGACGCACGCGATGCTGTGGGCGACCTACAGCGGCACGCTGTTCGTCTACGATTCGGGCCTCGGGTGGGGCAACTGGATTCAAATTACCGGGCAGAGCAGCTGATGCCCTTCCCGCCCTACCCTGTCGACGGTGATCAGTGGGTCGAAGCCGACCGGCACTACCAATACGACGCCAGCACGCCTGGCTGGCATCTGACCGGCGTTGCGGCGGATCACCGCGACTTCAACAACAACCGGATCCTAAACCTCGGCGATCCCGTTGACGCCGCGGACGCGACCCACAAGGGCTACGTCGACGCGGCCATCGACATCCTCACCGCCCAGCTCGCCGGCAAGGTGAGCAAGGGCGGCGACGCGATGACCGGGATGCTGCAGGTCACGACCGGAGCGGGCTTTTCGCTGGTGGTTAATAACACCAGCACGTCAGGGACTGCCGAAGGGCTCATCATCCTCAACGAGAACAAGGGGGTCACGTTCGGCGCCAATTTCGGCCGCATCTACAAACGCACCGCGATGGGCCTGGTGATCAACAAGGGCTCGGGCAACCATCCGCTGCAGATCGAGGACTACAACGAGAGCAACCGGCGGCCGATCCTCGATTCCAGCAGCGGCGTGCTGAAGGCCGGTGACGTCATGGCCGGCGAGCTCGACATGCGCGGCTGGCCGCTCAAAGGGCTGGGCAATCCGTTCTGGCCAGACGAGGCCGCCTCGAAGGGCTACGTCGATAGCGTGCCGCGAACCGGCGACCGTTTCATCGCGACCTGGATCCCGCTCTACAATTCACCCGACCTCAACGATTACGCGACGCGCGCCCAGGCGGGCGACTATTTCACCGCGATAACCGCGGACCCGGCGGTGCCCGATCCGGTGGCGCCCCCAGGTATCCCCGGCATTCCGCCTGGCGCGATGGTCGAGAACGGCATGCGGTTCATCTGGTCGGCCGACCAGCGCATCTACAACTGGATCCGCGTCACCCCAGGCGGCATCACCGAGGCGCAGGCCGATGCACGCTATCTGAGGCTCGTCGGCGGCGGCCAGCTGCAGGGCACTCTGCAATTCCTGAACAGCAATCAGGGCCACGTCTGGGTGACGACGGGGTGCGCGATTTACGAGCTGCTGGGCGCCGGCCTGGTGCTGCGGCGAGGCCTGGGGCAGACCGAGCTCTGGAGCGAAGACAGTACAGGCGCGAGCCGTCAGGCGGTGCTCACCGAGACGACCGGCCTGCGAAGGGGCGGCGACGTGATGAGCGGCAATTTGTCGTTCTCCACCGAAGCCTGGGGCATCAACTTTTCGCTTGGCGCGCGCATCTACGCGCAGGGGCCGTGGCTGATACTGCGCACAAGCTTCGGCGATAGTTTAGTGCGCGAGGACTACGACGGCGGCATCGCGAGCCGGCGCGAGATTCTCGATGAGCTCACCGGCGTGCGGAAGGCGGGCGACACGCTGCAAGGCAACTTGACGTTCGCCAACGACCGCCAGGGCATCAACTGGGCCAGCGGTGCGCGCATCTACACCGACATCGCATGGACCGTCCTTCGCACGGGTTTCGGCGACACGCTCGTGCGCGAGGACTTCGACGGCAGCGGCAGGCGCGACATCATCGACACGCGCAACGGAGACGCGCGCTACATGCTGCGCTCCGAAGGCGAGCAGCTCGCCCAGGAGCTCGAGGCGCTGGCAGAGCGCGTCGCGGCGCTGGAAGCGGAGGCGCCCTGATGTTCCTGTTTCCAGCCAATCCGCCGATCGGTGCCGAGGTCGAGAACGGCAACGCACGCTACAGCTTCGACGGTGTCAAATGGATGGCAGCGGGCCTGGTGCAGGGCGCCGGCACCGTGTCGACCGACAATGTCTCGATCCTCGGCGACGGCTCGCAGTTCGCGCCGCTCACGGCCGATCTGATCGACGGCGGCCAATACAACGCGCGGCTCGAGCTGGCGTGGCCGTCTAATTCTAAATTCTTTGTCAGCTACAGCAGGTGAGGATGTTCTGATGCCGCAGAAAATTCAGATCCTCAGAACCATCACCAACCCGTCGCCGACGACGCCGCCGCCGCTCGATCCAGGGGAGATGAGCGTCGAGCTCGGCGGCCACACGAAATTCTGGATCGGCGCAGTGGCAGGGTCGCGGCTGCTGCTGTCGACCGATCCGGACGACGCGCCGGTGGCCGGCGGCAATTACGTCCGAATCACCGGCAGCACGATGACCGGCCAGCTGGTCACCAGCAACGCCGGCGACCCGGCGATCCGTATCGGCGGCCCGGCGGCGAGCAATCGCAGGTTGGGGTTCTCGACCAACAACCTGAACCGCTGGACGTTCGGTGTCGATTCCGCTGCTGAGGGCGGCGGCAACGCCGGCAGCAACCTGGTGCTCCATTCATACCCTGACGCTGGCACCCCAGGTACTCAGCTTCTGTTCGTCAACCGTGCCACCGGCAGCTTCAATTTCCAGACCGGCATGAATTTCGGCAGCGCGTTGGCGCCCGGCGGCAGTGCCGATCTCTCCCGGCATATCGCGCTGTTCGGCACTACCTTCGGCATCGGAATTACCACCGCTCGGATCAACTACGTCGCCGGTGGCTCACACGTTTTTATGGGCGGTACGACCGACGTTGTGACGCTTAACGGCCAAGGCGTCACCATCAACAGCGCGACCGGCGACGTGCTGCTCGCCCGCGCGCCCACGCTCGACTTGCACGCGGCCAGTAAGCTCTACGTTGACAACAGTCGCGGCGCGATCAGCGACGGTATCTCGATCAGCGGCACCGGCACCAGCGCCGGCACCGCGCTCGCGATCATTCCCGCGCCTGCTCTCGACGTCGCCACCGGCACCCGCAACAACATCGCGGTCACGCCAGCTGGTTTGTTGAACGGGGTGCTCGGTGATCCGGTCGGCCTGTTGCCGACGCCGATCAAAACCCTCGTGCCGGCGATTGCCGAGCTCTGGGACGGGCTTGAGGCGCTGAGCGGCAACCTGATCTTTGGCGGGCAGTATTCGATCATCAACAACGAGATCAGCGCCACCATCAATCCGGCCAACCCGTTCGCGCCGTTTGACGGACAGGGGTTGCCCCCCGCGACCGGGGCGATGCGCGGCTGGTACCTGATCGTGGTCGACGAGCGGCTCACGCCGCCCTGGCCAGCCAATGTGCCGGTGCCGCCGGGCACGCGGGGCTACTATCGCGCCGACTGGCTGGTGGTGGATGCGACGCCCAGCTGGGTGCATCTGATGCTCGGCTACGGTCAGAGCCAGATCCTGGCGGCTGATGTGGGGGTCGCGCCGACGCCTCCCGGCATGACGTCCGACAACGTGCAGGACGCAATCGCCGAGCTGAACACGCTCAAGGTGAACCGTGCTGGTGACACCATGGTCGGCCGGCTCACCATGGGCGCGACCGGGGCCGGAATTACGATTGCGGACCGGTTTGCCGCCAGCACCAACGATGTCACCCAGCACATCCAGCTCTACGCTCCCACCATCGGTTTTGGTGTGACCGGCGGCCGGCTGAATTACATTGTGGGCGGTGCCCAGAACCATTGGTTCCGCAGCAACAACGTCGACCGGGTGATGATCGGTGATGTCGGTCTGCAGATGCAGGCCGGGACTAACCTGATCCTGGCGCAGGCGCCGACCTCTGCGCTGCACGCCGCCACCATGGCTTATGCCGACAGCAAGCTCGCGCTGACCGGCGGTGTCCTCTCGGGCGCCCTTACACTCTCAGGGCCGCCTACGCTCGACCTGCATGCAGCCAGCAAAGCTTATGTCGATGCACACACCGCGGGCGTGCAGGTCGACGGCGTCTCGATCGTCGGCGACGGCGCCGGGACGCCGCTCGAGGTGCAGAACATCGACTGCGGTTCCTACACACTGGTCGGCAGCACGGATCCTTCGGCCGAGCCGCCGCGTATGGTGCGCTGGTGGGGTACGCAGCCGCCGGCCGAACCTGAGCCGCCGACGCAGCTGCCCTCATGAGCGATACGTTCTACACCAGCTTCGAAGAGTGGGAGCGCGCATTTCTGGCGGTGCCGAAGCGCGTGCAGCTGCTGCGCACGAGCTCGCAGAACCTGGCGCCAGGCACGCTGCTGCCGGGCGAGCTCTCGGCCGAGCTTTCCGGCTTTACCAAATTATGGATCGGCTCGGAAACCGGCAATCGGTTGCTGCTGTCGGACAACCCCGCCGACGCAAATGCGGCGGGCACGCATTATCTCAGACTCACCGGAGGCGCGCTTTCAGGCGGCTTAAGCTTCGGGGGCGCGATCGCCGCGTCTCCCGCCACACTGTCGCGGCATATACAGCTGCACACCGCCGGTTACGGGTTCTCGATTACCGGCGGCCGTTTGAATATCGTTGCGGAGCTCTCCGCCGTTATAGTGATCGGGACCGTCGCCAGCAGCGCGGATGTCGTGTCCTTCAATACCGCCGGCATGACGGTTGGTCCAAGCCGCAACATCACGCTGGCCGCCGACCCGACTTCCGCGCTGCACGCGGTCACGAAGCAGTACAGCGACCGCAACCGGCAATCGAGCAACATCGACGTCAACGTCGGGACGGTCGTGCTGACCGCTGCGCAGGCCGATTATGCCGTGCTGTCATTTGTCGGTGCGCCGGCCGCGCCGGTGGATGTCACCCTGCCGGTGACCGGTACGCGCCGGGTCTGGTCGCTGCGCAACACCACCGCCACGCAAAGCGCCATCGTTCGGGGAACGGCCGGCGGCACCGTCACGATTCCGCCGGGCGGCTCCATGACCGTCTGGACCGACAGCGCCGGCATCTATCCGCTCAATACCACGAGCGGCGCGCTGACGATCCCCGGCACCGGCGTCCGATTGACCCTCGGCGACGCTACCGCCAACCAGTTCACCTTCAACGTCAACGCCAATGCCGGCGGTTACAATACCATCACGACCACCGGCTTGCTGCAATTCAACGGCTCTGCCGCGGTGCTGTTCAACCAGGGCGTCTCGTCGGGCGGCAACATTCTCTCCTATGCCACCAACTGGATTCAGGCGGGCCAGGCTTCCGGCGGCAATTCGATTCAGCTGCGGCCTGCTGTCGCCGGCTCGAACCCGGCCATCGTGTTCGCCGGGATCGACACGAACATCAACGTCGACTTTGTCGGCAAAGGCACGGGCGTCTTCCGGTTCGATCGCAGCGTGACGATGCTCGCCGGCACCGACATCCTGCTCAACCGCGCGCCTACGGCCGACTTGCATGCAGCCAGTAAGGCTTACGTCGATGCCCATCCCGGTGCCGGCGGCCCCTTCCTGCCGCTCAGCGGCGGTGTTTTGACTTCGCCCGGCAACCTGACGACGCCGGGCACGATCCGGGCCACGAGCGGCCGGATGATCGTGCAGAACTCAGGCGGCAACGCGTCATTCACCGTGTACGACACCAATGCCGGCAACGCTTATGGCATCTGGCACGACGGTGCCGGTCTGGCGTTCGGGGGCACGGACGCCAATGGCGGCGCAGTGGTGTTCTTCGCGAACTTCACTGCCGGCGGCAATCTGGCGTTCGGCGGGGGAAGCACAGTGATCGCGGGCCGTGATCCGACTGGCGGTCTGGAGGTGGCGACCTGGCAGTTTTCCGAACGGCGCGACAGCGAATACTGGAACCTGGGGCTGGCGACGTTCGCGAGCTACGACTGGGTGAATGGGAATTTCGCCCCCATCGGCGGCGTCGGCGGCGGCTGGTACGTCGGGGGGAATGTCGATGCCGGGGAGCTGATCTCGCGCGACATCGTGAGGGTGGGTGGCGGCCTCGGCATCCACTACGCCGGCGTCACCGGTGAATACATCGGGCTCTACACCCCCGACGCGGCCTCGGCCGTGCTGCGTTCCAATCTGCGCGGCGATCTCTGGTGGTCTGTCAGCGCTTCCGACCTGCGGCTGAAACGCAATTTCGCCGCACCCAGCGGTGCGCTGGTCGACCTGGCGTTGTTCCGCGTCCATGAATTTGACGTCATGCGCACTACCGCGCCGGCAGAGCCGTGGCAGCTCGCGCCGGTGACCGAGGCGGTGCAAAAGCACTACCGCTACGGATTGATCGCGGACGAGCTGCTCGAGCACGCGCCCGACTGCGCGATCGATCACGGGGCTGATTACCCGAACCTCTACAAAGGCCTCGACCTGCCGCCGATTGTCGCGCGCTGCGTCAAAGGCATCCAGGAGCTCACCGGCATTGCCGCGGTGTTCGAAGAGCGCCTGGCGGCGATCGAGCGATATCTCGGCTTCACAACACTGCCAGCATGAAAGGAAACCCTGTGATGGACATGGGACCGCCAGAGCATTCGCCGACCGAGCCGCTCAACGCCACGCTCGAGGCGCGCGAATGGAATGTATTTCTCCTGGGGCTCGAACACCTGACCGCGATGCTCGCCGGCAAGCTCGTGATGCAGCTCAATCAACAACAAGGGGGGCAGAGCCGATCGCGCGTCGCCGCATTTCAGGACGTCGCGCCTCCGTCATGAGCAATGCCCCACCCACGCAGATTCGACATGATGCGGGCGGTCTTCTGGCTGCTCGCTGCGCTCGTTGCCACCGAACTCGGGCTGTCCTGGCTCGGTGCGGGCGTTTGCTCCGTGGCTTTCCTGAAATCGCCAACGCCCGATATCTGTCCGCATCTGATCGACCATCTGCGCGACGTCTGGGTCGAACTGCTAGCCGCGATTCTGGCGTTGTTACTGGCAGCAGTGCGGCAGCCGCCGCCGCCGCCAGGACCGGACGAGTGAGATGAGCGGCGACACCACGACGCCCATCATGGGGCTGGTCAAGCCGCAAGTTGGTGGTTCTCGCAGCACGTGGGGCGGCAAATGGAACAGCAACGCTGACGGCATCGACGCCTACTGCAATTCGCTCGCGCTGCAGATCCAGACGCTGGATCAGCAGGTCGCGCAGCTGCAGGCGGCTGTGGCGGCCGCCGGCGCGCCGATCGGCTCGGTCATCGCGTGGCCGACCGAGCGTCTCTATCCGCCCGGCTACGCGATCTGTGACGGCGGCCTGTGGCCGGTCGCGTCGTATCCGACCGCTGCGGCCGTGCTCGGCAATCAATACGGCGGCGATGGCGTCACCACATTCGGCGTGCCCGATTATCGCGGCTGCGCGCTGGTGCATTGCGATGAAGGCACCGGCAGGCTCGGCGGCCAGGTCGGCCCCGACTATCCCGGCGCGATGGGCGGCGTCGCAGTGGTGACGCTCGCGGAAAGCCAGGTGCCTCCGCACTACCATGGCGGCTACACCGACGAGCAGGGCAGCCACCAACACGAGTTCGATATCCTCGCGGGCGGCGCCACGCCTGGCGGCACCAACGCGTTTATCTCGACCACGTATCAAGACTACACCGCGGCGGCCGGCGAGCATTACCACAACATCTACACCGACTGGCAGGGCGGCGGCGGCGCGCACACCAACGTGCAGCCCAGCGTGCTGGTGCTCTGGCTGATTCGAATCGCCTGAAGAGGAGACAGTAATGGCTCAGACAGCAGGTCAGATGTTGCCGACCGGCAGCGCCGCCGCCACGGGGCCGTTATGGGTGCCGGCGAATCGCGCGCTGCTCGACCAGGTCTATCGCCGCAGCAAGCTTGGCGGCAATTTTTTCCGCCGCATCGGCTGGCGTTCCGGTGTGGTCGGTATCGGGCGCCTGGTGCTCCCTGGCGTCACCGGCTGGGTGGTGCTGGTCGATGACAATGCTGCCGGCGTCACCTTGCCGCCAGGCACGCCGACTGCTGGCAATCCACCGACCGCGCCACCGGTCGCCGGCACCATCACGATCGTCAATCCCGGCAACCAACCGGCGGGGCCGATCCCGGTCAGCGGCACGGTCACGCCAGCGGGGACGCCGGTCAGCCTGGTCGCCGTGCGTGGCGGCGTCGAGACGGGACCGGTCACCGCCGCCGTCGTCGCGGGCGGCGCTTGGGACGGCGTGGTCAACATGGCGATCGGCACCGGGGTGCAGATCCGCGCGCGGCAAACCGCCAACCCGTATCGGTTCGCCGACTGCGCGCCGTTTAACGCAACCTGATGCCACGCCAAGCAATCCAGCTGCCCCCGGGCATCCGCCGCCTTGCGACCTCGCAGGCCTCGCGCGGCTACTGGTGGGACGCGAATTTGATACGCTGGCGGCAGGGCCAGATGCAGCCAATCGGCGGCTGGCTGGCGCTGCCCGCCCTGCAGATGGACGACGCGGTGCGCAGCATGCTCGCCTGGCGCGACGACACCGCGACGCGCTGGGTCGCGGTGGGCTCGCTGTCGCAGATCCAGGTCTACGACGACGCGGGGCATATCATTTCGCCAGGCGACTTCGTGGCCGGCGACGCGGCCGACCTGATCGACGGCTGGGGCATCGGTGATTATTCC
>Ga0126378_10001543_pt1 | contig 17104 bp, 19 predicted proteins | sample PanSoiMetPlot_23_FD_92587 | JGI IMG/M metagenome (GOLD analysis project Ga0126378, IMG submission 92587) | Tropical forest soil microbial communities from Panama - MetaG Plot_23 | ecosystem: Environmental > Terrestrial > Soil > Tropical forest > Bulk soil | place: Panama | collected 2016-02-17
CATGGAGTTGCTGTTGCGGCATGACGTGTTCGCCGGCTCCTACGAGCTGCTGGTGTCGCGTCTGGACCTCTACGCTGACTTCCAGGGCTGGGTGCCGGTGCTCGAAGACCTCCACCGCTTCGTTGGCTACGGCCGCAACCGACGTGGCTTCGAGGAACGGATGGAGGCCTTCACGTCTGGCGACCGTCTCACCGGCATGATGTTTGGCCGCGACGCCCTGGTGGCTCGGCTGTACGACAAGACTCAGGAGATCCGCCAACGTGGAATCAGCTGGCTGCCCGACCTCTCGGGCGTGGACGGCCAGGCTGAGCTGGTCTGGCGGCTTGAGTTTCAGTTTCGGCGCAAGGTCCTGGTCGAGTTCCGCCTGCGGAGCGTCGAGGAGACGCTGGCCTCGCTCCAGGATCTCTGGCGGTATGCGGCGGGTGATTGGCTCTCTCTGCGGACGCCTACCAACAATCATCAGCGCACGCGTTGGCCGGTCGATCCGCTGTGGCGGGAGGTCCAGGTGATCAAGGTGGCGCCTTCTTGCACTGGTGTTGTTCGCCGGCGTTTGGAGCAGGCAACCTTAGAGCGGATCTTGCAGGGCCTCTGGGGCTATGTCACCTCGCTGGCCGCCCTACGCGATCGACTGGAGCTGGAAGATGCGCTGCTGGACCTTCGGCGACAGCTGGGGAACTACACCGCCACCAAGGGGCGCTCATTCACCGCCGAGGTGTTGCGTAAGCGGGCTAAGAGGCTGGCCGTCACCGCTTTTCTAGAAGACGTGGAAGCGGAGGCAGCCTAAATGGGAAGCCAGAACGTTCTCCCCCGTCTCAGTCCTGACAAGCGGAGTCATCACACGTTGCAGTCCGGCGTCAGCGCCCGGGACCCGGCACAGCGAAGCGTGACGGGAGGCGCCAGGCCAGTGTCCCCCTCTACATGGCGAACGGGAGCATATGACCCGCGTAAGGCTTGGGTAAACGGAACAGGGTCCCTGGCACGAAGTGCCGAGGGAGGGTCGACGCATTGGGGCGAAATCAAGACAAGGAGGTGATCACATGAATGAACCGGTACTGCTACGAGCGCAGGAGGTCGCAAAGATCCTCGGCATCGGCCGAACGAAGGTGTTTGAGATGCTGGCGACCGGCGAACTTCCGGTACTCCGCATCGGCCGATCGGTGCGAGTCCCTCGTGGAGAACTCCACGAGTGGGTACGCCAGCGAACGAGCGGCGGTCGAGCTGCCTGATATGGGTCGTCGTGGGCACGGGGAGGGGTCGATCCGGCGCCGATCGGATGGGCGGTGGGAGGTCCGGGTTCGTGTCGAGGTTGATGGGCAGCGCCGGCGGCTTTCGCTGTATGGCGAGACGCGCAGTGAGGTCGTCCAGAAGCTCAGGGCCACCGTAGACGCGCAGCAGCGGGGCCAGCTTCGGATGGATAGACCTGAGTCGCTCGGTGTATTTCTCGACCGCTGGTTGGAGTCAGTGCGCCCGAGGCTCGCGCCGAAGACGTTCATTGCGTACGAGATGTATGTCAAGCGCCACATAGTGCCCGATCTGGGCCGTATACGCATCGATCGTCTTGGACCGGAGCGCGTGCAGGCATTGCTGGACAGAAAGCTCAGCGAGGGCCTCGCCCCGCAATCGGTCGTACATATCCGGGGCATCCTGCGACGAGCGCTTGGGCGTGCTGTTCGTTTTGGGCTGGCTGCACGCAACGTAGCAGCGCTCACCGACCCACCGAAGGTCGTCAGAGGTGAGGTGCGGGCGCTCGATGCTGATGAGGCGCGAGCCTTTCTCCGAGCCATTGTCGGTGTCAGGCTGGAGGCTCTATACCTACTGGCGCTAACGACAGGCCTGCGGCAGAGGAGCTGCTGGGCTTGCGATGGTCTGATGTCGATCTGGAGGGCGGCGAGATCCGAGTGGTGCAGACCCTACAGCGGTTTGGCGGCCAGCTGCGGTTTGTGCCGCCCAAGACAGCGAGGAGCCGACGTGTCGTCACACTCACGCCTCTTGCCGTAGCAGGTTTGCGGGGGCATCGGGCGCTTCAGGTACGCGACCGTCTCATGGCCGGTTCGCGTTGGCAGAATTCGGACTTGGTGTTCACGACGGGCGTCGGAACGCCGATTGAGCCTCGGAACGCAAGTCGATCATTCAAGCGGCTGCTCCATCGCGCAGGGTTGCGGGAGATGCGGTTTCACGACCTGCGCCACTCCTTCGCGACACTGCTGCTGATGCAGGGTGCGGCCCCCAGGGTCGTCATGGAGATGCTGGGCCACTCCCAGATCAACCTGACGATGAACACCTACAGCCATGTTATCCCCTCCATGCAGCGCGAGGCGGCGGCAAAGCTGGACGCGCTGCTCAGTAATGGGGGTCAACTTGGGGGTCAGGCTGACCGATGAAGTACGCCCAGTCGGGTCCTCGGGGTGGTCATCCGAACTCGAAACCGTGGTGCCGGCGCGGGGATTCGAACCCCGGACCCTCGGCTTAAAAGGCCGCTGCTCTGCCACTGAGCTACACCGGCACGGAATCCGCCCCCCAGATTACCGCTGCCGGTCCTGCCGGCCTCCACGGTCACATATCCTGCAGGACAGTCTCGTTACCTCTGCCCTCTCCTTGGCGTTTCTGGGATACCAACCCGAACCCGGAGGAAGACATGAGTGAGTCGGCAGAGATCCCAGGAGCCTCACCGGCGCGAGAGGGCATCGCGCTCGAGCGCCTGGGCCGCATTCCCTGGCTGCTCCCAGCGACCGCCGTCGTTGCGGTCGTCTGCCTTCTGCTGGCGGCCACCGGCATCGGCCTCGGGCTGTCGGCGCGCGGCACTGGCGGAGGCCTTTCTTCGACCATCATCCCTGCGCGGGCCGACGCGCAGACGTCGGGCACCACCGACACCACTCGGGCGGCGAGCGCGTCGGGGGCGGCGGCAGCGGCGGCTGCACCCTCACTCGCCCAGGGATCTGCCGGCGCCGCTCTGCCAGTGATGATCGGCGGCTCGTGCGCGGCCGCCCCCACGGTCCAGTTCCAGGGTCGCGGCCTCGCCGTCACCGGGGTGGCCCCGGTCACACCAGCCGCGCCCGCTGCGATCAACCTGAACGTCAGTGTGCAAGAGCGTGGGGGCGACGCAGCGACCGTCATCTCCAACGCCCAGGCCAGGGCTCAGGCTGTCGTCAGCGCCCTCCAGCAGGCCGGGATCCCCAACTCAGCAATCCAGCAGACCTCCTTCAGCAGCTTCGGCGACTTCCAGGGCAAGCAGTTCACGGCCTACGCATCCATTCAGGCACAGGTGGCCGGAAACGACCAGCTAACCCAGGCAACCAGGGCCATCCTGCAGATCAGCGGCGTCTCCGGCTACTCGACCAGCTCTGCCCTTGCGGTGCAGCCTTCAGAGGCTGAGGTCCAGGCGGCCGTCTCAGGCGCGGCAGCACAAGCCAGGGGCATGGCAGAGACGACTGCCCGCGCGGCGGGGGTCAGCCTGGGGAACGTGCAGAGCGTTGCCACCCAGCCACCCACGGCCTGCTACGGGCCTGCCGGTCCCATGCGAGTAGTCCAGGTCACGATCAACTACGCCATCAAATGAAAGATGGAAGAGGCCGCTTACGCTGCGGCGGCCTCGCCCTCAGGAATTGCCGGGGGGACCACAAGCAGACTGACCAGCAACCCCGTCAGCCCCGCTACCAGCGGCGCACCCGCCCAGAGATGGACCGGCCACCAGGTGCCGTCGACACCGATCAGGCCGGCGAAGTACACCGCGTACAGCACCGCCGGGACCAGGAACGCAAACGTTCGGAGCTGCGCGGATCGCGAGGCCGATGGCCGAAGCGTGAGCAAGAGCAGGTCGGCCACGACCCCACCGACCACTCCGATCAGGATCACCGAATCCGCCCCCTTGATCATCGTCACAAACACTGCGTTGACGGCCATAAGAAGCGTCATGCTGCCCACCGGCAGGTCGAACCTGCGCACAAGCAGGAGGATCACCCCCATGAGGAAGCCCGTGTGCAGGATCACGCCGAGGATGCCCAGCTCCTCCGCCGGCTCGTTCGCGACCGGCGGATGAGGCAGCGCCGACCACTGTGAGGTGAACGGGTGGTCGAACTGGCCGAAGAAGGTGAGCAGAGTCAGAGTCAGGGTGGCGGACGCGATCGCGGGCCACCCGATCGACCGCCCCGGCCGGCGCCATGCCGCGCGGAGCGGTCCGCTGACCATCAGCCCGCCGCTGACCATCAGCATCACGTGCGTGGGGCTGATCAACGCCTGGAAGCTGCGCTCGATACCAAACCTGAGATGCCATGTCATGTCGAGCACGCCCGCAATTCCAAACAGCACGCAGCCGAGCAGGGATAGGGCGTAGCCGTCTGGCAGCGCTCTCCCCCAGTCCCAGGGCCGCGCACCGATCCACGCAGCAGAGACCACAAGGAAGCCGGTCGTGGCAGCGACCGACGCGTACAGAAGCGCATGCCACGGCGTGAAAAAAGTCTCCAGGGTCGCGGCGACGTGGCCGTGAGCCCACGAGTCCAGGTGGGCCCCCGCCGCCACGGCTGCGGAAAGGCCGACCATCGTCCACTCGAACCGAACCTGCGCCAGCCGTGCTTTACGAGTCGAGCCAGAGGTGAGCGGTTCAGTGACAGAGGTCGCAGAGATCATGGCCCATCAATCTAGACACAGCAGCGCCGGCTGTCGTCAACTCGAGGGCCAAAATTGCGGCGAAGGCGGCTGATCTATGCCCACTCAACCCGCCTGCTCCGGCATGCAGCGAGCATGATGAGTCACACGTTGAGTCATGGCGAACCTTGCCGCGAATCAGCGAACGCGACCGGCGCGTCTGCGACCGGCCTCATCGATCGCGCGGGAGTTCCCGTAGCAATGCGTACCAGAAAGCTTGTCCATCAGGGCGACGATCGTGACCTTCAACTCAAGCCCGAGGCCCGGCGTCCAGCCGTTAGAGTCCAGTGCCCGGTAGACGAGAAGGGACTCCTCGCCATTGAGGATGCCGCGCATCCTTGCGCGGACCTGGCTTTGCTGATACGCCCGTGCCTCGTCAGGCTCGATCTCCAGCATTCTCTCCAGTTCCATGAGCGTTTGCGGCTGCAGGCCGTCAAGCTGACCCAGCACCCAGTCGGCGAAATCCAGGAGACGGTTGCACGTCATCCGGCCTGATCCTCAGGCTCGGGACGCGCAACGTCCTCGAACTTCAAGTGGAGGACCGCCAGTATCTTCAGGGTGGCCGCCAGGGACGTCGTACGCCCGGAGAAGAACCGGCTCGCGGTGCTCCGGCTGACGCCGACGGCCTCAGCCACGCTCTCGATGCTGTCGAGCTGCCCCTCCACCTGCCGGTAGACCAGCGCGCGCCTGCACTTCGCCAGGTTGAGGGTGTAAGGCATCCCTCGGTAGCTCACCGTGACAAGTTGGGGTCGGGCGGCCACCCTGGCGCTGGCCTGGGAACCGCCCGCCATGCGGTTCGAAACTGGATCAGGGGTATCCATGCGCCGCCTCCTCTCGCTCGTTTCCCCCGCGTCGGGGCAAGAGCCTCGACACTGGACCTTAACCGGGTTTCCATTGAAATGCAACTGTGTCAACGACGTATCAAAAACATGGCGCGCTAGTAGTTACAGTGACTCAATTTTGTCGTGTCCATGACGCAGTGATGTAACGACGACGTAGCCCGAGCGGCTAAGATTTGGTCGACTTGGCAAAACTGATGCCGATCGACGAGGCTGCCGTCCACGCGGGTGTCAGCCGCACGACCATCTACCGGCTGATCAGGCTCGGTCTGCTCAAGAAATACCGCGCTCCGGGCGTGGATCGACGCACTTACGTCGATGCGGACGTCGTGAAGTCGGTCCGGGCGCACCCCCCACTGCGGATGGTCGACTAGCCGGGCAACCGGAAGCTCCTCTCCTGGCGTACCCTGTTCGGTCGCGCTTGACAGGCTCATAGCTCTCGAGAATCACTATGAGCCTCTCAGAGCCCCAGAATCTGAACAAACGTTCACCCTTGTGGAAGCTCGCCAGGCAGCCGATCGTAGCCCGCTAACGTCTCGGCAGCCACGTGCGCGAATGTGCCGGCGCGGTATAAGGTGCTGTTGCGGCATGCAGTGGCCGCGATCGTGCTGGGCGGCCAACCGTGGTTCTGCGAAATTCGCTCTGACTTGAGGAGGTCGGTCCATGCGCTCTGGGGAGAAGGTCGCCATCGTCACCGGCGGAGGGACCGGAATCGGAAGAGCCGCTGCGCTCGCCCTCGCGCGCGAGGGCTGGTCAGTCGCCATATCCGGACGTCGACGGGAGCCCCTCGAGGCAACCGCCGCAGAAGGGCGGGCGTCTGTAGGCCGGATGCTGGCGATCCCGGCTGACGTCGGCGACCCGGCTTCGGTGCGCGACCTGTTCAGGATGACGAACGATGCCTTTGGCAGGCTCGACTTGTTGTTCAACAACGCCGGCCTGTTCTCACCACCGGTAGTGCTCGAGGATCTGACTTACGAGCAGTGGCAGTCGGTGGTGGCCGCCAACCTGACCGGCGCGTTCCTGTGCACCCAGGAAGCGTTCAAGCTGATGAAGAGCCAGCAGCCAACAGGAGGGCGCATCATCAACAACGGCTCGATATCGGCTCACGCTCCGCGGCCGAATTCGGCTCCGTACACGGCCACAAAGCACGCGGTCACCGGCCTGACCAAGTCAACTTCCCTGGACGGCCGTAAGTACGACATCGCCTGCGGCCAGATAGACATTGGCAACGCCGCAACGGATATGACCGAGCGGATGGCCGTCGGGGTGTTGCAGGCGAACGGTTCGATCGAGCCGGAGCCCAGAGTCGACGTCGAGCAGGTGGCGCGGGCCGTGCTCTACATGGCGAGCCTGCCTCTCGACGCCAACGTTCTGTTCCTCACGGTCATGGCGACCAAGATGCCCTTCGTCGGTCGAGGCTGAAAGGAATCGTCCGTATCCCGACGAGACCGGCCGGGAGCTCGCCAGGTTGATCGGTCGCACGCTCCTCCTGGATATAACCCCACTCCGGGAGTCGCGTGACTTCCGACTCCTCTGGATGTCCCAGCTCACCACTGTCACCGGCCGCCAGTTCGTGCTGGTGGCGGTTCCGTACCAGATCTATGTGCTCACCCATTCCTCACTGGCCGTAGGTCTGCTGGGAGTCTTCCAGGCGGTGCCGATCGTGGTTGCGGGTCTCTACAGCGGTGCGCTCGCCGACCGGTTCGACCGGCGCCGGCTGCAGCTGCTGGGTAAGAGCGTGGCTGCCGCCGGTTCCCTCGCCCTCGCCATGGGTGCGGGAGCGCTGCACGCGCCTGTCGCTTTCTTCTACGCGGTCGTCGTAATGACTTCGGCGGCGTCGACGCTCGACCAGTCGGCCCGCGCGGCGACTGTGCCCAGACTGGTTCCCCGCCACCTGCTCCCTTCCGCGATGTCCCTCAGCCAGGTCATGCTCCAGTCCGCCGCCATCGTCGGGCCCGCTCTCGCGGGGCTGGCCATAGCCGGCGTGGGGGTCAGCTGGGCGTTCCTGTTCGACGCATTGGGCTGCCTCCCCGCCGTGGCGCTCGTCTCCCGGCTGTCGCCGCAGCCGCCGCCCGAGGGCCACGGTGTGGTTCTCGGCTGGGGTGCACCGGGGCAGGCGATCGATTACGTCCGGCGGAACCGGCTTGTCGTCGGGCTGTTCGCAGCCGACCTCGTGGCCATGATCTTCGGGATGCCCTCCGCCCTCTTCCCGGCGCTGGCACTGAGCGTCTTCGGCATCGGCGCCCGCGGCCTGGGTCTTCTTTACGCGGCGCCGGCAGCCGGCGCGCTGGTGGGCTCGCTGCTCTCGGGCTGGGTGCGACGCGTGTCCAGGCAAGGGATGGCCGTGCTTCTCGCGGTGGCCCTCTGGGGCGGCGCGATCGCGGGTTTCGGTATCGCCGGCAGCAGGCTGTGGCTGGCCCTCCCGCTGCTGGCCCTGGCCGGTGCTGGTGACCTCGTGAGCGCGATCTTTCGCAACACGATCCTTCAGCTCACCGTGCCGGACTCGATACGCGGCCGCATGAGCGCGTTCCACCAGATGGTGGTAACGACCGGGCCCCGCCTCGGGGACCTGGAGGCGGGCGCCGTCGCGGCCCTCGCCGGGCCGCTCTTCTCAGTCGTTTCTGGAGGCGTGGCTTGCGTGGTGGGCATCGCCCTGGTGGCTGTCATGGTCCCTGAGATGAGACGTCAGCGAGCTTCGATGGAGACTGGGCACATGCCGGCCGCATGAAACACTTAGAGCAGGTCCGGCCGGCGATACTCGCAGCCCAGAACGTGATGGTCCAGGAACGCCAGCACGGTCTCGTACCAGAGCCGCGCGTTGCCCGGCTTCAAGATCCAGTGGTTCTCATCCGGAAAGTAGAGGTACTGCGACGGCACCTCGTGGCGCTGCAGATCCGTCCACAGCCAGAGCGCGTGGCTGATCGGAACCCGGTAGTCGCGCAGGCCATGGATCACCAGCATGGGCGTGCGGATGTTGCCAATATGCAGGCGTGGGGTATTGGCCAGCCAGCGGCTCGGGTCGACGTATGGGTCACCGAACTGGTGCTCACGGCCGGCCCCAAGGTCGTACACGCTGTGCTGGTGCTCGAGCGCCCACAGACCGGCGTGACTGACGATGGCACTGAAGCGATCTGTGTGACCGGCAACCCAGTTGGCCATGTAGCCGCCGAACGAACCGCCCAGTGCCGCAGTGCGTGAGGCGTCAAGGTCCGGACGCTGCAGTGCGGCGTCCGTGATAGCCATCAGGTCTGTGTACGCGCGCTCGCCCCAGCTGCCCCAGGCGCGCTGGACAAAGGCGTGTCCGTATCCGGTCGACAGGGCTGGGTCGGGCAGCAGCACCGCGTAGCCGCGCTCTGCCAGCAGGTGAGGGCACCATCGCCACGACCATGCATTCCAGCTGGAAAGCGGGCCGCCGTGGATGAAGACGGCCAGTGGCGCAGGCCGCTCAGGCGAGGCGTCCTTTGGCAGCAGCAGCCAGGCTCGCAGCTCCTGTCCGTCATCGGCTCGGCAAGTGACCTGGGTGACGGCTCCCGGCAGGTCAAGAGGTAGTCCGGGCGTTGTCAGGTTCGTCACTGTGCCGTCGGTGTCGATGCGTACGACCTCGTTGGGTGAGCTCCACGAGGAGCGCAGAGCGTAAAGAGCCCGGCTGTCGGGAGCAGGGCACAACGAGCTGAAGGCGCCGTCGCCGGCTAGTTTCGTCAAGTCACCGCTCGCCACATCGACATTGAAGACTGGCGCGCGACCCTGTTCATCGGCTGTGAAGTAGATAGACCGGCCGTCTGGCGACCAGGTCGGCGATGCGGGCCAGAGGTCGAGGCCTGGCGTGAGGTCACGTCCCTCCCCACCCTCGAGCGGCACCAACCAGAGCGTCTCGTCCGGCGCCAGCTCCGGGGTACCGCGCCGGCGCCGCACGGAGACGACCCAGCGCCCGTCTGGCGAGACCGCCGGCGCCGAGTAGTCAGCGCCGGTAGCCAGCGTTCGGCAGCGACCATCCTCAAGTGCTACGAGGTCGTCCTCTGAGAAGGCTCGGCCGACTGGCCGCATCCAGTTGCACACGAGCGTACGGCCGTCAGGTGATAGGGCAAGATCGGACACTGTCAGGGCCTGACCGGGATCGGGTGCCAGATCTTCGACGGCGGAGCTGTCAGAGCCGGCATCGGCCAGCCGCAGAAGCCGGGCCTGTCGAGGCCCCAGGTCCTGGTCCCAGTAGCGCACAGGATAGCCGTCGAACAGGACGCCGCTTGCGCCGGCTTCCTTTCGCCGCTTCGCCTTCTCGGCGTCTGCCTCCAGTCCGTCCGTCCCGGGCAGGACCTGCGCCCTGACCACGACCGCCGGGGCCGCCCGCGCGCTGGTGAGTCCGCTCAGGCCACCCGGGACCGACAGGAGAACTCGTGCTTCCCCGCCGTCCACCGGGAGGCACCAGACCCGGCCCTCTGGCTCGTCATCTCTGGTGATGGGATCGGGGCGCGCCGAAGCGAAGACCAGCGAGCCGTCGGGAAGGAAGGCGGGGCTGGATTCGCCTTTGTCCGAGAAGGTCAGCCGCCGCGGCTCTGCTGAGCCATGGGTGCGTACCTCCCACAGGGAGGTCACAAAGCGGGTGCTGTCGGAAGACAGCTCCTGCACCGTGAGCACCAGCCTGGTGCCGTCGGGTGAGAGAACCATGCTCCCGACACGGGGGATCGCGTTGTAGACGTCGAGCGAGAAGGGCTTCACGGGTGCAGGGTAGCGGGCTGCCGGAGCTGGCGATCACTTACTGCCTGACTCAGCCGGCATGATGAGGCAGGTGCTGGTGCCGTGCGCCAGCAGGCTCCCATTCGCCTCCATGGTCAGGCGTCCATCAGCGGTGGCGATCGTGCTGCCGCGGTGCACAACGCGACCTTCGCATAGCAATCTCCCGCTTGCAGCTGTCACCGGTCGCACGAAGTTGACCTTGGTCTCAAGCGTCGTGTACCGACTACCGGCTGGAAGGGTGGTGTGCACCGCGCAGCCCAGAGCGGAGTCGAGCAGGGTCATCGCCAGACCGGCGTGCACGACGCCAATCGGGTTGTAATGCTGCTCGCCCGGCTCGCCAGCGAAAACTGCGCGACCGCTCTCCACCTCGACCAGCGTGAAACCCATCAGATGGGCGATGGGTGGTGAGGGCAGACGGCCGGCTGCGAGCTCACGCAAGAAATCGAGACCTGACGCGCTGAGACCGCTTGCAGCCAGCGCGATTGGGTCCTCCCAGCTCACGGTCAGGGTCCGCCGGCGTGGCGTTGCCGCGCTCATTGATGTCCTTTGACGCAGTCGGTTGCACCATGATACTTAGCCTCGCAGGGAATACCGTCTCACTGAAAAGCGCGAATTCAATCGGGAGATCACGCTCAATCGCACGCACACGGACGAGGACCTGCGAGCGCAGGCCTCGTCCCAACGTCGATCGGGCAGGAGAGTCCTCTACCGGTCACGCTCGCGAGTGGCTCGCCGTCCAGGGCTGAACGTGACCCCCCGGCATCGCGGACACCCCCGGTGCCGCAAGTCGCTGATAGTCGCCCAGCGCTGACCAGGCCCCACGACGAGCCGCGCGCCACACGCTCGACACCTGTACGCGCGTCCCGGACGGCGGATGTCACCGGTGTACAGCGGGCCGTCAAAGTCACCCACCACGGAGGGGGCGAGCGCGTCCCCGCCGACCAGGTGATAGAGGTGGCTGGTGCCGGCAAGGATGCTCGCACCGACGTACTCGTTGAAGTTGCGCACGAGTCGATGGACGGCGAAGCCCATGCTCGTGATCACCCGCTGGAGGGCGGCCGTCTCATGCGGCGGCTTGGCCCCGAAGCAGAAAAGCACCTGGCCTCCCGGGCCAGGCCGTAGAGCTGTGGCGGCGCGGGAGAGGAAGAGCTCGGCTCCCCCCAGCGTGTAGGGCGGGTCGGTGAACACCGTGTCGAACGCGCCGACCAGGCTGGCAGGCAGGGGCTCGCGCAGGTCGTGAGTGACCAGCTCGGCCTCGATGCCGTGGCGTTCCATGACCGTCCGGCTGAACGCGATTACGGCTCGGTCGACGTCGACCACCGCCAGCCGTCGGGGCTGCCGGCTCCCCACGGCGTCTGAGGCAAGCGGGAGAGCTACGCCGAGAAAGTCGTCGTCCCCCAGGAGCAGGACCGAGCGGCCACTCAGCGCGCCGGTGTCCACAAGGTAGGCGAAGCGGCGCAGCTTCGACTGGACCGTACAGTGAGCCTGGTTGAGGCGAGCGTCAGCCGGCGGAGCGTCGCGCAGTTCCAGCACCAGTTGCGCGCGCACGACTTCGAGTGCGGCTGGCAACGCGATCCCGATACCACCGCACGCGGGGCAGGCATAATCCGCTGCCGGGGTCCCGCCCAGCACCTCAACCAGGGCGCGGCCGGCAGAGCTCAGGCGGGCTGGTCGCTCGGGTGAGAGCAAGCCGGCGAGGCGGAGTTCGGCGCACACGGCGGCCACCAGGGGCACCGGCAGGCCGGTCAAGCGGCTAAGCGTTCTGTTCCCGACCCGCTCTCGCCGGGATACCTGGCGCAGGACCTCCTGCACGCCGTGCCGGCCCTCATCGAGTCCAATCGCTGCAGCCACATCGGCGAGAACGTCACCGGGCATTTGCGTCCTCGATCCCGCGGCGGACCTGCCGCACCGTCACCCGGCGAAGCCCGAGGCCGATCCGCAGGGACTCTATGACCAGGGTGCCGTCGATGGCCCCACATGTGAACAGATCCACCGCCACCAACTTCTCCTCGGGCCAGGTGTGGAGGCTGAGATGAGACTCGGCGAGGACGAGCACGAGCGTCACGGCCCCGTTGGGGAATACGACCAGGGCCTCGTCCAGCACACGACCGCCGCCTGCATCGACGGCTGAGCGAGCGACGGCCAGGAGTGCGTCGGGATCGGTCAGGACGCGCCAGTCAGCCACACCGGCATCGACGGCGTACAGCTGCTTTGGATGCGCTTGCTGCTCGGCAAGCAGTGCGGGCAAGGAAGAGTCCTCCTGAAACAGAGACGGCAGAGTGCCCACCGCCTCCGGGAGGACCGAAGCCTACGAGGAGACTCTCGTCAGCTCCCGCTTAAGGAGGCGGCCGGCGGACGAATGGCCGACTCGGCTCTTCGTCCTGACTTGTTTAAACACCGGACTTCACCTCCTTCTCGATGATTCGGGTGCCTGGCAGTTTAGCAGCTCCCAGACGTCTCGAATCAGAGCCAGCCGTTGTTACGGGCGGTCTGGGCGGCTTCGATACGGTTGCGAGCGCCGGCCTTCTGGATCGCCGAGGACAGGTAATTGCGCACCGTGCTCTCCGACAGATGCAGGCTCTCAGCGATGTCGGCCACAGTGGCACCGTGCTCTCCGGCGGCCAGCACATCGCGCTCGCGCTCGGTGAGGGGGCTTGGTCCGGTCCGAAGCGCGGCGGCTGCAATGCTCATATCGATCACCTGCTCCCCCGCGAGCACCCGCCTGATCGCGGAGGCCAGCTCTTCGACCGGGCCTTCCTTCACCAGGAATCCCTTTGCGCCGGCCTCCATGGCACGACGCAAGTAGCCCGGCCGCCCGAACGTGGTGAGGACGACGACGCTGCACTCAGGCACCTGCTCGCGCAGGGCTCGAGTTGCCCCCAGCCCGTCCAGGTGCGGCATCTCGATGTCGAGTACTGCGACATCGGGCCGGACTTCCAGCGCCCTGGCCAGGACCTCATCACCAGAGCCCACCTGGGCGACCACCTCGATGTCGCTCTCGAGACCGAGCAGGAGTGCCAGCGCGTCGCGCATCATGCCCTGATCTTCGGCCAGCAAGACTCTGATCACGGCGGCGTGGGTCCTGTTGACGTGGGAACGGCAGCGATCAGCCGGAAGCCACGGTCCGCCCGACGGCCGAACTCCACTCGACCGCCGGCTCGTGCGAGGCGCTCGCGTAATCCTGTCAGCCCGCTCCCTCCCGCGCGGGCTGGGGCGGTCTGAGGTCCGACTCCATCATCGTGGATCTCGACGGTGACCCATCCCTGGTCGTTCCGGAGCACGATCTCGCAGTGTCGTGCCTGGCTGTGCCGTATGACGTTTGTGACGCCTTCGCGCACGGCCCAGCCCAGTAGCTGATCGGCGGGCTCGGTCACCGCGTCAAAGGTCCGCTTGATCGTCGCCTCGATCCCGACGTCTGCGAGCGCGGAGCGCGCCGAGTCCAGCTCGCTGGTGAGCCCATGCTGGCGATAGCCTGTGACCGCCTCGCGCACTTCGGCCAGTGCGCGGCGACCAACTGCCTCGACCTCGTGGGCTTGCCGCACAGCCGCCGTCGGATCACGCTCGATCAGCCGGCGAACCGCTTCTGTCTTGACCACCATCAACGACAGGGTGTGGCCGAGAAGATCATGCAAGTCACGCGCGAAGCGGAGCCGCTCCTCGGAAACTGCCAGCCGCGCAAGCTCTTCCCGGCTCTCGTGCAGCTCGTTGACGAGTAGTCGCTGACGCGTGAAGTAGATCGAAACCCAGCCCGCGCTCGCCGTGCTGACCACCATCCCGATCGACTGTCCGGGTCTCACCACCGCAGCCGCTGCGGCCGCGAGTACGGCTACGCCGACTCCTGCAACAGCCCACGGACGCGGCGGAAGGGCCACGCCGCAGGCGGCGGCGATGAACACGAACAGCAGCTGCCAGTCACTCGGATACCAGGCAGTGCCCAGCAGCGCGAGGGAGGCCATCCCGCCCAGGCATGCGACCGCGAGATTCAACCTCCCGGCGAAGACAGAGCTCACAAGGCAGACCCAGAGAGCTGCGAAGCTGGCGAGGATGGCCCCTGCAAGTGCGGTGGGGCGAGCCCGACCATCGATGATGTCGGCCAGGAGCGACGCGAGGAGCACGATCCAGGCGTTGGCGCCGACGAATCGGCGCCAATCCCAACGCGGAGGTCGCACCTGGTCGCTCACTCTCCGCCGCTGATCCTAACGACGCTCACCAGGCGCGGCTCGTCCTCCGGTAGCCGAGCATGGCAATGATCGCGAACAAGGCCGCCCAGGCCACCAGCACCGCAGCGTCCGACACGGCTGGCGCCTGACCGAAGGCGACATTCCAGCTCAGATTGGCGTAGTGGTAGGTGGGGGCTACGTGGGAGATCGTCTGCATGACGCCGGGAAAGGTGGTGACAGGGAACCACATGCCGCCAAGCAGCGAGAGGCCGAACATCCCGAACCCCATCAACGGCCCGGTCGACAGAGGGCTGGCAAGGTAGCCGATCGCCAGGCCGAGCAAAGCGAACGGAAGCGCTCCGGCCCACAACAGTCCTACCAGGGCCACCCACTGCCACGCGGCCAGTCGCACACCGTGGACGCCCGCAGCCGCCACGCACACCAGCACGAGGGCGGGCAGGATGGCGACCATGTTGGCACTGACCTTGGCCGCCACCACCTGCGAGGACGGCAGCGGGGTGATGCGGAGCTGCCGTAGCCAGCCGATCGAACGGTCGGTTGCGAGCCCACCACCGGCGCTGACCGCGCCCGCCAGCGCGCCGAAGCCTGCCATGCCGACCATGAAGTAAACGCTCCACGCGGCCGACCCCGCACTGGAGCCGATGCTGGTGAACAGCAGGTAGTAAGCGATCGGCATCACTGTTGTGAAGGCCAGGAAGCGGCGGTCTCGCAGCAACCGCATCAGCTCGAGTCGCAGGTACGGCAGCATCTTATGCACTCTCCTTTGCTTCGTCGTTTTCAGTCAGGGCCACGAATGCGTCCTCGAGGCTGGGCCCACCCAGCTGCAGGTTGCGGACCATGCCCCGTTCCCGGATGAGCGCGGCCACGGTGGCGTCGGCATCGTTGGTCCTGAGTCGAACTCGCTGACCATGCACCTCGACCTCGACGACCCCCGGCAGCCCTTCCAGGCCGAACAGCGAAGTCCCGTCAAGGTCGAAACTCACGACCTGTCCCCGCGCCGATCGCTTGATCTCGGCTCCGGACCCACTCGCAACCACATGGCCGCGTGTGATCACCACTACCCGGTCGGCCTGCGCGTCTGCCTCTTCTAGATAGTGGGTGGCGAACAGCAGGGTGTGGCCATCAGCGGCATAGGCGCGCATTCCGGCCCAGAACGCCCGCCTCGACTCGACGTCCATCCCCACCGTGGGCTCATCGAGCACAAGGAGGTCTGGGTTGCCAGCCAGAGCGAGCGCGAAACGCACCCTCTGCCTCTGCCCGCCCGAGAGCTTGTCTACACGCTGGCCGGCCAGCTCCTCCAGGCCGGCGATTGCGAGCACCCCGCGGGTGGGCATCGACCGAGGGTAGACGCTGCGGGCAAAGGCAATCAGCTCGGACACCTTGACTCCGCCTGGAAGCCCACCGTCCTGGAGCATGGCGCCCACCATGCCGGCGGCGACAACCTGGGCTGGCGAGCGATTGAAGACTTTGACGGTTCCGCGGTCTGGGGCCAGTAGACCCAGCATCATGCCGATCGTGGTGCTCTTGCCGGCGCCGTTGGGTCCGAGGAGCGCGACGGTCTCCCCGCGCCCGATCGCCAGGTTCAGCGAGTCCACAGCTCGAACCTCGCCAAAGCACTTGGTCACGGCGTCGAGTTCGATCGCAGTGGTCAGTGGAACGTCCATGAAGGGCACGGTATCCGCCATCGATCGATGCACGGTAGAGCCGGAAATCCGGAAGTGATCAGTACAAATGTCACGCGGTGGCGGGTGTCTCCCCGCGCCAGGTTAGTCTCGACTCCCTCGACGGACGGTCGGCTCCTACGCCCTCATTCACACGAGCCGAGGAATGCGAAGAACAGGGCGCTCCATTGTTCGGCGGCGTCGAAGATCGGGCCATGACCTGACCCGTCGATCATCTCGATCGCCACCCTCCCGCCCGACTTCCGGTACCGCTCGAGGACGGTGCGGATCTGGGTGACCATTGGCTGCGGCGGGAACACCTCGTCACCGGGCCATCCAGGGACCGCTCCGGCCTTTCCGAGAGATCCCATCTCCCAGGCCGAACCATCTGAAACCACGATGTCCTGGGTGCCGTGGGTCCATAGGACCGGCGGCTTCCGATCTAGATCGACGATGTCCGACCAGTTGCAGTACTTGCCGGAGAGTGCGTTCAAGATGCCGCGGGTGCCGGGCGCGACTCCGGGCCAGTTGACTGAAGGGGTGTGGTCACCGGGGAAGCCGTCATCGCCCGTCACCGACTTGAGGATCTCGTCCAGGAGTAAATCCTCGCGGTCGGCAGGCTCCCGATGCGTGGGCGACCAGTAGGAAGAGTTCATCACGTTTCGGGGCGAGAACGGGGACTCGGTCGACCGGTCACCCTCCGCGAGCCGTTGGGCGAACTCTGGGCTTCCGGTGCCGCCGCCGGAACCGGAGTAGTCGGGAAAGCACGGTGTACCGTCGGCCCGCACGCCGCCGAACCCATAAGGGGAAACCGGGTCGATGAAGGTCAACGACGAGACGGGGCGATCGACAGCGTAGGCTGCAATGGCCGCACCACCGGTCGACCAGCCGGCCAGGTGCACTGGACCCTCGATGCCCAACGCCCTGAGGAGCGAGTGCGTGTCGTCTGCCCAGTCGCGAAGACCCCGCGTAGCGTCGATGGGCAGCCGCTGCGTGTCACCGAAGCCGCGCATGTCGGGAACGATGAACCGATAGCGGTCGGGCGCTGCGG
>Ga0126378_10001544_pt1 | contig 17092 bp, 35 predicted proteins | sample PanSoiMetPlot_23_FD_92587 | JGI IMG/M metagenome (GOLD analysis project Ga0126378, IMG submission 92587) | Tropical forest soil microbial communities from Panama - MetaG Plot_23 | ecosystem: Environmental > Terrestrial > Soil > Tropical forest > Bulk soil | place: Panama | collected 2016-02-17
CTGACGTATGGGGAGGTGGGGGTCCGCCGGCAGCGGCACCGATCCCCTATGGGCTGGGCGCCCGGGCTGTTCGCGCGTGCCGATGCGCGATCGACGAGCGCGATCAATGATCGATGAGCGAGTCGAATTCGCTTCGATCACATTTCAAATCCGTTTTCGGTCTGGTTTGAGGTGTCCTAAAAACCCCTCCGAAAATCACTTTTTTTGAGTGAGGGTTTCTGCGGGTCTTGATACTCCGTATCAGGTGTCCTATATCCTACTCGTTGCAGGACACCCATAACCGGAGGAGATGAGATGGCACAAATATCGCGTGATCCGTTTGCCCGCGAGACGTTAGAGCGGGAGGTTACCGACAATATGAGCGCTTGCGATGGGTGCGGACAACAGCGCACCAGCCGCGGCAAGGTGCGCGGGCTGTTTCAATATATCACCGCTTCGGACAGTGGCCGGCGATCAGCGCATCGAGGGCTGTTTTGCTCGAAATCGTGCCACGACTCCTATCATTCATAGAGGACGAGAGATGAAACTCAATTATGGATTTGTGGCGGATGGCGGGTTTGCTGCGGTTGATCGTATCACTGGACACGCCTCTTACGCTTATCCCACGTCAGAATACGCTGAACGCGCCAAGCGTGAGCCGCATATCACAGCGACCATCATGATCCGAAGCGCCTTGTCAAATGCGAGTATGCATCAATCCTCAGCATTGGCGGCCTACGATGCACGGATCACCGCTGCGCTTGACGCAGTGGGGATCCCCGACAAAGCGGGACTGATTGTGTAGGACACCCTAACCGGAGGAACGGAAGGATGACCAGTACGGCAACCCGGAGCGAGATCAACCAGGCGCTCGCGAAGGCAATCGCCTACCGCGACTGCGGCAAGCCCGACCAAGCCGCCTATTGGGCCGCGCGTCTCGTCGCGATGCTCGAGGCGCAAGAGATCTTGCGGCCCGATCTCGTGGTGCGCGGCGACCACGTGATCCGATGCGAGTAGCGCTTTACCTGCGCGTCTCGACGGACGATCAGTCCGTCGAGAACCAACGCCGAGAGCTACTCGCCACTGCGGCGCGGCGTGGCTGGTCCATCGTTGGCGAGTATGCCGACGAGGGGATCTCGGGAGCAAAGGGGCGCGACAAGCGCCCCGCTTTCGACAAGCTGCTGAAGGCGGTCACCAAGCGTCAGGTCGACATGGTCGCGGCATGGTCTGTCGATCGTCTCGGCCGATCGCTGCAGGATCTCGTCGGTTTCCTCAACGAGCTGCACGCCGTCGGCTGCGATCTTTACCTTGAACGGCAAGGGCTCGACACCTCGACGCCAGCCGGTCGCGCCATGTTCCAGATGCTTGGCGTCTTCGCCGAGTTCGAGCGCGCCATGATGCAGCAGCGCATTCGGGCGGGCATCGCCAAGGCTCGAGAGCGCGGCACCAAGAGCGGCAAACCGTTTGGCCATCCGTCCATCTCGCCGGAGCGCGAGGACGAAATACGCAAGCTGCTCGCCACAGGCATGGGCATTCGCAGCGTCGCACGGCTTGTCGGCGCTGGGAATTGCACAGTTTCCCGGGTGCGCGACGAGATGTCCCAAAATCATGTGGTTTAGGGACGCGCGCGCGAGCGAAAACACACGTGATAGTACCGAAACGGCATGACAAGGTTGGTTGCGATGCCGCGGCGGCATGAGCAAACGGAAGGAGAACGGGAATGAACAAGGATACTTTCTACATGTTTGATCGTCTGCATCGTATCGGCATTTCGAGCGAGGATGCTTTCGCGTTACGACGTGTAGCGATGACGCTGCACCGGTGGTTCGAGCGCGAATGTGGCGATTCAAATGACTATGCGTCGGTTTCGATTGAACGCGATGAAAAAACCGACAAACCCTACAGCTGCGTTTACTATCACACTGGGGGGAGCACGCGCTACGCGATCCCGGACAAAGAAGCGGGCGCCCGTAAGCGGCTCGCCAAGATTATGGCGAATTACCCGACGCTAACGAGCTACGTGAAAGGCGATCCTCGCGGCGCGGCGCTGTATATCCTGAAACCGGGCGACGTTCCGGAAGGTGAAGATGTAGGGGCGTACTATTCACGCGGTGTTGCGGTTTACAAATGAGCGTCTGGCTATTAGGCGGCATGAGCAAACCGGAAGGAGAACGGACGATGGCGAGCTCTGAATGGATAGTCGAGCAGCTACGTCTTCAGATGACGGCGGCGGCGGCGCTGAATCGCGGGTGGTTGAGGAGCGGGGAGGTGTTATCGAGTCCGGATTGCCGGCTGATACAGAAGTTGATTGTGTTTAAGGATTGGCCCGACCCTCGGGTTATCGAGGAAGGGGTTATGAGCAAAAGGAGATAGGCGCGGGTAGCCTGATGTGACATCCTCCGCGCGAGAGGAGGGGCCGCTTCGGCGGCCCTTTTCTTTTTTTAGTTGGTGGTTGGCTCGGGCTCGGGAGGCGGTGGGGCGTGATGACCGAGGGCGGCTTTGAAGTCTTCGAGGTCGGCGATGAGTTTGTCGATTTGGGCTTGCATGGTTTCGATATCGGAGATGGGTTTGTCGGCTGATTTCATTTTTTCACCATTTTGGAGAGGAGGGCTTTGAGATCGGCGCGTTCTTCTGCGGTGAGCACGCCCGGGTCCCAGGTTGGTTGGGTTTGGTCTTGTGAGGGATCGTAGTCCATGGGTCGGACGCCGGCGCGGTCGAGGGAGGCGACGAGGAGGACGGAGCGGACGCGCTCGTCGGTGTTTGGATTGAGGGCCATCTCGACGGCGGCTTGAGCGAGGGCGGGGGAGTTATCTTGGAAGATGCGTCTGCATACGAAGTAGAATTTTCCAAGGTGGAGAGCGCCACCCGGGTTACCGGATTTGCCTTTGACGAAGGGTTTGGTTTTTTGTGCGCCGGCGAGGGAATAGGAATTGTCGGCTTTTTCCTGGGCTCTTGCGTGGATGATGGCGGCAGGGGAGCTGGCATCGATCAGGGTGAGTGAGACACCGGTTTTAGGATCGGTGACGGTTTTGCCTTTGGCGGCGGGCATGGCTGGTTTCCTACGTCGTAGAGATTTCCGCAGGGACCGTCGCAGCATGAGGGGAATTTCTGTCCGAGGCAAGAGGGGCAATGAGGATGGAATACCCGATTTTGGGCTGAAATACCCTCGCAGGGTCCTGGGATACCAAAACAGGTGGTGCAAAGCATGTCGATTTTGCCTTCGATTTCGGCTCACTTTTGAAGTGGAACAATTCTAAACTGCGGCCATCGTTTCAACTTGGGGCGCCTGTCGCAACTGGATCTAGCAACTTAAGGATTGTGCAAGTCATTCGTGGGGTTGTATCATCGAGGCTGGCATGCTTCTTGCATTTCTATCTCAATTACTCCTTTAACTCTCTTAATTGATCCTTTATATAAAAAAAAAGATCCTATCGTGATCCTCTATGTGATCCTACAACAACCGTTGTATATCAATCTACTATATCAACTGACGCAAAACACGTGGTGTGTCACATATGTGCGCGCGCGTATACGTGTGTGACCCCCCTACTTTTTCCTGACTTGATACAGTTCATTGATTTTGCTGGCGAGCACCGAGATCACACCCAGGATCACGAAAGGAGCATTATCCTGGCGTTCTGGATCTTTTTCAGCTTGCCTTGGAGCAAAACGCATATTAGACCCTGTTCCTAGAACGTCGAAAGCGACCCGTCTTGGTCGCTTGCTTCTACCCCCGTGCCGAGAAGGATGAAACTATGACCGACGAATCGCTTCCGCGATCAGAATTGGACGAAATCCGTCAACTTGTCAAGAACGACGCTGCGCTGCAGGCTGAGATTAGGGCGTCGGCAGACAAGGCGCTGATCCATCTCGCCCAGCTTAGGACAGCGGGCCGGACCAAGGACAAGCCTTTGCCGTTTACGGCGCGCGGCGTCACGTTTGCCCTCAATCTGTTGCACCCTGACCACCCTGACCGGGGCCTGCAGGTAATCCTGGTCGACGAGACGGGCGTTCCCGACCGCAATTCGGTGATCGCGACATACCGGCCGCAGCAAGGAAACTTGTGGTCCGTATGGGAGCCTGGCCTCGAAGTTGAGCTATCGAAGAAGATCGTCGGCCGATCGCGGCTCTACTACTACCCGGCCGGCGATTCGAAAACCCGCTGGGCATCAAATTATGATCCGGAGGACAAACCGCCGCGAGGCGAAACCACAGGCAACATGAGCAAACGTGACGCCAATAATCAGGCCGCACGCTGGGCAAGGCTCGAACGGGAACGCCAAAAATACGGGAAGGGGGACTGAGATGATGTTTTCCCTCGAAGAAGCAACGATCGACGATATCCGTGATTTGGTCGATGGCGAGCCGGCGGTGCGTGCCGAGATCTATCACGCTGCGCACAAATCCCTTGAGCTGCGCTCGCCGGAGCATCGAGGTTATCACTTCCGTGTGCTGGGCCGGACCTTTGCGATCAAAACCGTGAAGGTTGGGCGCAAGCTTCACCGCGGCGTCTATGAGATCCAAACTGAGGGCGCGATTCCCACGCGGCCTAAGGACGACGAGGAGGGCCGTGGTTATCGCTATGACGAGGGGACTGTAGCCTATCTCACGCGCCACCGTTTGCTGTCGTTCTCGCAGCTTCACGAGGCGATCGCGACGCCGCCGCGCGACCGGCTGCCGGCCGGGCAGCTTGCCGACCGGTTGGCATCGGGTACACGCCAGGAGGTGCTAGAGGCGCCGCGCACCTTGCAGTTGGCAAGTTTGCATCAAGCTTGCCGCGAGACGCTCGGATACTCGCGGGCGGTTTATGCTCAGATCATCGGCGCACGCACGCAGCACACCGTGAAAAATTGGGAGGTGACCAAGAGCCGGGTGCCGGCTGCGGTATGGCCCAAGCTGATCGAGCTGCTAAACGTGAGCAACAGAATGGCAGGCGACACCTCGCATATGAGCGACGAGGAGATCCGGATTGCTTACCGTCGACGTGAAATGATCAAACGCATCGAGCTTGATGCGCTCGGCATGGACCCGCGCCCGAAGATCAGCATTGCGCCGGTATCGACGGCGAAGCGCCCGCTGACACCCGAAGAGGTCCGCGACCGCTCTCCGGACTACCGTTACGGGATACCGGAGCCCTATTGGCGTCGCGCCCAGGAAGAAAACCGCGAGAAAACCGTCTCCGGTGAGGCAGGAGTGGCCGAGTCGGCATCGTCAGGTACGATGACACCCGAGGACGACGGCGACGATGTTACCATTCCATAATGCATGCCCGGAGAGGGCATTTCGGAGGCCGTCTGTATGCTATCTCTCCATGCGATGGTGTCTTGACGCAGGAAGCGTAAAAGCGTAAGGAGAATGACGTTGTCCATTCCAAAGACGCTCATCATCGAATGCAAGCACTGCGGCAAGATGGTTCGCCTGAAGCGTTGGAAGCAGAAATATTGTTCTGTGAGCTGCAGGGTCGCCGCTTGGCAAAAGAGGAAGGCATACAAGCGGAAAAGATATGCATCTATTGCGGCTTCCAGGCGGAAGCCGTCGACCACGTGATACCAGTTGCGCGACAACAATGGAGCAGGCGGTGTAGTCACGGACCATGTGTTGATTCTTGCTCCTCATGTAATGGTTTATTATCCTCCCATGTTTTTCATACATTCAGGCTTAGGCTCGAATTTCTCAGGGGAAAATATGAGCGACGGCGCAGGTTCCTATCTGATCTATGGGACGAAGAAGAGTTATCTGAATTTGGCCCTACGCTTACTCGTTACATCCGAGGTGGGATTATGAAAGATCGATGCGTTGAGGCTAAACTATGGTGGCTTGATAGGATGATCAGACTTCTGGTAAACAGCGCTAAATGACAGAAAGATCAGCGGAAACAGGAAATGGCCTATAGCAACTGGTACGGCAACCTCGCTTTGTGGTCCTACCTCGTGCAGGGGTATTCCGGGCCGCAATGCGCGATCGACGTGCTGCCGATAGCGCCGCGCCGACATGACTGGCCGTCAGAGGGGTCGGGACCGCGTGGGCAAGAATGCTGCGATTGTGTGCTGATGACGCAGCCGCCCGGACCCACGGCAGGCGCGGTCGCGATCCACTACGAGTCGTTTGCGCCGCAGTTCGGGGGTGTCGGGACCGAAGGTGGGAACGGCGGCGATCTGTTATGCGTCACCTCGGATGGATGGATCAAAGCCTTTGCGACCGAGGACGGGGGCCGGCCAGGGCAATTGTACTACTTCGTGGGTCCGGGATTCGGAATGGCCGGTGCGGGTCCGGGCGGCTGGGTGATCAGCGCCCCCGACATAACGCCCGGAGCGTGGAAATCGGTTGTGACGCAGATCGTGCAGTCATATCCGGGGCCATACAAGCCGATGGGACTGCCATCGCCGGCATACACGCGCTACCGGGTCGAGGTGCTTGATGTGCCTCGGCTTACCGCGGGAGGCAACCCGGACACTTTTCAGTCATGGTGTCTGATTTCGGAGCATTACGATACAAGCGATCCATCGACCGCGAACGAGATGGAAAGGTTTGTATTTGGAAAGTATTGGGGGAAGCTGCGTTGGGAGAAGTGGCAGCGCGGCGGGCAGACATCGCAGGGCGCGATCGACCGGGCGCCGGCGATGAGTTTTTGCTATCCGGCGTCCGGCGATGCAGCGGGTGTCATGGCGTTAACTGACGCCCGCACCTATACGAATTTCTGGTCTGATGAGTACTTTCGGGTGTGGCCTGATGCCAGCTGGCCCGGTGAGGTGACGTTGCCATAGGGGGGCGGTGGACAGGCGGTTGCCATCAATCCCCCGGCTGGATCGAGACGACATCGCCGAACGGTCCTTCAACGATGTGACTGGTAGAACCCCATAACACGGGGAACGGCGGAGCCTCGTCGGGGAAGCGAGCGACCATATCGGTGAGCCCGACAAAGCACATGGGGTTGACGTCGTGCTCGTCGAGCCAGGCGAAAACCGGCCGGCAGTCGGTACCACCACCGCCACCGATATTGCGCAGCGCGCCCGGGTGAAGTTCGAGCGTTTCGTCCTGCTCGAATACCTCGACCTTACCAACGGCGGCATCGCAGTAGATCACCGTGCAGCGCTCGGGCCGGACATCTTCGAGGATCGCCTGCAGGTGTCCGCCGGAGTGCATCAGCAAGTCGCTGGTCATCGAGCCTGATGTATCTATCCAGATCGCGATTCCGCCCACACGCTCGGAGCGGAGCGAGGGCAGGACCAGCCCTTGGGCGATGTAGCGCCGGTTGGGCGGGGTCCAGCGATAGTCGGCCTTGGCCATCGAGGAGATAAACCGGCGCAGGACAAGCCAGGGGTTGTCGCGCGGGCGTCTGATGTTGTCGAGGAGCCGATCGGCCCCCCGGGGCATCGAACCGCGCTTCTTGCTGGCCATCTCGGCTTGCAGAGCGGCGATCTTCCAATCCTGCTCGTCCTGCGGCGAGGGTTGATCCTCGCTCTGGCTGTCGGCCGGCGCATCATCGATCTGTGAGGCGCTAGACTGCGGCTGTGATTGCTGGTCGCCTTTCGAGCCGTCGCCTTGTCCACCACCGCCCTTGCTCTTCGATGGCGGCGGTTTCTCGGCCTCGATGATCGCATACACTTGCTCGGCCGCGTGGTCCTTGAAGCGTGGATCATGCTGCGCGCTAGGCGGAAGGGTGAAGCCGGCGTCGAGCATCAGCGGCGTGACGGCCAGCTCGCCGGCGCGGTTCCACATCTCGGCGTCGCGGCCGCGGCGCCGGAACGGGTGGAGGGCTGCGCAACGCATGACCGTGAGCGCCAGCAGGCTTTCGAGATCATCGTTGCTGCTTTGTCGCACGAGCTCGGGCTGGTAGCGCAGCACCGTGCCGTCCGAGGCGAAAGGGCGATCGAGGCTACGGTCTTGTATGGGCGTCAGCCGCATGGCGAGCGCACCGAAGAACGAGGTTGGCGCGCGAGTGCCGTCAGCGCCCTTGCGGGAGCCCGACAGCAGGCCGATCCGAGTCTTGGTGACGATGAGCGCGGCATCGCGATCGATGCGCTCAACGAGCCCCGTAGGGCTCGCCAAGTGCTCGCGGACGTGATCGGCGAGCGAAGTCATTCGTCATTCTCCTCCTTGACGAATCCAAGCTTTACGGCAAGTGCGAAAAGCACGGCGAACGGACTGCCGATGGTAGAAAGCCATACAGTGAGCGCGAAGAGCGCCAATGTGCCAACGGCGGTCGCGAGATATAGGAGCGCGGTCATGCCAGGAACCCCCCTACATCGGCGAGGATTTGCTCGGCCCGCGCGGCGACGTCCTTGCGGACGGTGTCGTTCTTGCGCAGGGTATCGGCATCCTCGAGACACAACTCGGCGCGCAGGCGCTCGGTCATCGCCGCGAGATGGGCGTCACCGGTCATGTTGAGCCGAGGCAGAAGGTCGACGAGTCCGCGCAGGTTTTCGACCAGGCTATCGCGGAAGGGCGCGACCGCCTTTTGGCCTTCGGTGCCTGTCTTCTTGTTCGAGCGTTCGGCTGGCTGGTAGGCGTTGAGCCGTTCGACCATGTGGGCGACCGCCTCGTGCACGCGCTCCCAAAGGTCACGCATTGCCTCGTGCGTAGCGAGCGAAAGCCGCGCTTCGATGTCGTCGCGAATGGATTGTGTGACGGCATCGCCCAGCTCGATCCGGAAGTCTTTGCCTTCGGGAAGCGGGCTGAAACCGAGATCGAACGAGAACGCGCCTTTGACGGCTGCCTTGGTCGGGTACTCGGCCGAATTGAAGAGATCGCCAAGACGCATGCGGGCGGCGGCGACGTGCCGATCGTAATTGGTAACGAACTCATCGACGCCGTCCGACCATTCCTGCCGGACCGCCTTCATCTTCTCGCTGTAGGGGAAGAAATTCTCGGACGGCAGGATGCGGGCGCCGTTCTGCGCCCAGGGCAGGGTTTGCTCCAGATGATAGCGCCGTGCCTCGCCGGCCGCAGTCTCGACTTTGGCGAGCGCGTCCTTGCAGAACAAGAGTCGGCTGAACCTGGTCATGTCGACATCGGCGCCGTGGTTGTCGGCGGTTTCTTTCGCGAGATTGGGATCGCGGCGGGTGGTCGCGCACTTGCCTATGCTGAGGCTTGCGAGCATCGCGCGGTCGGCGATGCGTGGCGCCTGGGTTGTCTCGGTCGAAGTCATTTGCGTCCTCCGTTCCTTCCTTTAATCGTGGCGGCGCATGATGGCGATGGCCTCGCCCGTAATCGCCGCGGCGAAGCATGCGAGAGAGATCGAGCCTAGTGCGATTACAAAATATGCCATGATAGTCACTCTCCTTTCCGCATCTCGTCAGCGGCGAGCCGTCCTGCCTCGGTAAGCTGCAGGCGACCGTCGGGCAGTTGCTCGATCAGTCCCTGCTCAATCATTTTGTCGATGGCCGCGTCGATGATCGCCACCGTGCGCTCGTCGTATTGAGCGCCAGACTCTGCGTCTTGTCTTTTCCTGGCCATTTCGTCCTCCAATTAACGACGCGATGCGTCGCCACGATGATATGGTGTCATACGCCGTATCAATCAACCTTCCTCGGGTAACTCATCCTCAATCATGGCGATCATCGTTTTAAGGTAGCGGGTAATGGCTTGGTTGAGGCAGACCGAGCCGAGGACGTCACCGGTATCGTGATCAATGAGATAGAGTTGCCATCGGCCGCCGCGCTCATCTTCCGGAATGGTGATCATGACGGCGATGATTTCGGCTTTCCGCTTCATGTTGGCACCTTTGAGGTTTTCTTGAGCTTGTCGACGATGCGAGAGGCGGAGGGGCTGGCCTCCCACCATTCTGGCTCGGCCGGCGCGGCGAGACTCTCCTCGACGACGGCGGGTTCAGCCTCTCCGTTCTTCGCCAGGCGCTTGCGCCAGAATTCATCCGAGCGCAATTCGCCATAGGTTCCGGTGACCCATGCTGTCATCGGCTTGGCACCAAGCGATCGCCGGCCATTTGTCGCGGTTGAAGTATCCGTCCGGTAATCCGCCTGGGCCACCCGGCGTAAGGGGCCAAGCCGCAGCTGTCATCAGCGGCATTGGTCCTGTCCCAATAAGTGGCGGCTGCTCCGGTACGCCATATCCGGGCCGGCAATACACCAGCACGCCGTGCTTGAAACCCTCGTCGAAGCTCCAGTCTTGCCCCCATGCAGGCGAAGGGCCGCGCGGAACGCGGCCCAACCCGGTGACCAAGGCGCCTTAGGAGAGGTCACTGCAACAGCGCCTGATGATCACAAGACCAATTTACAAAGGCTTTCGTCGCCTGCAGCGCGCCATCGCGGGCGACCGCATCCTGCACGGTGAGCCAATTGAACTCTGTACCGACGCGCTCGCTGTAGTCGAGCACGGCTTGGAAGTTGCGCTCGGTCGCGCGCCGCGCCAGGGCGCCGCAAAGAGCGAACCGCGCTGAAGGTTCGTCGGGAACCGGAGCGCTCAATGGACTCATCATGATCGTATCGACGCTCGGTAGAGACCGGGCAATTTTGAGGAACGCCATGCATTCGATAGCGGCGCCCTCGCCTACGGTGCCGGCGATGGTGACCATCTCCGTATGTGGCTCGAAGCCCATTTGCACGATCTTCGAGACGCGCTCCCATGAACGGGGATTGGGACTCGAGGCGAGCTTAGGATCGAATTGATGGAGTAGCTCGGGCCGGAACCTGATGAATGCCACGATTTCGGGAAGCACGGTATCCTCGGCGAGCATGCGCTTGCACCAATCGTTGACGTCGGGCACCAACCGAACGCGAGTGAACCGAAGGCTGAGAGCCGCGAGCATCTTGGCGACGCCGCTGCGATCGGTTTCGAGATTGGTAGCGGCCACTTGTGCCCACCCTAACGGCAATTCGCGTTGGCCCGAGCGGTTTTCGAGGACCCACTGCATCATTCCAGCTTGAACCGAGGGCGGCGCCTGACCGATCTCATCCCAAAATAGGACGCCACGGCTATCCGGGTCGGTCGGGAAGAAGTCGGGCACGGCCCAATGGACAGTGTCGTTCTCATCCTTGGGAGGGATATATCCGCCCTTTAGATCGACCGGGTCCATGTGTGAGCCGCGCATCCAATTGCGGCATTCGATCCCGCCGAGTTCTTCGGCGCAGACTTGCGCGATGATCGAACTTTTGCCGATGCCGGGGTTGCCTTCGATGAGGAGCGGGATGCGCGCGTTGATGAAATTCACGAGTACCGGGCGCAGTTGGCTCGGGGTCAGCGAGAGAGAGGGTTGGTCAGCCATTGCTGGGCTCCAATTCGATGCGATCGAGAATGCGCTGCCAGCGCACCGGGTGATTTGCCGCGGCGTCGCTCATAGCGATCTCGATCATTTCACGGATATCCTCGGGTACGAAAACGCTGGCCTCAGCTAGCAAGCCAAGCGCTCCGAGATAGCGGAGATACAGAGGGTCGTTAGGCATGGCCTAATAATCCGGGCTCTCGCCCAAATCGTCCCGATCATATCCGTCGATGTGGTCGGCGTTTCGATCGATCTCGCGATGTCTGATGCTGCGAGCACGCCGAGGTCCGCGCTGGCGCATTAACTTACGAGCCTCTTCTGTTGCGCGAACTCGCACGGCCTTGCGCTCTTGCTGCAATCGATAGGTTCGCTGATAAGGCGTCTCGCCAGGGAGCAGCGGGACGTGAGGTTGTTTGGCCATTCGTCCTCCGGGAGATTAACGACGCGACGCGTCGCCACGATGATATAGATATGATGCGTCGTATCATCAAGCCCCTTTGGTTGACAACTTTCGCGAGACTAGCGTTTGATGCCAGGATGGACAAAACCCTACGACTACGCAGCGCGAAGGCGGTCGCCGAGACGGCGACCAACATCACCCAAATGCTGATCATAGAGGCTAAGGCGGCAACGTGGCGCACTCGCCGGCCGGGTGCTCTTGCCGTCGCGTACCAGGATGCCCTGGATCGGTTTTGGCGGGGCGAGCATGGGATAAAACTTCAAGAGCAACGCGAGCGGTCCGATTTTATCGCGCTCGGCCCGAGGGTGGGATAGGGAATTTTCGCCCGCCGATCCTTGTTATCTGGCTGATCTGATCAGACCAGAAGGGATGAGGATCATGGGGCGAGGATTGTTTGCGACGATGTTGCCCGTGCTCGGGCTCTTGCTTCTATCGGCGCCCGCGGTGCAGGCGCAGGGCTGCTGGTGGTCACCGGAAGGCTTCAGGTGTCATCCGGGCTGGTATCAGCACGAGGGACGCTCGTGGAGCGAACAGGGGTGGCGCGAGCGCGAACATATACGACATGAGGAATGGAAGCGGCGCCACGATCCCGATTGGGCGTGGCGCCGCGGCGGCTGGTAAAATTTAGTCCTGAGTTAGCCGCGCTCGCCCGGCCGCAACGGCGTGGGTGCTGCCGGCGGTGGCGCTAGATATGCCGGTGGCGGCGGCGCAGCGATCTGTGGCGGGGGCGGTGGCGATACAGGCGGCGGTGATGTCATAACGACCGCGGTTGTGGCACCGGTAGCTCCGCCGACGACGGCCCCAATCATACAACCTACGGGAACGGTAATCGGCGCAAATGGGCCGCCGATCGCGCCCATACCGGCGCCGACGCCACATCCAAGAGCGCCGCCACCTAAGAGGCCGGTTCCAGCAACGACGGCAGGATCGGCCGGGCCGCCGGTTGTAAGATCGGTTGGATTTGCGGCACAAGCAGCCAGGGAAAGCGCCAATATAGGCGCTATAAGGAGGGTCTTCATGTTGATGATCTCCAAGAGGGGGGCGGGAAGAGTAGAATAACACAAAAAGGGCGGAGTGTGTCCTAACCCCGCCCCTTCGTTCCTTTCGCTGGTTAAGGGTTAAGGTTGAGTTTCTGAACGCTGGTCGTGATCGTATACGATCAGCCCGTCGCCGTCATCGGTATGGAGTGTATCGGTGCTGACGTCGAACGAAACCGTCAGCAACGGCATTGATACATGGAATGCGTTGTTAAGCACCTCGATCAGATTATTTGTGGTGACGAGGCCAACGATCTGGTTTGCCATGACGGAGCGGCCCGCCAGCGGCACGAGACAATTTTTGGGATCGTTGACGCCGGCGATTGCTTCTCCCGCGGCGTTTGGGAAGCCGCCGATCGGCAGGGCGTAAAGTTGTGGGTCCCCATCGACGAAAAAGACAAAGCGCGCCGGACCGGTATGGCTCCATACTGGGGCGCCGTTGACATTTCCGGTGATAGTGACGGCTGGGCATGTTGCCATTGCGCTGCCTGCCATGCCCATCAAAGGCATGGTTAATGCCGCGGCGGCGGCTATGGTCGATTTAAGTTTCACGGCTTGGGTTTCCCTTCGGTGGTTGGTGATCCTGATAACCCGCAGGATCGGCGGGATGGTTAAGACGGCGGTATCCACAATGCGGTGGCTGCGCTCGCATAGGCATCGAGTATCGCCCGGGCTGCAGCCAATAATTCCTGCCCAACTACGATCGCGGGGGCGGCCGCGAACAGCGACAGCGCGATGACCACACAGACGATCAGGAATAGCCAGAAGGCTGCATTTCCGTCATCGTGGGGCATGCTGGACCTCCTTTTATGGAAGCGGCGCCGGCCCCTGGCCGACCTTAGGAGGACAAAGGAGGATTATCGAAAAGGCCATGTGTGGGTGCGGCGGAGAGGACAGATACCACTTGAAGCTCATCTGCCATATCTGCCGGCTTCCGTCATATTTGTCTGTGACGAAGCCCATTGGGGGTTCGCCGGAGTTGTCGTATGCGCCAGCATAGTCGGTATCGGTCCAATCCAATTTCGCCTGGCAAAGCGGACGCTGCATTAAGCCATCAGCTGCCGGCGGGAATAGAGTCTTGGGGACAGGAATGGTGACGTAGCCGTAGGGCTCGGGATGATCGCCTTCGAACACAAAAATGTGCACGAGACCGTTGGTCCACCATCCGCCCGTGGTCACGATGCCATTGTCGACACCATCATAGGCGAGAACCTGGCACCCCGTGACGGGGCCGAGGAGGCTGTTCTGTGAGACTGCGGCGCAGTTTTGCGCCATGGCTTTCGCCGGCAGTAAGCCAAGCGATAAGAAGAACAGGACCAGGATGGCGATTAAAGATCGCTCCCCCGTTGCGGGCGTTTTCATGGTTGATATTCCTGACATAAATAAGCTACTACGTTTTTAAAGGGGGAAGAAATACAAAGTACTTTTCCAGATGTTATAGGAATACCATTACGAAAAAGGTAGTTACTTGGATACTGATATATATTGTCTCCGCTCAAATTTAATATAAACGACAATCCGGCAATGTATGCAGGAAATAACGATACGATCATGACTCTTCCTCCGGTTTAGCTTTCCTCTTACGGCCACGGCGCCCGCGAATGCTCATAGCGTTACTAAGAAAGGAATGCTTCTCGCCGGGCCACAGCGCGCGCTGTCGCCCAAAGGTGCGTTCGATCGAAGCTTCGTCGTATGCCCTGGCCATCTCGGGTGTGATGCGGATATGTCGCGGCCCGTTGAGGGCGGCCTCGATCAGCGCTAGCTCCTGCTCGCGGGTCATGGGCGTCTATAGCTTCCTGGTGGGCATCAGCATGCCGATAAAAAAGACCACGGTGGCTATCCACCCAAGCTCTATCATAATTATCCACAGCAACGTTTCTTCCATTCACGGGTCCTCCTCCTCGCGGTAGGCATAGCCCAGAAATGGGCCGTCGCCGGCGTATACCTTCACCGCGAAACGGTCGCTTGCGATCGTGGTCCCTCCGGTTGCCATGTGGATCGGCGTGATTTTGTAGGACCAGGGGAAACCCCTGCGGCCCCATGGGAAATAGATCTTGATATCTCGGGCCGCGTCTTCGGCGCTGTGATACTGCCGCTGGGGGCTGTTGGTGATGGTGATAGTCATATCGGGGAGCCTCCATGGGGGGCCTCGCACCCCCCTTGCCGTCATGGTCGGTGCCTTGGCGGGAAACATGGCGCCCCTGATACACCGCATCAAGAGGCGAGGTTGAAAAATTTGGGTAGATACGATAATAACCCATGTCATGAACATGCAATGTATGATGGTAACGACCAAGAACGATCTCCGAGCGTGGGCTTCACGGATGGGGCTCACGCCGACGACGGCGGCCCGCGCTTTGGGCCTCACTCAACCAGGCTTTAACGCCAAGCTTTACGGTACGCGACCGATCGATCGCCGGACCGTCCTGCTGGCCGCCTACTACGAAGCTGATCCCAAGAATGCCGAGCGAATCTTGACGTCGGCAGAGCAGGAGGAAGAGCTCGTCCCATGATTAAGATCTACCGCGGGCTACTCGCCACCGCGCTGCTGCTGTCCTTTGTCGGCTCGTGTCTCGGGCAGACATCGGGGATGCGGCCGGAACAATTTATAGCCCAAAACTGGGCCTGGTCTGGTGCGCAGACGCAGGCTCCGTGTCCACTGACCGACGCCGCGACGATCACGGTCAGCGCGCAAAATTGCGGCGCCAACGGGACCTTTGCCGCCACGATCGCCGGCACGACGATGACCGTGACCGGGTCACCGATAGCCAACTTGCAGGTTGGAGCGCAAATCTCGGGCGGTGCCGTTCCCACCGGCACCTTTATCACCGCGCTCGGAACGGGGACCGGTGGCGCCGGAACCTACACAATCAACAGATCACTAAACGCCGCGGTCAGCGCAACCCTGACAGCGACCTATTCGACCGCGATAAACCGAGTGACGCTCGGCGGCAATCGCACGCTCGCCTTCCCGGGCGATCTCTTGCCCGGAAATTTCGCCATCTACGAATTTACACAGGACGCTACCGGATCACGCGGCCTGGTCTTTGGCGCAGGATATCAATTCCCCCTCCAAACAGTGCCCGTTCAGTGCGGTGTCTCGGTCACCCAAAACTGCATCAGCACTACTCCGGGAGCTATCGACGCCATCAGTTGCTATTCAACCTCCACGAGCGTCTACCGATGCGGATATGTCCTTACGAATGAAGGAGCGCCAATCTATACCATAACCTCTTCCGCTATCGGCGGAGATTGCGGCTCCGTCTCCTCCTGTGCGTCTACAAGCATAACCGCATCTCTGAATGATACATTTTTTGCTTTAATCACATTCTGCGATAGCGCAACGGGCTGCGCCCTAAATCAAGGCGGCACCAGAACAACTACAATCTCAAGCCTTACAAAGTCGTCAGGGACCGCTGTAGTTGGCACTTGCACACAGCTAACTGGCGCTACCGCACTCGATACCACAACATCAAATCTAGCGGAGCGTGGGTTTCTTTATGCCTGCAAAGTTACCACGGGAGGGACGCTTGTACTTACCGCGGCGCTGTCTGCGTCATCTGGACATGTCCAAGTGTCAACATTCTCGGTAGCAGGGATAACTACCGGAAGCTATGACGATGGTAAAGGTAATGGGAATAGCAGCGCGACAACATATAATATATCAACTAACGGAGCCATAACACAAAGCTCCGAATTTATAGTGAATGCTTTGTTTACGGCTTCCGGAGGAAGCCTCCCAACCAATGCATCGGGATACACAGCCATAAACTCAGCGGCGACAAGCGGAATGAATATCCTGCTACAATATCAGGTATCGGGCGCATCTGGAACAACGCCTAATGCGAGCGGCAATTGGGGGGCCGGGTCTACTCCCGGCGCCGCTATCATAGCAGGAGTATTTCATCCTTGATGATTCTCCGCATCCTAATCGCGCTGGCTATTATCACGGCATGGCCGGCGAGCGACACCGAAGCATGGCTCGCGGGCGGCAGCAGCATCCTGGCTTCGGGACCGCTCGGCTCCGGGGGTCTTGTCTCTCATAACATAGCGGCGTCTGGTGCCGCCTATTCAGCCACCTCGATCAACATGTGGGCCGTCGGCGGCGGCCGCATGGCGACGAGCGGGCACACGCAATATCTCTGCTACTTCGATACCGCTCTACACCTTCGGTTTCTCAGTCGTGACATCACGACCAATGCCGTGACCACTTACGCTGACGCCGGCTTACCGCTGCCGCTCAACGACGATGCGCACCGAGTTTGCACGATAGCCATTGATAATAATGGGTTCATTCATCTGTCCTATGGTAATCACGACGATCAGTTGATCTATTTTAGAAGTAATGCGGCAAATAATCCTACGGCTTTCACCGCCAGGACTATGTTAGGCGGCTCA
>Ga0126378_10001545_pt1 | contig 17091 bp, 15 predicted proteins | sample PanSoiMetPlot_23_FD_92587 | JGI IMG/M metagenome (GOLD analysis project Ga0126378, IMG submission 92587) | Tropical forest soil microbial communities from Panama - MetaG Plot_23 | ecosystem: Environmental > Terrestrial > Soil > Tropical forest > Bulk soil | place: Panama | collected 2016-02-17
AGGCGCTCCATGACGCCGCCCAGATGCAGGCCTCCCATCACCGCATGAATCGGGAGATCCGGGAACAGGCGCCGGACCTCGGTACAGACATTGACGATCCCCGCATGGGAGCAGGCGCTGAAGACGACCAGCCCCCGTCCGCGGATATGGACCGCCAGGAAGCGTTCGTCCATGAGGTAGGGATCCGGCTGCCAGGAGGATTGGCTGTTGGGCCGGCAGAGGTGGTCGGTGCGGCCCTTCTCGAAGGCGCTGACGCGGGGAATCTCGCCGCTGTAGTAGAAATGGCCGTCCAGCAGAAGCCGGGCGGCCGAATCGTTGACGACCGTGGCGCCGAGAGCCTCCATCTCGCGCGGCGTGGGGACATTGGCAACCGGCACGATCTGCCCGCCGCCGAGCTTCACCGCCCGCTCGTTAAACATGCCGGGATTGACATGGATCGTCGGGTGGCCTCCGCCCTTGGCGATGGCATCGAGGGCAGTGAGCAGGGCGCCCATATGATCCCAATGGCCATGGGTGATGGCGATCGCCTCGATATTGCCGAGGCCGATGCCCAGATTGGCGCAATTGCGCAGGAAGGTCGTGCCCTCCGGACCGGTATCGAACAGTATGGCATGCCTTGCATTGCCGAGCGTCGAGCGAAGCCGGAGGCCGAAGCCCAGATTTGCCGAGAGCAGAGTCTCGCCGGAGAGGACGGTGGCGCCGCCCAGGAGGACATTGGCGAATTCGGAGACGGCGAACATGGTCTTGCTAACATAGTCGTCGCTGACATTGTCGGTCAGCACATCGACGATCAGGGTGTCCAGGGGCTGAAGAGCGCCCTGGGGTGAGCCGCTTTCCACCATCACATCCTTCCGATCATGGCTCGCCTTAGTCGAGGGCGGAATCGAGAAGCTCGAGGGCGCGCTCCAGAGCAGCGGAGCGCACCGCCTGGCGGTCCCCGTCGAAATGCTGGCGCTCGACCCGCGTATCCCGGCCCTTGGCCGCCAGCGCCAGATAGACCAGTCCCACGGGCTTGCCTGGCGCCGCCCCGCCCGGCCCGGCGATGCCGGTAACGGAGATGGCGATATCGGCGCGGGAATGAGCCAAAGCCCCATCCGCCATGGCGCGGGCGACCTGAGCGCTGACGGCGCCGTAATGCTGGAGGAGCTCGGCAGAGACGCCGAGCAATTCGATCTTCGCCTCGTTCGAGTAGGTGACGAAGCCGCGCTCAACCACGTCCGAAGAGCCGGCAATGTCGGTGAGACGCGCGGCCACCATGCCACCGGTGCAGGATTCCGCCGTCGCCAGACGGCGACCTGCCTTCCGATAGCGGTCGAGCAGGGCGGTAGGATCGCTCATGGCTCGTTCCTTGCTACAGGATCACCGTTAAAAATCTCCCGTCACAGGGCCACGGTCGCCGTGGCCTGGGCAGCGATGCCCTCGCGCCGGCCGGTGAAGCCGAGACCCTCGGTGGTGGTTGCCTTTACGCTGACCCGGGAGGGCTCGAGGCCCAAGATCTCGGCGATGCGCGCTACCATGGCGGCGCGATAGGGTCCCACCTTGGGCCGCTCGCAGATGACAGTCACGTCGAGGGAAAGCAGGCGCCCGCCGCGGTCCGCCAGCAGGCTCGCGGCATGAGCGAGAAAGCGGCTCGAATCCGCACCGCGCCAGCGCGGGTCGCTGGGCGGGAAATGCTGGCCGATATCCCCGGCACCGATGGCGCCCAGAATCGCATCGGTCAGAGCATGAAGGCCGACATCGGCGTCCGAATGCCCCTCCAGCCCTTGGTCATGGGGAACGGCGATGCCGCAAAGCATGACTTGGCTGCCGGGCCCGAAGCGATGCACGTCATAGCCATTGCCGCAGCGTATGTCGGCGGCGGGCGCCAGCAGGCGCTCGGCCCGGCCGAGATCGGCCTCCGTCGTCACCTTGAAGTTCTCCTCAGCTCCCTGCACGAGGCCCACGGCAAGCCCCGCCGCCTCGGCAACTGCGGCATCGTCGGTCAGTTCCCGACCCGCGGCCGCGCGATGGGCGGCCAGGATCTCGTTGTAGCGGAAGGCTTGCGGGGTCTGGGCGCGCCAGAGGGCATGGCGATCAACTGTCTCCACGATCAGCCCCTCCGCTCCGCGTTTGATGGTATCGGCGACGGGGAGGGCGGGAATGGCGCCGGGCGTTGCGGCCAGCGCATCGACCATGCGCTGGATGAGGCCGGCATCTGCGAAGGGCCGCGCCGCGTCATGGATCAGCACCCGCGCCGGCCTCACCTCGCCAAGGCTCTCCAGGCCAAGGCGCACCGAGTCCTGCCGCGTGGCACCGCCCTCGACCGGAGACAGGAGAGCGAGGCCGCGAGCGGCCTCCTCGTAGAGCTCGAGATCGTCGCGATGGATGACCACGCGCACGGCATCGATGGCGGGGTGCCGGGCGAAGGTCTCCAGGCTGTAGCGCAGAACCGGACGGCCAGCGAGCGGTAGATATTGCTTCGGCAGGGCGCCCCCCAGGCGATACCCCCGGCCGGCGGCGACGATCAGTGCCGCGGTTTCGACGGACGGCATGTCGGCGGGAGGGATCCGGATGCGAGCATGGGGGCGAGCGTAGTGCTCCGGACCAAGGCTTGCCAAGCGGGCTTTTTCTCTGTAGCGCTTCGCCCATGCTGCTCCAGATTGTCGCCATACTATCGCTGCTGCCGGCGAGCCTGCTGCTGCTGCGCGCGCGCCCGCAACGCGACCCACTGTTCTGGCTCGCTCTCGCGCTCGCCGTGGTCGGGCCGACGGTGCTGGTGGCGGTGCAGAATGCCGGCGGTTGGCTGCCGAGCCTTTCCGGCGCGCTCTGGGTCAGCGTGGCGGCGGCGATGATCCTTTTCGCCCTGGTCGCCGTCCTCAACGAGACCGCCTGGCGCCTCCTGCCGCTGCTCGCGATCTATGCGGTGGTCATGGGGATCGCCGGCGCGATCTTCGAGGCCGTGCCAAGGGAGCATCTGCCGCCTGTGAGCTCGGCCGCCTGGCTCGACCTGCACATCGTCGTCTCGATCGCCACATATGGGCTTGCCACCGTGGCCGCTGTGGCGGGGATCGCGGTGCTGCTCCAGGAGCGGGCCTTGAAGCAGAAGCGGAGCAGCCCGCTGCTCCAGGGGCTGCCGGCCGTGGCCGAGGGCGAGCGGCTGTTCACCTCGCTGCTCGCCGCTGCCGAGGTGGTGCTGGGCGTGGGCGTGCTGAGCGGTATGGCGACCCAATATCTCATGTCGGGACGCCTGCTGGTCCTCGACCACAAGACTCTCTTCTCACTCCTTGCCTTCGTCGTCATCGGCCTGCTGCTCTGGCTCAATTGGAGTACGGGCCTCAGGGGCCGGCGGGCCTCGCGATTCGTCCTCGCCGCCTATCTGCTGCTGACCCTGGCCTATCCCGGGGTCAAATTCGTCAAGGATGTACTGCTATCCTAGGCTGAGGGGTTGAATTCGGGGGGATAGGAATGGGGCGGCGCGGACGGGTCCTGCTGGTGATCGGCGGTATCATCGCAGCGTTTCTCGCCTATGAGATCGCCACCTATTTCGTCGCCTATACCGACGACGCCTATGTCCGCACGGATCTGGTGGCCGTGGCGCCAGAGGTGACGGGCCCCATCATCGAACTCTATGTCCACGACAACGAGCCCGTCAGAAGGGGTGATCCGCTTTTCACCATCGATCCGGTTCCCTTCCGCCTCGATGTCGAGCAGCGTCAGGCGGAGATCAGCGAGGCCAAAGCCCAGATCATCGCCGATGAGCATGCCGTGACCATGGCCCAGGACCGCCTCAGGGCAGCGAACTCGGCCTTCGTCTTTGCCCGCGCGACCCAGGCGCGCTATGCGAGCCTGAACAGCTCGGGATTCATGCCGCGCCAAAGCCTGGACCGGGTGACCAATGACCTCCATGGGGCCAATGATTCGCTGGCAGCCGCCCAGGCCGGCGTCGCCCAGGCCGGTTCGGTCAAGGCGATGCACGAGGCTGCCCTGGCCCTCGCCGAGGCCGAGCTGGGAACGGCCCAGTGGCGCCTCTCCCGCACCCAGGTGATCTCACCGACCGACGGACGCATCAACAACCTGACGGTCCGGATCGGCGATACCGCGACGGTCAACATCCCGATCATCGGCATATTGGACGCCCATGCCTGGCGCATCATCTCGAACTACAAGCAGTACTATCTGCGAGTCCTCAAGCCCGGCGACCGGGTCTGGGTCTGGCTCGATTCCGACCCCTGGCACGTTCACCGCGCCCATATCGGAAGCCTGAGCCAAGGCATCAATCGCGACCCCAATGCATCGATGCTGCTGCCCTACGTGGCGCCCACGACAGACTGGATCCGCCTGCAGCGCCGCTTCCCGGTGACGATCTATCTCGACGAGCCGCCGCCCGGTGGCGAGCTATTCATGGGCGCGGATGCTCGCACCGTCATCTTCTCCCACTGAGGCAAGGGGCCCGTGATGGCATGCCGTTGATTCCGGAATCATGAAAAGCTGGCAACTCCTCCCGGCTTCCTGGAATGAGGTCATCCTCTTTTCCTTTGCCCAGCTGGGAGGTGTGTGGCAGGAGTTGGCGTCGGTCGGCCTCACCGGCCCCCGTGCGCGCATGGCGACCATGCTGGCGCTCTCGACCTGCCTGTCGACCGTGGCGGCGCTCGCGCTGCGACTGGACTATGTCTGGTGGGCGGCGATCAGCGGTTATATGTGTCTGCAGGCGACGACACCCAGCTCGTTTCAGCGCGCCGCCTTGCGCGTCATCGGCACGGTCGCAGGCGCCATTCTCGGCTTCGTCGTTACGCCGTGGCTCGCCTATGACCATGTCGCGGGCTCGCTCTTCATCTTCACCATCGCCACCTTCGGCGTCCTCGGCTACATGCTGAGCGCCCACGCCTTCGCCTGGCTCTTCGCCGCCATCACGACCAATCTCATCGTCCTCGCCTCGCTGCAGGATCCGACCCAGGCCTATCACACGGCCTTCTATCGGACGGCCGAGGTCGTCGTCGGGTCAATCGTTGCCCTGATCGTCGCCTACGCTCTGGCGCCCGAAACCGGGCCTGCTGCGACACCGGCGCCGGGCTGGTCCCAGGTCTGGGGAAGGGACTGGCCCAAGGTCCTCCACGCCTTGCGCTGCGGCTTGACGGTCATGTTGCTGCCCTGGGTCTGGGGATGGCTCTACCTGCCGAGCCTGCCCCAGATGTCGGTCACGGTCGCTATCATCATGGCGGCACCCGCCTTCAGCGACGATCCTCTGGTGAGCGGTCGGCGGGTGCTGATGCAGTCTCTGCAGAGGGTGCTCGGTTGCTTCCTGGGCGGGGTCGTCGGGTTGGCGCTGATAGCATTCTCCGTAACCGAGTTCTTACCCTGGTTGGCGATGCTTGGGATCAGCGTCTGGGTCTGCGGCTATGTGCAGACGAGCAGACAAGGCGTGGGCTATGTCGGGACCCAGGCCGCGCTTGCCCTGATCATGACCTTGGTCCAAGGCTGGATGCTGCCGGGGAGCATCTTGCCGGGTTTGGAGCGCTTCGGCGGCATGATGGCGGGCCTCGGCATCCTGATGCTCGTGTCCCTCCTCTTCTGGCCCACAGCCCCGTCATCGCTGCCTACGCCCAAAGGCGTAACGCCGGCGTAATTTCCTATTGCACCGCAGCAGAGCCGGGGTAAAATTGCTCATCACTTGGGCACCACTGGTTTTTGCCTAAAAAATGAGCATCGCTATTGGACCTATCCGACTCGAGGATCCGGTCATTCTTGCCCCCATGTCGGGCGTGACCGATCTGCCTTTCCGCCGTCTGGTGAAGCAGAACGGGGCGGGGCTCGTCGTGTCTGAAATGATTGCCAGCCAGGCGCTCATCCGCGAGTCGCGCAAATCCCTGCTGATGGCCGAGACCTGCCCGGAAGAACTCCCGATGGCGGTCCAGCTCGCGGGCTGCGAGCCGGGCGTGATGGCCGAGGCGGCGAAGCTGAACGAGGATCGCGGCGCCGCCCTCATCGACATTAATTTCGGCTGCCCGGTGAAGAAGGTGGTGAATGGCCATGCCGGCTCCTCGCTGATGCGCGACGAGATGCATGCGGCGCGGATCCTGGAGGCGACGGTGAAGGCCGTCGCGCTGCCGGTCACGCTCAAGATGCGCACCGGCTGGGACCATGCCAATCGCAACGCCCCGCGTCTTGCCCGCATTGCCCAGGACTGCGGCATCAAGATGATCACGATCCATGGCCGTACGCGCTGCCAGTTCTACGACGGCAGCGCCGATTGGGCGTTCGTGCGCGAGGTGAAGGAAGCCGTCGCACTTCCCGTCGTCGTCAATGGCGACATCGTCGATCTGGCGGGCGTGCGGCGCGCGCTGACCGAATCCGGGGCCGATGGGGTGATGATCGGGCGCGGCAGCTATGGAAGGCCCTGGTTCCTGCGCCAGGTCATGCATTTCCTGGGCAAGGGCGAGGTGCTGCCCGATCCCTCGATCACCGTGCAGCACGCGATCATCCACGCGCATTACGATTCGATGCTGAGCCATTACGGCATCGCCAGCGGGCTTCGCATCGCGCGCAAGCATGTGGGATGGTACAGCAAAGGGCTGCCCGGCTCGGCGGAGTTCCGCGCCGGGTTCAACCGCATCGATGATCCGACCGCGGCGAAAGCGGCTATCGACGATTTCTACCGGCCGCTGCTGGAACGGATGGCCGCCTGATGTCCGCGACCGCTCCGGCGCTGGTCTTTCCGCCGCTGGCGGTAGTGGATGGCAATCAACTGCTGCAGTCCCTGCCGCTGCCGGTGCTGGCACTGGATGGCGAGAACCGGATCCGTTTTGCCAATGCGGCAGCGGCGCAGTTCCTGGGATTGGCACCTCTGGGGCGCCTGCTCGTCGACATCTTTCCCGCAGATTCGCCGCTGTTCACGCTCCTGGCGCAGGCCCGCGTCGAGGGCACCAGCGTCGCCGATCGAGAGATGGCAATCGAAGCGCCCGCTTTGGGGCGGCGGCTGATCGCGGTGGATGTGGCGCCGATCCCGGACCGGGAAGCCTGGCTGTCGCTCACCCTGCAGGAGCGCTCCTTCACCGGCCGGCTGGACGAGGCACTGACGCGTCGGGGGGCGACCCGCGCCATGGGAACGCTGGCTGCCGTGCTTGCCCATGAGGTGAAGAATCCGCTCTCCGGGGTGCGTGGCGCAGCGCAGCTACTGGAGCCTGGGCTCGATGAGGCGGGACGCAGCCTGACCCATCTCATCTGCGAGGAAGTGGACCGGGTGGTGGCGCTGGTCGACCGCATGGAGAGCTTCACCGATGAGCACCCCATCGAGTTCGGCCCCGTCAACATCCATCGGGTGCTGGACCATGTCCGCAAGATCGCCGAGGCGGGGTTCGCGCGGCGCAGGCGGTTCGTCTGCGACTACGATCCCTCTCTGCCGCCGGTGCTGGGCAACCGCGATCTGCTGGTGCAGCTCTTCCTCAATCTGGTGAAGAACGCCGCCGAAGCCACGGAGGAGGGGAGCGGCGTCATCACCCTTTCGACCCGCTATCAGGTTGGCCTCAAGCTGTCGGAGCCCGATGGCGGCCGGCGCTATCTCCCGCTGATGATCACCGTGCAGGACAATGGCTCGGGCATACCCGATGCCCTGCGTCATTGCCTGTTCGATCCCTTCGCCTCGGGCAAGCCGGGCGGCAAGGGCCTCGGCCTCGCCTTGGTGGCGAAGCTGGTGGCCGATCACGGTGGGCTGATCGAGCTTGCGAGCGAGCCGCGGCGCACGCAGTTCCGCGTACTCCTGCCGAAAGCCGCGGAGGAGGAGCAGGCATGAGCGAAGCCACGATATTGGTTGCCGACGACGATCGCGCGATCCGCGTCGTCCTGGATCAGGCCCTCGGCCGATTGGGCTATCAGGTTCGCAGCACCGACAAGGCCGCGACCCTCTGGCAGTGGATCGGCAATGGGGAGGGGGACCTCGTCATCACCGACGTGGTCATGCCCGACGGCAATGGCCTCGACCTCATCCCCAGTATCCGCAAGCGCCGGCCGGACCTGCGCATCATCGCCATGAGCGCCAAGAACACGCTGCTCACGGCGGTGCGCGCGGCTGAACGCGGCGCCTTCGATTATCTCGCGAAGCCCTTCGACCTCAACGAACTGATCGGCCTGGTGCAGCGGGCGCTGAGCCGCGCCGAGCCGGCGGAGCCCACGGAACCGGCAGCGATCGCCGAAACCCTGCCGCTCATCGGTCGGTCGCCCGCTATGCAGAACATCTATCGCGTCATGGCGCGATTGATGGCGACCGACCTGACAGTGATGATCTTCGGCGAATCCGGCACGGGCAAGGAGCTGGCCGCCCGCGCGTTGCACGACTACGGCAAGCGCCGGCGCGGGCCATTCGTCGCCGTTAACATGGCAGCGATTCCCCGCGAACTGATCGAGAGCGAGCTCTTCGGCCATGAAAAGGGCGCTTTCACGGGGGCCGTGGCCCGCGGTGTCGGGCGTTTCGAGCAGGCCGCAGGCGGTACACTCTTCCTGGACGAAATCGGCGACATGCCGCTGGAGGCCCAGACCCGGCTCTTGCGCGTGCTTCAGCAGGGCGAGTTCACCACCGTCGGCGGGCGGATTCCCATCAAGGCGGATGTGCGCATCATCGCCGCCACCCATCGCGACTTGCGCCAGGCGATCCGCCAGGGCCAGTTTCGCGAGGACCTCTTCTACCGCCTGAACGTCGTGCCGATCCGCCTTCCGGCACTGCGCGAGCGCAGCGAGGATATCGTCGAGCTGGCGCGCCATTTCCTGGCGGTCGCCGCACCATCCGGCGAGACGCCCAAGACCCTGGACGCAGCCGCCCAGCAGCGCCTGCGCGAGCACAGCTGGCCGGGCAATGTCCGCGAGCTGGAAAACCTGATGCGCCGGATAGCCGTGCTCTATGGTCAGAACGTCATCGACGCCGAAATCATCGATATCGAACTGGCCGGAGCCTCGCCTTTGGCGGGGGAGGAAGGCCAGCCCCGGAACGAATCCCTCTCCGAGGCGACGGAGCGGCATCTGCGCCAGTACTTCACCGCGCACCGGCCCGGCCTGCCCTCCAGCGGGCTCTATGAGCGCATCCTCAGGGAGGTGGAGCGCCCGCTCCTCGGCATCACGCTCGAGGCCACCCGCGGCAACCAGATCAAAGCCGCCGAGCTGCTGGGAATCAACCGCAATACCCTGCGCAAAAAGATCCGCGAATTGGATATCGAAATCTCCCGTGGCGTAAGCTAAGCTGTGGCTTTCGTGCCACAGGTGGCAGGATTTCTGGTGGCGGATCGGTCGTGGCTGTGACTTCAGCGGATTGGGCGGGGCAGTTCGTCCGTCGCCAAGTGGCATGGGCGCGCCGCATCGGCCTGGAGCGCAAGCTGGCGATCGCCTTGCTTGTGGCCGCCATCGCCTCGGGGCTGACGACCTATAGCGTGCTGACCGGCAGCTTCGGCGCGGCCCAGGGCCAAAACCGGATGGCTGCCATCCTGCTGCTGATCGATCTGGTCGTCCTGCTCCTCCTGGGCGTCCTTCTCGCCCGCCGGCTGGTCACCCTCTGGATCCAGCGCCGCCGGGGCCTCGCCGGCGCCCGGCTCCATGCCCGGATGGTCCTGCTCTTCGGGATCGCCGCCATGACCCCGACGATCATCGTGGCGATCTTCACCACGCTGTTCGTCAACTTCGGCATCGAAGCCTGGTTCAGCCAGCGCGTGAACACCGCGGTCGACGGAGCGAAGTACGTGGCGCAAGCCTATCTGCAGGAGCATCGGCAGCGGCTGAGCGATTCGGCCCTCGACATGGCGGCGGGGCTGCGCAACAACGGCTTCCTCAGCTTGAGCCAGCAGCAACTCGACCAGGTCCTTTCGGCCAACGCATGGGTGCGCCAGCTCGACGAAGCCGCGGTCATCGACGGTCGGCGCCAGATACTGGCCAATGCCGGCGCCAACCTGCTGCTCGCCTATGATCTCGATCTGCCGGACTGGGCCTTCAACCAGGCGCGGCGCGGCCAGGCCCTGGTGCTGCCGAGCCCCACGGGTGACCGGGTGCGGGCATTGGTGCAGCTCGATCCGGTCACCGATACCTTCCTCTATGTCGGACGGCTGGTAGACCCGCAGGTGCTGTCATATGTCCAGGACGCAACCGGCGCGGCGGCGGCCTATCAGGATCTCGACCACCGGCGCTCGGGCGTGCAGATCACCTTCGCCTTCATCTTCGTCGTCGTGGCGCTGCTGATCCTCTTCGCCTCGGTCTGGATCGCGCTCGTCTTCGCCTCACATCTGGTGCGTCCGATGGGCCTCCTCGCCGATGCGGCGGAGCGGGTTCGCAGCGGTGATCTCTCCGTCCGGGTCGCCGAGGGACCGCCCGGCGACGAGGTCGGAAGCCTCAGCCGCGCCTTCAACCGGATGACGAGCCAGCTCCAGAGTCAGCGGCGCGAGCTGATCGATGCCAATTCGCAGCTCGATCAGCGCCGGCGCTTCACCGAGCTGGTGCTCTCCGGCGTCTCCGCCGGGGTCGTCGGCATCGATCACGAGGGCCGCATCGAGCTGCCCAACCGCTCGGCCTGCGAGCTCCTCAGCGTCGATCTCACCGCCCATGTCGGCGAGCGGCTGCAGGACCTCGTGCCGGAGATGGCGGAGCTGCTCGACGAGGCGATCGCGGCTCCGCAGCGCCCTTTCGAGGCGCAGATCAATGTCGAGCGCGCCGGGCAGACCCGTAACCTCCTGCTGCGGGTGAGCGCGGGGCGCGGAGAGGGGGAGGGCCACCGCTTCGTCGTCACCTTCGACGACGTGACCGAGCTTCTGGGCGCCCAGCGCAAGGCGGCCTGGGCCGACGTCGCCCGGCGCATCGCCCATGAGATCAAGAATCCGCTGACGCCGATCCAGCTCTCGGCCGAACGTCTGAAGCGCAAGTATCTGCGGCAGATCACCGACGATCCGGCGACCTTCCAGGTCTGCACCGATACCATCGTGCGACAGGTCGGTGACATCGGGCGCATGGTGGACGAGTTTTCCGCTTTTGCCCGCATGCCCGCCCCGGTGATGCTACGCGAGAACATCGTCGAGCTCTGTCGCCAGTCGCTCTTCCTGCAGCAGAGCGCCCATCCCCAGATCGCATATCACGTGAATCTTCCACAGACGCCACTGCTGCTGGATTGTGACGCCACGCTGGTCGGTCGCGCAGTGACCAACCTGCTGCAAAATGCCGCCGATGCGATCGATGGCCGCCTCAGCGATCAGCCCGGTGGGCCGGCCGGCGAAATCTGGCTGACGCTTGGCATGCAGAAGGGCGAGGCCTTCATCCTGATCGAGGACAACGGGCGCGGCTTGCCGAAGGTCGAGCGCTACCGTCTCACCGAGCCCTATGTCACGACGCGGGCGAAGGGGACCGGTCTCGGCCTCGCTATCGTCAAGAAAATCATGGAGGACCACGGCGGCAATCTGATATTGGACGACCGACCCGGTGGGGGGGCTTCGGTCAGGCTGATTTTCGTGAACCGGCCGGCGGCAATGGAAGAGGTCGCCGCTACCGGTACTCGAACGAGGTTGTTCAAGGCTCATGGCGCGTGACATTCTGATCGTCGACGATGAGGCGGATATCCGCCTTCTCATCGCCGGCATTCTCAAGGACGAGGGCTACCAGACCCGCGAAGCGGCCAACAGCGATGGCGCGCTGGAGGCGATCCGCGCCCGCCGTCCGACCATGGTCGTCCTCGATATCTGGCTTCAGGGCAGCACGCTCGACGGTCTGGAGACCCTCGAGGTCATAAAGCGCGAACATCCGAGCCTGCCCGTCGTCATGATCAGCGGGCACGGCAATATCGAGACAGCGGTCCAGTCCATCAAGCTCGGGGCCTATGACTTCATCGAGAAGCCCTTCAAGGCCGATCGTCTGCTGCTGATCGTCGAGCGCGCCATGGAGGCCGCGCGCCTGCGCCGCGAGAACGAGGAGCTGCGCAGCCGCGCCGGACTGGAATACGAGCTCTTGGGCCAGTCGCCGGCGGTCAACCATTCTCGCCAGCAGATCGAGCGGGTGGCGCCCACCGGCAGCCGCGTGCTGATCGTCGGCCCGGCCGGCTGCGGCAAGGAGGTGGCGGCCCGGCTCCTGCATCTGCTGTCCAAGCGGGCGAGCGGGCCCTTCGTCGTCATCAATTGCGCGGCCATGCGCGCTGACCGGCTGGAAGTCGAGCTCTTCGGCAGCGAGAGCCTCGGCGAGCGGGCCGACGGCCCGACCAAGGTCGGAACGCTGGAGCAGGCCCATGGCGGCACGCTGCTTCTCGACGAGGTCGCCGATATGCCCATCGAGACCCAGGGCAAGATCGTGCGGGTGCTGCAGGAGCAGACCTTCGAGCGTGTCGGCGGCGCCACGAGGGTGGAGGTGGATGTCCGCGTCATCGCCTCGACCAACCGCGACCTGACCGAGGAGATGCAGGCCGGCCGCTTCCGTCAGGATCTGTTCTACCGGCTCAATGTCGTTCCTATCCGCATGCCGAGCCTGCGCGAGCGCCGCGAGGACATTCCGCTGCTGCTCGATCACTTCATGCGCCGCTCCGCCGAGATCTCCGGTCTGCCGGCGCGCGGCATCGGGCCGGACGCGCTCGCCTGGCTTCAGGCCTATGACTGGCCGGGTAATGTCCGCCAGCTCCGCAATGTCGTCGACTGGCTGTTGATCATGGCTCCGGGCGAACCGGGCGAGCTGATCCGCGCCGACATGCTGCCGCCCGACATCGGCTCCATTGCGCCTTCGCCACTGCGTGGCAATGACGGGCTGGAGATGATGTCGCTGCCGTTGCGCGAGGCCCGCGAGGTGTTCGAGCGCCGCTATCTCGATGCCCAGGTGAGCCGCTTCGGCGGCAACATCTCCAAGACGGCCGCCTTCATCGGCATGGAGCGCTCGGCGCTGCATCGCAAGCTGCGGGCGCTTGGCATTACCTCCAGCGACCGCGCGGAGCGGGGCGAGGGCTGACGCTTTCGCGCTCGGGAGCGATCGACGGCATAAGGACGACGGAATGATCGCGCGGCGATGTCTGCGCGGGAGGGGGAGATGCCGCGCTTTGCCTATGTGAACGGACGTTATCTGCGCCATGCCGTGGCGAAGGTCCATATCGAGGACCGCGGCTATCAATTCGCCGACGGCGTCTATGAGGTCATCCATGTCGTGGCGGGCCGGTTGATCGATGCCGGCCCGCATTTCGACCGCTTCGAGCGCTCCCTCGCCGAGCTTGCCATCCGGCCGCCCATGTCGAGGGCCGCGCTCCGCCTCGTTCTCAGCGAACTTCTGGCGTTGAACGGCATCGAGAAGGGGCTGCTCTATTTCCAGGCGACACGGGGTGTCGCCCCACGAGATCACAAATTCCCCCAAGCCAGCCGGACCAGCCTGGTGGCGACGGCGAAGCATCAGAAGCCTTTGGCGCCGGCCCTGCTGGAGAAGGGTGTCTCGGTTATCACGATCCCGGACATCCGCTGGCGGCGCTGCGACATCAAATCTCTCGCCCTCCTGCCCAATGTGCTGGGCAAACAGCGGGCGATCGAGGCGGGCGCCTATGAGGCCTGGCAGGTGGACGAGGACGGCCGGATCACCGAGGGCACCACGACCAATGCCTGGATCGTCACCACCGAAGGCAGCCTGGTGACGCGGCCCCTGGGAGCAGAGATCCTGCCCGGCATCGTTCGCCGGGCACTGGTCGCAATTCTCGGCGAGATGGAGGTCGGTTTCGACCAGCGGTCCTTCAGCCTGGCGGAGCTACGCCAGGCGAAGGAGGCCTTCCTCACAAGCAGCAGTGGATTCCTTCTGCCCGTGACCCGCATCGACGGAACGCCGGTCGGCGAGGGCGGCGTCGGTGCGCTGACCCGGGAGCTTCGCCGGCGCCTCGACGTGGAGGTCGCGCGACAAAGCGCCGCATGACCAAAGCTTCGCCCGGATACGATGTCAGCAGCGGCGCCCGCCCGCGGGCGCTTCTCTTCGATTGGGACAATACCCTTGTCGACACATGGGACGTGATCACGGATGCCCTGAATGCCGTCTACGACGCCTTCGGCATGCCGCTCTGGACCATCGCCGATTCGAAGGCGCGCATCCGTGAATCCATGCGCGAAGCCTTCCCGAAAACCTTCGGTGATCGGGCAAAGGACGCGGGCCGCATCTTCTCCGACTATTTTGCCCTGCATCATCTGGAGCGCCTGCGGGCGATGCCGGGAGCGGGCGAGCTCCTGCAGGCGCTTGCCGGCAGTGGCCTCCATCTGGGGGTGGTCAGCAACAAGCGGGGCCGGTTCCTGCGCCTGGAGGCCGAGCATCTGGGCTGGACGGGCCATTTCGCCCGGCTGGTCGGCGCCGCGGATACCAGGCTGGACAAGCCGGCCGTCGAGCCGGTGGAACTGGCGCTCTCGGGCAGCGGCATCCTGTGCGGGGCCGAGGTGTGGTTCATCGGCGATACCGACATCGATATGCGCTGCGCCCTCAATGCCGGGTGCCTCCCCGTTCTGCTCCGTCCCGAGCCGCCGGCCGCCGGGGAGTTCGATGCCCATCCGCCCGCAATCCACCTGCCGGATTGCGCCGGGCTCACGGCACGGCTGCGTGCTCTCGGGGTTCTGCCGCCCCCGAATATGTGATAGGCAACCCCGTTCTCGTTCGATCGTCTTTCGTTCTATAGATCATCCCGTTCTACCGATCTCCAGATTGCCGACGGGCCCCTAAAAAGGTCAACAAAGGAGGGATCCGATGACCACGACCAAGACTCAGAACGTCCAGGACGTCTTTTTGAACAACGTCCGCAAGAACAAGACACCGGTGACCGTCTATCTGATCAGCGGCGTGAAGCTGCAGGGCATCATCACCTGGTTCGATAATTTCTCCGTGCTGCTGCGCCGGGATGCCCATTCCCAGCTCGTCTACAAGCACGCCATCTCGACTGTCATGCCGGCCGCGCCCATCCAGCTCTTCGAAGGCGGCAAGGAAGACGAGGTGGAGTGAGGGCCTCCGGATCTCGATGAACGACGGCAATTCCTCCTCGGCACCGACGATGCGTTCGCTGGTGCTGAGTCCCGTTCTGCGCGGTGCTCCGGCGGGACCCCGGAGCGCGGAGGCGCGGCTGGAGGAGGCCGTCGGGCTCGCCCATGCCATTGACCTCGACGTCGTCCATGACGAGGTCGTGCGACTGTCTCAGCTGCGGCCGGCAACCCTTCTCGGCTCCGGCGCCGTCGAGCGGTTCAAGGACCTGATCGCCGCCGAGGAGATCGGCCTCGTCGTCGTCGACTGGGCGCTGACGCCGGTTCAGCAGCGTAACCTCGAGAAGGCCTGGGGCTGCAAGGTCATCGACCGCACGGGCCTGATCCTGGAGATTTTCGGTGCGCGCGCCCGCACCGCGGAAGGCAAGCTGCAGGTGGAGCTCGCCGCTCTCAGCTATCAGCGCAGCCGCCTGGTGCGGTCCTGGACACACCTGGAGCGCCAGCGCGGCGGCTTCGGCTTCCTCGGTGGTCCCGGCGAAAGCCAGCTCGAAATCGACCGCCGCCTGATCGGCCAGCGCATCGCCAAGCTCAAGAAGGAGCTCGAGGACGTGAAGCGCACCCGCGGCCTGCAGCGCAAGGCGCGCCGGCGCGTGCCGTTGCCGGTGGTGGCGCTGGTCGGCTATACCAATGCCGGCAAGTCGACGCTCTTCAATGCCCTCACGCGCTCGGCGGTGATGGCCAAGGACCTCCTGTTCGCCACCCTCGATCCCACCATCCGCACGATGAAGCTGCCCTCGGGCCGCAGCATCGCGCTGTCCGACACGGTCGGGTTCATCTCCGAGCTGCCCACCGATCTCGTCGCCGCCTTTCGCGCGACGCTGGAGGAGGTGGTGGAGGCCGACATCGTGCTCCATCTCCGCGATATCGCCCATCCCGACAGCAGCGCCCAGGCGCTGGATGTCGAGGAGGTGCTGAAGGATCTCGAATCCGATGCGCTGCACGGCCACACCGTGATCGAGGTCCTCAACAAGATCGACCTTCTGCCCGTCGAGGACCGTGCCAAGCTGAAGGCGCGCATCCGCGACGGCAGCGGCTTCCCGGTCTCGGCGGTGACGGGGGAGGGGATCGGCGAGCTGCTGGCGGAGATCGACCGGCGGCTGGCGGCCGGCCAGGGCACGGCACGCTACCGCCTGCGTCACAATGAGGGTGAGGCGATCGCCTGGCTCTACAGCCATGGCACGGTACTGGACCGGCGCGACGACGAGGAATTTACCTATATGACGGTCAGCCTCGGTCAGGAGGAGCGGGCGCGTTTCGAGCGGCTGCAGCGTCATCACGCGTGACAATACGGGTCGATATGGCGGCGGTCGGAGGCTTGATCTCCGAGGTTGCGGCCGAGGAGATCATGCCGCGCTATGCCCGGCTTGCGGCCGGCGAAGTCCGCGAGAAGGGGCCGGGGGATCTGGTGACCGTCGCCGATGAGGCGGCGGAGCACCGCCTGACGCCGGCGTTGGCGGCGCTTCTGCCGGGCTCCGTCGTGGTGGGCGAAGAGGCGGCGGCCGCCGATCCTACGGTTATCAAGCGTCTGGAGGGCGACCAGCCGGTCTGGGTGATCGATCCCGTCGACGGCACGGCGAATTTCGCCGAGGCAAAGGGCGATTTCGGGGTCATGGTCTCGCTCATCCAGAAAAACCAAACCCTGGCTGCCTGGATCTACGATCCGCGCCATCAGACGATGGCGACGGCGGAAAAGGGGGGTGGCGCCTGGTTGGACGGGCAGCGCCTGAAGGTGGCATCGCCGCCGGCCGATCCGGCCGAGTTCTCCGGGGCTTTGCTGGCCGGCTTCTATGGCGATCCCGAGCTGGGAAAGCGGCTCAATCAGCGCCGCGACCGGGTCCGGCCCATGAAGAGCCTGCGCTGTGCCGCGGCGGAATATGTCCGGATCGCCAGCGGCAAGATGCATTTCCTGCTATTCAGCAAGCTGATGCCTTGGGACCATGCGGCCGGCGTCCTGCTGCATGGCGAGGCGGGTGGCTACAACGGCTATGTCGATGGCGGGCATTATCTGCCGACGCGCCTCAAGGCTCCGGCCCTCATGCTGACGCCGGATGAGGAAAGCTGGAACGGGCTCTACCGGCGCTTGATCGAAGCTTAAGGAACGAAGGGGCAGGGCGATGGCCAAGTGCGCATTCAT
>Ga0126378_10001546_pt1 | contig 17071 bp, 11 predicted proteins | sample PanSoiMetPlot_23_FD_92587 | JGI IMG/M metagenome (GOLD analysis project Ga0126378, IMG submission 92587) | Tropical forest soil microbial communities from Panama - MetaG Plot_23 | ecosystem: Environmental > Terrestrial > Soil > Tropical forest > Bulk soil | place: Panama | collected 2016-02-17
ACGCGTGTGGTGGGCGCCATCATCATGGTGCATGGCGACGATCAGGGATTGCTGATGCCACCGAAACTGGCGCCGTATCAAGTGGTGATTGTTCCTATTTTCAAGACGGATGACGAAAAGAAGACCGTTTTTGAAACGGTGCGGAAACTCAAGGCGGAGCTCACGAAGGCGGATGTCCGCGTGACGCTCGACGAGCGCGAAGGCCAGAGCCCCGGCTGGAAGTTCAACGATTGGGAGATGCGCGGCGTGCCGTTGCGCGTTGAGCTTGGCCCCAAAGACGTCGCGAAGCAGTCCGCGATCCTCGCGCGGCGTGACCGTCCTGGCAAGGAAGGCAAAATCAGCGCATCGCTGGCCGATCTGGCAGCGACGATTCAGAAATTGCTCTCAGAAATCCAACAATCCCTGCACGACAAGGCGCTGGCGTTTCGAAAGAGCAACACGCACGACACCAAGACTTACGACGAGCTGAAAGCCGCGGTTGAGAACGGGTTTGCGTATGCGTTCTGGTGTGGCAGCGCCGATTGCGAAGCCAAAATCAAGGAAGAAACCCGCGCGACCATGCGCTGCATCCCACTAGAGCAGGAAGGCGGCAGCGGAAGGTGCGTGTATTGCAGCCAGCCCGCCAGGGAACGGGCAATTTTTGCCCGAGCATACTAGAACAAACTTCCAAAGCTGAACGGCGGACGGCTCCGTCAGACCATCCGGGCGCATAGAAAGCGCCTCAGAAGGCCGTCCCTACGGCCGTCCATTGACCAGAGCCCTCGGAGCGGAAGAGACAGAGTGAAGTCTGTCCTGCCCCGTGGCTTTCCCGAAACAGCCCCTTTGCCATTTCCTCGACACCCCTGTGTCGCGATGCTAGCTTAGATTTACGGGGCAATTTGCACCGCCGATGGTGGGACAAGACTTAGTTCTGTCCTTTCGCTTCGAGCCCTTCGGCGGCTGAGGGAGATGATTCGAGTGTCCACAAACGGCAGGCTGGCACAGCACCGCTCAGACCGTGGCGAAGGCAGGCTGAAGCCGATCCTGACGGTTGCCGTCATCGTGCTGGCACTTTATTCGGCATGGAAGATCGTCCCCGCCTACGTGAATGATTATCAGCTTTCCGACAAAATGCAGGAGCAGGCGCGCTTTGCCGTAGTGAATCGTTACAGCGAAGACCAAATCCGCGAAAATATCTTCAAAGTGATTGAGGATTTGGAGATTCCCGCTAAAAAAGAAGATATCAAAGTGGTTTCCACGAATCAGGTCGTGAAGATTTCCCTGCAGTATACCGTTCCGGTGGACCTGATGATGTATCACATGGAACTGCACTTTTCTCCAAACAGCGAGAATAAGGCGCTGTTCTAGTTTGAATGCCCAGCACCGTAGACGTGAATACGCGGTTGGCAACCCCAACGCGCATAACTCCGTCTTTTCTAGCGGGTGGTCTTGCGAGAGAATAGAAGTCCAGCCCTGGGGAGAAAAGTCTTGCGCATCCGCGTTCAAAGAGGGTTTTTCACTTCCACGATCGGCCTGGCGATTCTGGGCGTGGTTTTCGCGGTTGTTCTGATCGCCGGCGGAATCTTCACCTATTTTTACATCAAGTATTCGCGCATGATCGATGCGCGCCTTTCCGGCAACATCCTGCAAAACACCACGCAGATCTTTTCCGCGCCGGAGCACATTTCTGCAGCTCAGGCATGGGGACCTGACGATTTGACAGGGTATTTGACCCGCGTGGGGTACCGCCCTAACGAAGATCCGAACGCCTTGGGCCAATTCACTCTGCAAGGCAACACTTTGGATATTCGCCCTTCGAAACTGTCTTATTTCGGTGGAAAGAACGCGCTTGCCGTCCAGTTCCGCGGACGCAGCATTAAGAGCATTCGGCCGCTTGAAGGCGGCCCGGAAATGGACACCGCGGAGATTGAGCCGGAGCTCATCACCAATCTTTTCGACAGCGCGCGCGAAAAACGCCGTCCGGTGCGCTACGAAGACCTGCCTGTGATGCTGGTCGACGCCATCCTTTCGGCGGAGGACAAGCGGTTCTTCGAGCATGGCGGATTCGACTTTATTCGCATCGTCGGCGCCGCCTGGGCCGACCTCCGGCACACCAGCCAGCACTACCAGGGCGCCAGCACCATCACCATGCAGGTGGCGCGGACATTTTTCCTTTCCACGGAGCGCAATTGGCGGCGAAAGGTGGCTGAGGCCATGATTTCGCTCGAGCTGGAGCAGCGCTTCAACAAACAGCAAATCTTTGAGATGTACGCGAATGAAGTGTACCTGGGCAACCGCGGTAGCTTCGGGATTCGCGGATTCTCCGAGGCCAGCGTGGCTTATTTCGGCAGGGACATTCGCCAATTGGCACTCCCGGAATACGCGTATTTGGCAGGAATTATCCGCGCGCCAAATTACTACTCGTCGGCGGACCGCCATCCGGAGCGCGGAGTGCAAGCCCGCGACCGCGTGCTCACTCAAATGCTGGAGAATGGCTACATTAAGGAAGCGGACCTTGAGCAAGCGAAACGCGCCCAGCTCCGAATCATTCGCACGTCGATTGGCGGTGGTGAAGCGCCGTATTTCGTGGACATGGTGAAGGATCACCTTCTCGATAAATACTCCGAAAATCAGTTGTTGAGTGAGAATTTACGCGTCTATACGACGCTGGACCCCGCCCTGCAACGCGCCGCCGCCGCCGCAGTCGACGCGGGAATGAAGAACGTGGACACCCTGCTGGCGAAGAAATATCAGAAGTGGGAGCGCGAGCAGGCGAAGAAGGGGAGTAAAGAGCCCATTCCTCAGGCGCAAGTTGCGCTGGTGGCGCTCGATCCGAGGAATGGAGAAATCAAGGCGGTGATTGGCGGCCGGGATTACGGGCAGAGTCAGCTTAATCACGCCCTCGCACATCGTCAGCCAGGGTCGGTGTTCAAGCCATTCGTTTATGCAGCGGCGTTTGATAATGCCGTGGACAGCGTGCAACCCATAATTACGCCCGCGACCATGATCGATGACGAACCGACCACGTTTGAGTTCCAGGGCCAGCCGCCATACACACCCAACAATTACGGCGAAAAGTTCATGGGGCGTGTCACGGTGAGGGACGCGCTGACCAACTCGCTAAACGTGGCCACCGTCAAAGTAGCGGAACTGATTGGCTACGGCCGCGTGGTGCAAATCGCGCAGCAGATGGGTTTGGGCTCGAACATTAGGCCGACTCCCTCCGTGGCCCTTGGCGCCTATGAAATGACGCCCGTGGACGTGGCCGCAGGGTACACCACGTTTGCGACTCTGGGGACACGCGCGGAGCCGCAATTCATGCGCGAGGTGGTGGACTCAAAAGGCGAGGTACTGGAAAAATTCACGCCGCAAACCCACGCGGCACTCGACCCACGCGTAACTTTCTTGGTGGACAGCCTGTTGAAAGACGTGTTGAACAAAGGCACCGGCGCGGGCGTGCGGGCGCGCGGATTCACTTTGCCAGCGGCAGGCAAGACGGGAACCTCCCGCGACGGCTGGTTCGCTGGGTTCACTTCGAATTTGCTGTGCGTCATCTGGGTCGGCTTTGATGACAACCGCGACCTGGGGCTGCCTGGCGGTCAGGTGGCCGCGCCGATCTGGGCGGACTTCATGATCCGGGCGGCCACCATTTCGCCATACGGGAATGTAAAAGATTTCACGACTCCGGACGGCGTGCAATCCGTGGTGATCGATCCGGAATCGGGCCAACTGGCGACGCCAAACTGCCCGACAACTCGAGAAGAAGTGTACGTGACAGGCTCCGCGCCGACGGAATTCTGCGATCTGCATGGCGGCGGGCATGGGCTGGCGACGTCGACGGGTTCCATCTTGTCCAAAATCTTTGGAGGAGGAGGCGAACCCAAAACGCCGCAACCACAAACGGACCCGAACGGGAACGTGGTGATGCGCTCAGACCCCAACCGCCCGCCTAACGCCACGGGGCAACCCCAGCCTGGTGCGGACGCCTCTGCTCAAGCTGGCGATAAGAAAAAGAACCCTTTGCAGAAAATATTTGGTATCTTTGGAGGTAAGAAGAAGGAACCCGACAAGGCCAAGCCGAAGCCGGGGGAGGGAGATTCGCCATGACCCGTATCGCATTGGCGTTTCCAGTCAGTGTTCTCTTCCTGAGTCTTTCGATTCCCGCCGCAGGACAATCTCTACTAATCCCGGACGATGATGCTCCCCCGTTTGCTACGCGCGTGCCGCAGGCGCAGCCACCTTCGCCGGCGCAGTCCTCGGTGATCGTGGTGCGCCCCGACCTTTCCCAGGAGGAAATGGCCGACCTGCATATGGCGCGCAAGGAGTACCGCGAGGCCACCCTGCTGTACAAACAGCTTGCCGATCAAAACCCGCAGAATCCGGTGTACCTCAACAAGCTGGGAATCGCTTTGCATCAACAAACGGCGTTGGCCCAGGCACTGAAGTATTACGAGAAGGCGGTCAAAGCGGATCCCTCCTATGCCGACGCGGAAAACAACATCGGCACGATTTTCTACCAGAGGAAGAAGTACGGAAAAGCGATCAAGGCTTACCAAAAGGCCATTTCCATGCGGAACGACATGCCGGTGCTCTACAGCAACCTGGCCTATGCCTATTTTGGCGACAAGAAATACGAAGAAGCCATCGCGTCCTTCCGTCAGGCGTTGTCGCTTGATCCCCACCTGTTCGAGCACAATAGCTCCAGGAACGGCTCGCTCTTGCAGGACCGCACCGTCGGGGACCGCGGCAGGTTCTATTTCCTGCTGGCGAAGTCTTACGCCGAAGCAGGCAACGTGGAGCGCTGCCTGATCTACTTGCGGAAGGCCAAAGACGAAGGCTACAAGGAACTTGCCGCGATAAAGTCGGACCCCTCCTTTGCGCTCGTGATGAAGGATCCGGGAGTGCAGGAAGTGCTAGCGCCAAAGCCAGCCGATGCCCCGCAACTCTAACGGTTTGAACTAAACTTTTATCATTCCAGCCCGTCTGAACGTATGTGTTGCGCGAAGTGAGTGCTAGCGTCTGTTACAATGCAAGCGCGATGGGCTCTCTCCCCGCAGACCGCGTTTTCCTCAAGTCCTTCGCAAATTCCTGTTGACCTGGCTGATAGGGATCTACCTTTTTCTAGGGAGGTGGAAGATGGAAAACTTCTGGCAAGACATCCGGCATGGCGTGCGCATGCTGCTGAAAAGCCCGGGCTTTAGCGTGGTAGCGGTTTTGTCCTTGGCGCTCGGCATTGGCGCGAATACGACCATCTTCACCGTAGTCAACGCTGTTTTGCTACACCCTCTGCCCATAAAGGACATTTCGCAGGTCGTCGAGCTGGATACCATCGACTCGAAGACTCACGTCGGATTTGCCAACGCGACAAAAATAGGTTTGTCTTTTCACAATTTCCAGGACTATCAGAAGCAAAACGAGGTGCTCAGCGGCGTGGCTTGCATCGTTCCCACTGCGCTGACCTGGAGCGGGGGAGCCGAACCGCTGCAGATCACCGGGCAGTTGGTCACCGCGAACTATTTTGATGTGCTCGGATTGCAGCCCGCAGCGGGGCGCTTTTTCTTTCCCGACGAAGACACCAAGCTGAACGGAAACAATGTAGCGGTCATTAGCTATGGCCTTTGGGCCAACAAGCTGGGGTCGGACAAGAATCAAATTGGCAAGACTTTGACGCTGAATGCCATGCCGTACACGGTCATCGGCGTGGCCCCAAAGGGATTCAAAGGAACCTTTACGTTCGGGAGTGCTGAGCAAATCTGGATTCCCACCAGCATGTATCCTCAGGTTCTGACCGGATTTGCAAAAGAATTCTTCAACGACCGGCGATTCTTAAACGGTATTGCGGTCGGCCGGCTTAAGCAAGGGATTGGGCTAAGCAAAGCCGAGGCATCGCTAAGAACCATCGCCTCGCGCCTGGAGCAGGAATTTCCGAAAGACAATGGCGGGCGAAGCATCGCGCTGACGCCCATGACGGAAGCGGCTGTGGGGGCAAACCAGCACGATCAACTCGCGCTTGCCGGCACCATGATGATGACCGTGGTTGGGCTGGTGCTGTTAATTGCTTGCGCTAACCTCGCAAACCTTTTGCTAGCGCGCGCCGCGCGGCGGGAAAAGGAAATGGGCCTGCGAGCCGCGCTCGGCGCAAGCAGGACGCGTTTGATTCGCCAAATGCTCACGGAGTGCATCCTGCTCTCTCTTCTCGGTGGTGCAGTCGGTTTAGCCATCGCGTATGTGGGCCGAACCGTGTTGTGGTCCTTCCGCCCGCCTTTTATTCAGCAGAATGACATTGATTTATCGCTGGATTCGCATGTCTTGATCTTCACGCTAGGGATTTCGTTGCTGACCGGGCTGGTGTTTGGCATAGCGCCGGCATTCAAGGCTTCCGTCCCTGACGTGGCCGAAACTCTAAAACAAGGCGGCCGCGGTGGATCGATCGGCTGGGGTCGAAGCAAGTTGCGCAGCTTGCTGGTCGTTTCAGAAATCGCGCTTTCCCTCGTGGCGCTTGTTGGAGCGGGCCTTTTCATCCGTAGCATGCGTGATGCGCAAAAGATGGATGCCGGCTTCGAATCGAAGAATCTTTTCATGCTGGCTTTCGACCTGGGCGCGCTGCACTACGACGAAGGGCGCGGGCAACAGTTCCTGCGCTTGGCGATTGAGCGCGCCAATGCCGCCCCTGGCGTGAAGGCCGCTGCCGTGGCCTCCAACTTTCCGCTGGGCGGCGGCTTTGCGCGAACCGTGTTCCCGGAAGGAGAGGACGAAACCACTGGATATCGCGGAACTCTTACGCAGCTCGATGACGTCAGCCCCGGATACTTCGATGCTTTGCGAATCCCGCTCGTGCGTGGCCGCTTGTTCACGGATGCGGACCGCAAGGACACTACGACCGTTGCGATCATTAACGAAGCCATGGCTCTGAAGTTCTGGCCTAATCAGGAGGCCATTGGAAAGCGGTTCCATTTCTTCGGTGACGCCCCATTGCGTGAAGTTGTCGGGATCGCCAAAAACAGCGTCGTAAACGCCATCGGCGAGGATCCGGTGCCGCTCGTGTATCTGCCTCTGACGCAGGATTATGCGCCCGCCGCCACGCTACAGGTGCAAACGTCGGGCAACCCGGAAGCGGTAATCGCAGGCGTGCGCGGTCAGATTCAATCGCTGGAGCCGAATCTGGCCATCACCAACGTTCAGACCATCGGCCAAATCATCGATCAGGGACTCTGGGCGCCGGAGATGGGTGCGGCTCTGCTCTCCGTATTCGGGGGCCTGGCGCTCGTCTTGGCTGCCGTGGGCGTGTACGGAGTGCTTGCCTATTCGGTGACGCAACAGACGCGCGAAATCGGCATCCGCATGGCCATGGGCGCGGAGCCTTCCCATGTGCTTGGAATGGTTGTGGGGCAAGGGCTGAAGTTGACCGTGGCAGGCTTGGCCCTGGGCCTCATCGCCGCATTGGCACTGACACGTCAGCTTTCCAGCTTGCTTTTTGGCGTGAGTGCCTTTGATCCGCTGACTTATGGGAGTGTGACCGTGATCTTGGTGCTTGTGGCGATGCTGGCATGTTTCATTCCCGCCCAGCGCGCAACGCGCGTGGACCCCCTCGTGGCCCTTCGCTACGAATAGAAAGTAGCCTGAAGAGACAGCGAATACATAAAATCATGATGGCCAGCCGGATCGGTAGGCTCGAACTTCTGTTTTGGTATACCGCGTCAGTTCTTGGTGCTGGAATCATGCTGGTGATTGTGGCTGTGCTCACCAACTCCACGGTCGGACCGTACCCACACCCGTTGTCACACGCACTCGTATTTATAGCTGCGTCAATCGTGATGCTGAAAGCTGTGTTGTCCAGGCTTCACGACATAGGTTGGTCGGGATGGGCTCTTGTCCTCATGTTTGTTCCATTGGTGAACCTCCTAGCATTGTTGTTCTTGGTGATGGTACCCGGACAAAAAAGAGCAAATCAGTATGGCGAGCCCACAGTCTTTCTCCAACGCCTACGGAAGATTGGAAGTCGTCCAATAGCCGATTAATCAGCAAAGTGAAAGATAGTTTCTGCAGCCAAACAATTCTGGTTTTGCTATAAACTTCTTGGCAGAAGATCCAGCCTCAACGAAGATTCATGGGTGGATTGGAGGTTACGATGAATCACGTAGCAATCAGAGCTTCCGCTGGGCGACGTTACACGGCAAATCTCATACGGCGAACCGTTTTTGCAGGCGCAACGCTTGTCGCTCTGTTTCTCCTCGCCTCCTGCACGGCGAAACAGGCTCCGGGGCAACACGCAACCATTTACATGCGGGATGGCACGTCGCTAAGCGGCACCGTTACCGCGACCTCCCCGACGGAAGTCACCCTGACCGGCGACGACAACACGTCGCATACCGTCCCGATGGCGCAGGTGAAATCCATCGAGTATGACGATACCGCGGCAGCACAAGGTTCGGCCCCGCAAGGTGGAACCGCGCCAGCAGGGTCCGCGTCGCCAGCCAGGCGGGCGTCCAATGCAGTCCACGAACATCATTACCACCCGGCGCAGGCGGAAATTCATACCAAGACGTACGTTGTGCCCGCCGGCACCAAAGTTGCCGTGCGAACCGAAGACACCATCGACTCGGCCAAGGCTGCTGAAGGCCAGACTTATGCGGCCGAAGTCGCGGACGATGTTCTCGACGCCAACGGCGATGTGGTCATTCCTCGCGGCTCGAACGCTCAGATCGTCATCCGGTCAGCTTCGAAAGGAGGACACATTCGTGGCGCCTCCGACCTCGTGCTGGACCTGCAATCGATTGCGGTCGAAGGCCAGGAATACTTAGTTAGCACCGCCGACCTGCAAGAACAGGGCAGGCACGGAGTTGGAGCGAACAAGCGCACCGCCGAAATGACCGGTGGTGGAGCTGCGCTCGGCGCCATTATCGGCGCGATTGCTGGTGGCGGGAAGGGCGCCGCGATCGGAGCCGGAGCGGGGGCAGGAGGTGGCGCGCTGACTCAAATCCTGACCAAGGGCGGCTCGATCAAAGTGCCTTCGGAGACGGTGCTGACCTTCCAGCTCGACAAGCCCGTAAGAATCGTTGAGGCAAAGTAGCCGCGTCACAGTGCCGAGGCTGAGCATCAATTGTGCCCGACGTCGTGGGGGAAACAATCTCAACGATTCAAGACTGCGGCGCGCTTATCTTCGAGGAGTTTCATAACCTTCTCCGCCTTGTCAGCCTTGACGCCCACTTCCTCTAGCGCCGCGCGAAAGTGCTTGAGAAATGCATCGAAGTGAGTGTCGTTCAGCCCCTGCTCCCGAGACTGCGCATGGGCGGCGGCAATATCTTTGCCTGTATAAACGACGCGTCCCCCAAGGAGCATGGAGATGAACATACTTTGCCGCGCTCGCAAGTGCGCTATATCGGTACCCTTGAAGAAATGACTGACACTTTCATCGGCCAAGACTCTTCGGTAGAAGGAATCGGTGGCCGCCCAGACTGTTTGTCTTCCGCCGATTAGGTCATACAGTTGATCAACCATTTTGATACTCCTGATCGAGGAGGATGAAGCTGTCCGGGTTCGAGATCAATGGCTCGCAAAGTCGTTCTTCACTACTACTCCGCCTTTCATGACGAACTTGACGTGTTCGAGTTCGCCGATGTCGGCGAGCGGATCGCCCGCGACAGCAATAAGGTCCGCGTACTTGCCTGCTTCGATCGATCCCACTTTGTCCTGCCAGCCCATCAGGCCAGCAGCGCTTGTCGTGGCTGCACGGATGGCTTCAATCGGTGGCAATCCAAGCTTCGCCATGGCAGTAATTTCCTTCGCGTTTTGCCCGTGACCTTCTGCGCTGGATGCATCGAAGCCGTTGGCAAACTTCACTCCTAGCTCTCGGGCGATTGCGATGTTTTGCCGAGCGCGTTGCAAGACCCCTTGCATGTATTCGCGAGCTGCGGGTGAGCTTGCGCTTTCAGCACGGTAGAAGTAAGAGCCCAGCGTCGGAACCCAATAGACGTCCTTGGCTTTCATCATTTCCAAGTCTGGCCGATCGGCGCCATGTCCGTGCTCAATGGAATCCACACCTGCCGTAATCGCATTGCGCTGGCCCTCGGCCGATGTTGCATGAGCCGCCACTTTTCGGCCTGCCTTGTGCGCCTCTTCGACGATGACGCTCATTTCCTCAACAGTGAGTGTTGGGTGGAGCCAATCCGCGTACACCTTAATCAGATCGGCTCCGTAGCCGATCTGCTCGCGAACAGCTCGCCGCGCATCCTCGAGCCCGCTGATCATCTGTGCCCCTGTTGGAAAATCCCGCAAGTCTGGCGACACGCCAAATGGGTTGTACTGACCTACAGCGGCAATCGCTCGCGTTGCAACCTGCATCCGCGGGCCTTGGACTAATCCTTGGTTAATGGCGTCCCTCAGTGCAATGTCCGCATACCCCGAGCCTTCGTTTTCTACATCGCGGACCGTCGTGAAACCGGCCTCCAAGGTTGCGCGAGCGTCCGCGGCTCCTTCGAGAGCGCGGAACGCTTGAGACTTGGTTGCCAAATTTAACGTGTAGCCATCAGGTCCGTTTGGGATTCGCGCCATCAGGTGTGTATGGCAATCAATCAGGCCCGGCAGAATTGTCGCCGAATGAAGGTCAAGCACAGTCGTGCCTTTTGGTGCGTGGGCTTCCAGGTCAGTAGCTCGCCCTACTTCTTTGATCCGATCGCCCTCAATCAGAATGGCCGCTGTTTCTGTGTACCGTCCCGTTTTGACGTCCAGGACGCGAGCAGCCTTCAGCAGGATTGAGCTGCGTGGCTGGGCCTCAGGCTTCGATTGCGCGTGCACAAAACGGGCGGCCAGCAATAATTCCAGAATAAGCAGCCAAATTGCTCTTCGCATCAAACGTCGTAATTAGCACAAGATCCCAAGATACTCAATGGAGGTTTGCGCGCGGTCACATTGCAACCAAACGCCGACGGCGTCTGCTACAATGCAAGCGAGATGGTGTGTTCTGTCCGCAGGCCGCGCTCTTTGGAAGTACTCCCCAAAATCCTGCTTCTTGGGCTGATTGGAATGTCTCAATGCCTCGCGCAAACCGCGCCGGCGGCCAAGTCCGGCGCCGCTTCCGGAAACTCACAGAAAATCTACGTGGTGCTGCCCTTTGAAAATGGCAGTGGTACGGCGAAGCTGGACTGGCTGAGCGAAGGTCTGGAGGAGCTGACGATTCAACGTCTCTCCGCCGCCGGGGAGCAGGTCTTTTCGCACGCGGGAAGAGCTTCCGAACTGGGGCGTAACGGACTGTTGCAGACTGCCCGCTTCAGCCGCGCCACCATGATCCGCGTGGCCGAGGATCTGGACGCGGATTATGTGATTTATGGGAGGTATCTCGCGAACGGAAGCACCCTGATTCTGGAAATGCACGCGCTGAGGATGAATCCGATCGCGCTGCGGCCCGCATTGCGCGAAACCGGCCAGCTGGATTCCCTCATGGAAATGCACCTGCGGCTTTTGTGGCGCGTGCTCTCTTTGAAGGACGGGCATTATCCGCTGAGCCAGGCGGATTTCACCAAGCGGCAGCGGCCCCTCCGCTTGAATGCCTTCGAACAGTACGCCCGCGGGCTGTTGGCGACGGAGGACGAGGCCAAGCTGAGGCAGCTTCACGAAGCAGCGCGCCTGGAACCGGATTGGCCGGATCCGGACTTCGCGCTGGGAGAAGCATATCTTGCGAAGAAAGATTACAACGCCGCACTGGCGTGGTTTTTCAAAGTTCCCAAGACACATGACCGCTATGCCGAAGCGCTGTTCTACAGCGGAGTGTGCCGTCTGCAATTGAATCAAAATGATCGCGCGGAGGAACATTTTCGCGCGCTTCAGGATATTTTGAAGAACACCGCGTATGGCGCGGAACTGCCTGAGATTCTGAATAACCTGGCCATCGCCCAGGCCCGGCAGGGAAGAGCGGCGGCAGCGCAAACCGCCTTCCGGCGCGCGGCGGAATTGGAGCCGGGCGAGGACGACTACACGTTTAACTTGGGCTTGTTGTCGCTGCAGAACAATGATGCGGCTGCAGCTGCGGCTTATTTTCAGGATGCAGCCGAACGCGAGCCGGACAGCGCTGAAGATCGAGCCTTGCTGATTCTGTCTCTGGAAAAAGCCGGCAAGCAGCCAGAAGCGGATCAGCAGCGCGAAGAAGCCAAAGAAGCGTTCGGGCCAAACGGGCTGCCTTTGATCCAGTTAGATGCAAAAAACGAAATGCTGGCGAAGCTGGCACGCATCAAGACGGAGTTTGATGTCAGCGGGCTTCGCGCGGACGTGGAGCCCGCGCAAGCTTTGGGAGATGGCTCAAGCGCGGCGAGCCCCCCGGCCACTCCCGCAGGTCACGTCCGAAAGGGGCGGCAGGAACTCTCGGCCGGCCGCCTGGATATGGCGGAAAAGGAATTTCGTGCCGCACTGGCTTCAGATCCGGCGAATGCTTCGGCGCATCGTGGCCTGGGAGAAATCGACCGCGACCGCGGTAAGTTGGAAGACGCCGTCAAAGAATTGAAAGCTTCACTCGACGCGCGTGATTCCGCGGAAGTGCGGACATTGCTGGCGAAAATCTATCTCGAGCAGAAGAGGCCGGACCTGGCGCGCGCGGAGGCGGACAAAGCTTTGAAGCTGGCGCCGAATTACGCGGAGGCGAAGCAACTGCTGGACCATTTGCAAAATGCCAAGGTCGCCGCAAAGAAGCCGGGGGGAGGTGCGCCGTGAGAAATGCAGCGCGATTGCGGAGACGCGCGTTTGCCAATTGGCAGATGAGAATTGCCGCGAGCAGTTTCGTGTTCTTGGCTTTGTGTGCGGGGGCGGCGTTCCTATTGGCATCTTCAAGTGCGGACCAAACTTCCAGCGGAGCCTTTGTCCTGGAATTGAAAATCGACGGTCAGGTAGAGCCAGTGATGGCCTTGCACATTAAGGAGGGGTTGGAGGATGCGGCTAGGCGGCACGCCACGCTGGTTCTGATGACAATGGACACACCCGGCGGGCTGAGCAGCTCGATGCAAGAGATTATCCAGGCGATTTTGGCCTCCCCGGTCCCGGTAGTTGTGTATGTTTCGCCAACCGGCACGCGAGGGGCCTCCGCAGGATTTTACATTCTGCTTTCGGCGGACATTGCCGCCATGGCGCCGGGCACACATACGGGTTCAGCGACACCTGTGCTTGCTATCGGCGGGATGTTTCCCGTGCAGATTGACGAGGCTTACCGAAAAAAGATCGACAATGATGCGACCGCGTTTCTGAGGAGCTTTACGGAACGGCGCGGGCGCAATCCGGCACTTGCGGAAAAAGCGATCACCGAAGGCAAGGCCTTCACTGAAAAAGAGGCGCTGGACGGAAAGATGATTGATTTGATCGCGAACTCGCCGGAAGAATTGTTGCGGCAACTCGATGGGAGGGCCATCACACGGTTCGACGGTACGAAGATGACGCTGGCGCTGAAGAATCCTGTGCGTGCGCCCTACGAATTGTCCGCGCGGCAACGGTTTTTGGAGCGCATCGTTGAGCCGGATGTTTTCTTCGTCCTGCTGATCCTCGGGGTGCTTGGCTTGTACACGGAGTTCACGCACCCGGGCGTGATCGCCCCAGGCGTGATCGGCGGCATCTGCCTGATTCTTGCGCTCTACGCGATGCATTTCCTGCCGGTGAACTTGGCGGGCCTACTCCTGATATTTCTGGCGATGGCGTTTTTTATCTTGGAAGCGAAGGCCCCGTCGCACGGAGTGCTGGCCGTCGGCGGCGTCGTTTCCATGTTCCTCGGCGCGATTTTTCTGATTCGCTCGCCTCTAACGGCCGGAGGCGTGAGCCTCGGAGTAGCGCTGGCTGGAACCCTGCCCTTCGCCGCCTTTGCCATGGTCCTGACGCGGTTCGTGATGCGCTCGCGCAAATGGAAAACGGCCACCGGAAAGGAAGAAATGATCGGAGCAAGCGGCACGGTGACGACCGCGCTCCAGGCGGGCGCCGAAGGAATGGTGCGCGTGCACGGCGAGCTCTGGCGCGCCCAATCTTCGCAGCCTGTGCCGGAAGGACAATCCGTAAAGGTTTTGCGGGTCGAGGGCCTCAAGCTGTACGTCGAGCCGGCGGAAGCGGCCAGCCCGGCGGTGAAGTAGAACGAATCCGTGCAGAGGAGGAGAAGATGGAAATCGGTTTGGTCGGGATGGCGTTCATCGTCGGGATCGTGCTGATCTGGTTTTGGAATTCGATATACATCATCAAGGAGTGGGAGCGCGGCGTGGTGCTGCGTTTAGGCCGGTTGCTACCCGAAGCCAAAGGCGCTGGCATACGCCTGGTTCTATGGCCCATCGAAACGCTCTATCGCATCAGCCTGCGCCTGGAAACTTTGGACGTCCCGCCTCAGGACATCATCACCCGCGACAACGTTTCCGTGAAAGTGAACGCGGTGTGCTATTTCCGCGTCGTTGACGCCAACCTGGCCCTTTCCCAAGTCCAGAACTACCAATATGCCACCTCGCAGCTCGCGCAGACCACCCTTCGGAGCGTCGTTGGCCAATTCGAACTGGACGAAATCCTGTCGCAGCGCGAAAAGGTGAACGCCAAGCTGCAAGTCATCCTCGACCAGGACACCGAGCCTTGGGGCATCAAAGTCACGAAGGTTGAAGTGAAGCAGGTCGACATCCCTGAGCAAATGCAGCGCGCCATCGCCAAGCAGGCGGAGGCCGAGCGCGAGCGCCGCGCGAAAATCATCCACGCCGACGGCGAATTTGAAGCTTCCGCCAAGCTGGCCGATGCCGCGAGAGTCCTCGAGACCCAGCCTTCCGCAATCCAACTTCGTTACTTACAAACATTGACAGAGATAGGTGTCGAGAAGAACACAACGATTGTGTTTCCTCTCCCCATCGATATCATTAACAAGTGGGTTCAGGCGTTGGGAGAGTCGCGTAAATAAGGCTTTGGAAGAAGTGCGTAAATAAGAATGAGCTATGGGGGAAAACGCGGCGCGGGAGAACGCGTGCTCGAAGGCCGGCACGTCATCGGGCTTTTCCTCGGAGTCATTTTGCTTTCGGGGCTGTTTTTCACGCTTGGCTACGTCATGGGACGCAACGAGGCGCAAGCGCCGGTCAGCGCGGACGACTTCCGCGAAAAGCCGATCCAACCCAAGCAGGAAGCACTCTCCAAGCGCACCAACAAGGCTGCTCCCTCCGAGACTCCCGCAACGGACACGAACGCGGCGGAGAATTCGGAGTGGGAGTTTTATCATGCCGGCGATAACACGAAAGAGGAAGACCGCCTAAAGCCCGAATCCCCCGCGCCTGCCAAGCCGACGAAGAGTGAACCGTCGGTGGTGAAGACGACCGGATCTTCGAGAAGCTCGGGCAGCGCGCCGAAAAATTCAGCCGGCCCTGCCGTTCCGGGCGGGGCTTACACTCTGCAGGTTGCCGCGATGATCAAAGAAGCGGATGCCTTTGAAGTCGCGAAACAGTTGCAAAAGAAAAAATTTCCCGCTTTTGTCCTTTCTCCCCATGGCGACAAGTACTATCGCGTGCAGGTTGGCCCCTACGCCGACCAGAAAGCCGCCGAGGCCGCGCGAAAAGGTCTCGAAGGCGCGGGCTTCAAAGCGATCGTGAAGCACTGATGCCTGCGGATTTTCGGCGCGGTCTGATAGCTGCGGAAACCGGAGCGAAAATCCCGGACTGGCTGCGCCTGGTTGTAGCGGCCACATCCGGAGCGGCGCTTTCCCTTTCTTTCACCGGACTTTATTTCAGCATCTATTCGTTTATTTGTGTCGGCGTGCTTCTCGTCGTTTTGTTTGGAGCGCGTCCGCTGGTTGCGTTTGCGTGCGGCTTCGTACACGCGCTGCTTTTTGTGCTCACGTCTGTGCCGTGGATTGCCACGGTCTTGAGCGTCCATGGCGGCTTGCCTATTGCTGGCGGCTGGGGCGTATTGCTGCTGATCGCCTCGGCGTGGGGCGTGCTGATTGGCAGCTTCACCTGGGCTGTGCGGCGAATTTTGCAGCGCAGCATCGAGCGCGCGTGCGTTGCCGCGCCGTTCCTCTGGGTAACGTTTGAATTCGTGCGCGCGCATCTCCCGGAAATCAGTTTTCCGTGGAACCTACTCGGCTATCCGGCTTCGGCGAATCTCGGCTTTCTGCAAGTCACGACGCTTACCGGAATTTATGGATTGTCGTTCCTCGCGGCGGGAATCAACGCGCTCCTGGCATGGGCGGTGGTATCGAGAAAACTGGCCGTGAAGCGGCGCGTTGCAATTGCGAGCGCTGTAGTCTTTGTACTTGTGCTCGCGATGCTGGTCACGCCGCGGCTGGTGCCGGAAGTGAGGCCGCAGCACTTCGCCCGCGCCGTGCAGCCGAATTTTCCTGAGGCGATGGACTATCCGGCCGACTGGTTCCAGAAAAATGCGGCGGAAATGCAGGAGCTGGAGCGGCTCAGCCTTGCGCCAAGTCCGCAAAATCCGGACCTGCTGATTTGGCCGGAGGCGCCGGCGCCGTTCTCGTTTCAAGATTCGCAATTTGCGAAGATCTCTTCGAGCATCGCCACTCGCTTCGGCCATCCTTTTCTCGCCGGAGTCATCGAGTGGAAATTGCCTGTGGATCCATCCGATCACTCGCCCGCGGGACGGCTCGTCCCTTACAACAGCGCGCAGCTCGTGGATCCGCAAGGCCAGCGCGTCTTCGTGTACGACAAAGTGCATCTGGTGCCGTTCGGAGAATACGAACCGTTTCCGCTGATCCATCAGGTGGTCACCAGCGTTTCGGAAGAGGTGGGCGGATTCCATAAGGGCAATAAGTACGTGGTCGGGAGCCTGCCTGACGGATATAAATTTGGAGTTTTCATTTGCTACGAAGCAATCTATCCGGGCGAAGTGCGGGAGTTCACGGCGAAGGGCGCGGACCTGCTGATCAACATCTCGAACGACGGCTGGTTCGGCCGCTCGGCCGCCGCCGAGCAGCACCTGCACATGGCGCGCGTGCGCGCCGTGGAAAATCGCCGCTGGATCGTGCGCGCGACGAACAGCGGGTTCACGGCGTCGATCGATCCCTATGGCCGGATTTTCGAGCCGCTTCCGCCGGACGTGCGCGAGGCGGCCGATTTGCCTTACGATTTTCGCACCGACGAAACCATCTACGCGCGCT
>Ga0126378_10001548_pt1 | contig 17058 bp, 10 predicted proteins | sample PanSoiMetPlot_23_FD_92587 | JGI IMG/M metagenome (GOLD analysis project Ga0126378, IMG submission 92587) | Tropical forest soil microbial communities from Panama - MetaG Plot_23 | ecosystem: Environmental > Terrestrial > Soil > Tropical forest > Bulk soil | place: Panama | collected 2016-02-17
AACGAGATCGAGGACGCCAAGCCCGAGGATCTCGCCATGGGCTGCGCGGTCCTGCTGAACGCAGTGCTCGAGCGCGCCAATGCCGGCGGCGATCCCCCCGAGAAATCATAGGGCTCCTCAATAACCCGAGATTTTCTGGGGATTCCCAGGAACTTATGCGGCGATCCGCGCATGGCACGGCGGCGGCAAAATCATATATAAGCTGCGCGGCTTTGCGGTAATCGATCCACTCCACGGACCCGCGCGTTGCGGCGGCGCGGGTCCATTCGATCTGGATACGCGGTGACAAGCGATCTGCAACTCAAGCACGGTCTTGCCTTCGAGGACCTTTACCGCCGCGACGGCCTCGCGCGCCTCGACACGGCGTTCGTCGCCTGGCTCGCCTCGACCGATGCCGATCTGCACAATCGCCTGGTGACGGCGCGGCGCGACCCCGCTGCGCTCGACCACAAGGCGCACTCGCAACTGCTGACCGATCTCGCTCCGCATCTCGAGGATTTCGTCGCGGATCTCTTCGGCATCGCGAGCGAGGCCCGAGCCCTTCAAGCGCGGCATCACGCGCTGGCGCCGCTCTACGCGGTGAAGCGCCTCTTCGTGCAGCGTCGCGGGGTCAAGGGCGTGACGCCGGAGAAGGTCGCCGCGCTCGATGGTGCCATACTTGGCCGCGAGCTCGAGGCTCTGATCGGCGAGGCGCTCACCGAGCAGGGTTACGCCGCACACGTCTCGCGCTGGATGACAGCCGAGGCGGAGCATGGCGCGGCTCTCGACCTCGCGGCGCGCTATGCGGCCTGGGCGACGCTCTCCTCGGAAGGCCAGGCGCGGCACCGCCGCGGCGTGCTCTTCAAAGTGCCGCACAAGGTCGAGATGACGCATCTCATCGCCGTGGAGACGGTGGTGGAGCACGGCGTCACCATGCTGCGCCTCGGGCCCGAACATGGCCGGGCGCGCGACGGCTTCGCGCTCACCGATGCGGGCATGGACCTCACGGGCGCGCTCGACCAGGCGAACTACTGCATCTGGTGCCACAACCAGGGCAAGGACAGCTGCTCGCGCGGCCTCAAGGACAAGAAGTCGGGCGCCTTCCAGAAGACCGTGTTCGGCGTGACCCTCGCGGGCTGCCCGCTCGAGGAGAAGGTCTCCGAGCTCAACGCGGTGAAGGCCGAGGGCTGGAGCATCGGCGCGATGGCGATCGCGGCGATCGACAATCCCATGATGGCCGCGACCGGCCACCGTATCTGCAATGACTGCATGAAGGCCTGCATCTATCAGAAGCAGGATCCCGTCGACATCCCGCAGATCGAGACGCGCACCCTCAAGGACGTGCTGAGCCTGCCCTGGGGCTTCGAGATCTATGGGCTGCTCACGCGCTGGAATCCGCTCGACATCCACCGGCCGCTGCCAAGGCCCGCGAGCGGCTACAAGGTGCTCGTGGTGGGGCTCGGACCCGCGGGCTTCACCCTCGCGCATCACCTGATGAACGACGGCCACGCGGTCGTCGGCGTCGATGGCCTCAAGATCGAGGCCTTGCCGGCGGAGATCTCCGGCATCGACGCCCACGGCGAGCGCCATGCGTTCCGGCCGATCCGCGACGTCGAGGAGCTGCGCGAGCCCCTGAACTCGCGAACCATGGCAGGATTCGGCGGCGTCGCCGAATACGGCATCACCGTCCGCTGGGACAAGAACTTCCTGAAGCTGATCCGCCTGCTGCTGGAACGGCGGAGCGAGTTCGCCATGTATGGCGGCGTGCGCTTCGGCGGCACGCTCACCGTGGAGAGCGCCTTCGCGCTGGGCTTCGACCACATCGCGCTCTGCGCCGGCGCCGGTAAGCCGACCGTGATCGCCATGAAGAACGGGCTCGCCCGCGGCGTGCGGCAGGCCTCGGATTTCCTGATGGCGCTGCAGCTCACCGGCGCCGCCAAGACCGACAGCCTCGCGAACCTGCAGGTCCGGCTCCCCGCGGTGGTGATCGGCGGCGGCCTCACCGCCATCGACACCGCGACCGAAGCGCTCGCCTACTATGTGGTGCAGGTGGAGAAATTCCTCGCGCGTTACGAGGTGCTCGCGGCCGAGCGCGGCGAGGCGGCGGTGCGGGCGGAATGGAGCCCGGAGGACGCCGCAATCGCCGCCGAGTTCCTGGCACACGCCCGCGCGATCCGCGCCGAGCGCGACGCGGCCCGGCGCGAGGGACGCGCGCCGCGTTTCATCGATCTCCTCAATGGCTGGGGCGGCGTCACCATCGCCTACCGCCGGCGGCTGATCGACGCGCCCAGCTACACCCTCAATCACGAGGAAGTCGCGAAGGCGATGGAGGAGGGGATCCGCTTCGCCGAAGGCCTGACGCCGGAAGAAGTGGAGCTCGACGACTTCGGTGCCGCCAAGGCGCTGGTGCTGTCGCTGTCCGACGGCGGGCGTGTCACCCTACCGGCGCGCAGCATCCTGGTCGCGGCGGGCACGCATCCCAACACCGTGCTGCAACGGGAGGATCCCGGCCACGTCAAGATCGACGGCCGGTATTTCCGCGCCGTGGACGAGACCGGCACGCCCGTGACGCCCGAGCGCGTCGCCAAGCCCGCGGTGCCGCAGGTGCTGACGAGTCTTCAGGCCGACGGCCGCGCGATCAGCTTCTTCGGCGACCTGCACCCGTCCTTCGCCGGCAATGTCGTGAAGGCGATGGCGAGCGCCAAGCAGGGTTATCCGGTGGTGAGTCGGATGCTCGCGCGCCGCGCGCCCACAGGCCCTTCGCCGGCCGAGCTCGTGCGCCGCCTCGACGACGAACTACGCGCGACGGTCCACGCGGTGCATCGCCTCACGCCTGAGATCGTCGAGGTAGTCGTGCGCGCGCCCATGGCGGCGCGCGTCTTCCGGCCCGGCCAGTTCTATCGCCTGCAGAACTACGAGACGCAGGCGGTCAAGACCGCGGGCACGACGCTTGCCATGGAGGGCTTGGCGCTGACCGGCGCCGCCGTCGACCCTGCGCGCGGCCTGCTCTCGACTATCGTGCTGGAGATGGGCGGGTCGTCCGATCTCTGCACGCTGCTGCAGCCGGGCGAGCCCGTGATCCTCATGGGCCCGACGGGCACGCCGACGGAGCTGCCGAAGGCCGAGACGGTGCTGCTCGCGGGCGGCGGCCTCGGCAATGCCGTGTTGTTCTCGATCGGCTCGGGCTTGCGCGCCGCAGGCTCGCGCGTGCTCTATTTCGCGGGCTACAAGCGCGGCCAGGACCGCTACAAGGTCGACGACATCGAGAAGGCGGCGGACGCGGTGGTCTGGTGCTGCGACGAGGCGCCGGGCTTCGAGCCGGGTCGGCCGCAGGACAAGACCGTGGTCGCGAACATCGTCGATGCCATGACCGCCTACGCCGAGGGCCGGCTCGGTCCGGTCGACATCAAGCTCAGCGAGGTCAACCGCATCATGGCCATCGGCTCCGACGGCATGATGGCGGCGGTGGCGAAGGCGCGGCACAGTGTGCTGGCGCCCTTCCTCAAGCGCGAGCACCGCGCCATCGCGTCGATCAATTCGCCCATGCAATGCATGATGAAGGAGATCTGCGCCCAGTGCCTCCAGGTCCACCGCGATCCCAAGACTGGCGCGGAGACCACGGTGTTCTCCTGCTTCAACCAGGACCAGGAGATGGACGCCGTGGATTTCTCGAATCTGCGCACGCGCCTCGGCCAGAACTCGGTCGAGGAGAAGCTCACCAAGCTCTGGGTCGACCATTGCCTGCGCGCGCTCGGCGCAAGGAGCGCCGCGGCGGCGGATTAGGCGTCAACTCGCAAACACGTGCCCGCTTCCGCGCGCCGCGCTTCCGATAACGTGCCAATTCCGGGACCCTACGGCTCCAACGGAGAGGCGCGGAGCGCCTACTCGGTGAGATAGCGTCTTGGATGGGCTCATCGCGCGAGATAATTCCGATGCACCCAGTCGCCAGTGGTTGCGCGCCTCGTCTCGAACGACAACGCGCCGTCGCTTTCCCGGGTTTCGAGGATCACGTTCCGGCCGATCGTCGCCTCGCTCGGTTTCCCGGCCGTCGCCGCCTCGAGAAACTCCGTCACGCCATTGGTGGTCGGCGGCATGGTCTCCGGATCGCTCGTCTTGGCAGCCAGCGCCTCGGTCGCGGCAGCGGTCAGCAATTTGGGCCACATCTTGCGGAACAGGCCGTTCGAGGAAAAGATGTCGGCACTGTTCAGCTTGTCGTTGATGGCAAACGCGTAGCCGATGATATCGGGCTCGGATTCCCCGGCGGACCGCAGCGCAGCGACGTAGTCCGCCTGCGCCGCCTTCAGTTTGGAGTTCTCCAGCGTCAGCTGAAGGCTGCTCCTTGACTGGGGCGAGGCGACAGCGGCACCCAAGCTGATCGAAAGATTGTTCTGGATCTGCGCGACATCGTTCCAGACTTGGCTCTGACGCGACGCGGTCGATGCGGAATAAGGTTGCGACGCGTCGTGCCCGATCGGAGCCTTCATGGCCATTTTGACTTCGCGTGAGGGAACGGCGGTATGGGCGCTGGCGAACCTGTTCGGGTCCTCCGCTCCGCGAGCCGTCCAGCGACCTTGTTCCACGCAGTAGGACGAGATCGGCACGCGTCCTGAATGCGGCGGCACGACAAGGCTGACCATGAGCACACGATCTTGCTGCCCACCTTTCACGATATCGCCGGACTGAACAAAGACCTCCTCGTTGCCAAGATTTTCGAGTTCGAGTTCATTGACTTGGCCGGTCTCGCGCACGCGTACGGCACCTTTCGCGAGCGCTTCCTCCAAGGTGAGGGGGACAGGTCCGGGCACCGAGGCACCGTGGATCAGGTAGATCGCGAGATTGCCGTGGCTGTACGGTCCCGAAATGCGATAATCATCCGAGGCATGCGCACTTCTCAGTGTCGAGATGGCGAGCATCGCAATCGCCGCGCCCGCGACGGACAGCGGAAACCGTGGTTCCATGTGAGCCTCCCTTCCGATCTACAGATCGGTGGGCAGCACCCTAAGAGCGATTCGCGACCGGATTAGGACCGCACTGCGGCGATGCCGGGGCGGGCGTCCCCCGATCAGCTCACGCCCGTTCGGCGCCGTAGTAGAGCGTCACCGTGTGCCTGGCCTCGGCGAAGAACAGCCAGCGCTCGATCAGGACACCCAGCGTTGCGATCGCCGCGGCCAGGATGGCGCAGAGCGGAACAAGAGCCGCAGGAAGCAGGAACTCCAGGATGGTCAGCACCAGCGGCAGGGCGAACGCCGAAACGAGCGCAATCATCCGGAGCTTCGCCGCATGCTTGCGCGCGATGCGGAAGCCCATCTCCTTCATGAGATAGTTCTCGGAGGTGTGCGGCGCCTCGAAGAGGCGCACGCGGCCGAGTGCGCCCAGCCCGGTCGCCGTCCCGCCGTCGCTCCGGCTCGCGGTGCGATCGATGAAGCGCCAGTACTGCACCTTCAGCACCCCCGCGACCGCGGTGCAAGCTGCTGCGGCTATGACCAGATCGTTGTCGCTCGCGCCGAAGAGGGACATCGCTGCGATCAGCCAGAACGCGCCCGTCATCGCGGCGAGCGCGAGGTAGTTCGGCAGCACCCAGCCGTTGCTCCAGCGCTGGATCGGCTTGAGCGAAATGTAGATGAAGGCCGTGCACACCACGGTCGCGACGGCGCAAGCGGCCGAGATCACGGCGAACGCTGCCCATATCCCGCGGGTACTGCCGATGCCGAGCCAGCCCAGCGCGAAGAGCAGCGCCGGAACGTAGGTCGCGGTCGACGACACGCCCTCGCGCGAAAGCCAGGAGCTGCGCCATTGGGAGAAGGCGCGCCAGGCACGCTCGGGATGCCCCAGATGAAGGGTCGACGACAGTAGGCCGATCGTGATCGCGCCCAGCGAGAGCGCGAGCGCGACAGCCGCCAACCCGCGATTGGCCGGGAGCGAGCCCACGATTGCCCAGACGCCGAGCCAGGCCAACAGGCCATATCCCGCGCCGGACAGGGTCGTGAACACGATGACGGATAGCGCGGGATGCATAGGTCAGCCGGAGAGCAGCCGGTCGATCCAGGCGAGAAACCCGCTGCCGGCCGCGGCGATCGCTGGTGCCAGCTCCACCGGCGCGCCGCCCATCTCCTTGGCCGAGGCGCGCCGCGGGCGCGGCGGCAGGTACTTGTTCGTGGGAGCGTAGCCGAGCTCCGGCATCAGGTCGTAGCCGCCGCGCTCGTGCACCAGCTTGGAGACCGCGGAATCGGGATCGCCGAGGTCGCCAAAATGCCGCGCCGTGGCCGGGCAGGTCGCGACGCAGGCGGGCACGCGCGCTTCCTCCTCGAGCGTCTCGTTGTAGATCTTGTCGATGCACAGCGTGCACTTCTTCATGACGCCCGCGTCATAGTCGTATTCGCGGGCGCCATAAGGGCAAGCCCAGGAGCAGAGCTTGCAGCCGATGCAGAGATCCTCGTCGACCAGCACGATGCCGTCCTCGGCGCGTTTGTAGCTGGCGCCGGTGGGGCAGACGGTGACGCAGGCGGGCTCCGTGCAGTGAAGGCACGAGCGCGGGAAATGCACGGTGCGGCCGCTCGCGCCTTCGCCCACCTCGAAGGTGTGCACGCGGTTGAACCAGACGCCCAGGGGATCGGCGCCGTAGGGATCGAGATCCGTGAGCGGTGCCGCCACGCCGCCGCTGTTCCATTCCTTGCAATTGACGGCGCAGGCATGACAGCCGACGCAGATATCGAGGTCGATGACGAGGCCGAGCCGCTTCGTCGCCGGATGCGCGGGCAGGCTGGTCACGGGCCCGGCCTCGGCGGACGGAACTTGTCTCCGTAACGAAGCACGGATGGCCGTGCCGGGAGCGACGGTGCGCCCAGAACGGCGAAAGCCGGCTCGGAATGGCCGGCGGGCATCGAGGCCTTCTCGATTCTGACATGCAGGTCGTACCAGGCGGCTTGGCCCGTCACGGGATCGGCATTGGCGTAGCGATAGCCGCCGTCGCGCGGCGGCAGCAGCTCGCTGATGAGGTGATTGAGCAGGAACCCGCGCTTGGACTCGTGGGCGCCCAGCGCCAGGTTCCACGCGCCGGCGCGCTTGCCGATGGCGTTCCAGGTCCAGACGGTGTCGCGGTTGACGCCGTCCATCAGCTTCGCACGCACAGTGATGCGCCCGTGCCGGCTGGAAACCGCTACCCAGTCTCCATCGGCAATCCCGAGCTCGGCGGCACGCGCGCGATGAATGTGCAGGAGGTTCTCGCCGTGGATCTGGCGGAGCCAGGCATTCTGCGAGCCCCAGCTGTGATACATCGCCATGGGCCGCTGAGTGATCGCGTGCAGCGGATAGCCATCGCCGCCGCCCTCGAAGGGCGCGTACCAGAACGGCAAGGGATCGAAATATTTCTCGACGCGCTCCCGGTGCTCGGGCGGCGGCAGTACGCGGCCGTGACCCCGCGCGGCCAGCCGGAATCTCTGCAGCAGCTCGCTATAGAGCTGCAGCACCACGGGTTCCACGTGGTCGCGGAACCCCATCTCGCGCGACCATTCGAGATAGGCGCGATTGGCGAATTTGTAGTAGCGCCCCTCCGGCGGGATCTCGCCCTGCCAGAAGCACTGGTTCTCGACATAGCGCTCGAGCTGGCGCGGATTGACCGCGCCGACCCCCTGCTGCCCGCCATTGGCACCGCGCCAGCCCGCGAGCGGTCCGACGCCGGGCTTGCGCTCGTGGTTCACGATGTAATCGGGATAGAAGCCGGGGTACTTGGGTCTGCCGTCGGCAGCCACGAAGCCCGGGAGCTTCAACCGTGCGCCGAGGTCGATCAGCACGTCCTGGAATGGGCGCACGTCGCGGTCGGGCTTCACCACGGGCTGGCGGATCGCGTCGGCGGCGTGATCGGCGTTGCTGATGGGCCGGTCCATCAGCGAGATGCAGTCGTAGCGCTCGAGATAGGTGGTGTCCGGCAGCACGAGGTCGGCGTAAGCCACCATCTCCGAGTAATACGCATCGGAATAGATGATGTGCGGGATTTCGTACGCGCCCGTGGCGGGATCGCGCGCCGTCAGCATGTCCATGGTCCCCGCGGTATTCATCGCGGAGTTCCAGCTCATGTTCGCCATGTATAGGAAGAGCGTGTCGATCTCGTATGGGTCGCGCTTGCAGGCATTGGCGATCACGAGATGCAGGAGGCCATGGGCGGCAAGCGGCGCTTCCCAGGAGAACGCCTTGTCGATGCGCAGCGCCTTGCCGTCGGCATCGACCAGCAGGTCCTCCGGCCCCTGGGGAAACCCGAGCGGCGGACTCGCGAGCGGCGTGCCCGCGCCGACGGGTGCCGCGGGCTTGCCCGAGGGCGGGATCAGGCGCGGGAAGGGCGGCTCGTAGCGGAAGCTGCCGGGCGTGTCGACGGCGCCGAGCAGCATCTGCAACAGGTGGATCGCGCGGCAGGTGTGGAAGCCGTTCGAATGCGCGGAGATGCCGCGCATGGCGTGCATGGCGATGGGTCGCCCGATCATCCGGGCGTGGTGGCGTCCGCGGGTATCGGTCCAGGGCTGATCGACCACGATCGCTTCCTCGAACGCGACGTGCGCGAGCTCGGCCGCGAGCCGTTTGATCGTTGCGGCGGGGACGCTCGTCTCAGCCGCCACCGCCTCCGGCGCATACCGGGGATCGAGATAGCGTTTCGCCAAGAGCTCGAAGGAGGGCACGCCCCGTCGTCCGTCCGGCAGCCGACGCTCTCCGCTCAGCGCCGGCAGCGCGTCAGGATCGCTCGCGGCGACGAGACGCTCGCGCCTGCGGTCCCAGACCAGCGCGCCACGGTCGGTGCCGCGGGCAAAGAGACCGTGATCGGCGGCGCCCTCATCATCGATCACCAGCCATGGCGCGTTGGTGTAGCGCGCGAGGTAATCCGCATCGACCTTTCCGGCGCGCAGGAGCTCGTGGATCAGCGATAGCACCAGGAGGCCGTCGGTGCCCGGGCGGATGCCGATCCACTCGTCGGCGATCGCCGAATATCCCGTGCGGATCGGATTGACCGAGACGACCTTGGCGCCGCGTCCCTTGAGCTTGCCGAGGCCGATCTTGATCGGATTGGAGTCATGATCCTCGGCGACGCCAAACATGAGGAAATACTTCGTGCGCTCCCAGTCTGGCTCGCCGAATTCCCAGAACGAGCCGCCGATGGTGTAGAGGCCGGCGGCGGCCATGTTGACGGAGCAGAACCCGCCATGGGCGGCGTAGTTGACCGTGCCGAACTGCTGCGCCCACCAGCCCGTCAGGGCTTGGCTCTGGTCGCGGCCCGTGAAGAAGGCGAGCCGCTTGGGATCTCGCGCCCGGATGGCGCCGAGCCACTCGACCGCGGTTCCGAGCGCTTCCTCCCACTCGATCTCGCGGAACTCGCCGCGGCCGCGCTCGCCCACGCGCTTGAGCGGCTTGCGCAGCCGAGCCGGCGAGTTGTGCTGCATGATCCCGGCGGAGCCTTTGGCGCAGAGCACGCCGCGGTTCACGGGGTGGTCGCGGTTGCCCTCGATATAGCGGATGCCGCCGTCCTTCAGATGCACCTTGATGCCGCAACGGCAGGCGCACATGTAGCAGGTCGTGAATTTGACCTGGTCGGCGATCGGGTGGTTGGTCGCGACGGGCGGGTCGCGCTCGGCGGTTCCGCGAGGCGGCATCGGTCGGCTCGAGAGCGGGTTCGGCGCTATTGCGAGAGGGGCGCCCAGCCCTGGGATGTCAGAGCCTCCAAGGGCCGGAAGCGCGTCTTGTAGGCCATCTTGCGGCTCGCACCGATCCAGTAGCCGAGATAGACGTAGGGGAGCGCGCGCTTCCGCGCCTCGGCGATCAAGGCCAGGATCACGGCGGTGCCGGGGCTGCGAGCGGATTCAGCCGGATCGTAGAAGCTGTATACCGCCGAGAGTCCATCGTCGAGGAGATCAGCGAGGCACGCCGCCACCAGGGTTCCATCGGGCTTGCGATGCTCCTGCATGACGGTCATGACGGGGCTGTCCTCGACCATCGCGCGATAATCGCCGTAAGTCATCGATGCCATGTCGCTCTCGGCGTGGCGGGAGCGCTGGTAGCGCAAGAACACCCGGTATTGCTCTGTCGTGGCCCGTGCCGGCATGAGCCGCGGCGCGAGGTCCCGGTTTGCGATCATTGTGCGCCGCAGCGAGCGGCTGATTTCGAATTTCTCGACATTGACCCGAACCGGCAGGCACGCGGCGCAACCGGCGCAGGCCGGCCGATAGGCCAGGTGGTGGCTACGGCGGAAGCCGGCCCGCGACAGTTCGTTGTAGAAGGCGTAGGAATCGTGACCGCTGATTTCCGTGATCAGCTTCCGCTCGGTCTTGCCATCGAGATAGGGGCACGGCAGCGATGCCGTACGGTAGAACGGCCGCAGCGCCGACGCCACCGGAGGCAGGCCCGGCCCGGATCGGCGGCTGCGCAAGAGGCTGGTGCCGTTGCCATCCGGCACATCCTGCTCGACCTTCACCCGCATTGCGGTCCCTCGGCTGCAGCGAGCGGCATCGTCATGCCCGGCATTATGTGCGAAGCCGGTGCCGCAGCGCCAGTATCATCGAGCCGCCAAGATTTCCGCCTCGGGAGACGACCGGACGACCAGGGTGCCCGCGAGCATGTCGTGCAGCGTGCGCCGTCGCCGATCGATGAGCGCGATCAGCAGCACAAGCGACCAGGTCGGGTAGACCGTGACATAAAACAAAATCGTCTGGACGAATGCCTGAAGGTAGCTGGGCCGCTCGCCGGTCCAGCTGCGCACCTCGACGCCCGTGAGCCGCATGCCCGGCGTCGCACAGCGCGGCCCGCCGATCGTGAGCGTGTGGTAGAGCACGGGGATCAGGCCCAGGATGAGCAGGAGCGGGGACAGCAGTCCCAGGCTCGCGATCGCCAGCATGACGAAGACGATCCAGGCAAGCGCGATCAGCAGGCCGATGCACAACAGGTCCACGCAATAGGCGAAGACGCGCCGCACCAGGACGCCTCGGTAATACTCGGGCGAGGCGAAGGGCTCCGGCGGCTCGCCGGTCCAAGCCAGGTCCCGCATTTCATGATCGCCCGACACTCGCTCCCGCCTCGCTGCCACCTGGGCGCAAGTATCGGCGAGGGCTCAGGATCGAGGCAAGCGATCGCTCAGGTCAGCGGGGAGCCGCCAATATCTTTGGCCGCCGTTCGCCTGCGCGGCTACAGCACCGCGCCGGGACTGCCCAGCGCATGCTCGGTGAGGCCGCGAGTGATCAGCTCGTAGGCCTCGTCCACGGAGTCCGTGAAATGGAACAAACTGGCGTCCTCGGGGCTGATGGTGCCGTGGCGGACGAGCGCGTCGAAGTTGACCACTTCGTTCCAGAACTTGGGGCCGAACAGCACGAGCGGCATGCGCTTCTTCATCTTGCGCGTCTGCACGAGGGTGAGAATCTCGAAGAGCTCGTCGAGGGTCCCGTATCCGCCGGGAAACAGCACCACGGCCTTCGCGAGATAGACGAACCAGAACTTGCGCATGAAGAAGTAGTGGAAATGCACGTGGAGCTCGCGGCTCACGAACGGGTTGTCGAACTCCTCGTTGGGGATCGAGATGGTAAGGCCGACGTTGAGCCCCTTGGCCTCGGAGGCGCCGCGGTTGGCGGCCTCCATGATCCCCGGCCCTCCGCCGGTGCAGATGACGAAGCGGCGCGCGGCGTCGCCGAGCTGCTTCGACCAGTCCGTCAGGCGGTGAGCGAGCTCGCGCGCGGCCTCGTAATACTCGGAAAGCTCCACCGCGGTGCGCGCCCGCGCGAGATCGCCGCCGCCACGCTCGGCCTCCGCCAACGCGGCCTCCGCCGCCTCGCGCGATTTGAGGCGCGCGGAGCCCATGAAGACGATGGTGTCTTGAACCTGGTAGCGCTGAAACCTCGAGAGCGGCTCCAGGTACTCGGAGAGGATGCGCAGAGCCCGCGCGTCCCGGCTCTCGAGGAAGCGCTGGTTCTGGTAGGCCTTGGGTTGGCGGTGGCGCGTCGGCTCAGCCATGGCGGCTCGCTCCGTGCTAGGGCGGCGACAGCGTCTCGGTCGCGACCGGGTTTCGCGTATCGATCATCAGCATATAGCCGTCGCGCCAGGGGCGGACGAGGTCGGTGTAGTGCTCGGAGAGCGGATTACCACCTTCGCCCGGCACGATCATGAAGCGCGTGCGGTCGGGATCCGCCATGTCGATCACCATGCGCAGTCCCGGTCCCAGCGTGTCCTGATACGGCCGCGTGCTACTGCGCACGGAGAAGCCGCCGCGATTGATCGTGTCGAGCCCACCATCGGCGGCGATGGCGGTCTCGAGATAGCGGCCCACCACCGGCACGGCCGAGAAGACCCGATGGCTGAACTCCGCGACATGCGCGCGGCCCCAGCGCCATTCGTTCATGTCGGGCCCGTAGGCTTTGCTGAGCTCGTCGAGCGCCAGCAGCAGCGCCGCCGAGAGCTGCTCGGCGCAGGTCTTCGGGACGGTCAGGATGCGGTCGTCGCACCAGTCCTGATGCGCGGTCAGGATGCTCGCGATGGCATCGGCGTGGAGCGACCAATAATCGTCGAAAGCGGTGCCGAGCCGATTGGCGAACACGACGCGATTGAAGTCGCGCAGCCACGCGCTGAAGAGCAGCGGCTCGACCGCGTCCTTGTCCATCCGGCGGTCCCATTGCCTGAGCCGCTCGATCGCCGCTTGCGCTTGCGGCGTGGTGACCGGTGCTTTCAGCATCAGCGGCAGCAGCCGGTCGGCCATCGGCGAGAGGATGTCCCGCTGGATCGCGGCCATGCTGTCGAGCGAGTGCCGTGCTCGCTGGTCGATCAGCGTCGCAATGCGCTGGGCGCGGTATGGCTCGTCCCAGTCGCGTCCGAGGAAATACGGGAAATTGTCGGGCACCGGCTTGTTGTTGGCGGTGACGATGCGGCCGGCGGGCGGATCGACAGCGCGCGGCATGGCGTCGGCCGGGACCCAGCCCGTCCAATCGAACTCGCCGGTCCAGCCGGGCGCCGGCAGCCAGCCGTCGCCGCTTACCCGGGTCGGCACGCGCGCCGGCGACAAGTAGCCGATGTGGCCATCGACGTCGGCATAGACGATGTTCTGCTCGGGCGCGTCGAATTTCGCGAGCGCCTTCTGAAAGCCGTCCCAATCGACCGCGCGGTTCATCTCCCAGAGCGCCTGCGGGGTCCGGTCGCCGTCCATGAGGTAGCTCGCCTGTAGCGCCAGGGCGAAGCCCGGCTGCGCCACCTGCTGGGCGGAGCCCGCGAGATCGGAGATCACCGGCCCGTGCCGGCTCTCGCGCACGGTGATCTGCACGGGCCGCGCGTCCTTCACCAGGATGGTCTCGGTGCGCGACTTCAGGGGCTGGGATCCGTCGGGCGTCAGGTATTTGTTGGGATCGTCGGGATCCAGCTTCTCGACGAACAGATCCGAGACGTCGCTGCCGGTATTCGTGAGGCCCCAGGCGATGCGCTCGTTGTGCCCGACCAGCACGATCGGCGCACCCGGCATGGTGCCGCCCTCCAGCTTGTGCGCGGGGGTCGCGACATGGACGAGGTACCAGACGCCGGGCACCTCAAGGCCGAGGTGTGGATCGTTGGCGAGGATCGGCTTGCCAGAGGCCGAGCGATTGCCAGCAACCACCCAATTGTTCGAGGCGCGCACGGGGTCCTCGAGCGCGGGCATCATCGCCGAGAGGGAGGCGAGCGGCAGGCTTCGATAGATCGGCGCCATCGCGCCCAGGATCACCGGGCCCTCCTTGGGATAGCCGGGATAGAGGATCGGCATCTCCTCGGGCTTCACGTGCTCGAGCAGCTTGGCGCGCGCGAGCTCGCCGCGATAATTCCCGGCGAGCTGCCAGGCCATCAGCTTGCCCCAGATCAGCGTGTCGACCGCCCGCCACGGCTCCGGCCGCGCGCGCAGGAGATAGTATTCGGGCGGCAGCGCCCACCGCCGGTCCGCGATGACGGCGTTGACCCCCGCGGCGTAGGCCCGGAGCACCGCCTGCACCTCGTCGGGGAGCTGCGGGAGCTGCCGCTCGGCGGCGCGCGCGAGCCCGAGGGTGCGCATCGTTCGGTCGGTATCCAATACCCGGGCGCCGAACCACTCCGCGAGCCGGCCGGCGCCGTAGCGGCGCTGCGCATCCATCTGGAACAGGCGATCCTCCGCATGGACGAAGCCGAGCCCGAAGGCGGCATCGAGATCGTTCGTGGCGACGATGGTGGGGACGCCGATGGCGTCGCGCGTGATCCGCACCGGCGCGGTCAGGCCCTGCGCGGTGTGCGCGTATCCGACCGGCGGCAGCGCGGAATGCAGCCAGAGCAGTCCCGAAAGCGCCACGACGATCGGGGCGATCAGGATGATGAGGAAGATAAGCCGGCCCATGGGTGCCGGCCGCGCCGGCCTTCCGCGCTCAGCCAAGGTTCAGGATGATGGTCTTCTTCTGCGTGAAGTGCTCGAGCATCGCCTCGAGCGAGGCCTCCTTGCCGAGGCCGGACTGCTTCACGCCGCCATAGGACATGTTCGCCTGCACGACTAAGTTCTGGTTGACCTGCACCAAGCCCGCCTCGAGCCGGTGGCTCGCGTCGAGCGCGGTCTTGAGGTCGCGCGTCCAGATGGTGGCGGCGAGGCCGTAGTCGCTGTCGTTGGCCTGCGCCAGCGCGTCCTCGTAATCCCTGAACTTCATCACGCAGGTGACCGGACCGAAAATCTCCTCGCGGCAGATGCGGTTGTCGTTGGCGACGCCGGTGAAGATCACGGGCTGCACGTAGTAGCCGCGCTGCAGGTTGGGATCGCTCGGCATCTTTGAGCATTTGTGCGCCTTGGCGCCCGCGCTTTTCTCGCCGAGATCGATGTAAGAGCGCACCTTCTCGAACTGCTGCTTGGAGATGATGGTGCCGATGTCGGTCTGCTCGTCGAGCGGATCGCCCATCTTCATCGCATCGACCTTGGCCTTGAGCTTGTCGACGAAGGCGTCGTGGATGGACTCATGGACGAAGATGCGGCTCGCGGCCGTGCAGCTCTGGCCCTGGCGCGTGAAGCGCATGCCGATCACCGCGCCCGCCACCGCCTTCTCGAGATCGGCGTCGCCCATGACGATCATCGGGCTCTTGCCGCCGAGCTCCAGCGTTACCGGGATGAGCTTCTGCGACGCCATCTTGTAGATCAGCTTGCCGGTCTCGACGGACCCCGTGAAGGTGACCTTGCCGACGCCCTTGTGCTCGACCAGCGGCGCGCCGCATTGCGGGCCGTCGCCGGAGAGGATGTTGAGCACGCCCTGCGGCAGCACCTGGTTCATGACCTGGCAGGCGCGCAGCACCGCGAAGGGCGCCTCTTCCGCGGATTTCACCACCACCGTGTTGCCGGCGACCAGCGCGGGCGCGATCTTGAGCGCCATCAGCAACAGCGGCACGTTCCAAGGGATGATCGCGCCGACGACACCGATCGGCTGGCGCAGCGTGATGGTGAGCGCGTCCGGCTTGAACGGCACGCTCTCGCCCTTGAGCTCGGAGCCGAGGCCGCCATAGAAGGTCAGGATATCCGCGAAGACGCCGGCCTCGACCCGGCTCTCGGTGCGGATCGCCTTGCCGGTCTCGAGCGTGATCAGCTTCGCCAATTCCTCGACGTGCTCGCTGAGGATGCGGCCGCACTCCGCGACTAGGCGCCCGCGCTCGCGCGCGAGCAGCTTGCCCCAGCTCTTCTGCGCCTTCGCCGCCGCCTTGACGGCGGCGTCGACGTCCTTGGCGTCGCCGTCGGCTGCCTCGCCGATCCTCTCCTGGGTCGCGGGATTGATGATCGGGAAGGTGCGGGCGGTGATCGAGCCCACCATGCCGCCGTCGATCAGCATCTTGCCCGACATCTCCCGCGCGAGCTGGTGGGGATCGAGCACGGGTTGCAGGCGGTTCTGGAGCATGGCGGCGGCCTCCCGTCGGGCGGAACAATGATGGGGCTCGGAGGGCCTAAGCCCTCGGGCGGAAGGGCCTTTTATACACATCCCAAGGGCGCTCGCCAGCCCCAGGAGATCGCACCGTTTGCCGCGGGAAAATAGGTCATGAAATCATAAACGCGGCAAGCACCGTCCACGCTTCCGGTGTCAGCAGTGAAGCGGGCATGGCGCTGAGGCTCCCGACCGTCGCATGTTGACCCCCAACGGACATCAACGACCTTGGCTGTGACGCACGGCAGCTCTCGCATGAACTTGTGCTAGGGTTGGTAAGGTGTGTTCTCTGCAGCTGGAGTGCGAGCATGAGACGGCGCGAATTGATCGCGATTCTTGGCGGTGCAATGGCGATTTGGCCGCTCGCGGCACGGGCGCAGCAGGCGGGAAAGCTACCAACCGTCGGCTTCCTTGTCGTGGGCGCGCCTTCTGCCCAGAGCGCATGGTACACCGCCTTGGCAGTCCGACTGCGAGAACTCGGCTGGATCGAGGGCAGTACCGTCACGATCGAATATCGCTGGGCGGAGGGTCGCAGCGAGCGCTATGCGGAGATTGCGGCCGAGTTCGTCGGACTCAACGTCGATGTCATCGTCACGACAGCATCCGCTGTTCGAGCAGCCATGCAGGCGACATCGGTCATCCCAATCATTTTCGCGCTATCCGGGGATCCGGTGGGTACTGGCTTCGTCGCGAGCTTGGGGCGACCAGGGGGCAATGTCACTGGCTTGTCGCAGCAGATGCCTGATGCCGTTGGCAAGCGCATCGAACTCCTGCGCGAGATTGTCCCCGGTCTTCGCCGGTTGGCGTTCATGGTCAATATCAGCGTTGGTCTAGGCGTGCTCGAAGCGCGCCAGGCCCGCTCTCTCGGCCTTGACGTCATCATGCTCGAGATCAATCGAGCAGAGGACATCCCGCCGGCTGTCAAGTCGCTCAAGGATCGTGCGGATGCCCTCTATATTGTGGCTGACGCACTCCTCTACGACAACGCCGATCGCATTCACGCCTTGGCGCTCGACGCGCGCATGGCGACGGTGCACTCCTTTCGGGAACTCGTGCAGGCGGGAGGTTTGTTATCGTATGGGCCAAACGCAGTGAATGAGTTCCGTCGTGCCGGCGACTATGTCGACAAGATCCTAAGGGGCCGAAAGCCGGGGGATCTCCCGGTCGAGCAAGCAACGAAATTCGA
>Ga0126378_10001549_pt1 | contig 17051 bp, 14 predicted proteins | sample PanSoiMetPlot_23_FD_92587 | JGI IMG/M metagenome (GOLD analysis project Ga0126378, IMG submission 92587) | Tropical forest soil microbial communities from Panama - MetaG Plot_23 | ecosystem: Environmental > Terrestrial > Soil > Tropical forest > Bulk soil | place: Panama | collected 2016-02-17
AGAACGCACCCATCATGCCGAAGAACACCAGCGACAGCGCGCTGACGGCGGAGGACAGGCGGGGATCGCGGAACAGCCGCACGTCCAGCGACGGGTGCCGCAGCCTGGCCTCATACCAGGCGAAGAACGCGAGCACGGCGAGCCCGCCCGCTATCGGGCCGAGCACGTCCGGGTGCACCCAGGAACCCCTGTCGCCGCCCTGGATGATGCCGTATACGAGCAGCACAAGCCCGGCGATGGAGGCCAGTACCCCCACGTAGTCGATCCGGCCTGGGCTCGGGTTCTTCGACTCGGGCACGAGCAGCCAGATGGCAGCCACGCTGGCGGCGGTGAACGGCACGTTGATCAGGAACACCGAACCCCACCAGAAGTGGCCAAGCAGCAGCCCGCCGACGATCGGGCCGATCGCCACCCCGATACCGACAGCGGTAGCCCATATCCCGATGGCCCGCGCGCGCTCCGCGGGCTCGAACACGTTGCTGATGATCGACAGGGTCTGCGGCATGACCGCGGCCGCCGCCAGGCCCATCGCGGCGCGCGCCCATACGAGCTGGGCAGGGTCGTGCGCGTACGCCGTCACGAGTGAGAACAGGCCGAAGGCGGCAAGCCCGATCATCAGGGTCCGCCTGCGCCCGATGCGGTCGCCTATGACGCCGAACGTGAACAGCAGCCCGGCGAACACCAGCGTGTAGGAGTTGATCGCCCACTCGAGCTGGCTCTGGCTGGCGCCGAGGCCGGCCGGGCCGGGCTGGGCGATGGTCTTGAGCGCGACGTTCAGGACGGTGTTGTCGAGGACGATCGCCATCAAGCTCGTGATCAGGACGCTGAGGATGATCCACCGGCGCCGGTACGCCGCGGTGGCGAGGTCGGCCTGGCCGGCCTGGGGGGAGGCACTGCGCGAATCCATGAAGCTCTCTTCGCTCGCGAGTCTGGGGGCGCCGCTGGCGCCAAGAGATCTGTTGTCCCGGCGCCCGCCCCAGCGGGCGCCGGGCATGCCAACGATACGGAACAGCTCCGTATCGGAAAACATTCCCGGCTTCCGGCGTGCCGGGTCCCGGGGTCCCCGGCACGCCGGAGCACAGGCCCGCCGAAGGCGCCGCGGAGGTCGTCCCCACGCACCTCGCGGTGGAGGGCGAGTTGAACCGCCGTTCAGCATTCTCCTAGACTGCTGACCGCCGGGCGGCCCAAACCCCCAACCCGCGCGGCGACGAGGAGACGCCGTCGTGGTTGTGCAGCAGCCGGGGCTCACGGCCAGGGTCCGCGTGCTGCTCGCGTTTGTCTGCGCGGTTGTGCTCGTCGACACGATGTTCTTCACCGCGCTGACGCCGCTGCTGCCCCACTACGTGCACGCCGCCGGGCTGTCAAAGGCCGGTGCGGGGATACTCGTCGCCGCCTATCCGGTGGGAACGCTCGTCGGCGCCATCCCGGGCGGCCTGCTGACCGCCCGGCTCGGCGTCCGGCGGATGCTGCTGGCCGGGCTGGCCCTGATGAGCGTGGCCACACTGGTGTTCGGCTGGGCCTCGGGCGCGGTCATCCTGGACGCCGCCCGCCTGGCGCAGGGCCTCGCCGGTGCGTGCACCTGGGCGGCCGGGCTGGCCTGGCTCACGTCCAGCGGCCCGCCGGAACGCCGCGGCCAGCTGCTCGGCACCGCGCTTGGAGCCGCCGTCGGCGGCGCTCTCTTCGGGCCGGTGGTCGGGGCGGTCGCCGATCAGGTTGGCACCGGGCCGGCGTTCTCGGCCGCCGCGGTGGCTGGCGCCGCGCTGATGGCCGTCGCCTTCACCGTCCCGGCCCCGCGGGACGCCGAGCCGCAGGGTCTGCTTGAGATGTGGGCCGCGCTGCGCGACCGGCGGGTCAAGGTCGGCCTGTGGCTGACCACGCTCGCCGGGATTGCGTTCGGCGTGCTGGATGTGCTCGCGCCGCTGCGGCTGAACGGGCTCGGCGCGACATCGCTGCTCATCGGCGCGACCTTCCTCGGCGCCTCGGCGATCGAGGCGGCGATCAGCCCGCTGGCCGGCCGGCTCTCCGACCGGCGCGGCGCGTACCTGCCCATCCGGCTGGCCCTGGCCGCGGCGGTGGTGGTCAGCCTGCTTGCACCCCTGCTGGCGCCCGCACCGGTGCTGATCACCGCGCTGATCATCGGCATGCCGGCGTACGGGGCACTGTTCGCCCCGGCGACCACCTTGCTGAGCGCGGGCGCGGACGGCCTGGCGCTGAACCAGGGCCTGGCGTTCGGGCTCGCCAACCTCGCCTGGGCCGGCGGCCAGGCGTCCGCCGCCGCGGCCGGCGGGGCCATCGCGCAGGCGACCACGGATGTGGTCCCCTACACGCTGCTCGGGGGCGCCTGCCTGCTGACCCTCGCCGCGCTGTCCCGGCGCCCGCCGGGCACCACGCGGTTACCGCGACGTGGCGCCGCGACCGCGGCATGCCCCGCCGCTGGCCGCGGGCCTGCCCCGGCGGCCGGCCGCGGCCCTCCCCGCGGGCCGGCCGCGGCCTACCGAACTGCCCGCGCAGCGTGTAGTTTCAAAGCGTCCGGGGACGCCACAACGGCGCCACGAGACGCGGAGGATTCCATGACGGCTCAGTCCAGCGACTCAGGCATGGCCGCGACCAATGCGCGGACCCCCGACCCCCTCTACGGCGGGACCGCCGGCAGGCGCGTCACCGTCCGGGATGTCGGCGCCGCCAAGGCCCGCGGCGAGAAGTGGCCGATGCTCACCGCCTACGACGCGCTCACCGCGCGGGTCTTCGACGAGGCCGGGATCCCGGTCCTGCTGGTCGGGGACTCGGCGGGAATGGTCGTGTTCGGCCACGACTCCACCATCCCGGTGACGGTGGACGACCTCATCCCGCTCACCGCCGCGGTGGTCCGCGGCACCCGGCGGGCGATGATCGTGGCGGACCTGCCCTTCGGGGCCTACCAGGCCTCGCCGGCGGCCGCGCTGGCCAGCGCGACGCGGTTCCTCAAGGAAGCGGGAGCGCACGCGGTCAAGCTGGAAGGCGGCCAGCGGGTGGTACGCCAGGCCGAGGAGCTGGTGGCGGCAGGTATCCCGGTGATGGCCCACCTCGGGCTGACCCCGCAGTCGGTCAACATGTTCGGCGGCTACCGGGTCCAGGGCCGCGGCGAGGACGGGGCGCGGCTGCTACACGACGCCAAGGCGCTCGAGGCCGCCGGTGTCTTCTCGATCGTCCTCGAGGCCGTGCCCGCGGAGCTGGCCGCGAAGGTCACCGAGGCCGTGTCCGTCCCCACCATCGGGATCGGGGCCGGGCCCTCCTGTGACGCGCAGGTCCTGGTCTGGCAGGACATGGCCGGCCTCACGCCGAGGACCGCGAAGTTCGTGAAGCGGTACGCCGATCTCGCAGGGGTGCTCGGCGAGGCCGCGCGGTCCTTCGCCGAGGAGGTCGTCGGCGGGCAGTTCCCCGACGAGGCGCATTCCTACCACTGACGCGGCGCCTCCCGCGGCGGCGCGCCCGGTGGCCGCGGCCCGGGCCACTAGCGACGGCCGGACCGGCGTGCCCGTGGTGCGGGACCCCCGGCCCGGCCGCACAAGTGCCCGTGGTGCGGCTCCCTCCAGGAAACCGCACCACGGGACTTCCCGCCCGGGCCCACCGGCGCGCGGCGGGCCCGGTACCCCCTTCGGGATCATTGACGTCTTATGTGGAAGAGACGTGCGGGGTCTGCCCAGATACGCCATGTAGATAACGAAATGGTCTCGACCGCGCACGGAGCCCCCGCGCCGGCAGCTCCCTGCGCCGGCAGCTCCGTGCGCCACGACGCCGCCGGTAACCGGGCCTAGATGTCAGTGATGCGAAGTCCGGCGTGAGCCCTGTAGCGCCGGTTGACCGAAACCAGGTTCACGGTCAGCGCCTCGACCTGATGGCAGTTGCGCAGCCGGCCCGCATACACGCCGCGGACGCCGGGGATTCTGGCCGCGAGCTCTTGCACCAGGTCGGTCGCGCGCCGGTCGTCGCCGAGCACCATCACGTCGAGGTCGATCTTCTCGACGGCGGGGTCGAGCAGCAGCACCGCGGAGACGTGATGGAAGGCGCCGACCACCACGGAGCCGGGCAGCACCCCCGCCGCCTGCTCGGCCGCGCTTCCCTCCTCGACCGGGAGCGCGTAGGCGCCCCGCTCGTCGAAGCCGATCGGGTTCACGCAGTCGATCACGACTTTGCCGGCCAGCGCGGATGCCAGTGACGCAAGCAGCTCGCGGTGGCCCAGCCAGGGCACCGCGACGATCACCACGTCCGCGGCCTTCGCCGCGTCGGCGTTGGCCACGCCACGGATCCCGAGTTCCTCCCCGAGATCGGCCGCTGCCGATGCCGCGCGTTCGGGACTCCGTGAGCCGATGATGACCGGGTTGCCCGCAACCGCGAACCGCCGTGCCAGCCCGCAGCCCTGGTCGCCGGTGCCGCCCAGGATGCCGATGGTGAGAGCCGCCACATCCATGCCGGTAGCGGGCGATACCTGCCGTTGCGCCATGCCCCGATCCTGCCAGAGCGCATTTACGCCCATGGCACCATGGGGACATGAACGCCGAGCAGGTGGCCGCGCTGCGCGTGCTGCTCGCGCCGACCGGCTGGGTCGAGAAGGCCGCCGCGTTCGCCCGCGTGCTGCGGGGCTCGGCGCGGACGCCGGGCGGGCTGCTCGTCGTGGGAACCCCCGGCCACGAGCCGTGGCACCTGGCCGCGCACCTGGACCAGGAGAGCCGGTTCGCGGGCCTGGCTGAGCTCGCTCCCACGCTCGTCCGGTGGGCGCCGCCAGCGGGCGCGCCGGCCCACCTGAGCGTCGGGCTCACCCGGCTGGAACAGGCCAAACGAGGAGAGTCCCTGCTGGTGGTGAGCCCAGAAACGGCGCCAGATCCGCTGCTGGAGCGAGTCCACGACGCCCGCCGCGGCGGCGCGACCGTGCTCGCCCTGGACCGCGGAGACCCGCGGCTTGAGGGCATCGCCCACGAGGCCCTCGTGGTCGAGGCCAACGCGGCACCGCTGTCCTTTGACGCGGCCCAGCATCTGGTGAGCGCCGCGGCCGGTGACCTGTCCGAGCGTTCCGGGGGCCTCCGCTCGCGCCTGGCCCGGCTGCTCGACGCCGTGAGCGGCCCCGCCACCGGCACCTGGTGAGCCGCCGGGCACCCAATATCGGATGCCCGTGAGCGGCCTGACCTCATAGATTGGCCCAATGACCAGCCAACGGGACAAGGCGGAACGATTCCTCGAACAACACCACGGCCGTGGGCCGCTGCTGATTCCGAACCCCTGGGACGTCGGGTCGGCGAAGCTGCTCGTATCGCTCGGCTTCACCGCGCTGGCGACGACGAGCAGCGGCTTTGCCGCCACCCTGGGCCGGCCGGACGGGTCGGTCACCCGGGACGAGGCGCTCGGCCATGCGGCGGCGATCGCCGCCGCGACCAGCGTGCCGGTGTCCGGCGACTTCGAGGACGGGTTCGCAAGGGAGCCTGCGGGCGTGGCCGAAACAGTGCGGCTCGCGATCGGCGCCGGGCTGGCCGGCTGTTCGGTCGAGGACTACACGCGCAACAGTGACGACCCGGTCTACGACCGGGGGTTCGCCGCCGAGCGCATCGCGGCGGCGGCGGCCGCGAACGCGGGACAGGGGCGGCTCGTACTCACCGCACGCGCCGAGAACTACCTGTACGGCAGGCAAGACCTGGCGGACACGATCGCGCGCCTGCAGGCCTACGAGGCCGCGGGCGCCGACGTGCTTTACGCGCCCGGGCTCACCCGCCTGGACGACATACGCGAGCTGGTCGGCTCGGTGGGCAGGCCGGTGAACGTGCTCGCGCTGCGCGGCGGGCCGACCGTGGCCGAGCTTGCCGAGGCCGGGGTGAGCCGGATCTCGGTGGGCGGGTCGTTCGCGTTCGCCGCCCTGGGCGCGGCCGTCGAGGCCGCCACGGAACTGCGCGACCAGGGCACCTACGGCTACCTGGAGCACGCCAGGACCGGCGCGGCCGCCGCCCGGGCGGCATTCAGCGGCTGACGTTCGTCACGAAATGGGCCAGCCACGACAATCCGATGTGTTGTAGCAAATGCTCCAATGAATCGCCGGCTGGGGTGCTGGGTGGCTCACTGTCAGCGATAATAGTGGCCAGGGTGTGGGGTGTGGCTGCTGATGGTCGGCTCATCCCGGATGAGCCGTGCTCGTCACCCATGGCCTGGGCGGCGTACCAGGCTTCGCGGGTCACGAAAGCGGGGTGGGCGGACTGGAGGGACCACAGCCACTGGTCGGGGGCAAGGCCAGCTGGCCAGGGTCGGCGGCGCTGACGATCGTCCCGGACGGCGCGGCAAATGCGAAAGGCCCAGTAGCAGCGCGACCAGGGCCCGTAGAGGACCAGCCAGCAGAATTCTTGCCGTGCAGGTGTGCGGCGGCCAGCCGTTGGTCTGGGTCGTACGCCTGGCTCACAGCCACGGGACCGCTTTGCGGCCCACCCCCGCAAGGAAACGGGCACCAGCCCGCGCCCGGGTGGGGTCGGGCGCGGTGCGGTGTGGCCGCCAGTCCCGCACGTCCACCAGGCCCGGCGGCACTAGGTCAAACCCGGTGAACCACGCAATGACCTCATCTTCCGGTCGGGCGGTGATCACGCTGGCGCCGGCGTAGGCGGTGCGCAGCCGTTCCACCAGCACCGGGTCGGTGCCCGTGGACGTCCCCGCGCTGATCACCAGATAGCTACCGGGCGCGAGCGCGGCGGTCAGCACGCTCACGGCGTGGTCGGCTTCGTCGGGTTCCAGGAAGTGCAGCACTGCGGCCAATAGCAGGCACACGGGCCGGTCAAAGCCGATGGCCGTCTGAACCGTGGGGTGGGTGAGGATGGCTTGGGGATCGCGCAGGTCGCCCTCGGCAACAGTCACGGTGGGGCCGTCTGCCAGCAGCGCGCGGGCGTGTGCCAGCACCACATCGTCGTTGTCGACATAGACAACCGTGCTGGCCGGGTCGTGTTCGCGGGCGATCTGGTGGATCGCTGGCCACGCTGGTAGCCCCGCCCCCACATCCAGAAACTGGGCGATGCCCTGGGCGGCCACGTGCGCCACCGCGCGGACGACAAACCCCCGGTTGGCACGGGCGATGCCGGCGACCTCGGGGAACTCAGCGAGCACGGCGTTGGCGGCTCGGCGGTCGGCGGCGTGATAATCCTTGCCGCCGCGCCAGTAGTCGTACATCCGCGCCACATTCGGCGCGGCCAGCGTGCCCCCAAGGCCCGGCCCGCGCTGCGGTGCGGTGCTGTTGGCCAGGATGGTGCGCAACTCTGCCAGGTCAGCCGTGATGACCGTGTGCGGGTTAATACCTGGGCGGGCCTGGCGGGCGATGTAGCGGGTGCGCTCCCCGGTGACCTCGCGCCAGATCGTGAACTGCGGGAATTCCTGCTGAAGGGCACTGAGGGTAGGCCGATCATCTGACTGGATGTCGTGGCCCGTGGCCTGGAGCATGGCGGTGGTTCCTGTGATCGTCAGCGTGAATTGTGCGGGAACGACACGCTAACCGGGCAGCAGCAAAGCAGCCCGAACTGTCGGCTCGGCTTGGCTGAAGGCTCGGGGCGCTAGCCGACAAGATCGATGCGGGTGGCTAGGGCGCGCACTTTGGGTGCCAGGGAGGGGCGAGCACGGCGCAGAAGGCCGCGCACCAGGTCACGGGCCAGCGGGTTGTAATGCAGATCTTCGCTGGATTCCTGCTCGGCGGCGAGCAGGTGCAAGATGGTCCCGGCGTCTTCGCGGCGCTGGTCATAGCAGCGGGCCAGATCCAGGCAGAAGGTGGCCCGCCGCTCAATGGATGGGCAGTCGGTGATGTCGATGGCATCGCCCAGCCGCAGCGCCTCGGACGCTTCGCCGGCTTCCATCTCAATGCTGACCGCATGCAGCGCGACGTTGGTCGGGCCGAACACCGTCCACAGCAGGTTGCCCTCGCCGATGGCGCGGGCCGCCGGGACTGCGTGGTCCCGCAGAGTTTCCCTGGCCGTCCACGCGTCGCGATGCCGGGCCTGGGCGATGGCTGCGACAAGCCACAGTGCGCCGTACAGAGCTAGGTGATCCGGGTGGCCGTCGATGTGGGGGCGCAGTTCGGCGGCGGCCCGGATGGTGATGTCCTCGGCGATCTCGGGTTCGTTGGTGGCCAGGAGCACTTGGCCGAGGTTCCATTTGGCGGCGGCGATACGTAGCAGGTCGTCGGCGTCCTCGGCTGCCCGCACTGCCCGGTCAGCGACCAGCAGCGACAGATCGGCCCGGCCGATGCGCTTGGTGAACGTCCTTAACAAGAAGTACAGGTCAGCAGCGAGCCGGGCGGCATCCCGCCGGGCAGCCACGTCGGAGCCGACCCGCACTGCCCGGGTTGCGGCTTGCACATCGGTGATCAGCCCCGGCAGCAGCGGTCCGGTCTGGGTGTAGCGGCAGGGCGCGCCTTGCCAAGACCGCCACGCGGCGTCCACCCGGCCACGGAGAACACGCAGGCCCGGAGGGTTATCGGCGCTGGCACCGTCACCGCCTGTGACCAGGGCTGTATGGATGGCTGCCGAGAGTGGATGCCCGGGAGTGGCCTGCTCAGCGGACGACTCCCCGAACAAGACCGAGGTCGGGACGCCCAGCACGCGGGCGAGTCGGTGCAACACGGCGGTGGAGGGAGTCTTCAGTCCCCGCTCGATCTGAGAAAGATAGTCCTCGGTCACCCCCGCCAGACCCGCGACGACCGCCTGCGTCTTCCGGCGCGCCTGCCGGTAAAAGCGGACACGCTCACCGATGGGAATGTCGGCCGGTGCAGGCATAGCCTCAGCGTAGGCCAAATGACCGGCACCACGCCTGATGGAAGCGGGCCGCATGGCAGTTAAGACGCTGGTGTTGTGGGATGTGGACCACACGCTGATGGAATCTGGCGGGGTGGGGTTTGAACTGTTCCGCGCGGCGTTCGAGCAGGCCAGCGGGCGAAAGCTGGTATATGCGGCTGAGGTGACCGGGCGGACAGAGCCAGCCATTTTCCGGGAGACGGTGGAACTGCAAGGCATTCCCTACAGCACGGAGCTTTTTGATCGCTACGCCGCGCTTCTGGCTGCTGGATATCAAGCGGGCGCAGGCGAGCTAGCACGGCGAGGGCGGGCGCTTCCTGGGGCAGCAGCAGCCATCGCGGCGCTGGCCAGCACAGGCAGAGCCGTTCAGTCAGTGCTGACCGGCAACTTGCGCCCGGTGGCCGAGACCAAGCTACGGACATTCGGCCTAGACCATGGGCTTGACCTCGATGTCGGTGCCTACGGCACTGACCGTGACGTACGCGCACACCTGGTGCCGGTAGCGCGGCGACGCGCCGCCGAAAAATACCAGGCACCGTTCCCCGCTGCGGCCACGGTACTCATTGGCGATACCCCCAGCGACGTCCACGCGGCCCTCCGCAGCGGCGCACGAATCATCGCTGTCGCCTCCGGCAAAAGCACACCCGATGAACTGCACCGAGCCGGTGCTACGGTAGTCCTGCCTAGCTTGCAAGACGCGCAGGCCGTCGTCCGCGCAGCACTAAACAGTGGTCATCGGGCCTGAACGCTGACGACCATTTGCGGGGCACTGACCAGCGCAACGGTTTCGGCCTGCACCCCTTGATGCTTCCTCGCCCGCCTGGTCGCTGCCTGCACCACCAGGAGTTGTGCCCCGGCGCGGCCGGTGCCTCGGGCGGGCCAGGAGGAGTGCCAGGAAGAGGGGCGCGGGGAAACCTGAGCACCCTATGACGGGGATGTCAAATTGCCTGGGGCGCCCAGGCTCTAGGTCCGGGTTTTGCCCATGGGGAACCTCGGGTTCGCCCCGCCCGCAGGTCATCAGGATGGCATCAGGCGGCGGTGGCGGTCACCTCCGTGGTGGTGGCGGGATGGTGGCCCCGGCGGCGAGGGCGGGGTGCGGCGGCGGGAGGGCCGTCAGGCGTCGAGGCTGAGCACCATGGTGGGGCGTTCGATGACGTGGTCTTCGCGGAGCGGCCGGACCGCGGTCCCGATGGCGAAGAACTCCGTCGTGTGCGAACCCCACGTGTGGCTGTGCTGGCGAAGCTGGACCCCGACGATCCCTTCCGCCGCCAGCGCCTCGGCCTCGGCCTGCATCCGGCTCATCGCCAGCTCCCGCGCGTCGTAAAGGGCCTGGGTGAACTGCTCGATCTCCACGTTGCGGCCGATGTTTCCGAGCACGCCGCCGAGGCGCTGGTGGGCGATGTGGTAGACGCACGAGCCCATCACCATGCCGAGCGGGGCGTAGCCGGCCCGGACCAGTGTCCAGAAGTCCTGGCCCGACAGGTCGGAGGTGAACGGCTGGTTCTTGTTGTTGCGCCAGTTGGTCACCCCGCCACCGCCCGCGCCGGCCTCGGCCTTGACGGCGGTGCCGACGGCGATGAACTCGGCGATGTCGTTGCCGAACTCCTTCATCTCGACGTCGAGCCTGACCGCGACGATGCCGTCCGCGCCCAGCGCGTCGGCCTCGGCCTCCATCCGGGTCATGGCCAGCTCCCGCGCGTGGTACATGGCCTGCGACAGCACGTCGAGTTCCTGGTTCTTGCCCCAGCGGCCGAACTGGAGCCCGACGTGGTAGATCGAGCTGCCGAGCACAAGGCCAAGCGGCCGGAACCCGGCCTCCCTGACCAGCAGGAATTCGTTGACCGACAGGTCGGAGGTGAAGATCGCACCCGGCTTGCCCGGCTGGAGCTCCGCCAGGCGCCGCATGGCATCCTGCGGGACCCCCGCCGCGGTCAGCTCGGCTGAAGTCTGGTCGGTCATCGTTCTCCTCGGATAGGGAGGGTGAGGTTTACGGCCATCGGTCAGGGTCCCAGCCGGACCCTGGCCACCTGCCGCCGCTGCGGGTCGAGCGACAGGACGGCGAGCACGTCCGGGTGGGTGGCGGTGCTGCGGGCAAACCGCGCGATGGCGGTGCCAATGATCGTCACTTCCGCGGTGTGGTCCTTGCGGCCCTCCTGCGACGGGCATTCGCGCTCGCCGACGTGCAGGGTGTTGGTGGCGATCACCACCCCGTCCGCGCCCAGCCTGGCCACGTCGGCCTCTAGCTGCACCCGGGCGTCGTGGCGGGCGGTGTGAACCAGGTCGGTGTAGCCGGCCACCTCGGCGTTGCCGGCCCCCCACGACCTGGTCATGACCGTCATCCAGTCGTCGTGCCGGGCCGCGATGGAAATGCCGAGCGCCAGGCCGGCCGGCACCCAGCCAGCCATGATGAGCTTGGCGAAGTCCTGCCCGGAAAGATCCGAGCTGAACGGCTGCGCCGGGGCAACCGCCCCGTTCCCCCTGACCGCCGTGCCGATCGCCTTGAATTCCAGGCCGCCGAGCGGGAACCGGCCGAGCGTCAGCGAAACGCCCACCACCCCGTGCCCGCCGAGCGCGGCGCATTCGGCGATCATCCGGCTGATCGCCTTGCGGCGCGCGTCGTACATGGCCTGGATCAGCGGGCGGTATGAACCCCAGCCGCCCCGGCTGGACACCTGGGTAGTGCCGCTCAGAGCGCCAAGGAACCCGCCCGACCAGCCGCTTGCCCAGTTGCCTGGGCAGCCGTAGCCGCCGGTGTAACCGATGTTGTAGACGGCGGCGCCGAGCACCTGGCCCACCGGCTCGAACCCGGCGCTGCGGATCGCGGCGAACTCATCGGTGGACAGCGCCGAGCCCCAGGTGCCGCTGCGCCGGATCTCGGCCATCCTGGCCTGTGCGACCGAGGGAAGCCCGCTCCCGGGCCGTTCGTCGGTCACCGAGCGCCCCTTTCCGTGCGGGCCCCGCCGCCATGCGGTCCCGCGCTGCCCACACCCTACCCGCGGAGCCCGGCCGGGCAGAAGCGTGCCGTTACGAGCGCCCAGCGGGCCGGGCCAGCCCGGTCAATCGTCGTCCTCGGCGTCCCATTCCTCGTTCCGCCTGCGGACGGTTTCCAGAGCACGGGCGGCCTCCTCCTTGGTGGGGTAGGGACCGAGCCGGTCCTTGCCGGGGCAGCCCGGGCCGAGCTCCACGGTGTGGTGCCGGAGGCAATACCACCAGCGCTGCTCATTGTCCATACGCACTAGACTCCCAGACCATGACGACCACGCTCCAGCCCGGCCGGATCTCGCCGTTGCGACAGGTCCCCGCGAACATCCCCCGGCCGGAGTACGTGGGAAAGAAGCGGCCGAGGGTCGGCGAGCCGAACGTCAAAGACCCCGAGACCATCGAGCGGATGCGGGCCGCGGGACGGCTCGCCGCGCGGGCGCTGGCGGAGGTCGGCAGGCACGTCGCCCCGGGCGTGACCACCGATGAGCTGGACCGGGTCGGGCATGACTTTCTCGTCGATCACGGCGCCTACCCGAGCACGCTCGGCTACCGCGGCTACCCGAAGTCGCTCTGCACCTCCCTGAACGAGGTGATCTGCCACGGGATCCCCGACGACACGGTGATCGCCGACGGGGACATCGTGAACGTGGACATCACCGCCTTCCTGAACGGGGTGCACGGGGACACCAACGCCACCTTCCTGGCGGGGAACGTGGACACCGAGTCCCGGCTGCTGGTCGAGCGGACGCACGAGGCGATGATGCGCGGCATCCGCGCGGTGGCGCCGGGCCGGGCGCTGAACGTCATCGGAAGGGTCATCGAGTCCTACGCCCGCCGGTTCGGTTACGGGGTCGTGCGCGACTTCACCGGGCACGGGATCGGCACCACCTTCCACTCCGGCCTGATCGTGCCGCACTTCGACGATCCCGAGGTCACCGTCTTGATGGAGCCCGGGATGACGTTCACGGTCGAGCCGATGCTCACCCTCGGCACGATCGACTACGACATCTGGCCCGACGGGTGGACGGCGGTCACCAAGGACCGCAAGCGGACGGCTCAGTTCGAGCACACGGTCCTGGTCACCACCGACGGCTATGAGATCCTGACCCTGGCCGGCTGAGCCATTCCCGCCGCCCCATTCGCGGTCTTTCTCCGGGACCGGGCACGGCCAGCCATTACCCACATAGAGTGTCCCTGGGTATACGGGGTTGGGGAGATTTGGCCTGGTCGACGGTGCGTTCCACGAGCGCGTGGCCGGGCGGGGTCAGCGCCACGAAGACCAACCGGCTCCGGTCGCCCGCGGCTGACCGCCTGACCGGGCCCTCACGCGCCGGGCCGGCGGGTGGCGAGAATGGACGCATGGGAGAACTGATCCTGCTCCGGCACGGCGAGACCGAGTGGAGCCGGGCGCTCAAGCACACCGGGCGCACGGACCTGCCGCTCACACCGGCGGGCGAGGCGGCCGCGGCCGCGCTCGCGCCGGACCTTGCCGCCCGGCGGATCCGGGCGGCGTTCACCAGCCCGGCGCGGCGCGCGGTGCGGACCGCGGAGCTGGCCGGACTGGCCGGTGCCAAGGAGGACCCGGACCTGTGGGAGTGGGATTACGGCGGGTACGAGGGCAGGACCACCGCGGAGATCAGGGCCGGGCGGCCCGGCTGGTACCTGTGGCGGGACGGCGTCGTTCCCGGCGACGCCGCGCACCCCGGAGAGACCGTCGACCAGGTCGGGGCCAGGGCCGACGCCGTGCTCGCGAAGGTCCGGCCGCTGCTTGACGAGGGGGATGTGGTGCTGGTGTCCCACGGGCACATGCTGCGGGTGCTGACCGCCCGCTGGCTGGGGCTGGAGCCAGCGGCGGGCCGGCTGTTCCGGCTCGACACCGGCACCCTGTGCACGCTCGGCACCGAGCACGGCGAACCGGTGATCAGCACCTGGAATGTTCCCCCGCGGCCCCGCTCCGGCGGCGCCGGATCCGCCCGCTGAGGCACCCGCCCCGCTGAGGCACCCACTCCGCTGAGGCGCCCGCCGACCGGGCTCAGCCGGAGCCGCCGGGGTCAGCCGAACCCCGCCGGCGTCAGCCAAAGAAGGTCTGGTAGAGCAGGTAGACGTTCAGCGCGATGATCAGCGCCGCGGTCCCGAACGCCGCCTTCGTGGTGGCGCCGCGGTTCACCAGCGAGCCCATGATGTCGGCGCGGCGGGTCAGCAGGACGAGCGGCAGCAGCGCGAACGGGATCCCGAACGACAGCACGATCTGGGAGACGACCAGGCTGCCGGTGGCGGGCAGGCCGAGGCCAAGCACGATCAGCGCCGGCAGCATGGTCAGCCCGCGGCGGATGACCAGCGGGATGCTCCGGCCGATGAACCCCTGCATGACGACCTGGCCCGCGTAGGTCCCCACGCTGGAGGAAGAGAACCCCGACGCCAGCAGGGCGACCGCGAACGCGAGCGCCGCTCCGCCGCCGACCACCTGGCCAAGCCCGGCGTGGGCGGCCTCGATGGAGCCACCGTGCGGATGCCCCATGCCCCGGAACAGCGACGCCGCCACGAACAGCATCGACAGATTGATCAGGCCGGCGGCGCCAAGCGCCACGAGCACGTCAAGCCGCTGGAACCGCATCAGCTCCCGCCGCTCGCCATCGTCGGCGCACGACACCCGGGACTTCGTCAGGGCGGAGTGCGCGTAGACGACGTGCGGCATCACCGTGGCCCCGATGATGCCGGCCATCAGCGGCAGGCTGCTGTTGCCGGGGAAGCCAGGCACCAGGCCGGCCGCGATTGACTGCGGTTCGGGGTGCACCACCACCAGGTCGTAGCAGAAGCCGAGGAACACCAGGCCAAGCAGGCCGGCGATCGCCACTTCGAACCGGCGGTACCCCCGCTGCTGCAGGGCCAGGATCCCGAACGCCACCAGCGCCGTGATCAGCCCGGCGGGCAGCAGCGGGACGTTCAGGAGCAGGTTCAGCCCGACCACGGCCCCGATGAACTCGGCGAGATCGGTCGCCATCGCGATGAGCTCCGCCTGGACCCACAGGCCGTAGCTGACTGCCCGCGGGAGATGGGTGTGGCACAGTTCGGGCAGGTCGCGTCCGGTAGCGACCCCGACCTTGGCGGACAGGTACTGCACGAGCATGGCCATCAGGTTCGCCACCACGATGACCCATGCGAGGGCGAACCCGGACTCCGCGCCCGCCGAGAAGTTGGTGGCGAAGTTGCCGGGATCCACATAGGCGACCGCGGCGACGAACGCGGGCCCGAGCAGCGCAACGATGCCGCGCACCCGCCCCCGGGAGCGCAGCAGGCGCAGCCCGCTGTGTTCCGCGATTCCCGGGGCTCCGGCGCCGGCTGCCAGCGGAGAGTGCAGCGCGGCCTGGCCGGCGGGCGGGGTCACGTCAGCCTATGGACGGGCCAAGCCCGAGCGACTGCGGCGTACTCGGGTCGGGAGACGGCTGCTGTAGCCCTTCGTCAAGCGACCCGTACTCGGTCATCAGCGCGCGGCTGCCACCCCACGGCGTTTGCTCCTCGGCCACCAGCGTGTTCGTGGTGAGCAGCAGTCCCGCGACCGAGGCGCCGTTTTGCAGCGCCGAGCGCGCGACGCGCAGGGGGTCGAGGATGCCCATCTCGATCATGTTGCCGTAGCGGCCCTGCAGGGCGTCGAACCCCTCGTCCGGGCCCATCGTCGCCATCCGGGCCACGACCTCCTCACCCGGGTACCCCGCGTTGGCCGCGATGAGAAAGGCAGGCTCGGTCAGCACGCTGCGCACGATCCGGGCACCGGTGGCGTAGTCACCCTCGGCACCGAGGCCATCGAGCGCCCCCTCGGCATGCAGCAGCGCCGCCCCGCCGCCCGCCACGATTCCCTCGGCCATGGCGGCTCTGGTGGCGGACAGCGCGTCCTCGACCCGGTGCCGCAGTTCCTTCAGCTCGGCGCTGGTCGGCGCGCCGACCTTGATCACCGCGACCTTCCCTGACAGCGCGCCGATCCGCTCGGTGAGCACGTCCTCGTCCGCCCCGAACGTGGCCCGCTCGAGCTCGGCCCGCAGCTGGCCGAGCCGGAACTCGATCGCATCCGGGGATCCGCCGCCGCCGATGATGGCCGTCCGTTCCGCCTCCACCCGCACCTGGGCGGCCGTCCCCAGCTGGTCGACGGTCATCGTCTCCAGCGTGAACCCGGCGTGCTTGCTGTAGACGGCGCCACCGGTGAGGGCGGCGACGTCCTCCAGCTTGTGCAGCCTGCGGTCACCGAACCCGGGGGCCCGCACGGCGACGCACCGGAAGACGCCGTTGACGTGGTTGTGCACCAGCATGCTCAGCGCGGTGCCCTCGATGTTCTCGGCGATGATGACCAGCGGCCGCGGGGCCCGCATGATCCGGTCGAGCAACGGCATCAGCTGCTGGACCTTGGAGATCTTCTCGGTGCACAGCAGGATGTACGGATCGGTGAGCACCGCCTCCATCGCGGCCGGGTTGGTGACCATGTAGGGCGACAGGTACCCGTTGTCGAACTCGAACCCCTCGACGAACTCCACGCTCATCCCGGGGACGGGCGCGTCCTCCACCGTGACGATGCCTGACTCGCCAACCGTGTGCAGCGCCTTGGCGATCACCGTGCCGACCATGTCGTCGTCGTTCGCGGAGATCGCCGCCACCCGGCAGTAGTCTTGCTCGCTGGTCACCGGGTGAGCCACCGCCCGCAGATGCTCGACCAGCCGGCCGATGGCGAGATCGATCCCGCGTTTGACCAGCACCGGGTTCGCCCCCGCACCGATGGCCTTCATGCCTTCACGGACGATGGCCTGGGCGATCACGGTCGCCGTGGTGGTGCCGTCGCCGACGATGTCGTTGGTCTTGATCGCGGCTTCCTTGACCAGCTGCGCGCCCATGTTCTCGAACTGGTCCGCCAGGTGGATTTCCCGCGCGATCGTCACGCCGTCGTTGGTGACCACGGGCGACCCGGCGATCTTCTCCAGGATGACGTTGCGCCCCTTCGGCCCAAGCGTCGACTTCACGGCTTCGGCCAGCTGATCGACACCGGCCAGCAGCAGGTTGCGGGCGTCTTCACCGAAACGCAGTTCCTTGGCCATTGGGTCCTCCTGGGATCCGGTGTCCGGACGTCGGTTAAGGGACGAGGATGGCGCGGCCGCGGACGCGGCCCGCGTCGAGGTCGGCGAGCGCGTCGGCCGCGGCGTCCAGTGGGTAGGTGCGGGTGTGCAGCGTGACCTTGCCTGATTGCGCAAGGGCCATGAGCTCGGCGAGGTCGTTGTAGGTGCCGACGATGTTGCCGATGATGTTGCG
>Ga0126378_10001550_pt1 | contig 17043 bp, 14 predicted proteins | sample PanSoiMetPlot_23_FD_92587 | JGI IMG/M metagenome (GOLD analysis project Ga0126378, IMG submission 92587) | Tropical forest soil microbial communities from Panama - MetaG Plot_23 | ecosystem: Environmental > Terrestrial > Soil > Tropical forest > Bulk soil | place: Panama | collected 2016-02-17
CCCGTGGTACTCTTTCTCCCCATCGGGAGGGCCCATGAACTATCTCCGCATCACCGCTTTCACCCTGTTGATCTGCTTCTCTTTCGTCTGGATGACCCGCGCGCGTTCTGTCGCCGCGCATCCATCCGTCGACTCGAAATCGCTAAGCCCACTCGAACAGCAACTCATTTCTTTTGAGAAGGCCATTCCCGAAGCGCAAAAGAAACACGACATCGATTTCTACAAGCACACGCTCACCGACGACTTCGTCGCCGTCGGCACCGACGCCAAGCTCCACGCCAAAGACGAAATCCTCGAAGACCTCCGCTCCACCGATCTTGTCGAATACCGCCCCTACGACATTCAAGTCGTCCAACTGAACGATGGCGCCGCCGTCGTCACCTACGACGTCATTGTTGAAATGTCGCGCTACGACGAAGACATTCCCCGCTACCAACACATCAGTTCGATCTGGGTGAAAACCGGCGACCAGTGGAAGCTCAAATTCCAGCAAGCCACCGCCGCCCAATAACCGTGTGGCCTTGCTTATGGGGCGCGGGCGCCCACCCCGCGAGTTGTTCGTGGGGCGCAGCGGGGTTCCGCTCTCAATACCGAAGCCGACCCACGTCCTTCGCGGTCCTCCTTGCGTCCTTTGCGGTTACAAGCTTTTTCTCGCAACTCCCTGTCGGTACCCGCAATTCCCCCCGCCATTTATAATCACTGATCCGGCTTCCGGATATATTCCAATCAGAGAAGACACACTTTGCTCGACTTCCTAGGCGACCTGAGACGTACTCACATGTGCGGTGCCCTGCGCCCCGCCGATGCCGGCCAAAAAGCCGTCCTCATGGGATGGGTCAACCGACGCCGCGACCTCGGCGCCATCATCTTTGTCGACGTGCGCGACCGCTCTGGCGTCACCCAGGTTGTCTTCAGCGGCGAGCGCAACGCCGCCGTCCACGAGCGAGCTGAACTGCTGCGCAATGAGTATGTCGTCGCCGTCATCGGTACCGTCAAGCTCCGCGACGCCGACACCGTCAACAAAAACATCCCGACCGGCGAAGTCGAACTCGTCGTCGACGAACTCCGCATCCTTAACGAGGCCAAGCATCCGCCTTTTCTTCCCAGCGACACCGGCCTCGCCAACGAAGAAACACGTCTCAAGTTCCGTTACATCGATCTGCGACGCGACGTCATGCAGTACAACATCGAGATGCGGCACAAGGTTGCGCTTGCGATTCGAGATTACCTCGCGTCGCAAGGCTTCTTCGAAATCGAAACGCCGTTCATGACGCGCTCCACTCCCGAAGGGGCGCGCGATTATCTCGTGCCCAGCCGCGTGCAGCCGGGCACGTTTTACGCGCTGCCGCAGTCGCCGCAGATCTTCAAGCAGATCCTGATGATCTCCGGCGTCGACAAGTATTTTCAGATTGTCCGCTGCTTCCGCGACGAGGACCTGCGCGCCGACCGCCAACCTGAATTCACGCAGATCGATCTTGAGATGTCGTACCCGCAGCCGGAACGTGTATGGGAGACGGTCGAGGGCTTTCTCACGGCCGCGTTCAAAACCGCCGGCCACGACATCAAGACACCCTTTCCGCGCATGGACTACGACGAGGCCATTCGTCTCTACGGCATCGACAAGCCCGATCTTCGACTGCCCGCATTCACCGAGGTGCGCGATTGCTTCTCGCCCGACGATCTCGAGCAACTGGCGATCAACAAAGACCTACCCGTCGTGCTCATTCGCATTCCGGGTGTTGGTGAGCTTTCGCGCAAGGAGCGCGACGACATCAAGCCGATGTTCATCTCCAAGGGTGGCGCTCGCGTGTTTGAAGATTTCAAGCGGATCGAGAACAAGTTTCCCGAAGCCGCCGCGAAAGCGCGTCAGAAAGCAGGTGCCGCTCCCGACGACCTCATCGTCCTCGTCGTCGGCTCCGCGCAGTCCGGCAAAGACGATCATCCGGCACAGAAGCGCAAAGTCACACCCGCCGAACTCGCGATCTACGCGTCTGCCGGACTTCTACGCGCCGCGCTGGGCCAGAAATATGCCGCCAATCACGGGCTGTTCAAGCACGGCGACTTCCGCTTTCTCTGGGTCACAAACTTTCCGATGTTCGAATACGACGAGACCGAGCGCCGTTGGGTTGCCGCTCATCACCCCTTCACTTCGCCGCACGAAGAAGACATGGACAAGCTCGAGTCCGATCCCGCGATGGTTCGAGCGCTTGCGTATGACGTTGTGCTGAATGGCACGGAACTTGGCTCCGGATCGATCCGTATTCATCGCCAGGATATTCAGCGAAAAATCTTCCGCGCGCTTGGCATGACCGAAGAGGAAGCTAAATCCCGCTTCGGCTTTTTCCTCGAAGCGCTCGAATACGGCACGCCTCCCCATGGAGGCATCGCCCTCGGCCTCGATCGCATCGTGATGATCCTCGCCGACGCCGATAGCCTGCGGGAAGTGATCCCGTTCCCGAAAACGGCCGCCGCGAAAGACCTGATGTGCGAAGCCCCAACCCCGGTCGCCGACAGCCAACTCCGCGAACTCGGCATCGGCATCACCAAGAAACCAGCTCAATAATTTGTATAGGAGAAGTAGGTGTGGCGCGAGCTTGTCACCCGCGTAAATGCACCCGTTATCGCGCACACTCTTCGGCACAAAAGAACAACGTTGTCCTGGCGCGTGACCATTCTGGCGGCTTGGCCTTGCTGTAGCGTCGGCGTCTCGCCGGCTGTCGCGAGCGTCCCATTCTCGCATTGCACCGATGACACGGATGGTTGTGAGAACTAGAATCTAACCCGAAGACCGGACTCCTGAGACCTGACACCCGAGACCTAACACCTGCTTTTCTATGCCGCGCATCGACAAATTCCTCTGGGCCGCCCGCTTTTTCAAAACGCGCTCGCTCGCCGCTCGCGCCTGCGAACTCGGACGGGTAGCGTGCAACAACCAACCCGCCAAACCTGCCCGCGAAGTTCACGTCGGGGACATGCTCCACATCAAGACCGAAGGACCCGAGTTCGAAGTCCAGATCCTTCAACTCAGCGAAGTTCGCGGCCCTGCCTCCGTCGCTCAGACGCTTTATCTCGAAACCGAAGCCAGCCGCGAGCAGCGTCGCAAAATCGCCGAAGAACGCAAAGCCATGATGCACTTCACTCCGGCACCCATCGGCCGGCCCTCCAAGCGCGACCGCCGGAAGATCAACCAATTCCGCGGACGCCCGTAGCTTCTGCAACAAAAACTCTGCCCAACAATCCACCCCCAAATCACGCCTCACAATTGCCGACGACACACTCCGCCCGCGTATATTGTTAAGCCATGACTCCGCAATTCAAGCGCATCCTCGAAAACGCAGCCTGGTTCGTGGTCGGCTTCGTCGTGCACGGCGTCCTGATTTATTTTCACCATCACCCCAGATAGCCGCGCCACGCTGCCGCCCGTTGGTTTATGATGTCGTCGATGGGCTCACGGCCGTAGGATGCCCACCTCGCGGCTGCCCTCACTCCTTCCCTCGCTTGGGGTGTTTTATGGGTCGTACATCAACGAGCGCACCCGTCTGTCGAAAAGTGGGCATTGTCGTCCCTCTGCTTCTCTTGACCGCAGCCGTCGCACAATCGAATGGAAATCGAGGCGACATCTTTGATCGAGGCAACCCACAACCAAACGCTGTTGGCGGAATCGCAACCCACCTCAGCGCACCCAACACTGCCGCCCTCATCATCAATGTCTTCTCCGAGCACAAAGGAACTCGTCTCGATCGTCAGGCACTGCTGAAGCTCGTCAATCAATCGACCCAGGCCGTCACATGGCAAACGACTGAAGACTCTCGCTCCGTCTTTTCCGGCCTTCCGTACGGGAACTACAAGCTCGAGGTCAGTGCCGTCGGCTACTTCGGTGATCACAAAGACATCAATGTCGACGGCTCGCTTGTGCAAGTCGAGAACGACCTCGTCCTCGAGCGCGATCCCTCCGCCGTGAACCTCGACATCGACGATCGCATGATGCCCGAAAAAGTCCGCAAGGATGCCAAGCACGCCGTATCGTCGCTGAAGTCAAACCACCTGAAGGAAGCTCAGAAGCAACTCGAGCAGGCCCACAAGCTATCTCCCGCGAGCCCCGAGGTGAATTTTCTCCTCGGATATCTCTACTTCCAAAAGAACGATTTCACTCAAGCCGCAACCTACCTCTCGAGAGCCACCTCGCTCGATCCCCGCAATCGTCAGGCGCTGTCGCTGCTAGGCCGGACCTACCTCGAACGCGAAGACTATCTCGCGGCGCAGCCCGTGCTCGAGCAGGCGGTAGCGGTCGATCCGGAAAACTGGCTCCCGCACGATCTGCTGGCAAACGCGTACTTGCACGAAAAAAATTATGACCGCGCGCGCACCGAATCCGAGATTGCGATAACCAAAGGCGGCATCGCCGCTGCGCCCGCCCAAATCGTCCTCGGACAAGCGCTCGCCAACACGGGCCACGTCGAGGAAGGAATTCAAGCCCTCAACGTTTTCCTCCAGCAATCTCCGCATCACACCAGCGTCGACCAAGTGCGCTCTTACATCGCTAGCCTTCAGAGCTATCAGGAGGAAGCGGCCGAACCAAAGTCCGGTCCATCCGTCGTCACTCCCGTCGCCGCGTCCAACTCGATCGACAGCGAGGCCACTACCCGCACCTTGGCGCATCTCGTCGGCGTCGATCCCTTGAAGGTACTTCCCGAGACCCATCTCGCACCCGTTGCCTGGAAGCCGCCCGGCATCGACGACATGAAGCTCGCTGTCGCTCCCGACGTCACCTGCCCCTCTGATCACGTTGTCACTGCCGCAGGAGAAGGCGTTGAGGAACTCGTGGAAAACGTCGCCCGCTTCTCCGCCATCGAAGATCTCTTTCACGAATCGCTCGACAAGCAGGGCTACCCGGTTCACACCGAGACGCGCAAGTACAACTACGTCGCCTCCATCTACGAACCGCAGCCCGGATTTCTCGCCGTCGATGAATTCCGCACTGACCGCATGACCGTCAGCGACTATCCCGACAACATCGCTTCCACCGGTTTCGCCGCGCTGGCCCTCGTCTTTCATCCCCACATGCGCGACACCTTCGAGTTCTCCTGCGAAGGTCTCGGCGACTGGCACGGACAGCCCGCCTGGCTCGTCCACTTCCGTCAGCGCGCCGACCGCCCCAACCGCATGCACAGCTATCGTATCGGCTCCCAGGACCATGCCGTCGACTTGAAAGGACGCGCCTGGATCACCGCCGACAAGTTTCAGATTGTTCGCATCGAAGCGGAAATGGTCCAGCCCATGCCCGATATTCAACTTCTCAGCGAACACCAACTCGTGGAATACGGACCCATTCCGTTTCCGAAGAAGAATCTTTCACTCTGGCTCCCCAAAAGCGCAGAACTGTATTTCGACTTCCGCAAGCACCGTTATCACCGCCGCCATAGCTTCGACCACTACATGCTGTTCTCCGTCGACACCGACGAGAAACGCAAAGAACCCGGCAGCAAATCTTCCACCCCTCCAAAAACAGGATTCTGATCCCTTTGCGGTTCTTAGTGTCCTGTGCGACTTTTCTTTGCGATCGTTGCGGCTATCTTTTGATCTCAGATCGCCCGATGGCCCGATCACCAGATGATCCGATCTCCCGCGTTGCTCTGTGTCTCCTGTGGTGAACGCTCTTCTTTGCGTTCTTTGCCGCTCTTCTTTGCACCTTTTGCGGTTAGAGTCTCTTCCCAGACTTCCCTGTGTCCCTGTGGTCAGATCTTTCCTTCTTTGCGCTTGAGAGCTCTTCTCGATACTCGGGACGCGCAACTCGGTTCTCGCTGCCGAGCCACCGGTCCTTCTTTATACCCTCATAAAAACTTTTAATGATCGAATCCCGCGTCCACTGCCTCTCTCCGTTGATCTAAACAATTTTCGAATCAACGCGCCCGCGAAACCCGTGCACGCCTCGACCAAACCCGAGACCTGGAAGGTTCTTCTCGCCTTCGCGATCATCTACTTCGTGTGGGGCTCGACCTTCCTCGCGATCCGCGTCGGCGTGCGCGAAGTCCCGCCATTCCTACTCGCCGGCATGCGCTTCTTCATCGCCGGGCTCGTGCTCTACCTCTGGATGCGCGCTAAAGGAACTCCTTCTCCGACGTTCCGCGAATGGCGCGCCGCATCCTTGCTTGCGATCTTCATCTTCGTTTTCGATTACGGTCTCCTCTTCTGGGCCGAGCAACACGTTCCCTCCGGCATCGCCGCAGTCATGATGGCCACCATCCCCGCCTTCATGGCCATCTCGGAAATCGTCATCCTTCGCACGCAACGCCTGACCGCCCGCCTCTCGATCGCTCTTCTGATTGGCCTCGCCGGCGTGGCCGTGCTCGTCAGTCGCACGATCAGCTTCGGGGACGCGCCCATCGACACCGCAGGTGCCTGCGCGCTCCTCGTCGCCTCCGTGAGTTGGTCCGTCGCCTCCGCCCTGACGCGTAAGCTCCCCCTGCCCGCTGCGAAAACCATGAGCTCTGGTGCGCAAATGCTCGCCGGCGGAGTCTTCCTGACCACTGCCGCCGCGCTCCTCGGCGAGTTCCACACCTTCCACATCCACTTCGTCTCCCGAACCACATGGCTCGCGCTCGCCTACCTGATCGTCGCCGGATCGATCATCGGCTTTACCGCCTACGTCTGGCTCATCCACCACGAATCGCCCACCAAGGTCGGCACCTACGCTTACGTGAATCCTGCGGTCGCCGTTCTCATCGGATACTTTCTCGGAGGCGAACCCATCGGCCCTCGCACGCTCATCGGCACAACGTGCGTCCTTATCAGCGTCGTCCTTATCACCACAACCCCAGCGCCGCAGCCCCAAGCTTCCTCCTGGACCGCCCAACCCCAGGAACTCAAGCCCTAGTCGCAGATCCCATCGTTCCCTCCCATCGCTAGCACGTCGGAACCCTCGTAACACCCACAACGGAGACCTGACACCCGAACCCTATACCTCGCTCTCTATCGGATTTGTTCTGCTCAAACACCCCACCCCCTGCATCCAAGCTCTGACTCAGGAGGGCGCGGATGGATACCAAGATCGTTGAGCAGCTTCTGGACGAGTTGTTCCCTACATTCGAAGCGCTGGAAGCGCAAAGCGCCGCGGTCCTGCTCTTCCTCAAAGACAGGGGCATCGCCACCCAAGAGCAACTCGCTCCCTACCTCGAGCAGGCCGGCAAGGCGAGCAACGTCCGGTGGCGTGCTACGCGCTTGCGTGCGATGAGCCTGTTGTCGTCGGCCCTTAAAGACGCACAAGCGTCCACACCGAAACCATCCCATGAGCCACAACCATCCGCCGAGTCAAAACAGTCCACCGAGTCACATCCATCCACTGGATCGGGAACAGAGAAGACAACTGGGGAAGACAGAGTCGATCAATCCGCCAGGAAAGAAAACAGTGACACGCAGAAAGCAGCAGCACTCAAGCAAGTCGATCATCCTCATAAAGAGGATGCCGCGGGGGCTGACAACGCAGACGCATCTTCTGAAGTGGCCGAGTCACCATCAGACGATTCAAATCGCCCCTCAGGGTCCTCGTCCGCAAAAAGTGCGGAAACATCTTCAAAAGTGTCATCCGCGGCGCCCGAAAAGCCTGCACCCGCAACAAAGCAATCCCCGAGCGCACCCGCTCCTCAAGCTGGGGAAGCCTCACCTCCGCACGTTTCTGAAAAAACCAACAAAGCTGCTGAGGAACAAACGCAGAATAAAGAAGAATCGAAACGAACAGATTCAAAGAAACAAGACACCAAAAAAGAAAAAGCCCGGAAGACCGACGCTGCCTGAGGGGCAATGCGCCGGGGTAGCCCATGTTTTGCGGGTTTTGAAACATGCGGATTCCTCGAATCGTGTGGCGCGCGTGCCCTCGCCCGCGTGCATGTGGTGCTCACACTCTTGTGCGCGAAATCAACTATGTGGACCTCACGCGTGACACATCTCTGGCGCGAGACCTGTTATCCCGTTGATCTTTTCGCAGTTCTCTGCGTCTTCTGCGGTTGAATGCTTTTGACCTTTCGCTCGGTACTCGGGACTGAGCCATCCAGTTATTTCCGTGCTACCATCCTGCGGGCCTGTCTCATCCTTCCGAAACATCTGAGGAGCGCTACTTATGTTTCCACTCGAATGTGCCCCCACACGCCGCACTTTTTTCAAGACGGCAGCCGCCCTCAGCCTCGGAGCCCCTGGCCTCTCACTGTTGCCTGTTCCCGCGTTCGCGGACGACAACGACGAAAACGTCATCGGCCCAAGAAAAGGCTACTCTCTGCAAATCGGCACGCTTGTTTCGATGATGACGTGGATGCGTTCTGCCGTCCTGCGCTCCGTAAAGGGGATGTCGCAGAAGGATCTCGATTTCCTGCTCGACGAGAAAGCCAACACTATCGGCGCGCTGTTGATGCACCTCGCCGCCACCGACCGCATCTATCAGATCAATACATTCGAGCAGAATCCGCTTAAGGACCTGCCTGCTTCTTACAAGGAAAAGTGGGAAGTCGCGATGAACCTCGGAGAACCTGCGAGAAAAGCAATCAAAGGCAACAACCTTGATTACTATTTAAACCTCTTAGAAGAGACCCGCGAACGCACCTTTGCCGAATTCAGAAAACGTGACGACACGTGGCTACTCGCGGTCGACAAAGAATGGCCGTGGGGACCGACCAACAACTACTGCAAATGGTTCCACGTCTGCGAACACGAATCGAACCATAACGGCCAGATCAAATTCCTGAAGACCCGCTTGCCCGGTGCCAAGCCCGCCAGCGAGTGAGCGAGAAACGCGATCTCCTTTGTGACCCGATCGTCCAAACCCCGCGCTTCTCCGTGTCCCCTGTGGTGAATGGTTTTTCTTTCTGCTCTTTGCGTCCTTTGCGGTTAAAAGCTTTCCTCTCGCAGTTGAGAACGCCCCGATCACTTACTCTCCCACCCCTGCCACACATACTCCAGTGCCTCCGCTAAAGTCTGCTGCAACACCGCCCGGTCCACGTGCACCGCATTCCGCGCAAACACAAACTGATAGTGGTACCCCTTCACCGCCAGCACCTTCGCCATGTTCTCGTTGGCCAGAACCCAATCGTGCATGTTGTCCCGCATCACGTTCGGATTCAGAAGATCCTTATCTCCCACTTCCATCCAAATCCGTATCGGCTTCGCCGGATTCTCTGGAATCAAATGCTCATGAAACTCCCACGCGCCGTGCGGCGTCTGCGGATTGTGCGGCCATTGCTGATTGATGAACGTACCCGAGTACGTAAGCACACGGTGGTAAAGCTCCGTGTGATACCACGCCATGCTCAATGCGCACGACCCTCCCGAGCTGTACCCCATCGTCGCTCGCCCCTCGGGATCTTTCGTCAACTTCACGTGTGCCTTCGACTCGACCAGCGGTAACACTTCCTTTTCTACGAACCCGGCGTACTGCACCGACATCGTGTCGTACTCGAGTCCGCGTTCGCTGCCCTGCGCGTCCCCGCCGCCATTGCCAATCGAAATGGCAATCAGCACCGGAACTTTATGTTCTCGAATTAATCGATCAAGCACCGAAGATAGCAACCGATCCGGTCCGTCCGCCCCCACGATGAACGGCGCTACGCTGTCTGCCACATACTGTTTGGGAACGTAGACTGCCACCGTCCGCGTGTACGGTGCAGCATGGCTCGTCGTAACCACGAGCTTCGCCGGATCTGTGGGATCAGGCGTCCCAAACGTATTCGATTCGCGAGCAACGCCAGGATAAATCTTGCTCTCCGATGAGCTCATCGTGAACTCGATCACGCTCCCATTCACTACGCCATTCGAAGAGAGATCCGTAGGGGCCGAGTGTGTCGGCCCAATAATGAAGTTGCCGTCGACGTTCGCAGGAGGAATCGCGCCGTCTGGCAGTTCTTTCGCAGCAACGTAGCCCGGACTGTGTGGATCGCGCGCCGGAGGAGTGGGCCGCTCCGTGCGTTGCGCCGGAGTACCTGCTTGCGGCGACGTAACAGCCGGTTGAGTAGACCTATCCGCCTGGCCGACTACAGGACTGTTCACGGCCAACACAACGCCGCACAACATCAACATGCCCGGATACATCGCACCTCCTGGCATTCGACGACCTGAACTTTCATCTTTCGTTCACCAATTTCCCCGACGGACCAGTTGCCCGATATTCCTCTGCGTCTCTGTGGTGAGATGCTTTTCTTTCTCCGCGCTCTCTGCGGCGTTTCTCTGCGTTCTCGGCGGTTAGAAGCTTTTCTCGCTTCTCAGAACTAGATCTTCTTCTCCACCAACCCCTCGATCTTTTGCAACACCTCGTCTTCCGTTAAATTCGTCGAGTCAATCACCACCGCATCGTCGGCCGCTTTCAACGGAGACGCTGACCGTGTGCGATCCCGCAGATCGCGCTCCCGCAACTCGGCTGCCATCGATTGCGCCGATGGCCCCTTGATCTTGTTCTGATCCAATCGTCTCTGCTCCCGCACCACCGGATCAGCATCCAGAAACACCTTCAGATCGGCGTGCGGAAAAACCTTCGTCCCGATATCCCGCCCCTCCATCACCACCCCACCGTCTTTGCCCATATCCTGCTGTCGCGCCACCATCCATTCACGCACCGCCGGATGCACCGACACGCGGGAGGCAGCCTCGGTCACATCCCGATCGCGAATGCGCGTCGACACATCTTTCCCGTCAAGCATCACCCGGTTGCCGCCGATTGTCGGCTCTAGCCCGATGCGCGCTTGTTCCGCCAGCTTGCGCAAGGCTTTCTCGTCGTCGAACGAGACATCCCATTCGATGGCTTTCAGCGCCAGCGCGCGATACATCGCTCCGCTTTCCAGATTCGTGTAGCCGAGTTTTCGCGCCAGACGGGAAGCAATCGTGCTCTTCCCCGCCCCGGCAGGACCGTCAATAGCAATGATGAGTTTCCGCGCAGGAATCGCGTCCATTTGAAGGGTGACGTACGACGATAAAGCGATTCAGCTTATCAGATATGGTGAATGCTTTTGCTTGTGATCTTCGCGGGTTTGCGCCCTTTGCGATTAAAAGCTTTTCCCGTGACTCGCGACTCGGACGCACCTCACCCGGGTTTTTGTACTCCCATCGCGCGCGCGCCCGTCGCGGCACGCGGCGGTGTCACTTGGATCAATGATCGCCCACCCACATGCGAGAACATCAACTCGCGCGCCGCCAGCAGCGCCTTGATCGCCTCTTTCACCCGCGAACGCGGCACGATATTGCTGAAGAATGTCTCCACTTCCTGCTGATCCGCGGCGATTACGCAATCGAGATACTTGGTCACCAGTGCGGACAACGCCTCCCCTACCGACAAGCTGATCCCTTCTCGCACTGCGTCCGGCGCCCATCGGTACAGAACATCCCAGGACGCACCTTCCGCGGGGTTGTAGTCCACGCGCGTGATGCGTAGCTTTGACCACAGTTCCCCGAGCCCTCGATCCAAGGCGGCCTCCGAAAGACTTCCGCCCAACGCTGCAACCAGTTTCTGCTTCGATATCGGACCATCCCGCCGAATGGTGTCGTAAGCATCGCATGCGAGTTGTGAATATTCGGAACGCGCCCCGCCCTTCGGCGCCTGCTTTGGATTGCGCTCGCCTACCAACGCATAGAAAAAAGGAAACACCGATGCCGACAGCAGGAACGCATTATTGTCGTCAAAGAGACTCGCTTCGAAGGAAGCCCGTTCTCGCAGCAACCGGACCATCAACTCCTTCGCATCCTGGGCACGCTGATCCGCGAACGCATGTTGCCACGTCGGCAGCCGGTCTTCTGCCCCAACCCACGCTCCTACAAACGTTGGAACTAACACCGCCGGACGCACCGGATACAGCAAACAAAAACCCACCGACTCTACGAACGATCGTGCGTCCTCGATTGTCCGCACCGCGCTTCCGTCGACATGCCACTTCTTGGCCCGCTCCTGCTGCAACTCCAACTCGGTCATGCCTTCGATTAAACCACAGGATTCAAATCCGCTTGAACGCCTTCTGAATATCCTTCAAGGAATACCTCAACACCACCGGCCTCCCATGCGGGCAACTAAATGGGAAGGAGGTTAGGGAGAGTTCGGAGAGGAGCCACTGCATTTTGTTCTGGTCCAGCGGCATGTTGACTTTGATGGCAGCGTGACAGGCGATGGAAGCGGCGATGCGGGTGCGGACGGTTTCGAGGTTGAGTTTCTGTTCCTCGCGAGAGAACTGCTCGAGCAGTTCGTGCAACATGTGCTCGACTTCGGTGGCGTCGATGCCGGCGGGTGCGACTTTGACGGCGAGGCTTCGCGTGCCGAAGGGCTCGGCTTCGAATCCGTTGGTGGCAAGTTCGTCGGAGATCTCCGCGAAAACTGCCTGCTGCGCAGGTGTGAGTTCGAGAATCAGCGGCATCAGCAGGCGCTGGCTTTCACCTGCTTTTGACGCTCGCCGCTTTAAGACTTTTTCGAACAGTACGCGTTCATGGGCGACGTGCTGGTCGATGATCCAGAGCCCTTCGGAATTCACCGCGAGGATGAATGAATCGCGGATCTGACCCAGCGGCTTCAGCGTCGCCAACGACGGCGCGAGTTGAGCCGACGGTTCGGGTTCTTCGGCGAGTGCGGTCGTGCAGCCGTGGTCGGGTACGAACTTGGTGGCGGCGACGAGATTTTGTTCTAGCGCGGGTTCCGTCGCAAAGGGTCCTGTGGCGGCAAACGAGTTGGCGGATCGTACGAGGGAGACGGCAGCATTCGCATCTACAGCGATTCCACTTTGAAACTGAAAACGTTCGTTAACATCCGGCAAGGTCGAAGGTTCGAGAGCAAAACCATCGGCAGACATCTCGTGCGACGGGCGCCAACTGGGGACAGCGCCGCCACTGCCACCGGGTGTCAGGGAGGGGCTCGCTGTCGGGTGAGCGCGAATCTCCGAGACGAATTGCGGAATTGGGCGGGCCTTCATGAGCACGGCGCGAATCGAGTCGCGAACGAAGTCGTGCACGACGGTTTGCTGGCGAAACCGGACTTCGGTCTTAGAAGGGTGAACGTTGACGTCGACTTCCGCGGTCGGCATCCCGAGAAAGAGCAGGACTACTGGAAAGACCGTAGGGGGCAGAATGTTGCGATAGGACTCGATGATTGCATGTTGCACGAGACGATCGCGGATCAGTCGCCCGTTTACGAAGATGAAGATGGAGCTTCGATTGAGCTTTTGCATTTCGGGTTTCGAGACGAAGCCATGAAGGCGAACTTCCGCCGGTTCCTTTGCTGACTCTTCGTCTTCTTCGGTGCGACGCCAGGGTGGAGGTTGCGGAAGTCCCACGCGCTCGAGAGGTTGAAGAGCGGCAATGGGCAGTAACTGCTCGAGCACGTCTTTACCAAAGACCTGGTAAACGCGGTCGCTGTGGCCGGCGACCGGCGGCGCGACCAGCATGGCGTTGGTGGCCGAGTGCAACTCGAAGTGCTTGTCGGGATGAGCCAGCGCGTAGTGCGTGACCAAGGAGGCGATGTGAGAGAGTTCGGTCGATTCCGACTTCAAAAATTTCTTGCGCGCGGGAGTGTTGAAGAACAGATCGCGGATCGTGATGCTGGTACCGGCGGGGAGGCCCGCCTCTTCGACTTTAAAGATCTTTCCGCCGTTGATTTCGACGATGGTGCCCGAGGGATCCTCAGGTGCGTGCGTTTCAAGACGCATGCGCGAAACCGAGGCAATGGAGGGCAGAGCCTCGCCGCGAAAGCCCAAGGTGGCGACACTGAGCAGATCTTCGGCATTTTTCAGCTTCGATGTTGCGTGACGTTCGAAGGCAAGAAGAGCGTCGTCGCGCACCATGCCGCAACCGTTGTCGGTGATCTGAATGAGTTTCTTGCCGCCTGCTTCGATCTGAATGCGAATGCGGGTCGAACCGGCGTCGAGTGAATTCTCGAGCAACTCCTTGACGACAGACGCTGGACGCTCCACGACTTCGCCGGCGGCGATTTTGTTGGCAACTGCTTCGGAAAGGACGTGGATTTTGCCCATGGTCTGTGAGTGGTCAGTGTCTCACAGAAGGGGAGATCGGTTCATCGCGACTCAGTTCCGAGTACTTGGTACCGAGTACCGAGAAAAGCTTAAACCGCAGAGGACGTAGAGGAGAGCCGCGGAGGCCGCCAAGAAAAACCTAACCGCAGAGAACACGGAGAGCACGAAGATCACCGAACTTGGCTGATCATCTGTTTAGTCCAGTGTCGAGCGATACCACGACAGCCATGAGCGGAAGGTCCCATCCTCAGTGCTGCCCAATCACTCAGCTTGCACGCTAAACCAGAACCCATCATTAGCAATTCGATGTACACGTTCGTCCTCATCCTCATTCTCGAACCACGGCCACTCACCCTTCTGAAACATGACGTGCGGGAAATCGCATCCGCAATCCGATGTCGAACCAATGCACCGCATTTCTGGCTTGTTGAAATGGGTGGCAACAGGACTCTCGAGTTCGGTAAGCGCTTAACAGACAAATCGGGAACGTCGTCGCGCTATGCTTTGCGCGGCATTGCTTTCGATGTTCCTGCGTAAAGTACGAAGCACATGCGTCCTAATTGTAGACCTGCGTGATTGTCGAAATCAGGCGATTACACAAACGTGCGCCGTCTGTTTGCCTCTTCTACAGCTTATGTTGCCTAACAATAGATGGTGTGTTGATCTGAGGTATGGCCGAACTCGCAGGATAGAAAGATGTCTCTAATGTCTCAACCCGAGTTTCTCTCGTCGGCAATGCCTGATCGTGAGCATACTCGCGAGAAGAAATCCTAGACTGGCCCCCAAAAACCCAAAAGTTGAAACCTGCCCCAGCGAGGCGAAGCCCCTCGCACGGGACAACAAAACTCCTTCATACGTTAGAGCTGGGATCCAGACAAGTAGGCGCAAATGAAAACCCATTGGGTCACCTCGGCTCGTAACTTTATTGCCAAGACGCACAGAGAACAAGGGGCAATCACTACATTGACTTCCCCGTTACTGGACTGCCGGAGTCCCAACCGGCTGCTTGGTCGAAGTGCGTAATGATCTATTGCAATGGGGAGATTTTTAAACAGTAATTCGCTCTGTTCGGTCAGGGAATACACTTTCCCACTGTGTGAAAGAGACCCGCCGATCGCCTGCAGGATACCTGTCAGTCAGTTGACTCATCGTGCTGAGGCAATTGCAAACAGAAGACTTGTCAGTCGACTGACCTTGGTACGGCTCTTGCTCCACTCCGGTTGCCTGTTTAGGCTCTGGCCGGAGTGGACGGTGAACCTTCTTTCTGCAGCCCATCATTTGGCATGGGCTCAACATCCGACGATCTGGTTGTGCGAGTCGTGTGCAATCTTGTGGCTGGTCGTTCGGGCTGTTCGCTCGTCATGGGTTAGGATCGGCGTCTTGTTCATGCTCGCTGGACTGACGTTGAACGCCCTCGTGACCGACGCAAACGCTGGAGTGATGCCCGTCGTCGGCATGCCACCCACACTACATCCCGCAAGTCCGATGTGGCACGCCGCTACGTCCAAAACGCAGCTGGTCTTTTTAGCGGACCAAGCTCAGCTGGGATTGTTTAGCATCGGTGATCTCGTGATGATCTTCGGTGGCGTCCTCATCGTTGCAATTTGTCTGCGCCGTGCCCTCGGTTCTAGATAAGTGGTGAAGCGGGGATATTACGCCAGTTCGGACCCAAGTATTTGCGGCACTCGCGTCTCTCTACTGAATGAGACCGTACGTTCCATATCCAGCCTTCCTGTGAATTAGGCTGGAATTTTGTTCGTGATTGGTTACAACAATCGGTCGGATCGCGGCTGCCCACGCACTACGAACATCCCAGGGGTTCTGATAGGCACCGACTGCCAAAGATATTTCGCGTGCTTCGCGTTTGCTTTGCGAGTGATCTGCTCCGCATCCCTTGGGTTCAACTCCGTGGCGTCGATCAGTTCGTCAACTATCCTCAATTTAGAGGAGTCGATTGGCTCTTGGACCCAGATCCACACTACGTTCGGATCGCTCATCTTGCTTCCTCCTGGTGCCGCCCACGTTCCGTCGGCGGTGCGATTGAGGTGCTAGAACGGCGATGAATTGTGAATGCCAAGCGGGATGGGGAAAACTGTTAAATGCCGCAGACTACTACGGCGTCATTGTTGGCGTTGGTCTTCGCAAAAAGCAGGTTAATGAGTGAAATTGATTCCATAACAACGCCGGCTCCCGTGCCCGAGTAAGCTTGGTGGTGCCAAACCAACCATGAAGGCTCGGGTAGAAAGGAGCCGGACCATGATCATTATAGGAGCAGATTATCACCCGGGCTTCCCACAAATTGCGTTTGTAGATACGGAAACGGGAGATTGTGGAGAGCGGCGATGGCAACACCGCGAGGAAGCGGAGAAGTTCTATCGCGATCTCGCAGCCCAGGGAACGAAGGTGCGGGTGGGGATGGAAGCCAGTGGGCACGCAGGCTGGTTGGAACGACTACTAGCCGAGCTAAGCTTTGAGTTGTGGATTGGCGACGCGGCGGAGATTCCCAGGAAACGGGTGCGCAAGCGGAAGACGGATCGAGAGGATGCCCGGCTGCTGCTGCGCTTGCGGCTGGAAGATCGCTTTCCACAGATCTGGGTAGCGAGCTGGGAGAATCGCGATCTGCGGCAACTGCTGTGGCACCGGCACCGGATGGTGCAGGCGCGCACCCGGCTGATGAACCAGTGGCCCGCGGTAGCTCTGAACGAAGGGCTGCGTTGCCAGAAGAAGTTATGGCGGGAGCACGGGCGGGAACAACTGCAGTCGTTGCGCTTAGCTCCCTGGGCCAGCCGACGACGGGAGGATCTACTGAAACTACTGGATCAGCTGAACCCGACGATCGCGGAGCGGACCCAGGCGATCGAACAGGAAGCAGAGAAATGTCCGGCGGCGCGGCGCTGGATGACGCATCCTGGGGTGGGCGCACTGACGGCATTCGCCTGCGGGTTGATCATCGGAAAGGCCGAGCGATTTCAGTGTGGCCAACAGATCGCCTGCTATCTGGGACTGGTGCCCCTGGAGGACTCGAGCGGAGAACGGAGACGGCTGGGGCATATCACGAAGCAAG
>Ga0126378_10001554_pt1 | contig 17018 bp, 15 predicted proteins | sample PanSoiMetPlot_23_FD_92587 | JGI IMG/M metagenome (GOLD analysis project Ga0126378, IMG submission 92587) | Tropical forest soil microbial communities from Panama - MetaG Plot_23 | ecosystem: Environmental > Terrestrial > Soil > Tropical forest > Bulk soil | place: Panama | collected 2016-02-17
GCGGCCACCAGGTGGCTCAGCGACTCCTTGGCGTCGCCGAAGAGCATGATCGTCTTGGGGTCGTAGAGGAGGTCGTTGTCGATCCCGGCGAAGCCGGGCCGCATCGACCGCTTCAGGAATACCACGGTCTTGGCCTCGTCGGCGTTCAGGATCGGCATCCCGTAGATGGGGCTGCCGGGCGAGTTTCGCGCGGCCGGGTTGACCACGTCGTTGGCGCCGACCACGAGCGCCACGTCCGCCCGCTTGAAATCGCCGTTGATCGCGTCCATCTCCCTCAGCTGCTCGTACGGCACGTTGGCCTCGGCCAGCAGCACGTTCATGTGGCCCGGCATGCGCCCGGCGACCGGGTGAATGGCGTAGTTCACCTCGACGCCGCGCTTCTCCAGCTGGTCGGCGAGCTCGCGGACGACGTGCTGGGCCTGGGCCACCGCCAGCCCGTAGCCAGGCACGATGATGACGCTGCGCGCGTACGCCAGCATCGTGCCGATGTCGTCGGACGAGCCGGCCCGGACGCTGCGCCCGTCCGCGCCGGCACCGCCGCCGGCGGCCACGCGGACCTGGCCGAACGCCCCGAAGAGGACGTTGCCCAGGCTCCGGCCCATCGCGTCGCTCATCAGCTTGGTCAGCAGCGTGCCGCTGGCGCCGACCAGCGTGCCGGCCACGATAAGCGCGAAGTTGTCGAGGACGAAGCCGCTGGCGGCCACCGCCAGCCCGGTGCACGCGTTCAGCAGGGAGATCACGACCGGCATGTCCGCGCCGCCGATGGGCAGGACGAACGCCACGCCGAGCACGAGCGCCAGCGCCAGCATCGCGACCAGGACGGGAGGCTCGCCGGTGAGCGCCAGGACGACCACGGCCAGCGCTACCAGCGCGGCCGCGATCAGCCCGTTGACCACCTGCTGGCCCGGGTACGTGATGGGCGTCCCCGTCATCAGCTCCTGGAGCTTGGCGAACGCGATCCCGCTGCCGGCGAACGAGACGCCGCCGATGATGATCGCGAAGATGCTGGGGAAGCCCGTCTCGAAACCGGGCCGGGCGCCGGCCTGCTTGAGCAGCTCGGACACCGCCACGAGGGCCGCGGCGCCTCCGCCCACCCCGTTGAACAGGGCGACCATCTGCGGCATCGCGGTCATCTTCACGTTGCGGGCGCCGACCGTGCCCGCCACCGCCCCGATCGCGAAACCGACCGCCGAGATCGCGATCCCCGCCGGGGTGAACTTGTCCCTGAGCAGCACCAGCGTCCAGACGACGGCCAGCGCCATCCCGGCCGCGGCCACCAGGTTGCCCCGGCGGGCTCCGCGCGGCGAGCTCAGGAACTTGAGGCCGATGATGAACATCACCGCGGCCACCAGGTACACGAGCGCGGTGGCGATGGTCATCCCCGCCGCTCCTGGCTGCCGGCGGCACCGGCGCCGCCCGCGCTGGCCGCGGCGCCCGAACGCCGGCCCTTGAACATCTCCAGCATCCGGTCCGTGACCACGAAGCCGCCGACCACGTTGGTGGTCGCCAGCACGACGGCCACGAAGCCGAGCCCGATCTGCAGCGGGGTCTGGGCGTGGGCCGCGATCAGCAGGGCCCCCACCAGGATGATGCCGTGGATGGCGTTCGACCCCGACATCAGCGGCGTGTGCAGGATGGTCGGGACCTTCGAGATGACCTCGATGCCGACGAACACGGCCAGCACGAAATAGGTGACGAGGACGACGAGGTGCTCGGTCATGCGCGCGCGCTGGCCTCGGCCGCGGACGCCTCCATCATCTGTCGGGCCCGGTCGTTGACGACCCGGCCTCCGTGGGTCACGCAGCAGCCCCGCGTGATCTCGTCTTCGAGGTCGACCTGCAGCCGGCCCTCGCTCACCAGGTGCTGGAGCAGGTTGGCCACGTTGCGGGCGTAGAGCTGGCTCGCGTGGAGCGGGACGGTGCTCGGCACATTCGAGGTGCCGTCCACGACGACCCCGTCCACCTCGACGACGCGGCCCGCCTGGGTGAGCTCGCAGTTGCCGCCCGAGTCTGCGGCCAGGTCGACGACGACCGATCCCCGCCGCATGCCCGCCACCATCGGCGCGGTGACCAGCAGCGGCGCCCGCCGGCCCGGCACCGCGGCCGTGGTGATGACGACGTCGGCGGCCGCCACCCGGGCGGCGAGCAGCTCGCGCTGCCGGGCCAGGAAGTCCTGCGACTGCTCGCGGGCGTACCCGCCCTCGCCCTCCTGCGTCTCGAGCTCGAGCTCCAGGAACGTGGCGCCCAGGCTCTTCACCTCCTCCTTCACCGCCGGCCTGACGTCGTAGGCCTCGACCACCGCCCCCAGCCGGCGGGCGGTCGCGATCGCCTGCAGCCCCGCCACCCCGGCGCCGAGCACCAGCACGCGGGCCGGCGGGATCGTGCCGGCCGCGGTCATCAGCATCGGGAAGAACTTGCCCAGCCGGTTCGCCCCCATCAGGACCGCCTTGTAGCCGGCCAGCGACGCCTGCGACGACAGCGCGTCCATGCTCTGGGCCCGGCTGATGCGGGGCAGGAGCTCCAGCGAGAATGCCGTGACCCCCCGCGCGGCAAGGGCCTCCACGATCGGGCCCTGGGTGGCCGGCTGGAGGAAGCTGATCGTGGCGGCGCCGGACCTCAGGCAGGCGACGTCCGCCAAGGGGACCGGCTGCACAGCGAGGATGACGTCCGCCGCGGCCAGCAGCGCGGCCCGGTCGGACACGACCGAGGCGCCGGCCTCACGGTACGCGTCGTCCGTGAACCCGGCCCCGTTCCCGGCGCCGGCCTCCACCGCGACCTCGAAGCCGGCTCCTGCCAGCCTGGCCGCCACGTCCGGCACCAGCGCGACGCGTCGCTCGCCGGGCAGAGTCTCCGAAGGCACCCCTGTCTTCACGTGTAGGTGCAATGGTAGACAACCCCCGGACTCGCCCTCCGGGAGGTGGGGACGGGCCCTGGCGAATACCGGATCCAGGCGAACGGTTGGAAGGCTCCAGAATGAGGAGCAGGCGTACCATTCGTAACCTGCCATGAACTCCGGGCCCAAAGTCAACGATCTCACGTTCCAGGCTGCCACGGTCAACGGGTCTGGCAGCCAGTCGGCCAACCTGGTCCTGACCCGCGCCATCTTCTCCATGGGCATCCCGGTCGCTCCCAAGAACGTCTTCCCCTCCAACATCGAGGGGCTCCCCACCTGGTATCAGCTGCGGGTCTCGTCGCGCGGCTACCAGGCCAGGACGGGCGACCCGGACGTGGTCGTCGCGCTCAACCCGACCACCTGGGCCGCGGACCTGGCAGGCGTGCGACCCGGCGGGGCGGTGATCCACGAGGAGGTGTACTCGACCGCCGGCGCCCGCGACGACGTGGCGTACTTCCCGGTGCCGTTCGCCAAGCTCGCGAAGACCCGCATCCAGAGCGACACCCTGCGCAAGCAGCTGACGAACATGATCTACGTCGGCGTCGTGGCAGGCCTGCTGGGCATCCCGTTCGAGGCCATCGAGCACGGCATCAAGCGCACCTTCCAGACCAAGCCCAAGGCGTGGCAGGTCAACGTGGACGCCGCCTGCGTCGGCTACGAGTACTGGCGCGAGCACTTCTCCGACCGCCCCATCCAGGATGTCCTCCGGCCCATGAGCGGCGCCGTCGACGGCAAGGTGCTGGTCGAGGGCAACGAGGCCGCGGCGCTGGGCTGCCTGATGGGCGGCTGCACGGTGGCGGCGTGGTATCCGATCACGCCCTCCTCGAGCCTGTGCGAGAACCTGATCGCCTATTCGGACCGGTTCCGCATCGACCCCGAGACCGGCCGGCGGAAGATCGCCATCGTCCAGGCCGAGGACGAGCTGGCCGCCGTCGGCATCGCCATCGGCGCCGGCTGGGCGGGGGCCAGGGCGATGACATCGACCAGCGGTCCCGGCATCTCGCTCATGGCGGAGTTCAGCGGGCTCGCCTACTACGCGGAGATCCCGGTCGTGATCTTCGACATCCAGCGCATCGGCCCGTCGACCGGGCTGCCGACCCGGACCTCGCAGGGCGACCTGGGCTTCGTGTACACCCTGTCCCACGGCGACACCAGGCACCTGGTCCTGCTGCCGGGGACGGTGGAGGAGTGCTACGAGCTGGCCCAGCAGGCCTTCGACCTGGCCGACCGCTTCCAGACTCCCGTCTTCGTCCTGTCCGACCTCGACCTCGGCATGAACCTGTGGATGACCCGCCCCTTCCAGTACCCGGCGCGGCCGTTCGACCGCGGCAAGGTGCTGAGCGCGAACGACCTGGAGCGACTCGGCGGCCAGTGGGCGCGGTACCGGGACGTGGACGGCGACGGCGTCACCTACCGCACGCTGCCGGGCACGGAGCACGCGGCGGCCGCCTACTTCACGCGCGGATCCGGCCACGATGACGTCGCCAAGTACACCGAGGATGCCGAGGCGTACGCACGCAACATGGACCGGCTCGCCCGCAAGCTGGAGAGCGCCCGCGCAGCCATGCCGCAGCCGCTGGTGGAGACCGGGGCGAGCTCGAGCACCGGCGTCGTCGCGTACGGGTCGACCCACCACGCCGTGGTCGAGGCGCGCGATCTCCTGGCGGAGCGCGGTCTGCCGGTCGACTACCTGAGGATCCGCGCCCTGCCGCTCAGCCCTGCGATCGCGGAGTTCGTGGCGGCCCACGAGCGGGTGTACGTCATCGAGCAGAACCGCGACGGGCAGATGTACGACCTGCTGCGGCTGGGGCTCCCCTCGGACCTTGCCGGGCGGCTCCGCTCCGTCCGCCACTACGACGGGCGCCCGATCCCGGCCGAGGCCATCGCCCGACCGCTTCTGGAGCTGGAGGAGGTTCAACCAGTCTCATGAGCGCTACCCTGAACCGCCTCGGCCTGCCCCGCGACGCGTACAAGGGCGCGGCGACGACGCTCTGCGCCGGCTGCGGGCACAACTCGATCACCAACCACATCGTCAAGGCTCTGTACGAGCTGGGGGTGGACCCCCACCTCCTGGCCAAGATGAGCGGGATCGGCTGCTCGTCGAAGACCCCGGCCTACTTCGTCGAGCATGCGCACGGCTTCAACGGCGTGCACGGCCGCATGCCGGCCCTCACCACGGGCGCCCAGATGGCCAACCGCAAGCTCGTCATGATGGGCGTCAGCGGGGACGGCGACACCGTCTCGATCGGCCTCGGCCAGTTCATGCACATGGTCCGCCGAAACGTGGACTGCACGTACATCATCGAGGACAACGGCACCTACGGCCTGACCAAGGGCCAGTTCTCCGCCACCGCGGACGTGGGGTCCGTCCAGAAGCGGGGCACCGTGAACACCTACCAGCCGATCGATCCCTGCGCGGTCGCGCTGACGGTGGGGTGCAGCTTCGTCGCCCGCTCGTTCTCCGGCGACGGCAAGCAGCTCGTGCCCCTGCTCAAGGCCGCCATCGCCCACCGAGGCACGGCGCTGCTCGACGTGGTGTCGCCGTGCGTGACCTTCAACGACCACGACGGCTCGACCAAGAGCTACAGCTGGGTGAAGGACCACGACGAGCAGATCCAGGACGTCTCGTTCATCCCCTACTTCGAGGAGATCGAGGTCGACTACGAGCCCGGCACGACCACGGACGTGGAGCTCCACGACGGCTCTCACCTCCGGCTCAAGAAGCTGGGCCAGGACCACGACCCGACCGACCGCCTGGGTGCCCTCCGGCTCATCGAGGAGCACCGCGAGGACGGTCACCTCCTGACGGGGCTCCTCTACATCGACGAGTCGATGGAGGACTTCGCGACGCGCGAGCGGCTGCCGGAACGACCGCTGAAGGACTTGGCCGAGGAGGAGCTCCGCCTCGGCCGCGAGGACTTCGCGCGTCTGATGGACGAACTGGCCTGACCGAGGCAGCCTCGGAGACGCTCCTGGAGACCGCCGCGGCGGACCTGGCCCGGCGCGACCCGGCGCTGGGCCGGGTGGTCGCGGCCATCGGGCCGCCGCGTCTGCGGCCGCCGCAGGAGACCGCCTTCGCGGCGCTGGTGCGCGCCATCGTGTACCAGCAGCTGGCGGGCCGGGCGGCCGCCGCCATCCACGGCCGCTTCGAGGCCGCCCTGTCGGGCGGTCTCACGCCCGAGGCGGTGCTGGCGCTGCCCGAGCCGGCGTTCCGGGCGGCGGGCCTGTCGGGCGCCAAGACGGCCTCCATCCGCGACCTGGCCACGAAGGTGAGCGACGGCACTGTGCCCCTGCTCGGGCTCGAGGCGCTGACGGACGACGAGGTCGTGGAGCGGCTCTCCCGGGTGCGCGGGATCGGCAGGTGGACGGCCGAGATGTTCCTGGTGTTCCAGCTCCGGCGCCCCGACGTCTGGCCGGTCGACGACCTGGGCGTGCGCAGGGGGTACGCGCTCCTGCAGGGCCTGGCCGCGCCCCCGTCGCCCCGAGAGCTGCTGGTGCTCGGCGACGTCTACCGGCCCTTCAGGACGGTTGCCGCCTGGTACTGCTGGCGGGCGGCGGAGACGGTGCTGCCGTCGGCCCCGCCCAGGTCTGCAGGTACCGCTCGATGAGGCGGCCGGCGATGCTGAACGTCGCCGGGCGGTCGTCGGGGCCGGGCAGCGCGGCCGGCGGAAACCAGCGGGCCTCGGTGATCTCGGTCTCCTGGACGGCGATCTGCCCGGAGCGGTAGCGGGCGAAGAACCCCACCATCAGCTGGCTCGGGAAGGGCCAGGCCTGGCTGCCGAAGTAGCGGACGTCCTGGACCTCGAGGCCGACCTCCTCCCGCACCTCGCGGGCGACCGCCTCCTCGAGCGTCTCACCGGGCTCCACGAAGCCGGCCAGCAGAGCGTAGAAGCCGGGCCGAAACCGACGGTCGTGGGCCAGCAGCACGTCGCCGCCATCGCGGTGGACGAGGGTGATCACGGCCGGGTTGATCCGGGGGAAGTGCAGGGAGCGGCAGGCCGGGCAGGCCCGCGCCATCTCGGTCTCGTGCGGCTGGGTCGGGCTGCCGCAGCGGCCACAGTAGGCGTGGCCGAACCACCACTCGAGCGTCTGGGAGGCGCGGGCTGCCATGGCGACCAGCGCGGCGTCCTCGATCCGGGCGAACAGCTCGCGCAGGCCGAGCGACCTCAGCCCGTCCGCGGCGGGCGCCTCGGCCAGCGCCAGGGCGTAGCAGGGGCGCTCGCGCAGGCTGCCCAGCGCGATCGGGCCAGCGGTCGCCCTGGCGTCGGGCCCCAGGTCGACGAGCGCCGGGACCTCCAGGTTGGCGTCGACGACCAGGCGGCCGTCGACGAAGGCGAACACGAGCGCGTGCGGCTCTGGCTCGGGGGTCGGGATCACCGCTCCATCATCGCCCACGCCAGGCCGTGCGGCGGCGCGCGCTGGTCCGGCTCCTCAGGCTACCGGCAGGTCGGGCTCTCCGGGCACTGCTCCTGGCCGACGCCCAGCACGTGCACCCAGGTCAGCCCGGTGTTCAACCGCAGCAGGTGGCCGGCCGCGTCGGTGAACCAGACGGGCTGGTGGTTGTCGCCGTAGGACTGGCCCGCCGTGCCCATGTGCCACGTGGCCTGGACCAGCAGCCCGTCCGAATACACCTCCGCCGGCCCGCTCCCCAGCATGTCGTACCAGACCGAATGGGCTCCTCCCCCGCTCTCGTCCTCGACCCAGCCCCCATCGTGGAAGGGCACGTGCATCAGCACCACGGTCTTGGCCTGGAGCTGGCCGCCCGTGTCCTGGTCGGTGAACGGCGTCCCGTGGTCGAAGCGCAGGTACTGGCGCGAGGCGGGGTCGTACTGGTACGCAATGGCGTGCAGAGGCACCGTCGGCGCCGGGGCCGGCTGGCCGGCCGGCACGTCGTCGTGCGGCGGATCGACTGCGTAGTCGCCCGGCGGCTGGGGCGCATCCCTCCGCAGCGACGAGGCACGGTCGCCGGACGTGTACAGATTGTGGGGCGCAGCCCGCGCCCCCGAGCGGAAGTAGTGCCCGTTCCGGTCGAACGCGTCCATCAGGTTCGGCACGGGCCGCGAGCCGGGCACCGCGCCGAACATCCAACCGGCCGTCCCGTCGGACACCCCGCTGCACATGGTGAAGCCGGTGTACGCGTAGGTCAGGTACGGGTTGATCATCCGGCAGCTCCGGACCGGACCCACCAGGGCCGGGATCGCGGCGAAGTAGACGGCGGTCATCCGGGTGATCGAGTATTCGCTCAGGTACTCGAAGACGACGTCCGCTCCCTGGAGGCCGGCCTGCGGCCTCGCGGGCCCGCTGTTCTCGACCACGATCTCGACCGGCGTCCGCGGCCGGAAGCCAGGGCCGACCCCGCTCGCGGAGTTCACGGGCTGCGCCGCGGCCAGGGTGAGGCGCAGTGGGCCGGGGTTGCGCAGCTTCCGGTCGCCGGTCGCTCGCAGCTCCACCGGCTGGTACGGCGGCAGGGCGTCGAGCGACACCCCCACCGAGGTCCCGTCTGCAGCCCAGGCCAGGGCGCTCTCCGGCAGCGGGCGGCCGTCCAGGGTGAGCTGGACGGACGCGGCTCGGACCGGCTTCAGGAACCGAACCACCAGCCGGCTCGCCGGGGTGACCTGCGCCGCGCCCACGACCGGGAGTCCGTCCACCTCGTACCGGGCCGAGTAGGCGGGCGCCAGCGAGGGATGCGACTGCCGGGGCAACCGCAGGAAGGCGCAGCCCGCGACGACGAGCACAACGCCCAGGGCGGCGAGCAGCCGCCGGCCCGCGCTCAAGCCGCCGGTCCGGGGCGGGCCGGGCGCGCCATCAGCGTCTTTATCGAGCGGCACATGGTGCGCTCAATCATCGGGCATTGGGGCGGCTGCCGGCCCGGGGCGGCCTGACTTCAGCCGCATTCAGGCCAGCAGCGAGCAGTAGAGCCTGTGCGTCGGGCTGTCGAACGCGACGAGCCGCACGAGCTCGACCGAGGTCGCGGTGGAGCGCAGCGTTTCCACGGCGACGCGGGCCGCCTCGGCCATCGGGTACCCGTAGGCGCCGGTGGAGATGGCGGGCATCGCGACCGTCCTGGCGCCCAGCCGGTCCGCGACCTCGAGCGAGCGCCGATAGCAGGAGGCGAGCAGCTCCGGCTCGCCTCGACCGCCGCCGTGCCACACGGGCCCCACGGTGTGGATCACCCACCGGGCCGGCAGGCGGAAGCCGGCGGTGTGGACGGCGTCGCCGGTCCGGCAGCCTCCGAGTCGCCTGCACGCCTCCCGGAGTTCGGGACCGGCCGCCCGGTGGATGGCGCCGTCGACCCCGCCGCCCCCCAGGAGCGATGCGTTGGCGGCGTTGACGATCGCGTCGACGCGCTCCTCGGTGATGTCGCCCTGAACGGGCTCGATCCTCACTCGACCGCCGCCACCTCCGGGCTGAGGGCGGTCTCGGCGGGTTCGGCGATCGGCTCCGCCGGCCGTCGGGCGACCGCCGTGCGAAAGGCGCCGCCCAGCCCGATCGCGACCGCCAGCACCACGCCGCCGACCAGGAGCACCCCGGCAAGCTCGCGCTGGCCGGCCACGCGGTCGGCGAAGAGGGCAACGGCCGCGACGACGGCCAGGCAGGCGACGGCCAGCGGGCCGTCGCCCACGAACAGGCCCCAGACCTCGGCCGCCACGGCCCGCAGCGCACGCCACGCGCCGGCGCGCGTCGCGGCTAACGCGGGCGGCCGGCGCAGGGCCTGCACCATCAGCAGCGAGGCGACGGCGTACGCGGCCATGATCGGCAGCAGCGACACGTCGTCGCGCCACCAGCGGACGCCCACGCCCTCGCCCACGAAGAACGTCCCGAAGGTCGTCAGCATGATGCCGACCGTGTACTTGAGCGCGTTCTCCGGCACCCGGGTCAGCGGACGGCGGAGCCCGACGCCGGCGCCGGCGACCGCCAGGAGCGCGCCCAGCGCGCCGGCCGCGGCGGACGGGACGCTGTTCAGGCCACCCAGGGCGACGACGATGAACACGACCTCCAGCCCCTCCAGGAACACGCCGTTGAACGCGGTGCCTAGCGCCAGCCAGCGCGCCGTCGCCGCGCGCTCCAGCTCCACCCGCGTCTCCTGGAAGGCGAGCTCCTCGTCGTGGAGCGCCTTCAGCCCGGCCGCCCGGAGGATCGCCCGGTGCAGCCACTTGAGCCCGAACAGGAGCAGGAACACGCCGACCAGGGTGCGCACCAGGCTCAGCGAGACGACGCCGCCGACCGCCACGCCGAATATCGCGACGAGCGCCAGCAGCGAGACCAGGGCGGCGCCGGTCCCGGCCAGCGCGCTCCGCCAGCCCCGGGCGAGACCGACGGCGAGGACGATGGTGAGCGCCTCGACCCACTCCACGCCCGATGCCAGGAAGCTCGAAACCACGACGAGGACGCTCATGGGCCTGATTCCTCCTCTTTCCATGGGAACAGCCATCGGGCTAGATTGACTTACAGGCAACGACGAGAAATTGATACCGGAAGTGGAGCGGACCGGGCCAAACGCGCGAGAGACGGGGCGGGCCAGGTGGGCGCTCGGACACCCAGGGCTGCTGCCTCGGCTCGCCGGCCGCCTGCTCCCGATCCTGATCGCGCTCGCCGCGCTGGTGGGTCTGGTGCTTGTGGTGCACCCACGAGCGCTGGCCGGCGCCCTGGCGCGCTTCAACCCCCTGGCCATCCCGGTGGTCATCGTGCTGACGGGCGGCTGGTTCGTTCTCCAGGGCTACCGCTGGCACTTCCTGCTGCGCGCGGCGGGGAGCACGCTGCGCGCCGGCGACAGCGTGCTGCTCAGCGTGGCGGGCCAGGTCGTGACCGCGCTGCTGCCGCTCGGAGACCTGACCCGCGCGGTGTTCGCGACCGAGGCTGCCGGCCTGGGGGTGGGAGCGGCGGCGGCCACGGTGACGGTGCAGGAGCTGACCTTCACGCTGCTCCTGCTGCTCCTGGCCGCGCCGGGCATGCTGGCCCTGCACGCCGGGACAGGCGTCGTGCTGGCGGTGATCGTGGCCGTCCTGGCCATCTTCGCGATCCTGACCGTGCCGCAGCTCTTCCGGCTGGTGCGCGGCGGCGCCGCCCTCCTCCCCCTGCCCCGCCGGCTGCTGGCGCAGGTCGACGAGCTCCAGCGGGAGGCCAGCCACCTGCTCCGGCGGCGGAGCACGCTGGCCTGGTCGGTCGTCGACCTGGCCCGCGCGGTCCTGGGGGCCAGCGTGCTCTGGCTCATCGTCCAGGTCCTCGACCCCGGCGCCATCGGCTGGTGGACGGCCGCGTTCGTGGTTGCGGTTGCCTACGTCGGCGGGGCGATCAGCTTCCTGCCCGGCGGCACCGGCGCCAACGACGCGAGCGTGGTCGGCCTGCTGATCCTGCTCGGCCTCGACGGCGGCACAGCTGCAGCCGCCGCGCTGCTGCAGCGCGTGTGCTTCACGGGGCTGGCCGCGAGCCTGGGCCTGACCTCGTACCTGCTCGCGCGGCGTCGGTTCCGACTCGGCGGCCTGCTGACCCATGCGTAGGAGCGCGGCCGGAACCGGGCCCGCATGGGGCTGCCAGCGGTGCCTGCGGCGGGTTCCTCCAGCGAGGATGTGACCGTATGGCCGGGGGGGACGCCATCACGGTGCTCATCGCGGAGGACCACACGCTGGTCCGCGAGGGCACGCGCGAGATCCTCGAGCGCGAGCCGGGCCTGTCCGTGGTCGGGGAGGCGGAGCGGGGGGACCTGGCGCTGGCCCTGCTTCGCCGCCAGGAGCCCGACGTGGCCCTCGTCGACCTCCGCCTGCCCGGCATGTCCGGCATCGAGACGGCGCGCCGGGCCGCGGAGGCCGGCCTGGCCACGCGCGTCGTCATCCTGAGCGCGTTCGACGACGACGAGTACGTGGTGGCCGCGCTCGACGCGGGGGCGGCGGGCTACCTCACCAAGACCATCCCGTCCGCCGAGCTGGTCGACGCCGTGCGGCGGGCTCGGGACGGCGCCATCGTGCTGCAGCCCGCGCTGGCCGCCCGCCTGGCCAGCCGGCTCCGCCAGCGTCGCCCGCGGCTGAGCCAGCGCGAGCAGGAGGTCCTGCAGCTGCTCGCGCGCGGCCTTCCCAACAAGGTCATCGCGCGCGACCTCGGCATCAGCGAGCGCACGGTCGAGAACCACCTCCGCCACATCTTCGGCAAGCTCGGGGTGAGCTCGCGGACCGAGGCCGTCGTCCACGCCCTCTCGCACCGCCTGCTTCCCGGCGGCGACTGGTGAAGGCGGCGGTGAACGGGCGCCTCCGGGAGGTGGTGCGCCGGTCACTGCGACCGCCCCTCGCCGACTGGCGCTTCTGGCTGATCCAGGCGCTGGTCATCCTGATCGGGGTCCTCTACTGGGCAGCGGTGCTGGCGGGGCCCGTGCGTCTCCCCCTCTTCGGGAGCGGCGAGCTGCTGGCGCTCGACCTCCTCCCGGTCGTCTACGCCGCCCTCAACTTTGGCCTGGCCGGCGCCCTGGCCACGGCGGTGTGGGTCTCGGTGCTCAGCCTGCCCTCGGTGCCCCTGGTCGCCGGGGCCGAGCGCGCCTCCTCCATCATCGCCGAGGTGGTGCTGTTCCTCGCCGTGGCGCTCTTCGTCGGCGATCGCGTGGAGCGCGAGATCAGGCTCCGGCGAGAGGCGGAGTCGGCTCGGGGTGCCATGCTCCTCTCCGAGGCCCGGCTGCGCAGCCTGTTCGAGAACAGCCCGGCAGCCACGCTCCTGGTCGCGGCCGATGGCGCCGTGCGCGAAGCGAACCCCGCGGCGGCCGCGGTGTTCGGCCGCGCCCGGACCGAGCTGGTGGGGGCGGCGCTGGCCGACCTGCTCGGGATCGAGCCGGCCGCAGCCATCGCAGCCGGGGCGCCCGCCGTGATCGAGCGGGCTGATGCGGGCGGCGGCCGGCGCTTCCTCCGCCCCGTCGTGAGCCGGGCGGGCTCCGGGCCGGACGGCTACCAGGTGGTGTTCCTGGACGTGAGCGAGGAGCGCCGGCGTCTGGGCGTGAAGGACGCCTACGCCGCCTACGTGGTGAAGGGCCAGGAGGAGGAGCGGGCGCGCATCGCGCAGGAGCTGCACGACGAGCCGCTCCAGACGCTGGTCCACCTGTACCGCCTGCTCGACAGGCTGGCGGGCTCGGCGTCGGGGCCCGACCCGCCCGAGGACGTCCGGCGGGGGATCGGCGAGGCCCGAGGCGTGGCGGAGGGGATCGCGGAGGAGCTCCGGCGGCTGGCGCGCGGCCTGCGGCCGGCCAGCCTGGAGGACCTGGGCCTGGTGGCGGCCCTCGAGCGGCTGGTCAGCGACACGGACGGCAGGGCCGACCTGCGCGCGGAGCTGTGCGTCGCCGGACCGCACCGCCGGCTCGACCCGCTGCAGGAGCTGGGCCTGTTCCGGATCGCCCAGGAGGGCCTGCGCAACGTCGAGCGGCATGCGCGCGCCTCCCGCGTCGAAGTGGGCCTCCACTTCGCGGTGGAGGCAGTGGTGCTCACGCTGGAGGACGACGGCTGCGGCCTGCCCGCCGGCGTGGTGACCGACGGCCAGCTCCGCGGCCTGGGCCTGGTCGGCATGCAGGAGCGGGCGGCGCTGCTGGGGGGACGGTTCCACATCGGGCCCGGACCCGGCCGCGGGACGCGGCTGGAGGTCCGCATCCCGGTCGCCTGAGTCGCGGGGGAGCCGGCCCCCGGGCGTCTCAGCGTGACGCCGGGCTCACGCTGTAGCCGTAGTCGAGGAGGCGCGTGGCGTCGGCGAAGAAGTTGGTCGAGTCCAGCACCACGGCCACGAGGCGCCGGCCGCCCCGGCTGGCGGTGGCCACCATGCAGGGCCCGGCGTCGTCGGTGAACGCGGTCTTCATGCCGGTCGCGCCCTGGTACGTGTACTGGTTGCCGGGGATCACGAGCTTGTTGTAGTTGACCAGGTCGAAGCCCTTGTGGGCGGCCGTCTGCGGGATCGTCGCCGACGGCGCCCCGGAGATCGCCAGCAGAGCGGGATAGCGGGTGGCGATGGTGGCCGCCGCGACGGCCAGGTCGTAGGCGCTGGTCCGCATCCCGGCGTCGTCGAGGCCCACTGGGGTCGTGAAGTGGCTGTCGCCCATGTGGAGGGCGGCGGCCTTCTGGTTCATCTGCTGGACAAACTGGTCGCGGGAGACGATGCCGGAGCCGAGCGTCTCGGCCGCGTCGTTGCCGGAACGCAGGAACAGGCCGTACATCAGCTCGCGGACCGTCAGCACCTCGCCGGCAGACAGGCCCATGATGGTCGAGGCCGGCTCCACGCGGCGCGCGGCGTCGGCGTCGGTCTGAGCAGTCACCGTCACCTCACGGTCGAGCGGGGCCAGGTCGGCGGCCACCATGGCGGTGACGAGCTTGGCCAGGCTGGCCGGGGCGCGAGACGCGTGCATGCTCCGCTGCCACAGGACCTGGTGAGCGTCGACGTCGACCAGGGCGTCGGCGTGGCCGTCGACCGGGAGGGCCGGCTGCCGATGGCCGCTCAGCCAGCCGGTGGCGAACGGGGCGGACGCCGTGGCGCCTGACGGCGACGCCGTTCGCGGCCGGGCTGCGGGCGCAGCGGACGCGACCCGGGGGCCGAGGTGGATGCCTCCGGACAGCAAGCCGGTGAGGCCGGTGAGGCCGGCGACGACCAGCGCGAGCAGACCGGTGACCAGCACGACCTCGACCGAGCTCCGCCTCATTCGAGCCTCGCCGCTGCGAGAGCCCCCCGATCTCGTCTCCGCGTGGCCAGCCCGCCGGCCCGATGAGGTAGGCATGTTCGATTCCGGACCGCGTCCAGCTTAATCGACACCGGCAGCGAACGCATCAGGTGATGGTGCAGGACTGCGGATGGCGCGGTCCGTACCCCCACCGGCCCTGGCGGGGCCACCTCCCCGCTGGGGGGAGGGGTATTCCTACCGGGTGCGGAGGCGGATCAGCAGGCCCAGCGCCAGCAGCGTCGCCAGCACCGCGCCGGCCAGCACCCCGGCCACCGCCGGCAGGGCGTCGACCAGGGGCGGCAGCGTGCGGTCCTCGCCCCGCGCGATCGCGCGCTCGCTCAGCAGGACGTAGCGCTGGGCGTAGCCGTCGTGGGTATGAGCGGCGACCGCGCGGAAGAGCGGCAGCGCGTCGCTGTAGCGCTGGCGCTGGTACGCCGAGACCGCCTGCGCGTACTCCTTCCCCAGCATGCCCTGGACCGGCCGCACGTGGGCCTGGCGGGCGAGCTGCGAGGCGACGTCGATCGGCACGGCGAAGCTCTGCGGCACGCCGGCCTGGATCTCCGCCGTGAACGTGGCCAGGCCGACCACGTCGCCGGCGCCGTCCAGCACGGGGCCGCCGCTGTTGCCGCGCTCGATGTGGGCGTCCGTGCCGAGGGCGGTCCAGCCGCCGCTCATCGGCACCCGTTCGCGGGCCGTGCCCTGCGTGAGCACCGGAGTCAGCACGTGCGTGAGGTCCGGGGGAGACCCGTCGTCGCCGCAGCGGCACGGATAGCCCACCACCGACAGCGCCGCGCCTGCCGCGGGCGCCGCCGTGGCCACGGTCAGGCTGACGTAGGGACCGCCCGCCGCCCTGAGGACGGCCACGTCCCTGCCGGGGCTGGTGGCGCCGTGGGCGACCAGCTGGACCGGCGTCCCCTGTCGCGCGATGTCCCCGATCGCCGTGCTGCCGAAGCCGATCCGGTAGCTCGGTCGCACCGACGCCACCTGCAGGTCTGCCGTGAACACCCCGATCATCCACTGGAACAGCCGGGCCGCCTGCTCGTCGGCGAACGGCACCCCCAGGGAGCGTGACATCTCGTCCCGGAACGCGGCCACCTGGGCCGGGTCGGCGCTGGCACGGTGGAGCTCGTCCAGCAGCTCCTGGCGCACCTCGTCCGCGGGCAGCTCTACGACGTGGTCGTTGGTCAGCAGGTAGCCGTCCTGGGTGATGAAGAAGCCCGTGCCCAGGGACAGGATGGAGTCCGTCTCCTCGTGGCGCTGCGTGCCCCGGGCGAACCAGGCGTCCGGGCTGTCGACCAGGAGGCGCACGGCCGCCTGCCCGATGGCCGCCTGGGTGTTCGCCACCTGCCCGGCTCGCACCATCGCCTGGAGGCGGCTGCGGAGCTGCTGCTCCCTGGCCGCGGTCAGCATCGGCTGCGGCACCGACCAGGTCACCGCGTCGTCGGTCTCCACGATCACGACCGCCGGCTTGACGGCCTCGAAGACCTGCTCGGAGCTGGGGCCGGCCGGCGCCGGGAGCGGCGAGCAGGCCCCGGCCAGCAGCGCACCGGCCAGCAGCACACCGGCCAGCAGCGCCCGACCTGGAGTCGCCCGGCGCCTCATCGCCGCACCAGCCAGGCCAGGCAGGCCGCGGCCGCGACCGCGGCCGCGACGCCCAGCGCGGTCAGGGGGGCGCCTCCAGACACCGGCAGCGCCGCCGCGGCCAGCAGCAGCGAGCCGAGCGCCGCCCCCGCGGCGGCCAGCGCCGCGACCGCAAGCACCCGGCCGACCCAGGGCCCGAGCCCCTGCCTGGCCTCCAGCCCGAGCCAGCCCAGCTCGGCGCACAGGAAGTAGGCGGCCGCGTACACCGGGGCGGTCGAAGCCGGCGGTGCCTGCCGCAGCGCCAGCGCCGCGAGGTACTCCACCGCCAGCAGCCCGAGCGCCCACGGCAGGACGGCCGGCCATGGCAGCGCGACGGCCGCGCCGTACGCCACCACCGCGACCGCGCCCAGGAAGCCGAGGGGGCGCAGCGCCAGCCCGCTCCCCGGCAGCGGGACCACGGCCAGGGCCACGGCCACAGGCAGGCCGGCCGGCACCACGGCCAGCCTGGTCAGCGACCGTCCCGCCGTCACGGCCGCACCATCCGGGCGCCCCGGCGAAGGGCGCCGGCGGTGGCCAGGGCCGCCTCCAGGGGCTCGTCGAGCGTCCAGGTCGCGATCGAGACCCCCATACCCAGGAAGCGTCCCCGCAGGGCCTCGCGCTCCAGGCGCCAGAGACGGTGCGCCAGCCTCTCGGTCTCCCGCCGGCCGGGCGGGACGTAGGGCAGGGGCGACACCTCCACGATGGCCAGGTCGTAGCCGCGGCCGCGGAGGTCCGTCAGGGCGGCCACGCTGCGCTGGTCGAGCAGCGGCGTCAGCGCGATCACGAGCGACCGTGGCGGCAGCGTCCGGCGGGGGATCACCTCGATGCCCTTCCA
>Ga0126378_10001555_pt1 | contig 17016 bp, 16 predicted proteins | sample PanSoiMetPlot_23_FD_92587 | JGI IMG/M metagenome (GOLD analysis project Ga0126378, IMG submission 92587) | Tropical forest soil microbial communities from Panama - MetaG Plot_23 | ecosystem: Environmental > Terrestrial > Soil > Tropical forest > Bulk soil | place: Panama | collected 2016-02-17
CAGAAACCCTTAGGTACGGTGGGCGTAGCTTTTGTTGCTGGAATCTTGGTTGGCGGTGTTGCAATCTGGCGCTTCCGACGTTCTTGACAAGCCCGATTCCTTGTCGTGAGAGTTTCGCTTAGTAAGGCCCTGGTTAGTCCTGCTTATCGGTAAGGTGGCGCCTAGTACGCCGCTTGATCCGAGTTGCGGTCAGCCTCTCTGCGAGCGCAGCCAGAGAAGACGCGATCTTCTGAGCTCGCTGATACGGTATTCCAAAGTTCCTCGGCCCAGAGAACGCCTTTCAAGCAGACCGAACCCCATAACCTTTTGAAGTACGTCCAAGCCGACCGTGCAGGGAAGAAATCGAGCTTTTTCGCCGCTTCATTTGCCCGGAGCCATTCGCCTCGGGTCGCGGCAAATAAAGTCAAAACTTGGAGCTTCAGTTCGTTATGTCGATTCATTTTCCTGCCCAGGGGGACCTTTTGCCGCTATCAAAAGCGAGTTGATGAGGCGTGAAAAACCGCCTTAGGTCGTACCATTTCGCCCGACCCCACTTTCATGCTGTTTTTGTGGGATTTGTTTCTGAATCCTGTCGATCTCTCCAATAAAAGAACAAACCCAGCACGAGAATGACGCACCCCACCAGCCACCAAGCCCAACCCTTCTTAAAGATGGCGGCAGAGGTGAGCGTTAATCCTCCAGCGGCAAGCCCAAGTTTCGGATTGTAGGCAGCCAGTGCACCGCCAACGACTATGGGAACTCGATCTTCGCTACCTTCGGATGTGGCTGTCGCTCGACCGCATCGATTTGGCGCAGCTGCGGCGCACAGGGGTGTAGCAATTTCCCCTCGGCACGTACTACCCCGTCAACGCGAACTGGGGTATGCGGATACGCCGCGAAAAAGGGACCGCCCCCCTCCTCTCGCATGTGCGAACATCCCTGCAGGCGTGGCGCGCGTCGAATGATGGCGAATTTCCCAAAACTCAGGCGCGTGCAGAAACGGGTCAGTTGCGTGGCACAAATGGCGGAGTGTTCCGGCGGGTCGAGCAGCAATCACGTTTCAGCTAGCTCGTCGTAGATTCTTTTGAGTTTTTCGAGCCGCTTGTGACCAGTTTGAAGTACTAACCGGCGTGGTTAGCCTCCACGGTCATTGACGTGGTATGTGCATGCTCCTAGCGTGAACTCCCAGTAACACAGCATTCATCCAGTTCTCATGACGTGTTTACAGGACTCACCCGCCGTTAGAGCTGGGGTCTGCTCTGGCAAGACCAAAGGTTTACCAGAGGCGCTCAATGCCCAGCATTTTCCTGAGCCGCCGGCTTGTGCTTCGTGTGAGCTTTTCCCTTGGAACGCTCAATCTTGTTTGGGCTTTGCCGACCTTAACATTTGCCGGGGAACCCACGGCCACCGTTCTGGTCTACAACCACGCAGGCGTCTCGCGCTCGATCCTGGCCGCGGCCGAACGCGAAGCGGGCAGGATTGTCGATGCTGCGGGCGTGCAAATAATCTGGGTGGAATGTCCGATGGGGTCGACCAGCGCCGGTGCGGAAGGACCTTGTTCGCGAAAACTTGAACCTACAGACGTCATGCTGCGGGTACTTCCCGCGCTCGCCCACCATAGTTTGAAGGCGGACGTCTTCGGTTTTGCGATCAGTTCCAATTTGGCCAGCGTGTACTACGACTACGCAGTCCGTCTCGCTGTGGAAGAAGAGTACGTCGAGTTCGACGCACGCATCATCCTAGGCTGCGTCATAGCCCATGAGCTGGGACATCTGTTCCTTGGCTCAAACAGCCACTCCGGCGCGGGAATCATGCGATCGCCGTGGGAACATAAGCAACTCCAGGAGGCATTAATGGGCACTCTTTTCTTCACAGCCGAACAGGCCAAGCTCATGCAAGCCGAGGCGCGCGCCCGAACGAGGCCACAGAGGAATGTCCGATTTCTTGCGTCACGGCCAGACTCATAGTGTCTTCGAGCTTCGGATGCGTGAAACCGAAATTCGCCGTGCAAAGAACGTCGCCCATCAAAAACAAGCTCGCATTGTTGTCCAGGGGAGCATTCTCTCGGTTGGCTATCAGCGCGGTGTGGCCACCTCCCGGCCCGCGGCGAATCTGGGGGGCTTTTTTTGGGCCTTGGTGATGAATGATCGCGTCGGTCTGCGCAGTGGAGAGACGAGACTTTTAGGGCTCAAGTTACTTAGAGAAGCGGCTGAGAAGTTGTTTAAAGCGGGCGTCGTCGCGGAGGGGCGAGAAAGCCGCATTCGCTTCGATGGATCGAAAATCGCGAAAACCGAGATCGAGGGATTTTTGCAAGGCGGCAAGAGCTTTTTCTTTATCGCCATTAGCCGAATAAAAGACACTCAGCCAATATTCCTCGTAGGCTTGCGGATTGTGAGTGTAGCGACGCTCAACCGCCTGCCGCTCTCTCGGACTTAGGAGATCAAGAGCTTCCGCGGCCTTGAGATCGACTTGCTCTTGAAGAGAGAATACGTTTTGCAGGTCGCCCGTGAAATCGTCCGCCCACGCTTGAAAGCCAGTCGTAGTGTCGATTAGCTGCTCATTGATACGGACCTGATTGCCAGCTTTGCGGACGCTCCCTACGACAACGTAATGCGGACGCAAAAGACGGCCAATATCGCATGTGGTGTTGTCCGTCGCTTTGAGAGCCGCGACGGCATCGCGCGAAGCAAGATCAATACCCTTCATCTTAGAAAGCATGGTCGAGATTTCGTCAGCCAACGCGATGGGAATCTTGTGGGTTACCGCAGTGCCGACAGGTTGGAACCATCGAAATGCAACATAAGCGACGATGAGAATCGCTGCGACATCAGAAAGCACCCTTGCAAAATATGCTCTGGAAGGAACCGTGCGCCGCGATGCTAACCGCGTGCGCATTGACGTCCAGCTCATCTGTGGCCGACGGTCGCGGTACCAAGCCTCTAGCTCAGTCTTGTACGCGTAAATCGCGCCCTGTTTGTCAATCTGCACGCGATGAACAGGGAGACTAGCCGACTTCTCCCAACGCTGAACTGTGCGGACTTCGCGCTTGAGGTAAGCAGCGATTTCCTTCCAGGAGTCCAGACGGTCGGGCTGAGAGGATTCGGCGAAGCCGGACGGTGGAGAGCTAAATTGGTTACGCATGCCAGGTTGTTCTGTGACTAGATTGACGGCGATTCTAACGTAGGCAGACCTATCGGTCTAGACACAAATGGCGCTTGAGACTGGCGTTGGGGCCTTACAGGTTGGTCCTGCGCGTCGCAAACGTGCGGGCATGTCGGGGAGGGGCAGGCACTCGAGATTTGTTGAATGCGCTTGGCAATCGTCCAGCTGCAGCCGCGCTGGCTGCAGCTGTTTCTCCTCCATTTTCATGCTCGGCGACTCTTGCCTCAGATCGAGGCTCCAAGCTCGCTACGGAACCTGACAAATTCACTGTCCTCTCATTTGATGCGCTTTCCGTTGACCCATACGCGTTCAAACTGCGACCCCAAGCTTCGTATATCCGAAAGTTCTAGGAGTTCGCGAACCCACTCCACTGCAATATCGGCTGCCTGAATCTCATCGATGTAGTGCTCTGGACGCAGAGAAATCATAATTTCGGACTTGTCGGCGAAAATGATCTGGAAGCTCAGCTCCACAACGGAGCGGACACGGCGCTAGACATCCCACTTCAATCCTTGACGATCGCGGTATCTTGCGGCACCTGTCACAAGCGACAGTTGCGCGGCGAGCGGAACCTTCCATAAATGTTGAACGGTCAGAGCGTCCATCAGGCGCTTGCCCCGACACTCCTCTTTGGACCGCCTGAGGTAATCGAGCCTCGATCGAAGGAGAGAATATGCCTGCCATCAAATCCACCTTTGCAAAACCAGCGAAGTTAGCAATCCACGCCGGACTGGTCGCCACTCTTATAGGCGTGGGTGTGCTCCCGTTTTTCTCCAAAGAAAAGAAAGTGAAGAACGAGACCATCGAAGCAACGGCTATGGGTACCGGCACCCAACTCGGCTCTGTGATTAACGTCAGCCTGGAAATCTATACGTACTCCACACCGGAGGACCGCCAGGTTCTTATTCAGGCGTTCGAGAAGGGGCAAAATCAGGGCCTCGTGAATGCGCTAAGCCGGATGAGGGCCGTGGGCCACTGCTCGATCACCGGCACACTCGGGTACGATGTCGCGTACATCCGCATGGTTCCTACGTCGACGGGACGGAAGCTCCTGTTTGTGACCAACCGGCTGTTGCGCTTTGGCGAAGTCTACTTCGACAGTCAATCAACAGCCTTCAACTTGACGGCCGGTGAATTTGACCTTAACGACCAGGACAAGAAAAAGAGCACCGGCGTGTTGTTTCCCTTGGCCCAGCTTGCGATCGACAAGGAGGGCCAGCTTCAGATCCAACTGAACCAGAACCCATGGAAGTTGGTCGACGTGCTGGACTGGAAGGGCACTCCTGGTGTGAACTAACCCAACCCGCGTTGCTCTCGCAGATTGTCAGAAACCTCGGGAGTGAGGCGCATTGGACAGGCGAAAAATAGGCGGCACTCAACACGCCGCGGACTAGAGGGGTGGTCCCTTTCTTCACCTCCCTATCCGCATACCCGTTAACGCGAACTGGGGATAGGGACCTTTTTCTCTTCGATATCCCACGAATACGATTGGCTAAACCTTGCCTACGTAACTTTACGCGATTCGGAGAGCTGGCGTTTTTCACCGCCGACCTGATCTTGAACTACAACGCGAAGGGCACAACAAGGCGGAGAAAGAAAGGGCCGATGCAAAAAGTAGGCAAAATTGATGGGAAGAAATCACGTTCACGGCGTTTGCCTAGTGGCTTTCGATCATCCAAAACTGAAGCTTCAGCCGATTGGGCAGAGCGACGCCTGCAGGGCGATGCGCATTCAGATGAACCGTTAGCGGTCACAATTAAGAAGACTAAAAGTTCGTAATATGCACCAGCGTTGACTTGGCTATAGAGACAGCCTAAGATGCCCGACAAAGACGGCTTCCCAGCCATGGCTGATCAGACTATCTCGCACTACCGCGTTCTTAGCAGGATAGGCGGCGGCGGGATGGGTGTCGTCTACAAAGCAGAGGATACCCGCCTGAAACGTTTCGTCGCGCTGAAGTTCTTGCCAGATGACTTAGCGCATGATCCCCATTCTTTGGCGCGGTTTCGCCGCGAGGCGTACACCGCGTCTGCCTTGAATCATCCAAACATCTGCACAATTTACGACATCGGTGAGGAGGACGGAACAACCTTTATCGCCATGGAGTTTCTGGAAGGCGCAACCCTGAAGTATCAAATCGCTGGTCGCCCAATGGATCTGGATACGTTGCTTTCGCTCGGCATCGATATCGCAGAAGGACTCGATGCGGCACACGCCAAAGGGATCGTTCACCGTGACATCAAACCGGCAAATATCTTTGTGACAAGTCAGAAGCGTGCGAAGATTCTGGATTTTGGTTTGGCGAAACTTCCGCCGAAGCGGCTGAGCGAAGAAACAGAACAGACAGCGATCACACAAGACACGGAAGACTATCTTACTGCCCCGGGTGTTGTTGCTGGGACCATTCCATACATGTCGCCAGAACAAGCGAAAGGCACGGAGTTAGATGCGCGGACCGACCTGTTTTCCTTCGGGACGGTGCTCTATCAGATGGCTACGGGTCAGTTGCCATTTCGAGGCGACAATGCCGGAATGATATTTCGCGACATTCTGGATCGCGCGCCCTTGTCTCCAGTGCGCTTCAATCCAGAGATCCCGCCTAAGCTCGAAGAAATTATCAGGAAAGCCCTAGAGAAAGATCGAAGTCTGCGTTACCAGCACGCCTCGGAAATTAGCGCCGATTTAAGGAGACTTAAGCGCGATACAGATGTGAGAGCGCATGAGACTCTCGGGACTAAGCTCGTGGACGTCACACCTCCGTTAGCTGAGACAAGTATTTCGCGTCCGCGATTGCGAGCTTCAGTAACAGCTGCAGTAATTCTACTGTTCGTGATGGCGTTGGCTCTGGTCTTGCACTACCCCGATGCCAATTTGTCGTCAGTTGCTGGCCTGGATGTTCCCCATCAGAAGAACCTCGTCGTGCTTCCTTTTACGGCCGTCGGAGGGGGAACTGCTGACCAATTGTACTGTGACGGCTTCACCGAAACAGTCACCGCTAAGTTGGCGCAAGAACCGTCTCTGCAAGTGCCAGCAGCACTTGAGATTCGGGAAAGAAATATCGTGAACATCGAACAGGCGAGAACCTTGGTCGGCGCAAACCTCGTTCTCGTCGCAAGTTGGCAACGCGTGGGGCAGTTTGCGCGGATAAATCTAAGTCTTATCGAGACAAAGACCGGTAGGCAACTTCGTACAGAGACCATAACTCAGCCCGCCCAGGACTTATTTGATCTCCAAGATCAGGTTGTTTCGAATACACTTCGCATGCTCCAAGTTCACCCTGCGTCGCCGATTTCTGCACAGCTCATGTCTCATGGCACAACAAATCTCTCGGCTTACGATTTCTATGTTCAAGGAATTGGATATTTGCAGCGGTACGAGCGTTTGGACAATGTCGAATCCGCGATTGGCTTATTCCAGCATGCCACCCGGGAGGACCCGACCTATGCACAGGCGCAGGCCGCGCTCGCCCAAGCATATTGGTACAAGTACTACGCAACTAAGGAGCGGCAATGGTTTGAAGAGGCAAGAACTGCGCTAGCTGCAGCTGAGAAGCTGGACAGTCGGCTACTTGAGGTGCAACTGGCCATCGGCAACATGAATCTTCAAACCGGAGTCTACCCCGCCGCTCTAACGGCATTCCTAAGAGCTCTCGAGGTCGACCCAAAAAGCGTAGAGGCCTACATGGGTCTTGGAAGCACCTACAATTCATTAGGGCGGACAGCCGAAGCCGAGCAGTCGATACGCCGCGCGATCGAGATACGAGCGGCCTGTTGGAGTTGCTTTAACCAACTGGGAATATTCCTAAATGAGCAAACTCGATATGGCGAGGCTCTGGACTCATGGATAAAAGTCACAGAACTAACGCCGGACAATGTTTGGGGCTATATGAACGTCGGTGCTGCGTATTTCAATATGGGCCGGTTCGATATGGCGGAAAGCTACTTCCAGAAAGGTCTGCAGGTCGCGCCAAACAATCCGGATTTGTATGCCAACGCGGGGACAGTCAGTTTCTTTCTGGAGCATTTTGAAGACGATGTGAACTATACGCAGAAGGCGATCTCCTTGCGGCCTCTAAAGTATCAATACTGGGGTAATTTGGCCGACGCGTACCGCATGATCCCCGGCAAGTCCAGTCAAGCAACCGAGGCTTATAAACGAGCAATTGTGCTGGCTGAAGAACAACTGAACGTTAATCCAAAGGATGTCGACGTGCTCAGTTCGCTGGCCATCAACTATTCAAGAACGGGCAACAGTGCGAAGGCGCGGAAGTATCTTGGTCAGATTTTGCAAAATAATCCGAATAATGCAGACGTTCTTCGTATTGCTAGCCTTATTCACTTAGAAACAGGCGAAAGGCAAGAATCATTGAAATGGCTAGCGAAAGCAGTTCGCGCCGGCTACTCACGCGAGCAACTTATCGCCAATCCGGAATTGGCTAGCCTTCGGACGGAACCAGAGTTTGCACGTTTGGTGCAGAAGGCCGTTTCGTTCCAGTAAGAGAAATCAAAGGTCCTAAGGCCCAAGCTACTCAATCACCCATAGGAGGGTAAGCATGTCCACTACCCATGACGATTCTAACCTGGCTCGTAGAGAATTCCTCAGAGGTGCCGCAGCTATTACGACCGGGTGTCTTGTTGTAGGAAAGCCCTCACGTGCGGTTGATTTGTCGTTTCAACCATCCGGACCCAATCATGTTATGACTTTCGATGTAACGCAAACACCGATGCAATGTACTATTTCCCCCCCTCAGTCAGGAGCTAACTGTGTATTGGGAGTTTATGGTAACGATGTAGTGCACTGGAAGGCCAAAACTTCCGGACAGAAACACCATCTCGCAGTGCTTTTTATGAATGAGACGCCTTTTCTCGATGCAGGCGGAAATAGCGTCTGGGCATTTCATGGGTCAGACAGCGATGAGGCTAATGGAATCGGGAGGAACGCCCACATTAAACCGGGTCTTCCGGTGGGGCAAACTTTTGAGTTCATGGTCGCAGTATGGGACGAAGATAATCTAAAAACCTATACGAGTGATCCCACAATTATTATTGGCAAGGGAGGATCATCTCTAGCCACTGCGATAGCGCAGCTAAGTGCGGCGGACCACTTGTTGCAAAAAGCCGCAACTCTGCAAACACCTGAGAGCGCCAATATAAAAGCGGCCGCAGTACGGGTTGCGGCGATAATTAGTAGACTAAGAGTTCAGCTACAACGGCAGACCAAATGACTGTACTGTGCTGAATACTCATCCCCTGTCTATCGACCTTGATTGAGAGCGGTCCTGCTATTTGATAGGGATACGAGGGCCGAGGTCGTCGTGTGGTTTAAGGGCAATCGTGGGTTGAACATCATCGAGGCCACCCTTCCCCTGCACATGCCTTGGCGTGTGAAAAACTCATTCAACGAAGGCGGGAGAGGTTTGACAAACCCATCACGACGTCCAAACTACCCAAGCATCCACAACCTTCCACTTGCCCCACTTTTTTCGAAGAACGTAACGCCGCCCACTTCCACACAAATCACCACAGACAATCGAAGTTGAAACGATAGCCTCATGGAGGGTGGAATCGAAACCCACATGTGAGAAAGAAATAATTCCGCTGGCTCCTCGAAACGACTCGTAAAATGGTTTTTGGCTGTTCTTTTCAATTGGCACGATGCCAAAATACAAGGAGTCGGGGGCAACAAAGGTTCGAGGTAAATCCGTCCGGAAAGCGGTTGATAGAGTGCCAGCGGCCTGGGACTGCTGGATAAAGTTATCTATCGTTTCGGGACGAATGTTGCCGTCCGCCGCCCCTCTTAGCCGTCGGAGCACACCTTCCAGGCAAGTCTTCTTATCGACGCCCGGACAGAGATAGGTGTCGAGCGTGCTGCTAAAGACTAATTGAGTTGCCGCCACATGGGGCGCGGAGGCGTTCTTGTTTTCCGGCACGTAAACGTGCCGCACAACGACCTCGTACACCTCATCTTCGGCCGCTGCGACGGCTCTTGGGTCGGTAATAGCCTGGCGTCCCCCCACGCGGTTCCAAACGCCCACAACACAGACGGCAATGACGGCGACGACCGCAACAATTAGGAACGACCATATAATTCCTGGTTTAGTCATGATGCCCCGGCAATTAGACACCATTTCTCAGGTGAACGCCTTCCTGACAGAGGGCTTCTGTGCCTGGTTTGTCATCAATCGGAAGGTTCTTTCCGGTACTTGACTTCACCGATTACCCGGTAATCATGCCCTTGTCAGGTTGGAGGTCTTCTTGCCTTTGAAAATAGTCCACTAACGTTCGCGAGAAAAACTATTTGGACAACCGCCAACACCAGAATCGCCCAAAGAACACCTAAATACGACATTTTCAAGGCAAACGCCGATTTACTGCGCTAAAATCCGAGACGCCAGGGAAGCATTGTACTTAAAGCCATTACAAAATAGTCGGCTGTAGGACCGCCAAGATTGGCATCTTTGCATTTAAATCCGACATAAAACTGAGCGACAATTTTGTAAACGATTAAAGACTAACGGAGGCCCGACATGAAGTCCGACGAACCCAGCCGCATGGCCCTGATGGTTGCCCGCCAGCGAGCGGCTCATCAGCTGCTCGATCATGGCGCAATTCTCGATGACCCATTTGCCATGAAGATTCTGCGCGAAGACGAAAAAGACGTGCTTCAATTTGCGAACAAACACCCGTTTCTCAGCATCGGACGCCTGTTGACCGCCGCACGGAGCCGCATCGCGGAAGACGCCCTATCAAAAGCCGTCGGGCGAGGGGTTCGGCAGGTCGTCATCCTCGGCGCCGGGCTCGACACTTTCGCGCTCCGCAATCCCCACGCCGCTCGCATAAGCATCTTTGAAGTGGATCATCCCGCCACGCAGGCATGGAAGCGCCAGCGCCTCGTGGGGGCTGAACTCGCGCCTCCGCCATGGCTCACCTTCGTGCCCGTCGATTTCGAGCAGGATGATTTGCAGCAGAAGCTCAGCAGCGCCGGCTTTCAGCACACCGCCGCTGCGTTTTTCACTTGGCTCGGCGTTGTGCCATACCTGACACACGACGCTATCGGCAGCACTCTGGACTACATGGCGTCAATCCAGAACTCGGAGGTGGTGTTCGACTACATGGAACCTCCCGAGGCGTTCTCAGAAGAGATGAGGGGAGTGGTAAAGGAGAGGACCAAACAGCTTGAGAAAACTGAGGAACGTTGGGCCAGCCGTTTCGAGCCGGCTGGCATTGCAGCGATTCTTCGCGCGCACGGATTTTGCGACGTTGAAGATATCAGTTTCCAGCAGATCGCGTCCAGGTTTGGCCGTGACGTTCAAGGGCTCGCGACGGGACAGGCCGGCGTTCATGTCGTCCATGCGAAGCATTAGCGAGCCGCCAAGTCTCAGCCGCCATCGGTTAGTTTGTCTTGAATCCCTCAAATCGCCCGAGTGCCCTCATCGAATCCTTCTTGCTGTAAGGGGTTGGTGGACAAGAACGGTGATGGTGGTGAATCCTTGAGCAATTTCTCCCACCCAGTCGTCCTTTTGCAATGCAGCCGCAGCGGCTGCGAGCGCTTCGTAGAGGGTCTCAGCCGTGACCTCTACTGAATGCTGTGCACTTTCCTAGAACCAGGAAGAAGAGCCTTAGCATGTTTGCCTGTTTTTCGCCACAACAGCGCCGCCGGCGGATGAATGCTGCTGCGCCTCGCCCGCCACGCAAGTCACGATCAGCTCTTCCCCGCGGCTTTTCGGCGTTGCTTGCTCGCGTCCCTCAGTGCCGTCATGTCGGCAATCGGGCGAATCTCAAATCCCGTCTCGTCGAAGACCATGGCCGGGTGCTTGGACCACAGGGCAATCGCCTCGTTCAGGTCCTTCGCTTCGATAATCCCTACACCGCCCAACTGTTCCTTCGTCTCGATAAAAGGGCCGTCGGTAACGGAAACCTTGCCGTTCTTTATCCGTACGCTAACAGCTGCGCTCGCATCCTGGATGGCTTCCCCACTCAACCAGTGCCCCTTGGCCCGCATCTCGTCGTCGTATGCGAAACATCCATCGAAAAGCGTATTCCTCTCGCTTTCCGACATCTGTTCCCATTTCTTTTCATTTTGATACCCAAAGCATATATATTTCATGATTTCCTCCGGATTCGGCATCTGAGTCGGTTTCTGCCTTCCCGTCAGATAGTCGCAGGAAACCCGCAAAATCGACAGCAGCCTTCAACAAAACTTCATTTTACTTCGGCAAGCCGCCTTTCAAGGAACCGTCGCTGCTGCTCCTGGCTGGTGGGTGCTAGAGCTCTCTCGAAAGAAGCCTTAGCTTCGTCCATCTGGCCGACCCTCCGGCATAGCTCCACTTTGGCCCAGTGCGCCAGCGGGTACCAGCAGGTCATACAAGGCAACAATCTCTGACCAGTCCGTAGCCGCGCTGCTCGGCGCCTCCGCGTATAGGGCTGAGATTCCCGCCTGCACCGTGTAAGGTCCCAAACGCCGCGGAGCAAATGCATGCCGCACGAACCTAATACCTTCCCAGACCGCCGAAGTTGCTTCTGCCGCAGAAGAACTTTGCTAGACCATCTTAAGCGCCGCACGTCTCGTGCACGCGCCACACTTTCGCTTTGTGAACATGATAGGGAGGCATTGGCCGGAGTGTCACACGCCGCGCGCCAGGGAACGGGGGTGGGAGCGATCTCCCGCGTGGCACGAGCACGGTGTGACTAATCGTGCGAGAGGATTTTTTCGACGGCCTGACGGCGGCTCGTGGCGCCCACCTGCTTCATGATGCGGTGGACGTGATTTTTGACAGTGAACTCGGAGAGATTCAAATGCGCTGCGATTTCCTTGTTAGTCCAGCCTTTCGCAACCAGGGCGGTCAAATGTTGCTGTCGGAGCGTTAGGCGTGGTCGTGCTACGGCGGCCTGAACGGAGCAGGATTTCGAAATGCTAGAAACATATTGAAACAGATATCCACATAGCGCCGGGGAACAGACAGCCGATCCCCGAGCAATCAACCGCACCGCCGTGAGAACCTCTTCCGTCGAGGCCTTTCCCAAAAGATACCCCGTTGCACCTGCGTGGACCGCTGCGAGGAATTCTTCGAACTCACCTCTCATCCCGATCAGCAGAAACCGGGGCACCGACTGATCCAGAAGATCAGCGCGACCAGTCAATCGTAGCCACTCCGGATCCAGAAAATCGAGGACAACGACATGGCATTTGGAGTCCCGAATTACCCGCGGCGTGCAGCTCTCCTTGCTTTCGCTCCCAACCACCTGCAAGTCATCGCGCTTGCGAAGGATCCGAACGAGTGCCTCGCGCAGCAGCCTGTTTTCGAGCAAGAGGAAGACACGTACGGAACAATGTCGGGCTGTCTCAGCTTTTCCGCAGTCGGCCGTCGTCTCGTGCAAACTCGCGCAACTGTCCCCGGGGACCTGCACGTCGAGTCTTTCGTTTCCGCTAATGCTTTCCATTCTTATCTCACGCTTGCCTTGACTCGGAGGATTCGCGGCCCGTCCCCGTATCGTCTTTTTGTGCTTGCGCCGAATACCCGTGACTTCTTTTGAAATTTGGACCCCGCACGCGAAGCTACCGAGCATTAGTTGGCACTGCAAGCGACAAGGTGCGACACCAAGGCTCACGCGACCAAATGTCGCTGTTTTTCCACCCTTGCAGACGACCGCCCGGTGGGTTCCCACCGCCGTTTCTGCCCCGTCTGCGTCTAGATCGATACGTCCACCTACGCTAGAATCGCCGTCAATCGAGTTACAGAACACCCAGCATGAGTAACCATTTTGGCCCTCCACAATCCGGCTCCTCCGGATCCTCTGGGAGCGCGCCCGTCTGGAGTCCTGGGAGGAAATTGCCGATTACCTCCAGCGTGAAGCCCGCACGGTTCAGCGCTGGCGTTGGGCGCGTCGAACTACCCTCGTCCAGTTTATTTGGGTCTTGCGGGATCAAGAACGACGATCAGGAATGTGGCGATTGGCCCTAAGAAAATAGACACAATCCACCAAGCCAAACCGCTTCTGCCCTTCGTTTGCGCGAGGCCCGCGTTTATGAGGGAGAGAGTAAACCAGCCAACTGCATACTCACCCGTTTCGCGAATCATCATCAAACTCCTCGAGGCATCAGGTCTCGACCACGAGTCTGCATTAGCTTAAGACGTGCTGCAACAGGCCGCGGAAGGCGCTTAGCCCCGCTGACAGCCTCGATCCGATGTCTTCAGGGCGCCCCAGCTACGGGATTGCACCTACGCAGTCCTGCTAATGTGATCCTTCGAGGCCACACAAGTTCGTGCTGGACCTTACTTTCCAGCTGAGCCGTTTCCTAAGCGTGCCGCAGGGTTGAGACACGCATTATCGCGCGACATGCAAATATGACCGCAGGTTCTACACACAACAGTCGTAAGGGATTTTCTGGATTTTCTCCTTGATCATTTTTGAGAAGTCTAGCTCTGACCTGTGTCCCTGCGGGCTCAAAAAAAGCATAGGGAAGCAATCGGAAAGTTAGCGAGGCGATTGCCGCAAGTGCGTCGACTCAAAGCTTGAGAGACTGTGCAAATTTTATCTTCATCCGCAGATCTGTATTCAGCCCTTGCCAATCAGCGCAGATCGCGTGGTACCGCGCGGCAGTCACAGGTTTCAGCAGGTCAGAAGTCGCATCTGAGTGGTGGCTCTCTTCAACAAACCGGGCGAGGCGGTCGCTGCGCCACGGATGCCAGGACAGCCAGCGTCTTCAGCAAGGGTTTCATGGTCTGACAATGTGGGCTCCTCGACCCGAGTAAACTTTGGGCGATCCAACCCGCAGGAAGCAACGAAGCGCCCGGCGTTCTTGGCACGAACCAAGCCGTTGGTTCGAAGCAAAAATGGCTCCGCTTTACGAGCAGGCGGGTCCCGCTTTCTTGGTTGTGTTCTATGAGCCGGAAGGGTTCGTGGCGCGACTTTTCATCAAGACTTCGACCAGGTCGCCGAGCTGCTCAGCGGTGAACTCGTTGCCTTCGAGATTGGCTGCCAGCCTTCCTTGCCGGTCGATAATCAGGGTGTGCAGGGAATGAATGAACTCCCCTTCGTCGGGGTAGTATGCCACGCCAAATCGATCGCAGAGTTTCTGAACTTCGGCGGGGGGCCCCGTGAGAAGGCGCCAGCCTTTCGGGTCAATGTTCCATGTCCGTCCGTATTCGGCGAGGGTTGCCGGCTGGTCGTGGATCGGGTCCAGGGTGATGGTCAACAAGATCAGATCGCGACCCATTTCTCGGGCAAAGCGCTTCTGCAACCGCGAAAAGTTATTCGTGAGCCGAAAACAAAAATTTGGAAACGGGCAGCGCGTGTAGACGAACGTGATGGTCACGACCTTCCCGCTGAATTCAAACAGGGTCACACGCGCGCGATTTTGATCGATCATCGAAAAGTCCGGAGCAGGCTGGCCGATCTTGAGGACCCGGTCCGGGGAAAGAGCCGGGTCCAACGCCCCATCGAGCAATCGCAGTCGGCGCGCCGATAACGGGTCGGCCTCCAGGCTCTCAAACTTTCTTATGTGCACGGCTTCCGCATAAGAATTCTCTTTTCCCACCACGAGAGAAAATTCGATCATCGCGCCGCGCGTCAGGCCGTCGAGTTCCTTTGCTTCGCGCACCTCAATCGGCATGATCATCGCATCCATATAACCGCGGATGGGCTGGCACGAAACGGTCATGATTCGGTGCTGCTTGTCGACTCCCAGGACCAGGCCACTTGCTGCATATTTCTGTTGGGCGAAAGCAGAAATAGCCGTGAGCGGCGCCAAAAGCAATAACAACGCACAATGCACGCGCCATGCCTGCGATAGCTTCGGAAACGCTCTGTTCATGGGTGCACCTTGGAAGATTCGCGCAGCGAATGTTGCTCTGTCCCACCCCCGCCTTGCGCCGAACCCAGATGGAACGGGACCAGCTTCCGCTCCAGCCGTTTCACTTCTTTGCTGTCTTCGCGAATTTCCCAAAACTGATTCTTGGCTACGCCCTTGAAGGATTGATGTGTGCCGCTCCCCGGCCAATCCACTTCGAGGCTTTCAATCTGCGCGGCTTTGCCCAAGCCTATGTGCTGCTCGAAAGGAGACGCGCCAAAAGACCCGCCGCTTCCCACCGTGCGGTAGATCTCGCGCGTGTGACCGCCGAAATCTGCCCAGGACCGACTCCCTTTAGGGCATCGCGCAATTCCGGCCGTAATGATGCCGGATCCATTCGCCCCATGTAGCCCCCTGAGTCGGCGGTCGGATCGATCGATTTTTCCTTGGCTAGCGAGGCAAAGTCGTAGCCCGCCTTAAGCCGCTCCAGCACTCGTTGGGCTTGTTCGGGAGTATTTACGACAATCACTTGCAGGGCGACTTCCTTGGGTTTCGCACTTCCTTCAGGCTTCGCTGACTGACCATACAGGGATGCGCAAAGAAGCCCCGACCCACAGAGTGTCACTGCGAGCGGGAAACTGAATGTCCTGGCATGCCTTGATACGCCCAACGCCGTTGGTTGAGACATGCAGAAATTCTACCCGCCGTGCGTGTCAGCGACCATATTTTCCAATCATTTCCCGCATTCGCGAGGATGCGCCCTTCATGCCGCCCTCCACGCTCGAGGACCCCGTCCGATGGATACACGCTCCGGCACCGCGGGTGCCGGAGCTGCCCCGCGCTTAGCGGGCGATAGTTGTGTTATGCTGAGGTTCCGCCAACCCACAATTCCCTGAATCATTGCATGTCCCCCAGCCAAACCAACGGAGGAGGAGAAATGCGCAATTTCTTCAGGTTCGTCTTGCTGGCCGTGTTCATTGCCGCTCCGGCCCTGGCCCAAGAAGGGCCTCGAGCGGAGCTGTTTGGGGGTTACCAATACCTGCGCCTGAATCCTGGCGGTACGGGTTGCCAAGGCTTCGGGACCAATCTGGCCTATAACTTGAACAACTGGATTGGCGCGGTCGGTGACTTTGGTGTTTGCAAGGAAACCGGGGGCTCCACGTTCCACGACATCAACTATTTGTTCGGACCTCGTGTCAGCTACCGATCGTATGGCAAGGTGACGCCGTTCGGGCAGGTTTTGTTTGGAGGCCAACATGCCGCGGGGAGCAATCTAGCATTTGACAGCTTCGCGATGACGCTAGGCGGGGGTGCTGATTACAGGTTCAACCAGCACATTTCATTCCGGGGCCAAGCCGAGTATCTATACACGCACTTCGGCGGCACGAGGCAGAATAACGCCCGGATCGAAGCGGGCATGGTTTATCGCTGGGGAACCTTCGGTCGACCATTTCATCGGAAAAAGAAGAGGTAGGAAGCGGTTAGCGGCCAGCGGGCCGCATCTGGCTTCGTTACACGGCACCATTCCTCGCGTGTTTAGCGGGCGTTGCCGAGGCCGGTCACTTGTAGCTGTTTGACAACGAAAACCGGACTCTGGAACTCAGGTCGCTCAAAGACGGGGAGAGCGCCTGTCTTCCGCAATTCCTCAACGACGCCCGCGGCCGCGGGACCCGCACGCGCAGCCCACCCTCGTGCGACGCAGATTTGCGTCGCGGGAGGGGATGGTCAAACTGCACTAAGAAAGCTCCGTTTGGCGTCCATCGCTTCATTGCCCAAATGTAAAACGTATCGTCTGAACGTCTCTGCGTTCCACTTTCCCGGAAATATCAGGCGAAACCGGGACTAGATTCAACCCAGTTGTGCCGACGCCGCCCCCGTATTGAACGGTAAACCCGAGTTCGAGGTAAAACCCCGTTGCCGTTAAGGCGAATTTCCCATTCCTCGCGGCCGCGGAAGCATCTAAGAAGTTCTTAAATGCCTGTATAAGTGCCTCCGACACTTTTACCCCTGTCGTCGGAGTTAGCGCTGCTTCAGCGGGAGGAAGCTTAAGGGTCACTGAAAACTCGTTGTAGGTATCCTTCTCAC
>Ga0126378_10001556_pt1 | contig 17016 bp, 14 predicted proteins | sample PanSoiMetPlot_23_FD_92587 | JGI IMG/M metagenome (GOLD analysis project Ga0126378, IMG submission 92587) | Tropical forest soil microbial communities from Panama - MetaG Plot_23 | ecosystem: Environmental > Terrestrial > Soil > Tropical forest > Bulk soil | place: Panama | collected 2016-02-17
AGGAACGCAACGATCGCTTGCGCTACCGTCATCCGGCGATCCATCAATGTTCCTCTCCTAGCCGTGAATTGCTCCTGCGCACACTAGCACGAGTCCAAGCCTGAACCGAAACCCGAGATCAAAAGCAACTCATGCTAACCGCTTATCGGATAATCCGTTGGACCCATCTTCAATCCGTGCAGTGAGTCGATTTTTGGGGTGTTCCCGTAAGCCTGCCCGCCCTAGTTACCGCACCAACGGCAAACGCGGGTCAGTATCATTCCATGTTGACTTGAGCCAAACATGGTGGGGATCTTCCGTCACGGCAAGCGTCCGAGAGGTCCCTGCAAGAAAATTCAGATAGTAGACATCGTAGCCCGGTCCTGCCACTACCGGATGAAAGCCCGATCGAACGAGAATAGCGTCGCCGTCCTGCGCACGTATGGTCACGTCGCGTGACTGATCGCCTGAGTACAATCGCTGCAACGCAAAGCCTGTTTCAGGGCGTTTGATCCGGTAGTAGTAAATCTCGTCCAGGTCTACCTCTGCGGGTGGGTTGTGAACATCGTGTTTGTGCGGAGGGTAGCTTGACCAATTGCCACCCGGGGTGTACACCTCGATCACCAATAGCTTGTCGGCGGGAAATGCAGGGCCAATGATATCGACAATCTGCCGCGATGCGTTTCCACCGCCGCGGAGGCCCGAAGCAACCTCGTTTGGAGTGATTAATTTCGGCTCGAGTTTGGCTTTCGAGGGAACCCGGCATTCAGCCATCTCGCACGCGGTCTCAGCCTTAAACGTGACTGCATTGCCGCTTGGCAGATACAAGCAGTATGGAAGGCCACCGAACACATCCTTGCGCTCGCCTATGGATCGTTCTCCAGCGCCCCATCCCGCTGTGCACCTTCCTCCCAGAACCACAAACGCGGCTTCTTCTCCTTTCGTTGCCCCGGAATAGGTCTCGCCGGGATTCAAACGCCGGGCGGACATGCTCATCCATTCCCATTGAACGTCCTCGCGGGAAAACCGTAGCAATTCACCGGACTGCCCATCAGCCAAAATCCGGGAATGTACGACATTTTGCTGGCTGCTCATAAGAAACTCCTGCTAGCGCCATTGGGCCGGATGACGCAGAACGTTTAGCCCGTGTTCCTACTGGAGGACCGCCAAAAAGACGCCATCGTGCCAAACACCATTTTCCGCTAACCGCCTAGAGTGTATCCCAGACGGCCTTTCTTATCCATAAGTTCGCCTGAGCCACAAGACGATTCGCCAATCTCAGATTGTGCGTACAACGGAGTCAGCGAGGATGACCAATTGGATCTTCGGGCAGATTGGCGGTGCGATTTCGGCCTTTGCTACGACCTAGAGTTCAGCCCCTTGGCATTCCCCAACTGCTACGGGAGATGCTTCGAGCTTTCCTTTCTCGATTTCTGATTGGACGCTTACTTTCATGCCGATTGGGAGTCAATCGTTGGATCAGGTCTGGTTTCGAAAATGAAGATCACAGAGAGTTGAAAGGCGGGCATGAGCCGAGTTTTCAGAGCATTGCCGTGGGCTCTGGCGTTTGCGAGTGCGCTCGCGATCGCCTTTCCGGCGAGTAAAGGAGCGCGAACTCAAGCTGACGGCCGCTCGAAGCCGCCATACGCCGTGGCGGAACCGGTGTTGACCCCGCGAATTTTCGCGGAGGGAGTTGTGTCCACAGTGGACGACGAAGCAGGCGCGACTTTCTCTCCGGATGGAACGGAAGTGTATTTCACGAAACTCGTGCCTTATACGACTTTTCCCCGCTACGGGGTGATTTGCGTTTCGCGCTACAGCAACGCGAAGTGGAGTACGCCGGAAGTGGTCCCATTCTCCGGGAAATATCTCGACTGGGGCGCGAAGATTTCGCCGGATGGGAAAACAATGTTCTTCACTTCGTCACGCCCAGCTCCGGGACATGACGAACACGTGCTTCGAATCTGGTCGGTAGAGAGAACCGCGAGCGGATGGGGCGAGCCGCAGGTACTGCCGGATCCGATCAACGCTCCGGCGGACCGATGGAATATAGACGCGTCGGTCAGTCGGTACGGGACGATTTACTTCGCTTCGGACCGTGAGGAGCCGTTCCACTTTCAGATCTACCGGGCGCGGTATGCGCAAGGGAAATATGCCTCGCCCGAAAAATTGGGCCCGGCGATCAACTCAAGATTCAATGACGCCCAGCCATATATTTCCCCGGACGAGAGAATTCTGATTTTCTCGTCGACTGGCGATCAGGGATATCCGTATGCGGCGCGAGCAGGAGACATGCAAGGTGGCGGAAGGCCGTATCCGCGGGCGGATCTGTACGTGAGCGTGCAGAAGAATGGCGAATGGACCCCGGCGCGGCATCTCGAACACGGAATCAATACGGTCGCGGAAGAGGGATTCGCGAGCCTGACGCCGGACGGACACTACATGTTTTTCACGAGCGAGCGGAATATGTTCGATGTGCCGTTGTCAAAGCGCTTGACCTTCGACGCAATGGAACGCGGCCTCGAATCGATCTTCAACGGGCACGGAAACATATTTTTCATAGACGCGGCGCAGTTGGGCATTGAGGATGTTCAGGCGGTGAAACGATGACCCGCGCACAACTGGCCGCTCTGCTGGTTACGGTTGCCATGCTGGGAGCCCGCGGGGCAACCAGCCACTCGCATGCACCCGAAGAAGCTCCGCAAGCAGAGCTGATCGGCGAAGGAGTGATCTCGACCCCGAACGACGAGTTCGGTGGATCAATCTCTCCAGACGGCAAGGAGATCTACTTCGACGTAACGGTGCCGCCCCACTATTTGTATACGATATGCTTTTCGCGTTTTACAGATGGCACTTGGCGGACACCCGACGTGATGTCGTTCTCCGGACAATATCGAGACTCCGATCCGGTGCTATCGCCGGATGGGAACATGCTATTTTTTGCCTCGGATCGGCCCCTTGCGGGATCGCGGGGGAAGAGTTTCTACATCTGGGCGGCGCGGAAGACGCCCCGCGGGTGGAGCGAGCCGAAGCCGCTCGAGGGCGCGGTCAATAAGGAGGGCAGTCAAGTATTTGCTTCCATGGCAAACAACGGGAACCTGTACTTCACCTCCGATCGCAAAGGGCAGTTTGACATCTATCGCTCGCGGTTTTCGGACGGGAAGTATGGCGAGGCGGAAGACCTGGGTCCCAAAATAAATGCCGCGACGATTTCGAGCCTCGAAGCGTTCGTGGCCCCAGACGAAAGTTATCTATTGATCGGGAGTTTCAGGCGTCAGCCGGGGTATGGCAATTCTGACCTTTTCATCAGCTTCAACGAAGGCGGCTCTTGGAGTGTGCCGAAGAACCTGGGCCCCGCAATCAATACGCCGGCGCGGGAGTACAGTCCGCGCGTGACAGCCGATGGGAAATGGCTGATTTTTACCAGTGAGCGTGGCATGCAGAGCGAGAGCCGCGAGAAACCGTTTAGTTATCTTGAGTTTTCAGAAAAAGCGCGAAGCATTTTCGACGGCCTTGGCAACATCTACCGCATCCCGATGGATTACGTTTTGCGCAGCACTCTGCCTTAGTTACAAGACAAAGATGCCGCGGCCCCCGCGATCAATCGAAAGCGTGAAGGTCACGACCTCGCGTCTCCGGAAGCAAGACAACAGCGAGGATCATGAGCGCATAGGCAGCCACCGCAAAGGCTGCAATAGCATGGCTCAAAGGCATCGTCGCGCTCAGGTAACCAACGAGCGTCGGAAAGATGGCACCGAGGGCTCGTCCCAAACTGTAGGAGAATCCCTGGCCCGATCCGCGCAGGCGGTTGGGGAAAAGCTCGGTGAGGAACGCTCCGATCGGGCTGAAAACGCCAGAGGCAAAGAACCCGAGGGGGAAACCCAGAGCGAGCATTACATGATTGCCAATCGGTGCGTAAGTGTAGCCCACGACCGTGGCGAACGAGCCCATGGCAAAGAGAATGAGCGTCCTTCTGCGTCCGAGCCAGTCAGCGAAGTGCGCGCTTAATAAGTAGCCGGCCAACGAGCCTACGATTACAACGGCGAGATACCCGCCAGTGTTAATAACAGACAGGTGGTGCTGAGTCTTCAGAAAAGTTGGCAGCCAGGTTGTAACAGCGTAGTAGCCGCCTTGTGCTCCGATCGCCATCAGAGACGTCAATGCCGTGATGCGGATGAGATTGGGTCGGAAGATTTCGAGAAAGTTGACTGTTTGGCCCGCAGTGATACTTTGACGAGTCTTGTTATACACCTCCGGCTCCAGAACGTTTTGGCGAATGTAGAAAACAAGCAGCGCCGGCAGAATGCCGATCAAGAACATCGCTCGCCACGCAATTGTGGGGGACAGCAACGAGAACAAAAGTGCATAACAAAGCGCCGCGAGCCCCCATCCTATCGCCCAGCCTGCTTGCACGGTCCCCACAGCCCTGCCTCGATGCTGTGCGCCAATTGTTTCTCCCATCAGCACTGACCCGACTGCCCACTCACCGCCGAAGCCCAGCCCTTGCAGGCCTCGCGTGAACAGCAGTTGCCACCAGGAGTTCGTCAGTCCGCTCAAGAACGTGAAAAGCGCGAACCACACGATTGTAAGTTGAAGAATGCGGACTCGACCGTAGCGATCCGCGAGCAGCCCGGCGAGCCAGCCACCAGCAGCGGAAATAAGCAGCGTAGCGGTGCCGAGTAGCCCGGCTTCACCTCCACTGATGTGCCACGTCGTCATCAGGGTAGGAACTACGAAGCTGTACGCCATCACGTCCATACCGTCGAGTGCCCAGCCGCCGAATGTCGCGATTAGAGTTCTACGCTCCCGAGGAGTAAGTTCGGCGAGCCATTTCGCGTCAAATTGTACGGCGTGTTCCAGCTTTCGCGTGCTGCCGCTATCGCCTATAGTCATGTTTGGTCTGCGCAGGTCTAATGGTTCGAGATTGTATCTCCGTCCGCTGCAAGTGTGGGTTTCTATGAAGCTGGTTTCGGCGAGTGATTCCTCGCTTCTGGTGGTTCTTAGCGATGCAGTGTCGCTCGATAATCACGATCGAGTAATGTCACTATTTCGCGCGCTGCGTCGCCTCGACGATCGGCGCATTCGGAATTTACATCCGGCGTATTCCTCGATCCTGATCGACTTTGACCCGTTGCGCCTGAGTCACGAGGAGGCTGCAACGCTGATAGAGAACTTAGCGGACGATGAGCCACAAACCGACCGCGCAGCAAAGGTAGTGACGATTCCCGTTTGCTACGACATTGAGTTCGGGCCCGATTTGCAGGAGGTAGCGAATCGCGCAAAAATTCCGACGCTTGAAGTGATCCGGCTGCACACCTCGGCGAAATACCATGTTCACTTTCTGGGATTCACGCCGGGGTTCGCGTACCTCGGAGGGCTGCCGGAGACGTTGCATGCGCCAAGGCTTGCCACGCCACGAATGCATGTGCCAGCGGGTTCGGTAGCGGTCGCAGGCGGCCAGGCCGGCATATATCCCGTCGACTCACCGGGAGGATGGAGGTTGATCGGGCGCACGCCAATTCGCATTTTCGATCCCGGCGCGGCGCAGCCGACCCGGCTCAACCCAGGGGATCTTGTCGAGTTTTCAGCGATTGATCGTGCCACATTTGATGCGACGCTGCATCGTTAGGTAAGCGAAATGTCGATACGTGTTGAAGACCCAGGCCTGCTGACAACCGTCCAGGACCTTGGGCGCTATGGTTATTCTCATCTCGGCATATCTCCATGCGGCGCAGCGGACAGCCTGGCGATGCGCATTGCAAACTTGCTGATCGGCAACGAAGAGAATGCTGCGACGCTGGAGATGACGCTCGCGGGAGTAACTCTTGAGTTCGACGAGGAGAGCATCGTCGCACTCACCGGTGGTAAATGCGACTGCCGAATCAACGGCCACACCTCGCCGATGTGGCAGGCGATGCGAGTGCCCGCGAGGGGGATTTTGGCCTGCGGCGGAGTGAAAACGGGCGCGCGGTTATATTTGGCGATTCAAGGAGGCTTGGATGTCCCTGCGATCATGGGCAGCGCCTCTACGAATATGGCAGGGCATTTCGGCGGATTCGAAGGTCGCGGGCTGCGCAAGGGCGATTTGCTTGGTGTGCGGAAAGCGCCCAATTCGCGCCTGTGGGCCCTTAAGCCAGGAGCGGTCGACAGGTTATATTCTCGCGAGCCGATTCGGGTTACGCGTGGTGCGCAGCACGAGCGGTTCGGCATCGATGCCTTTGACAAACTCTTCTCTTGCCCTTACACCGTAAGCGAGCAAACGAACCGCTCCGGCTTACGTTTGAAGGGCGAATCGATTTCGTCGCGAGTTCGCTCGCAACTGCTCACCGAAGGAGTTTCGCTCGGGGCAATTCAGGTGCCTCAAGATGAGCAGCCCATTATTCTCTTTGTCGATCAGCAGACCACCGGCGGCTACCCGAAGATAGCGAATGTCATCTCGGCAGATCTCCACCGCGTTGGACAACTGCGTCCGCGCGACGAGTTGAGATTCGTGGAAGTAACGATTCCAGTTGCAATCCGCTTGTTACAAGAGCAAGAAGAGTGGCTGAAGCAGATTTTTCAGTAGAAGAGATTCGATTTGCGCTCAGACCGACTCATGAAAACTTCAATCGATATTAATGCGGACTTGGGTGAATCCACCGAATCGCTCGCGAACGGGGCGGACTTCGAGCTGATGCGTCACATTACGTCAGCGAGTATCGCGTGTGGAGGCCACGCGGGTGATCCGCGGACGATGAAGCGGACGCTTGAGTTGACCAGGGAACTGGGAGTTGCCGCGGGCGCGCACCCAAGTTACCCGGATTTCACAAACTTTGGCCGCGTGGAACTCGCGATCGCCGTCGACGAACTGGAGGCTTCCTTGCGCGACCAAATCGCCGCGCTGGCGCATGAAGCCGATAAGTTGGGCGTACGGCTGAATCACGTAAAGCCGCACGGTGCACTGTATCATGCGGCCAATCGTCATCACGAAGTCGCGCTGGCAATAGGCCGCGCGGTGATAGCCATGGATTCCAAGTTGATTGTAGTTGGACAGGCTGGATCACCGTGCCTCGATTTGTGGCGCAGCCTGGGATTGTGGTGCGCTGAAGAGGCGTTTGCGGATCGTATGTATGAGCGAGACGGTGCGCTGAGGCAACGGAAGTTACCCGGCGCCCTTCTCGAAGATCCGGAGCGGGCGGCAAGCCAAGCTCTCGACATTGCGATGCGCCATAGAGTAAATCTGGACGACGGCTCGGAGCTTCCCTTGATAGCCCAGACGCTCTGCATTCACTCCGATACTCCTGGGGCCGCGTCCATAGCTCGGACGGTGAGCGACCGACTTAAAGCGGCCGGAGTTCAGATTCGTCCAATGTCGTCGGCCGGCGCCTAGGTCTATTCATTTTGCCAGAGTTTTCCGTAACCGAGTTGGTTCGGGCCACGTGAACGCAGCCACCCGCCACAACCCTAGGAATGCCTGATTTCTCGCGGTGACACCTACGGCTTTGGATTCCCCTAGCACCGCCTCTATTTTTTGCTGTGGAATGCGTGAAACCAAAAAAAGAGAGCCTTATTCTAGCTTTCTAACGCAAGCGGAAATTGACGGTGATGGACGTCTTAGTTGGTATCGGTTTCTCGTTCAGATAACCAGGCTGGTACTTCCAGGTGCGCAGCGAATCAATCGCCGCTTGTTGTAGCAACGGCGGCCCCGAAATCACCATCATATTCGTCAGCTTCCCGTTTGTATCAATCAGCGCCTCAATTGTCACTTGGCCTTCCACGTGAGCTTGCCGGGCCATATTCGGGTAAATCGGCGGAGAGCTGACAAGGAGTTCTGGCGCCTTCGCCTCACCTCCACGAGGCTTTGGTGTCCCAAGTATTCCTTGGAGGGGGCTTACGCCAGTATTCGAATCGATTCCGATAGGATCGGGCGGCAGCTCTCGACCCACTGATGCCAGGCGACTTGCTGAGGAGTACGGGGCCAGAAGCTTTCCCTTCGGAATCCTCTTCTCGGAAGTGCCTCTTCTCTCCGACGAACGAGACAGGCGGATGTTGTCAGCCCATGCGCGGGTTTGACTCCCGGGAAAATTCTCCGACTTCGCGATCGGAAGCTGCGGCACCACAAAGCTTGTCTCGTTCTTGGGCTGCGGGCTTTGAACAACATTCCCTATTGGCGAACCGAGCGAAACCTCGGGCATGGCCGCTGTCTGACTGGCTCCGGAAGGCTGCCTCACGCCATCACGCAGAAAAAAAAGTCCAAACGCACCTAGCAGCACGAGAGCAGGCACGAGCGACACCAGAACCCAACTTCGCCTCCGCACAGGAGTCCCATACGTCGTGGTTCGTAGAGCTGGCTTGGGCCACCACGAAACTAGCCAACTTCCAATTCGAAAGCGCGCCGGACTCTCATTGAATGCCCGCGGGCTTGGGACCCGGGGACTCGAAGTTCGATTACTTGCATCCCGGGGACCTCCACCCAGCGCCACACCGGCATGTGTGTCAGTACTGCTTAGGGCAATCGCATCAGAGCGCGCCTCAAGGTCGGTTCCGGCCGCAGCCACGTGTTGCGCGGGCTCTCCAACGAAAGGAATTTGGACGATCGCGTCGGCGGCCGGTTCTTCCTCGATGCGGCCTGCAAGAGCAACTGCCGAAGCGGTCACGTTGCTTGGAGGGACAGCGACCACTTCCTTCGCAAATCCATTGCTCCAAAAATCCGCGGTCGCCGACCGCGCTTCCGACACCACTTTCGCCGCCAGCCTCAGCGTCCCTTGCGACGCGTACGCCCCCCAAAAGTTCGTCGCGGAGTGCATAAACTCGAGCTCGGCGTAGCCTTTTATGTTGGGATAGGTTCGCACATTGACGATGCGGCAAAGCATGATCTGGCCCGATTTTCGATTCGCAATCACAACCAGCTGGCCCGGGGCCACGCCGGCCGACAATCGGATCACAGCGCCCTGCGGAAACACGATCACGGTGCTCGTGTCTTCCGCGAAGACCTCCACCCGTTCCGACTCGTCCGAATTCGTTTCCACGCGGCGCGATCCCCACACCCCAATTGGCACCTCAAGCACGCCGATAGGAACCGAGATAGACTCCTGTTCCACTTCCGGCCCCGATGCTCCTGCTGGTTGTGCAGCTGATTGTGCAGCTAGTCGTCCCGATGCCAGACCAGGTGCCTGATCGGGCGGTTGACCAGTTAATTGCGTTGCAGGATTTTGCGCGGATTCACCCAGCACGCTAAACGGCAATTTCGTTGTTGCTGACCTTTCCATCGTTGCGGCGGCCTTTTCCCCGATTGGCCGCCCTTCCCCCCAAGAAGTGCAACTGACAGAATCTTGTTCCGGAGCAAGTGAATCGACCTATAGTACTTGCACGAATCCTGTTGCCGTTTTGGAAACATCCTAAACACCCAATCACAACGGTCGCCTGAGTGAGCGAAATTCGCGACAGGCCTCGACCAGGACGCGAAGCTTTTCGCGGGTGATGTTCAAGGGGACGTGACCGAAACCACACTCACTGGTAAGCAGGAGGCGATCGGGGGAAAAATGCTCGAGTGCGGGTCTGAGTCGTTCGCGAATAACTTCTACGCTTTCGATTGTGTCGCTGCGCTGGTCGATTACCCCGAGAGCTAGCTCGCCTTCGAATTCCCAGTTGCTCCAGAGTTCCATCAGGTCGTAGCCGAGAGTGCAATGTTCAAGAGAGACTTCGTCGATTTTGACTTCTCGGAAAGCTGGGACGAGGTCGGTGTATTTTGTGAAATACACGCGCTTGCGCCGCGGGTTGCCGCCACAGACATGTAATGCGAATTTTACACGCGGCAGGCAATCGATCAGCTCATTCAGAATTTCTGCCGACCAAAGACTGTCTTCGGGTGACTCGGTCCACATCGGCTCGTCGAATTGAATGTAGTCGCAGCCGGCCGCGATCACTTCTCGAACCTCTTCCGCCAAAACCTTTGTATACGCGCGGCAGAGCGCTTGCTCATCAGGATAAAGATCCGGGCGCTGATTGACGCTGAAGCGAGTGAGAACGTGGGGGCCAGTGACGGTTTGCTTCACACGGCAGCGGGCGGGAGCAGCATCTCGAGCAAGTTTCCAATTGCGCGCGAGTTCGAAGCGAGAATTCTTGATTTCGCCGACTACACGCGCGCACTCTATGCCGAATCCCGCTGTGCCGAAGGATTGCTTGATCATTCCCTCGAACGTGATTCCGTCTAGTCGCCTCTGATAGAAGTAGTACATGTTTTCACGATAGCCTTCGCCGTCGGTGATGACGTCAAGACCTAGGTCGGCTTGATCGCGAGCCGCCCATTTTATCAGCTCGTCTATTTCCGGGCGGGTGAGCGACGGTTTTTTCATCGTATCTTCGACGCTGCTGTTTCGTGGGTAGCTGCCCACGACCGTGCTGACAAATGGCGGCATGTTCGTTTTTTTTTGCCGAGTCCTTTTCAGATCCAAACTAAACAGCCGGAAGCCCTACGGACGCCCGTGCTTCGTTGATGTGCGCCTGAACGCCTTGTTCCAGCGGGTTCGGCGCGAAATCGATTTCACGCATCAAACGATTGCCGTCCTGGTTGTCGATCAGGGGCGTGCCGCCGGGGGAGAAATCGATTTGCGCGCCGGGAAGCCATTTTTTTACGATGGCCGCGAGTTCGCCAGCGGTGACCGAGTGTCCGCCGTTGTGGTAAGCGAAGTGAGCAAGAGTGGCCTTGAGCGCGAGGCGCACGAGCTGTTCAGCACAATCATCTTTGTAGATCCATGTGTCGCGTGTTTCGGGTCCGAAGGGCAAGATGACGGGTTCGCCGATGGCCGGCTTCGAAGCGAAATGTTCAGCCCACATCACCGCGCTGCGCTTGCGGCCGTGGCCGAAGACGACCGGAGGCCTGGTGCAAACGATGCTTGCTCCGTGGCGCTCGACGTAGCGGCGACCCATGTGTTCATTTAAAAGTTTCATTACCGCATATGTAAACGAGTGGGAAGCGGGATCGCAGAAGTCCTCTTCGGTTACAGGACGATTGCCGTAGGGTTTCTGCGAAGGTCCATGGACGGTTTCGCTACTGGTGAAGACGAGTCGAGCTAGCTTGCGGTGGACGGCTGCCTCGAACATGTGGGTCATCCCGAGAATGTTGACGCGAGTGGAGAGAGCGGTGTTCTCATCGACGAGCGGGCCCATCACGTAGGCTAAATGAATCGCGTGGGTGATATCGGGATGCTTGTGAAATACATTCATCACGTCGCGGAACTCGCCGACGTCCATCGGAATGGAATCGAAATCGGCGCCCGCCCTGCCAGCCAAGTCGTTAAAGGTTGTAAGAGCCTGTGGATCCGCGGACTGATCGGCTGCGATGACGGGAATTCTTCGGGTGAGCAAATTGCGCACCACGGACTGACCGATGAAGCCCATGCCGCCTGTTACGAGAAATTTCATGCGAGCCACATTGGAAATGTCGATTTCATCCGAGCATTCGTTCAACCGGTTCGACGACGGGCTCCGGTTTGTAACCGCTGTACGAGAAATAGATCACGATCGCGTAACAGACCAGCGGAACCAAGAAGGCGGCTTGAATCGAGCTGCGATCGGAAATATAGCCCATAACAGCGGGAATAATGGCACCGCCGATGATGGACATTACCAGCAACGACGAGCCAAGTTTGGTGTAGGCGCCGAGATTCTTGATGCTCAGTGCGAAGATCGTGGGAAACATTATGGAATCGAAGAAGCCGAGCAGAACGACGGCCCAAACGGACACAGTTCCGGTCAGGAAAATCGCGATGATGGCGCAAACGGCCGCGGAGGTGGAGAAAATGCCAAGCAGCCTGTGAGGCGCGACGCGCTTCATGATTGCGGAACCGGCAAAACGTCCGATCATGAAGCCGAAGAGGTGCCACCAGAGGTAATTCGCCGCCGTCTTTTCGGGCGTGCTGGGAAGCACGCGTTGCGTGAAACGAATTACGAAGCTCGTGACTCCTACCTGAGCGCCGACGTAGAAAAACTCGGTGATGACGCCGCGGATCAGGTGCTTGTAGTGCCAGATGCTCGCGTGGGTTGGCGGCGCGGCTTCTGGCTCCGCGAGCGCTTCTCCGGTAGTCTCGCGAACTTCGGGTAGGTGAGCAAAATAGATCAGAACGGCGACGAACAAAAATATTCCCGCGATCGCCAAATAGGTGCCGGTGACGCGTTTGGCTTCAGATGCCGAATAAATTTGCCACTGCTCGGGCGTCATCGCGGCGAGTGCAGCAGCGGAATATTCGATTCCAGAGAGAATGAAGATTTTTCCTATATAAGGAGTCACCCACGCACCTACGGCGTTGAAGGACTGCGCGAAGTTCAAGCGACGCTCGGACGATTCCGGAGGGCCCAGAATCGTGACGTAGGGATTCGCGGCGACTTCAAGAACGCCCTGCCCGCAGGCCATCACAAAAAGTGCGAATAGAAAAAAACTGTAGGTGCGAATGGAAGCGGCGGGAATAAAGAGGAGCGCCCCAAGGGCACAGGTTCCAAGGCCCACTAGAATGCCTTTTCGATACCCAATTCGTTCCATCAGCCAACCCGCGGGCAGCGCCGAGAGGAAATAGCCTCCGAAGAACGCGGTTTGAATAAGGGACGATTGGAAATCGGTGAGGTTAAATGTTTTCTTCAGGTGAGGAATCAAAATGTCGTTGAGGTTGACGCCAAGGGCCCAAAGAAAAAATAGGCTCGTCACAAGAATGAAAGGAATCAGATATCTTCGCTCAGTGATTGGCGCAGAAGGATTGCCCATGCGTCTCCGTTAAGTCAGCTCCAGTTAAGTCAAAGCCCGGTCGAGGTGCACGTATCCGCCGTCCACATACAGGTGCTGCCCGGTGATGTGCGAAGCCTGCGCGGAAATCAGAAATACCACCATTGCCGCGATTTCGTCGGGTTTCGTCATTCTTTTTTCGAGTGGAATTTTGGCGGCGATCGTCTTGAGCTTTGCTTCGGGGTCAGGGAATTTGCTGAGCCACTGCTCATAGAGAGGCGTCATAACCTCTGCGGGAACCACCGCATTCGCCCGGATGCCATAGGGCAAGAGCTCGACGGCCCACTCGCGCGTCATCGCCAGGATCGCACCTTTCGAGGCGACGTAACCCGACGTGTTTCCTTGTCCGGTGACAGCCGTCTTGGAGCTGATGCTGACGATTGAGCCGCGCGTGCGTTTCAAGTGAGGCAGGGCAAAGTGCGTCATGTTGTAGTAATGGAGTAGGTTGAGGCGGAGGGATGCCACGAATGCTTCGGGGCTGCCATGTTCGAGGCCCACTCCATCGTTTACGCCTGCATTGTTGACTAAGGCATCGATTCGTCCGAAGGTTGTGATAGTCTCTTCGACTGCCTTCGCGCAATTCTCTGCCGGTTGAAGATCGGCAATCACGTAGTGCCCGCGTTCGGGGACGAGCTTCAGCTCTGCGAACAATTTCTCGCATGCTGATTGATCCCTATCAACGATGACTGGGATAGCGCTTTCCCGAACCGACGCCCGCGTAATCGCTGCTCCGATGCCCTTCGCGCCACCCGTGATGAGCACGACGTGTTCGTTCAGCCGCAGATCCACGCGCTACTCCCGATCCAAGCAGGCGAAATTGAATTTATTGGCCACGAAGATTGAAAAAACCGCCGTCAAGAGGGTAGTCCACACCAGTCAAGAAAGACGCTTCATCCGAGCAGAGATACAACGCGAGAGACGCCACTTCGTGAGGCTCAGCCATCCGGCCTATCGGCTGCGAATGGGAGAGTTCACCGAACATCTCTGCTTCGCGCCCGGGATAATGCTGGCGCAGGTAACCGTCCACAAACGGGGTATGCACGCGGGCGGGAGAAATGCAATTGCAGCGGATGTTACATGCGAGGTAATCCTTGGCCACCGAGTAAGTCATGGCGATCACCGCGCCTTTGCTGGTGGAATACGCAAAGCGGTCGGCCAGACCTGAAGAGCCCGCGATCGACGCCATGTTGAGGATCACCCCGCCACCGTTTGCTTTCATGTGTTCCACGGCGGCCAGCATACAGTTATAGAAGCCTTTTACATTTACTTCGTATACGCGGTCGAAATCTCGCTCGCTGGTCGCTTCGAGCTTGCCGATATGGGAGATGCCGGCGTTGTTCACCAGCGTGTGGATGAGGCCGCGCTTCGCCAGGGCTTGAAACGTGCTTCGTACATCTTGCTGATTTGTGACATCGCATTCGTGTGCCGACGCCTGGCCGCCCGCTTTCAGAATTTCCCGGACGGTCTCCTCCGCCTCCTTCCCGCGAATGTCAACCACATATACACAGGCACCGCTGGCTGCGAAGCGGAGGGCGATGGCACGACCGATGCCGCTGGCGCCGCCCGTGACGATTGCCGTTTTCCCGTCGAGCCTGAAGCCATTTGAGTTTTGCGCAGTCTTCAGAGCGAGACTCCTCGTTTCCACGGAATGAAATCGTTTTGTGCCAGCAGCTCAGCCTTCGTTTGTATTTCGCCGCTCGCCACCTGGACCACGCGTTCGAGAATCAGTTCACCCATCTCTTCGATCGTAGTTTTACCGAGAATGATATCGCCGCTATCAACGTCGATGATGTCCGGCATACGTTGCGCGAGGGCCGAATTCGAAGAAATCTTTACGACGGGCGCGATGGGATTGCCTGTCGGCGTGCCGAGGCCGGTGGTGAAAAGCACGACGCTTGCTCCTGCCGCCACCTGCGCAGTGACGCACTCGACGTCATTGCCTGGAGTGCACTGAAGATTCAGCCCCGGCTCAGTTGAATACTCCGGATAGTCGAGCACGGCGGTTACAGGAGATGTTCCGCCCTTTTTCGCGGCACCGGCGGATTTCATTGCGTCCGTGACGAGGCCATCGCGGATATTTCCGGGCGAGGGGTTCATGTCAAAACCGGAGCGAACAGCTTGTGCCCTCGCGGCGTAGTCGCGCATCAATTGAATGAAACGCCCCGCCACTTCGTTGCTCGTGCTACGGTTCACCAATTCCTGCTCGACGCCGCACAGCTCGGGAAATTCCGAGAGGATCGTCCGTCCGCCCAGAGCCGCGAGAATATCCGATGTGTGGCCGATGGCAGGATTGGCGGAAATACCGGAAAAACCATCCGAGCCGCCACATTTGAGGCCGACGCACAAGCGCGAAAGGGGTGCCGGAGTGCGCCGCGAATTCTCATCCATTTCCGCGAGCCCGGTGAAGGTCTTGCGAATCGCTTCCGACATCATGCGAAGCTCCGATCCGCTTTGCTGTTGATCGAACAGCAGAAGCGGCTTCGAGAACTTTGGATCGCGCTTCTTGATTTGCTCGAGAAGGATTGCGACTTGGGAATGCTGGCAGCCGAGGCTCAAAATGGTGGCTCCTGCGACATTGGGGTGGTGGATGTAACCGGCAATCAGCGAGCAAAGATTATCTGAATCTTCCCGCGTTCCGCCGCAGCCGCCCTCGTGGGTTAAGAACTTAATTCCGTCGATATTCTTGAAAACGCGGGGAAACGGTGAAGGCGGTCCACTGGCGACCGTAGCGCCGCCATCTATTTCATTTGCGCGGCCCTTTTGATATTGACGAACGAGGTCTGCAACTTGCTGGCGGTAAATCTGCGGTGCCGCAAACCCCAACTCTTCCTCGAGCGCCTGCTTCAGCACGCCGATATTCCGGTTTTCGCAAAATACAAGCGGAACAACGAGCCAATAATTCCGCGTACCTACCTGACCATCCTTGCGCTGATATCCCTGGAAGGTAATCTTGCGCCATCGTGAAATCTGGGGAGGCATCCAGCGATACTCCTCTGTTTTCTCCTGGTACGGGGCGGCCTCATGATGGGTGTTGCGAGGCGTCAAGACTTCGCCCTGAGCGATCGGCTTCGTCGCTTTTCCTACTAGGACGCCATACATGATGACATCACTGCCGGGATCAAGATTGTCAGTGGCGAACTTGTGTTTGGCAGGTACATCCGTAGCCAGCGTGTAACTGGAACCGGAGTAAGCGATCGTCTCGCCCTTCTGCAAATCCGAAAGGGCTACCAGCACATTGTCTTTGGGACTTAGTTTGACAGCGAGTTCATGTTTGACTCTGCTGCTCGATGTAAGCATCGTTAAGCGCCCGCTAGCTAAGTGTCTAATTTTATGAAATACACAATCCGAGCGCCCAAGCGATATAGCAAGGGGGTCAAAGATTTTCAAGATAAAAAATTCACTTTTCACATTCCAAAATGTGAGGTATAAGGTTCCCTCAGTCAGCGCTACCGATGAGTTCTAGGGCAAAGCGGGGGAGCTCTGTTACGGCTGGCACGGGGGTGGCTATGATTCGCGCGCGGCACTCGAAATCAGCTCCGGTTGGGGTTGTTTCGAAGGTTCTTCGAGTATTTGAAGCACTTAACGCGTCACCGGAAGGGCTGCAACTCAAGGACGTCGCGCAGAGAACTGGAATCAACAAGAGCACTGCGTATCGATTCCTCGCCCATCTTGAGTTCGAAGGCTACTTGTTCCGCGACGACTCGGGAACGTATCTGGTCGGGCCAAAGCTGGTGCGCTTGGGCTCTGGCGTAAGCTATCAGACGTCACTTCGAAAAATCAGCCGTCCCGTGCTTCACGATCTCTGGAAGGTGACGGGCGAAACGGTGAATCTGGGAACCCTGGACGGGCAGGACGTCTTCTATCTGGATGTGCTGCAGAGTCCGCATCCGTTCCGGATGGCTTCTCCGGTGGGGTCGTGGCGTCCTGTTTATTGCACGGCGATGGGAAAGGCGCTCGCTGCGTTCCTACCACCTGAGGAAAAAGAACACGTCCTTGGCTCTATCAAGTTTGAACGGCTCACTCCTCACACGATTACGCAGACATCCCGGCTCAAACGCGAACTCGAGAATATCCGCGAGCGCGGCTACGGGCTGGATGATGAAGAGGCAACGCTCGGTGCAAGATGTATCAGCGCTCCGGTGGTAGTCGAAAATGGCAAAGTTGCTGCGGCCATCAGTGTCGCTGGGCCGGTGGCGAGAATCGGGCGCGACAAAATCCCCTTTCTCGCAAAAGCGGTGATGACGAGCGCCCGGGCAATCTCCGCTCGCTTGGACGCCTCAGCG